>Ga0265327_10001249_pt1 | contig 33889 bp, 20 predicted proteins | sample 41621metaG_FD_202089 | JGI IMG/M metagenome (GOLD analysis project Ga0265327, IMG submission 202089) | Rhizosphere microbial communities from Carex aquatilis grown in University of Washington, Seatle, WA, United States - 4-16-21 metaG | ecosystem: Host-associated > Plants > Roots > Rhizosphere...
CGCGGCCCGCTTGCGCAGGCCACGCCCCGTTTGGGGGGAGAGAGTCGATTGTCCTCAGCGGCGGCGGCGCAGTACCAGGATCGAGGTGCCGAGGACGCCGAGCAGGGCGGAACTTGGTTCCGGAACCTGGGTCCAACTGATCGCATAAAGGCCGGCACCGTCACCCGCCCCCTGGAGGTTGAGCAGGTAGGTCTGGCTCTTGAACAGGTCGGGCTGGACATTGAAGCTTTCGCCAGGGGAAACCCCGACGAAGTCAAAGTCGACGTGAAGCGGTTGCTTGCCCAGGAAGGTGACCTGGAGGGCATCCCCCTGGTCGAAGCTCAGGGACGGAGCAGCCGAACCATTGTCATTCTGATAGGCCGAGTTCACGACGAGCGACGAACCAGTGCCGGCGTCGAAGCGAACATCGCCATAGCCCGGGACATTGATGACCAGCGGGTTGGGTGGCAGCGTGGTGCCGTCATACCCGACAAAGTCGAGCGTGAAGGCGCTTGAGACAGCCGTGAGGCCGCACAAGGACGCGATCGCCAAGGCAATCGTTGTTTTCATGGGGTGGGGGGAGTTGGGGGGAAGGTTCCGAGGAACCGCCGTTAGAAAAACCGATCCTGCCAAAAAGATCAACTAAATTGTGTTATCTTTTCATTGGATAGAAAGATATCCTAATAGGAAGGAATTCCGGTTAGTCAACCTTTCCGAATCATCAAGGCTCGTGTGTGAGCCCCGGCCTGTGTCAGCGATCGACCACGGCGGTCCCGGAAATCAGCTCGTGCCAGGTACGGCGGTTCTTGCTGAGTGACGCCCACAACAGGCCGAGGCAGCAGGGGGCGATCGAGAGGATCTTGGTGACGTTCCGGACGAAGGCGCGGAGTAGGGTGGGACGTTTCCCCATCAAATCCCGGACCCGGATGCCCATGATCTTTTTGCCCCAGGTGCCAGCCCACGGGGAGGCTTCGGCGAGCGTGGAATAGACGATCCAGATGCCGAGGGTGCTCCAACTGATGATGGCGGCGGCTTGCTGTCCGGCTCGCACGGCTTCTTTCCCCTCCAGGGGATTCACCGAAGGATTGATACGAAATACCCAGGTAGAAATGACGATGCCAAGTATCCAGACCGGCATCACATCGATGCAGAAGGCGACCAGCCTTTTAAGCGGGTTGGCCGTGTTCCAAATATAGTTTCGCATGGTGGGGGAGCCGTGCGAAATTGCAGGATCGGAGTATGACGGCAAGGTCGAAATTGCGTAGCTAATGCAACTTGTGGTGCAAGTTTGGCAATTTACTTCGCTAAGCCCTGCAATTCTCCAACGCTCCAGGGATTGAACTTCCGTTCTTCGATTCGGGCGCGTTGGGCGGCGACATCCGAGGGCTTCACCGGCTCTTCGTGGAGGCCACCGAATTGGAAGCGGACGTAGCTGACGATGGCGGCGAGTTCCTCATCGGTATGCGGATAATGGCCCGGCATGACGCTTTCGTAGGGGATTCCGGCCACGTTCACTTTTCCGGCCAGTCCCCCGAGGACGATGCGCAGCATGGTATCACGATCTCCCTTCACCCATTCCGAGCCGGCAAGCGGCGGAAAGGTGGCTGGAACACCACGCCCATCCATCTGGTGGCACTCGATGCAGACTTTCTGATAGAGTGTCTGGCCGGCCTCGTAGCGGGCTGGAAGTTTCTCGGTAGAGACAGTCGGGGGGCGGTTGGCGATGGCTTCGCGGACCTGAGCGGTGAATGCCGCGGGTGCGGTGGCGAGAACGGATTCAAGGGCTTCCCTGGCCGGGCCGCTGGCGACTGTTAGAGCGACTTCGAGCGATTCGCTTTCGAGGCTGAAGCCGGAGTTCTGAAGGCGCTCGAGCTTCAATTCGTCGAACCACGCGCTGCCGGTGGCCTTTCCAAATGAGCCGATGGTGCAGTTGATCTGGCACCGACCGTCGTCGGGCGTGACGAATTCAAAGGACACGGGGGTCCAGTCATTGATGCCGGAGAGCGACTTGGTTTGAAAGGGAAGGGCGTGGATGTTGATCATCGCGCCCTGGCCGTTCTGGGTCTTGAGATCGGTTTTGACCAAGGCACTGAGACGATAGCGGGTATTGCCCTCCAGCTTCACGAGGAGACCGACGGACGAGTCGGTGGGCTCGGTGGCGGTGATCTTGAGGGCATGGCCAACCTTGCCGTCCGGCACGATGGCGGTGGTGATGCGGGGTGCACCGCCGGGGTTCCACTGGTAGGCCTTCCATCCGCCTGAGGGAAGGTCGCCGTCCGCCTGCTCGAACGAACTGTTCGGGAGCGGGGTGGTGGCAATGACGGGTTCACCCGGATGGAGCTGGGGGATGACCGCCTTGAGAAATGGCACCCCCTGGTGGCGGGCGGCGAGCCGGTAGGCGTCGAGAAGTGTGGGGTCGGCCTTCGGAGCCTCGGCTGTCGTGGTCTTCACGAGTGCGGTGGCGAGGGCGTCGGTGGCTACTGCGTCTGCCGTAGCGAGCAGGGTGAAGAGACGTTCGCGGGGTGTCTGGGCAACGGCGAGGAAGCGGGGAAGGGCGGCCGCAACTCCCGGGTCCCGGCCACCGAGGGCAAGCAGGGCCTGCCGCGAAACGGCAGAGTCCAGGCACTTGCGCACGGCATCGAGGGCGGGTCCATTTTTCTTCAGCAGGCCGAGACCTTCGAGTGTCCAGATGGCATGGCCGGCGGTGATGGTGTCAGGCGATTTGGTAAGCTCGACAAGGTCTCCCTCGACATCCGGATTGCCCCGTTCGACGAGGAGTTGCTGGGCCAGGAGACGACGTTCCCGGGACGGATGGGAAAGCGCGGCGAGCAAAGTCGCGGGCTGGGTAGAATCCAGCACGGGCAGCTTCCGCGGGCCGGAGCTGGGGACGATGCGCCAAATACGGCCGTGCTCGCGGTCGCGCAGGGGGGTGACGTAGGCGTTGCCCTTGCCGGGTCCGGGTGCACCGGTTTGATAAGGGCTGTGTGGCTGGTCATACCCGCGCGCGGGATTGAAGAAACGCGAGACAACGTTGTGCTGGATGATGGGGTTGTACCAATCGGCGATCCACACGGCACCATCGGGTCCGGTGCGAACATCCACCGGGGCGGACCAGGCATCCGAGCTGGCATAGAGGTTGTTGCCGCGGAAGTCGGTGGCGAAGATCGAGCCGCTCGCCTTGATACGGCCGAGGCCGACGATGTGGCCGGTGGGTTCGCAGACCATTACGTCATGATCGTCCAACTCGAAGCCGGGAAGGCGGTCATTGTAGAACTCATGGCCGGCACCGGCGGTGTAGCGGTCGATCTGGTCGACCTGGGTATAGTCCCGGGTGTTCGGATAGATTACCGTGGAGGTATCCGCCCGCGGGGTCTGCGGCTGCTTCATGCCCGACCGTTCGTAATAGCGTGCCGGGATGGATAGCATCCAACTGCTGTTGTTGTTGGCGGTGGAGCCCATCACGTCGCCGTCATTGGTGAAACCGAGGCCCCAGGTGTTGTTGGTGGTGTTCTGGAGGACTTCGAGCTCGGAGAGGTCGCTCTTGAAACGGAAGACGCCCTGGGTGGACTTGTGCACCGATCCATCGGCCAGCTTCGCGGCGATGCCACTGTATCCGACGGTGGCATAGATCCAATTGTCCTCGCCGTAACGGAAATGGGAGGTGCAGGCGTGGGTGTCGGAGATGCCGAGGCCGTTGGCCAGGACCTTGCGGGTGTCTGCGACATCGTCGCCATTGTCGTCCTTGAGAAAGACAACTTCCTCTCCATCGGTGGCGATCACCCCGCCATGGGCGAAGGTGAGGGCGGTGCCGAGTTTCAAGCCATCCGCGAAGACGGTACGCTTGTCCGCCTTGCCGTCGCCATCGGTGTCTTCGAGGATGACGATGCGGTCGTGGCCCTTGCCTTCCTTCGGCGCGTCATTGGGGTAATCCATGGCCTCCATCACCCAGAGACGGCCTTTGGCGTCCCAGTTCATGGCGATGGGATTGATGACCAGTGGTTCGGCGGCGAAGAGCTCGAGGCGGGTGCCGGCGGGGATTTGCGCGTGCCTGGCGCTGTCTGCGGCGGAGAGCGGCTTTTGAATCTCCATCATCGGCACATCCGGATGGGCTCGACCCTCCAGCTTCGGGGTGTAGAGGGTGAGTTCCGGCAGCTTCAGTTTCCGCCATTCATCCGCGCGCGGACCGGCGGCCCACAGGATGCCGCGGAAGACCAGCTCCTGCCATGCCGGTTGACTCCAGCATTGCATGTCGTGTCCGCTGGCCGTGTAGAAGACTCGGCCTTTGCCTTGTTCACGAGTCCAAGTGTAGGGCTCGGGCTGGGTCTCGCCCTTGTTGATCGGATCGCGCACCTGGAGGATGTGGCGGTCGTTGGTGGTTTGGTTGTGGACGTAAGTTTCATCCTCGCAGGTAAGGATGGGAAGGTCCTTGGTGATGGGGCTGTCGGTATCGATCGTTCTGGGCGAGAAGGTGTGCACCTCGTGACTGGCGAATCGTCCGCCGACGAGTGAGAACCACTCGGGAGACGGGTGGAAACATCCCACCGCCGAATGAAGGGCCACCAGGGCGCCGCCATTCTCCACCCACGGCCGGATCGCCGGCGGCACCGGGTTTGCCTCGTGGTTCGCATAGACGATGAGCACGTCATACTGGTTGAGACGCTCGGGGGTGATCTTGGTCAGATCCTCGATGAAGGTCATGTCGATGCCCTTCGGACCGAACACCTGCTTCAGCACGCGGTAACAGCCGATGGGCTTGTGGTGGCCGTCATCGCCCAGCCACAGGATCCGCAGTCGCTTACCCTCGGTGGTGTCCGCATGGGTCGGTGCGAGGCACACCAGAAAAAAGAGCAGGACCTTCAGGAGCAGATTCAAGGGTTTCATGGAGAATAACTGGATGGTCCCAGTAAGCATCGAAACGCCCGGATCATACATGGAGAAACACTCCGGATAGGCGGATGTGCCTTTTGCGCATCAGCGCCGGTGCTCGGATGGCCGCCAGCCCACCCACTTTTTGAAGGTGTTCGAAAACGTGTTGGAACTCTGGTAGCCGATCTCGCGGGTGATCGACTCGACCTTGAGGTTCGTGGTCGAGAGCAGGTCCCGTGCGCGCTGCATGCGGAGGAAGGTGACGTGCTGCATCGGGCTGCGTCCGAGCTCGACCTGACAGAGACGGCGCAGGTGCTCGCGGCACACGCACGCGCGGGCGGCGAGTTCGTCCACCGTCCACGCATGGGCCAGGGATTCCTCGACCGCCCGCCAGAGTTTCCAGAGGCGCGGGTCGGACTGGTGCGGTTGCGCGAACTTCAACACGTAGGAATGGATCAGCTCCACCCACAGGTGCTGGTTGGCCGGCAGGTTTCCATCCACGCACTCCGCGTGCAGACCTTGGATGGCGGAAAACAAAGGCATCGGCGCATAGCTGCCGAGCACCGGTGAGCCCGCCGAGATGATCGGGCTGGACTCGCGGGATTCCCGATAGCGCACCCAACAGAATTTCCACGGCTCCTTGCCCGAGGCTTTCATCGCATTCGTTACAAAGGGAGGCAGCAGGCACGCCTGCGAGGCGCTCACCTGCTTCCACTGGCCATCCGCCCGGACCAGGCCGCTGCCGGAGAGGCAGGCCAGCAAATAGGTGCCGGATTGATCCGGCCGCGAAATTTCGAAGGGAGCCCGCGCCTCCAGCACCCCCACGTGGGCGATGTGGTGCTGGCCCAGCAGAGGGCACACCGGCGCATCCCGCAGCCAGTCGCGGTCATCGCTCAGGTCAACCCGCACCACATGGGAGCGATCGGTGCTGAACAGGTCGGAGGGAGATGGCCTCGGCATGCGGCTACAATCTGAGCGGATTCGCCCCCCGGCGCAAGTCGGGGAAATGGGGAAATCCGATAGGATCTCACCAAATTCGCTGCCAGACTGGTCGAAATTTCTGGCCCCCAGGAGGTTCCCTGATAAAAGCCGACTCCACTGACAGCCCATGAATCCGAGTCATTCCAATCGATTTTAAGCAAATGGACGCTTCAAACAGACGTTTTGTGCAAGCGGGTGAGGCCATCCGCGAGTCCGGGATGTGGACGGAAAACGAGTGGCTGTGCCGACCGGATCTGGTGCCGGCGGAGAAACTGATGATGGTCCGCGCGACGCTGCCGCCGCTGCACTGCCACCCGTTCCACCTCCATCCGCATCGGGAGGAAATCATTTATGTTCTATCAGGAAAGGCCGAGCAGTGGGTGGGCGTAGAATGCCGGATTCTGGAACCTGGGGAGGTGGCCCACATCCCGGCCGGAATGGTCCACGCCACATATAATCCATTTGACGCACCTTTGGTCTTCCAAGCGATCCTTTCACCCGCAAGGTTACCGGACGATCAGGCGGCGGCACCCGATCCCCAGGATGTTTCCGATCAGGCCCCCTGGGCCGATCTGAGACACGACCGGACTCCCTGCCGCCTTCTCGGTTGATTGCAAGACCATCCATCCATCCATCCACTAACCATGAGTAACGAAAAACCCGGCGCGGAAGCAATCGCGCCAAATGCCAAACGGCTGCTAGCAGCCGGATTCACCGCCATTCTAGCCACAGGAGTCGGCTTCGCCATCCGGGGCGGCGTCCTCGGCCAATGGGCTCACCAGTTTGGCTTCACCATGAGCGAACTCGGTACCATCACGGGAGGGGGCCTCACCGGCTTCGGTTTGGTAATCATCCTTTCCAGCTTCATTGCGGAAAAGGTCGGCTATGGGAAACTGATGGTGCTGGCCGTACTCATGCACCTCATTTCTGCGGTTCTTACACTCGCCACCCCGGCGTTCTTCGCCTCTGGTGGTAAGGATGCCGCATATTGGTGTCTGTTTTCCGCGATGTTCATTTTCTCTATCGGCAACGGCGTCTGCGAAGCGGTGGTAAACCCGCTGACTGCCACGCTTTTCCCGAAGAAGCAGACGCACTATCTGAACATCCTGCATGCTGGCTGGCCTGCGGGTCTGGTGATCGGCAGCGTGCTTTCAGCTTTGATGGCAGCGCGCACGGACGATGCGGGCAATACGATCTCCGAAGCCATCGATTGGAAAATCCAGATGTCCCTTTTCCTTCTGCCGGTCATCGCGTATGGGGTGATGTTGTGGGGACAGAAATTCCCCAAGTCCGAAGCCGCGCATGCAGGTGTGACACTAAAGCAGATGCTCTTCAGCGTTTTTGCACCCCTGATGCTGGTGCTCATCGTGATACACGCGATGGTCGGCTACGTCGAACTCGGCACCGATTCGTGGATCAGCAAGATCACAGGAGCCATCATGTTCAGCCCGATGAAAGGCCTGATGCTGTTCTCTTACACCTCGCTGCTGATGTTCGTGCTTCGCTTCTTCGCCGGTCCGATCGTTCACCGCATCTCGCCGATCGGTCTGCTGCTGGGTGGGGCTGCCCTCGGCTGCATCGGTCTGCAATTGCTGGGCAATGCGACGAGTGTGGCGATGTGTGTGGTCGCCGCTACGGTTTACGCCTGCGGCAAGACCTTCCTCTGGCCGACCATGTTGGCCGTGACCTCCGAGCGGTTCCCGCGCGCTGGCGCGATCGCGATCGGTCTGATCGGTGGCGTTGGCATGCTTTCCGCTGGCTTGATCGGTGGTCCCGCGATCGGTTTCCAACAGGATTCCAATGCCTCCCAGCATCTCCAAGCGGCTTCGGCCTCGACCTACGAGCGTTACCGTGCAGAAAACGAAAATACCTTCGCTGGCTTCAAGACCATCGGACTTGACGGCGCGAAGGTCGGAGTCCTCGACGATAACGGCAAGGAATTGGATCGGGTCAGTGCCTTGCTGAAGGAGCAGCACAAGACTGACAAGAACCAGGACAAACTCGATGCATGGTGGGCCACCGCCAAACCATTCGCCAAGGCAGACAAGCCGTTGGTGGATGACGCGGGCCTCCATGGCGGCAAGACCGCGTTGAAGTTGACGTCAATCGTCCCGGCTATTCTGGCGCTTTGCTTCCTGACTCTCTTGATTTATTTTAAGTCGATCGGTGGCTATCGAGCTTTGAGAATCGATGAAGGAAAGCATTGAAAATATCTGGTGATCATATTCCGAAAAGGGCGGCCGCGAGGCCGCCCTTTTTTGTTAGAAGAGGCAGTGAGGGAGTTCCCCGCGGGCGAAACTGTCACATCGTCGCGTTTCTTTTCTCCTCCTCCTCTCGCAGCTTCCGTCCATGCAGCCAGAGGAAAATCACGGGGGTGACAATGAGGATGTGAAGGAGGCTGGAAATCATTCCGCCGATCACGGGGGCGGCCAGCGGCTTCATGACCTCGGAACCCTGGCGGCTGCTCCACAGGATGGGCAGCAGGCTGGCGACGATGGTGGCCACGGTCATGACCTTCGGACGCAGCCGCAGGCGGGCCCCGTCGATGACGGCCTGCACGAGGTCGGCATAGCGGAAGGCGTCACCCAGTTCCGCCTTCCGCTTCCGCACCGCTTCATCGAGATAGACCACCATCACCACCCCGGTCTGAACGGCGGTCCCGAACAGGGCGATGTAGCCGACCCAGACCGCGCCATTGAAGTTGTAGCCGAGCAGCTTTTGCAGGAACACTCCGCCACTCAGGGCGAAGGGCACGGCGAGCATGACGTGGGCCGCCTCCGCCGCGCTACGGTAGACGATGAAGAGCAGCACGAAGATCACCAGCAGCACGGCAGGCACGACCTGCAGCATCGTATTGCTAAAGCGCTTCTGGTTCTCGTAGTCCCCGGAGATGGAGTGGCTCATGCCCTCCCAGTTCATCGCATCGAGGCGGTGGTTCAATTCTTCGACAAACGAGCTGAGGTCGCGGCCTTCGACATTCGTCTGCACGTAAGAGCGCAGGCGGCCATTCTCACTGGCGATTTCGTTGGCGCCGGTTTCGCGGGTGATCTTCGCCACCATGGCCAGGGGCACCGGCGGTGAAGAGGACGAGGAAACCAGGGCGCGGCCGATGGTTTCGAGGTCGTCGCGTTCGTCCCGCTGGAAGCGGATCTGAACCGGGTAGCGTTCGCGGCCTTCGATGGTGGTGGTCACGTTCTTGCCGCCGAGGCCGATCTCCACCGCATCCATGACATCGCGGGTGCTGATCCCGTAGCGGGCGATGGCGCGCCGGTCGACTTCGACATTGAGGTAGGGCTTGCCCTGCACGCGGGAGGGGGACACGCCGGTGGCACCGTCGATTTCCTTCACGATCTTCTCGACCTCATAGGCCTTGCGCTGCACGGCGGAAAGATCATCACCGAATATCTTCACGCCCACCTGGGCACGGATGCCGGTGTAGAGCATGAGAATGCGATTCTCGATCGGCTGGAGAAACGCCGGCACGTAGCCCGGGACGGTCTTCATGGTTTCAGTAAGCTCCGCCTTCAGCTTGGCAAGGGTCATGCCCTCCCGCCAGGCTGGATTGCGCTTCACACTCCAGCGTCCGTCCGGGATGAACTCGGGCTTGAGGGTGATGGTGGTTTCCAGCATCTCGATGGGAGCCGGATCGGTGGGGGTCTCGAAGCGGCCCATCTTGCCGGCCACGGTTTCGATTTCCGGCACGCTGGCCAGCACCTTGTCCTGCCACGCCATCACCCGCTGGATTTCCGTGGCTCCGGTATTCGGCAGCAGCACCGGCATGTAAAGGAGGCTGCCTTCGTGGAGCGGCGGCATGAATTCACGGCCGAAGCCTTCGAACCACATCGCCACCCGCGGCAGGCCATGCTCATCGATGGATTTCAGCCAAGGGCGGGGCAGACCCACTGCTGTCAAAATAGCGGTGGCCAGCAGCAACAACGCGCCGGCGATGACGCTGCGGCGGTGGGCCAGTGCCCAGCGGAGTGCAGGATCATACAGCGCGAGTAGGAACCGCATCACGATATTGCGGTCTTCACGATGGAAGGGACCGCGCACGAAGATGCTGCACAGGACGGGCACCAACGTGACGGCCAGCAGCGTGGAGCCGATCATGGCAAAGGTCTTCGTCCAGGCGAGTGGATGAAACAGCTTCCCCTCCTGGCCGCCGAGGGCGAAGACCGGCACGAAGGCGAGGATGATGATCGCCATCGCAAAGAAGATCGGCCGACCCACCTGCTGGCAGGCGGTCAGCGTGACCTGCCAGCGTTCCCCACCGTCCAGAGGCGTGCCTTTCTTCCGCTCGGCTTCTTCGGCATGACGGAGGACGTTCTCCGTCACCACGATGGCCGCATCCACCAGGACCCCGATGGCAATCGCGATGCCGGTGAGCGACATGATGTTGCTGGTGATGCCGGTCTCCTTCATCAGCAGGAATGAGATCAGAATCGAGACCGGCAGAGGCAGCGTGACGATGATGATGCTGCGGAAGTGCCAGAGGAAAAGTATGTGGGCCAGGGTCACGAGGATGATCTCCTCGATCAGCGCGTGCTTCAGCGTATCGATCGTGCGGTCGATCAGCGTGCTGCGATCATAAAACGGCTTGATCGACACACCGGCGGGCAGGGTCTTCTGGATCGTCTCGATCTTGTCCTTCACCCGGGCGATCACGTCGCGGGCATTCTCCCCGGTGCGCATGATCACCGTGCCGCCGACGGCTTCCTTGCCGCCGATGTCGAGCGCGCCGCGGCGGAAGTCGCCACCGAGTTGCACGGTGGCGATGTCCTTGAGATAAATGGGCGTGCCTTCGCTGGTTTTGACCGCGATCAGGTTGATGTCATCGATACCCTTGAGCAGTCCGATGCCGCGCAGGATGAACTCCGCGCCGTTTTCCTCGATGGCCTTGCCTCCCACGTTCAGGTTTGCGTTTTGAACCGCGGTCATGATGTCATTGAGCGTCACCTGGGCGGTCCGCATCCGGGCCGATGACAGCTCGATTTGATACTGTTTCACGAAGCCACCGATGGAGGCCACCTCGGCAACGCCTTGGACGGAAGCCAGGGGATAACGGATGCGCCAATCCTGCAGCGAGCGGAGCTGGGCGAGATCGTAGCCGCCGGATGGAGCTTTCGAGGGATCGACTTCCAGGTAATACTCGTAAACCCAGCCGAGTCCCGTGGCATCGGGGCCGAGTTGCGGCGTCACTCCGGCGGGCATGGTGCTTTGCAGGAAGTTCATGCGCTCCAGCACGCGGCTGCGGGCGAAGTAGGGATCGGTCTTGTCATCGAAGATGACCGAAACCAGGGAGAATCCGAACATCGAGGTGGCACGGATGTCCTTCACGCCGGCCAGGCCGCGGAGACCGGTGGACAGAGGATAGGTCACCTGGTCCTCCACCTCCTGCGGGCTGCGACCGGACCAGTCGGCATAGATGAGCACCTGGTTTTCAGTCAGGTCCGGAATCGCGTCGACGGGGGTGCTGAAGAGAGCCTTGAGGCCGAAGCCGATCAGGGCGAGGACCCCGCAGAGCACGAGGAAGCGATTGCGCAGGCTCCATTCAATCAAGCGGTGGATCATGGCAACAGGTCAGGGTTGGATTTCATCGCCACAATCGGGCATGGCTTTTCCGAAGAACGGATTGCCATTGGGTCGGGTGCCGGTCTGGATCCAGCGGCCTTTCGGTGCGCTTCCCGGGATCGCCTCGCCCACCATCGGGCATTCCCACACTTGGAATGGCGGCGAGTTGGTGGTGCGGCGCAGGGGTTGCAAGACCACTTCCGCAGCGGTGATGAAGCCGTGGAATTGCTGGCGGGCCTCCTTCAGGGTCGGTGAGTTGCTGAAGGACTTGTTCTGTTCCAGGCTCATCAGCGCGGGTGGCGGGTTGGGCCGCTCCTTGATCGTGGCGATGAAGGCTTCAGTGATGTCGCTTGCAGTGGACGACGCCCGGTTGAACGCCGGCAGGTCATCGGTAGAGAGGGCCAGGGCCATCGCATCGGCGAGACTGACGAAGCGGCTGACCGTCTCGCGCTGCAGGTCGGTGAGCGGCTTTGAACCGGTGGCGGGTTCCGCGACCGACGAACGGTTGATCTCCGCCTGCCCGTCGATGAGCAAATTGCCCTGGGTGACGACTTTTTCGCCGCCCTTCAGGCCATCGAGAACTTCCACAAGCTGATCTCCGCGCCGGCCGATGCGGATCTCCCGGCGCTGGTAGGCTCCGTCCCCCTGGTCCACGTAAACGAGCGCCATCGGCCCCGTTTGCAGCACCGCGCTGCGCGGGATAGCCAGCACATCCGGAACGGAAAGGTGAACCCGCCCGTCCGCCGAGATGCGATGGGAAATCCTCCGCTTTCCATCGACGAGAGGATTGGGAATCTCCACGCGAACCTTGGTGGAGCGGGTCATTTCATTGAAGTTCGGGTCGATGAACACGATGCGACCGACCAAGGTGGTGCCCGGAAGTGAGGCCGTGATGAGGCTGACCGTCTGTCCCTCTTTGAGCCATGGCAGATCGCTCTCGTAGGCGTCGAACATGAACCACATCGTGGAAAAATCCGCGATCTCGAAGAGGGCATCGCCCTGCTTCACATACTGCCCTTCGTAAACCTTCTGGGCGACCACCGTGCCGGTCATCGGCGCATCAAGGTCGGATGTGAGAGTGCCAAGCGGCTTGTTGGGAATCGCCTCGATCTGGCGGGTTCCGAGTCCCATCTGGCGGAGACGGATGGCGGCGGATTCCTTGCCCTTTCCTTCGAGAAGACGGTAGTCGCCCTCCGCCACCAGCAGCATCTGGCTATAGAACGAGAGCATCGGATCGCCCTCGGCGATTTCCTCGCCGACGTGGTTCACCCACAGCTTCTCGATGCGTCCATCGACGTAGGCGGAGAGCAGGCGGTGGCGGGTGGCGTCGTCATCGATCGTGCCGGCCACGGCGAGGGTGCGGTCTAGCGGTTGTTTCCTGGCGACGGACGTTTCGACATTGAGAATGCGGACGGAGTCGGGGCTGAGTGAGACCAACCCGTCGAGCAGGGCGTGATCGTCGTGTCCGGCACGGATCGGAGTAAGCTCCATGCCACAGATGGTGCAGCGTCCAGGCTTGTCGGACTTGATCCATGGGTGCATCGCGCACTGGTAGGCGGCGGCCTTTTCGGTGACTGGCGCGGCGGCAGGAGGAGTTTCCGTGCGAATGAAATACCAAGTGGCGGGAACGGCAATGGCGGCTGTTAGAAGAATGGCGAAGAAAGTTTTCATGGAAATGAGTCATCGGTGTTGAATCTCAACACGGGGCGTGGTCCTGCCCGTCGGAACAGGGCAGCGGACCATCAGGGCACAGTACGTCTGGGCAGACGCTGACTCAGATCAGAAACCGGCAGTAGGCCACCGAAAGTGCCACACCGGCATAACCGGGAATCCTCATGCCGGCGGCCTCAGCCGGGCATGATACATGGTCCAGACATGGGCAGGGAAGTGTCGAGGACGTGGTATCCTCGAACGCAGTCAGCACTTGCGCCTTTACCTCGCGCACTGGAGGGGCCAGCGGAGCAGGTCGTTCCTTTTCCGACCGGTTGCCAGCACAGGGGCAGTGACCCTTGCAGCAACTGGCGGACATTTTCGGCACCGCCGGGGCAGGGGACGTGACCAGGGCACCCATCGCGGGCACAATTTGCACGAGCTGGAGGACCAGCCCGAGCAAGATGCCGACGAATGCCTTTGGAAACATCACCCGTAGGATATCGGAAACGTCCTCCTTATTCCATCCGAAATTTGGGAGCCCTCTCGTACGGGATTCACCGACTGGACTTCGCGAGTTTTCCCGGGGTCGAGCCGGTGGCCTTTTGGAGGCAGCGGCTGAAGTGCTGCGGATGGGCGAAGCCGAGTGTGGCCGCGATTTCCTTCTGAGTCATATTGCCGCGGGCGAGCAAACTGCGGGCGGTGGCAATCTTCGCGGCCATTTGCCAGCTTTTCATCGAGTGCCCGACCACGACCCGGAAGCGTTTGCGGAGGGTTTCGGACGCCAGTCCGGTGGTGGACGACAGGCGGGCGGTGACTTCGGCCACGTTGAGGTGCTCCCGATCAAGCAGTCGCTTGGCCTCCAGGATCCAGGGATCCACTCCGGTGCCTGCCACGGAAGGGGCCGGAAAGGCTTCGGCCAGAAATGCCACCAGTCGCCCGATGCAGGCGTCGTGGGCATCCGCTTCGCCCTGGCCGGGCAGCACCTTCCGCAACCGCCGCTGCCAGCGGGGAAGGGAACCCAGGTGTCGAACCGGGTCGGAGATCATCTGGAGATGCGCACCCAGTGAGTCAAAAATCGGGCCGCGGAAGCACACATACATTTCCGTCCAGTAGGAACCGGGAAGGGGGCCGTAGTGGTGACCGATTCGGGGATCGAGCAGGAAGCAATCGCCAGGGGAAAGGGACACCACCCGCCCGGTTTCATCGCCATAGCGCGCCTCACCTTTGATCTCCAGCACCAGAACCACCACGTTGGCATGGAAGTGGCGGTTCAGTTCACCGGAAGCGGCCCGGCGCATGTCATGAAGAATCGCCGCCTCGAAGATCTCTCCTAGCAAGCCCTCGTCATCCGGAATGGATAGAACTTCCACACGAGGTTCGGGGATTGCGGCCTTGGGCATGACCAGAAAATGCCATCACGACCGGAAATTACCAAGCGGATCATTTTCCAAAAGTGCCAGCGGCCGGATTTGAACCGGCACGACTGGGATACGTAGGAAGGGTGGGCAGGACCGAAGCCCTCGCATTTTTCTGCCTGCGGCGTGATAGCGGCTCCGATGTGAAGTGATGAACGTGGCTGTGCCTGTATCTCTGTTGGCGAATCTCACATTGGGTATAGAGAAGCGGCTGACCACATAATTTCCCACACCATTGGCGCTCGGCTTGTACGGTTCGGCTTCAGGATCACCATGTGGTGGATCGGGCGGGGGCATTTACTGAATGACGACGCGGAGCCGGAAAAAGTCGGCTGAGCGGCCGGTGGCGACGGAGCACGAAATCGTCGAGTCCGTGTTGGATGGGAGGTGGGTGACCACCGGGGTCCATGGGTCCGTCATTCCCAGGTCGTGCGATTTTTCGATGATGTAGGTGACGTCACCATTGGCCCTGGCTTCGGCTCCTTTGGTAAAGGTAAGCACGTCCCCAGCGAGGACGCCGGCGGATCCACTGGGCAGCCGGGGGTCCGAACCAAGCGCATACTCGAGCCCGTTGCTCTGGCCATCGTGATCGAAATCACCGGAGGCAGGCTGGCCGGTGATGTTCGCAGCGGTGGCCCAGGTGGCATAGTTGATGGAGGTCGGACCTACCGTGAGGGTACCGGTGGCTTCAGTGAACGTCCATTTCCTGCCGTTGGCTACTTTGGTCCAGACATGGGCGCTGCCGGCAAAGCCATCGACATTGAAATTCGGGCCGAAGGTTTCATGCAGGGTGGCGACATTCACCAGAGTCCACGTGTTGCCGATGGTGGTGTTGGCGGTGGTGAGGTCGATGAAGAACGCGCCGTCGAAGGTCGCGCTGCCGGTGCCCTTGACCTGATTGGTCACCCCGTTCGCGCCGATCTTGAATGTCAGGGCACCGGTACCCGGGAAATCCGGATCGCCGGACAGGATCAGGGTGCCGGCACTGACAAGCGTGTCACCGGTATAGGTATTGCCACCCGTGAGGATCTGGGTGCCGGTGCCGGATTTGGTGAGAGAGAGATTCCCGTCGATCTCGCCATCGAACTCAGCGCTGCCGGGATCACTGAGGTTGTCCTGGCTCGAGATGTCATTCGCCACGCCGATGGTGAGGGCTTGGACGGTGCCCGCAGCGGTATTGGTGATGGTGCCGGTGCCGGTCAATGCATCCACAGTGGCCGTATTCCCGTTGAGATCGAGCACTGCGCCGTCGCCCGAATCCAACGATCCTTTGTTCGTGGAGTTGAATCCGGTGCCGGAGGTGGGGCCCTGTTTGATCGTGCCCTCGGCAAGGCCGAACAAGGCTCCGGCCGACTGCTGGATCTTGAATTGCTTTCCTGTGCCATTATCCGTGTTTAGGGTGAAATCCCCGTATTTCGAGAAGCCTCCGGCTCCAGAAACCACGTTGTTCGTCGTCATCCACGAGGCGGCCAAATCCACCGTTTGATCCCACTGGGTTGAGGCACCCGAGGCGGTGGTGATGGTCGCGTGGTTGGGAGTGCCCGACGCATACTCGAGGTAGGCACCGACGACGTTGATGGGACCGCTGAAGGTCGCAGGAGCCTCTCCCGTGCCAAGAAGGACGAAGCCGTCGCCCTTCACGGTTAACCCGGCCGTCCCCGCCACTTCGCCCCAAAAGAACACGGTCGAACCATTGTTGGCGGTGACCGTGGGGGTGGTACCGGCGAGTGTCAGGATACTGGTGGCATCGACAGGATTGAACTCATAGCCGTCGGTACTGAAGGTCATGTTGTGGACCGTGATACCGCCTGCGCTGATTTGGAGACTTTGCGATACCGAATCCCCGAAAATCGCGTTGCTGGTAGTGGTATTGGTCCATTTTTGGCCGGTGGTCGTGGCCGTTCCCCAGTAGCTGTTCAGGGCGCTGGCGGACCAGAGCACATTGGCGGACGATGCGGGGTTCCACGTTTGATTGGCGGCATCGCAGGAGCTGGCGGCCAACAAGCTGGCGGCGGCGAGGGGAGTGAAAATCCTTGGGCTGGGTTTCATGGATGAGGCTCGATTGGGGCGAGTCCGAGTGGGGTTTTTGGAGACCTTTCTTGGCGAAGTGATCCGGCTCGAATAGTCGCACTTCGATTGGCAGGGAACAGGGCATAGGCAAGGCACGAGCCCTGAAAACTGCTGGGCACAAATGATGCGCGGCTGGCACCGCATGGCACCGGATGCCTGAGGTTCGTCGGTCCTAATTCAATCGCGGGCTCTCGATTGGGTGGATCTGTCCATTCCGCAAAAGTGAGTATCAAATATGCGCGGTAAACCTCCCGCTTTCATAGTTGCCAAATCCGGGGACTTTTCCGGACATTGTGCGCAATACATTCAGGGGTTCCGTTCCCCCCATGTGGATCAGCCGTGCAAGCTACCCTGCCATTCCAGTTCGCGGCCGTGCTCCCGGCACGTGTCGCGCTCCACACCGAAATCAAGGAGAGTTCGGTGAGGGTTCTCGATGAGCGCAAGCTCTCGACCGAATGCTGGAAGGTGACGCGTGCGCCTTGCCTCTATCGGCAGCAGCGGTTTGAAGGGGGGCGCATCACCATACATTCGGCAAGTCGCGTGCAAAATCCAGGCCGGGTGCCTGAACATAGCCGGAGCTGACCAAGCGAAGGTCCACCGTTGAGTCAAAACGATCTATCTATGGCGATCCCGATTCTCATGATGTTCAAGTCCACCGTATCACTGTCATTTTTGTGTTTCATATTCATGCTTGGAAGCGCCGCGCATGCGGTGGTGGAACCGCCTCCCCCGGTGAAATGGAACGAGGCGGCGGATTTCAACGGCTCTCCGAAACTCATGACCTACCAATCCAAGGTGGTGGATGAGGTGGGGGTGAAAACCCTCCAGGCCAGCGCGGCACCGATCGCAGGGGCGCGGTCCACTGCGGAGACCCCACTGATCGCCTATACCCGTTTCCCCGTCGTTCCGCTGCCAGGATCCAGTGCGGGAATTTCGTTCGAATACAAGGGCAACGGCACGCCCTTTTTCGGAAGCGTGATGGTGAGCAAGGGCGACAACTTGTTCCTCGGCTACGAGGCGTATTTTCCTCTCGATTCGACGGAGTGGCGCACCATGACTGTGCCTTGGGCCGATTTGATCAACAACGCGATGCCGTGGGACAAACAAGCGCGGCTCTCCATGAATGATTTCGCATTTTCACCGGGGGATATCAAGTCGATCGGCTTCGGGCGCTCCAACTGCAATCACAAATTCTACACGCCGACGTTTGCGTTCTCAGTGCGCAATATCCATCTCGTTCCCCCGCTGCCAGCAAAGCCGGCCCTCACCTATTCCAAGGGACTCAGTCACGTGAGCGGATTGATCCAACAGAAAAAGCCGCTCAATATCCTCCTGCTTGGCGATTCGATCACGGACTTCGGGCGTGACAAGTCCTACGGCTGGCATTGCGCCCAGTTACTCCAGAAAAAGTGGGGGCTGCCTCCCTGCCGGGTGGCGAACACCGGCATCGCCGGACATTCCGTGCGTTACGGTTCGATCATTCTGCCGCGCTCGATGCGTGCCATGCCCCAGCCCGATCTGGTCTGCATCCTGTATGGGGCGAACGACTGCAAGGCTGCAACCGGGGAATTCAATCAAAGCGGTTTCACCGAGGCGGTGTTCGCAAAGAATCTCTCGGACATGATTGACCGCGTTCGTCTCGCCACGAATGGAAAGGCTGACATCGTCCTGCTCAGCGGGGTGCCCCGGTTGGACAAAAAGGGAGGAAACACCACCGGTGCCGTCGAGAAGATCGCCGGTGCCTTCAAGACGGTAGCGGCGGAGAAGAACGTCATTCTTTGCGATACCTTCCCAGTATTCCTCGCCCTCCCGCCCGCGCAGAAGAACGCTTACTACATGGACACCATCCATCAGACCCAGCCCGGCCTTGCTGCGATGGGTGAGGTGCTGTTCAAGACGATCAACGCCTCCATGACTCCATGAGATCGGAAAAGAACCTATCCCGTGTCCATTTTTGCGTCGAAAAAAGATTGAAGGCGCAACTGCCCCAATCGTGCCGGTGCCCGAACTGATATCGAATTGAAACGAATCGCACCGACTTTCTGTATCCCTGAATCCCACTACCGAGACCACCAGCCATGCGCATACGCTTCGTCAAGACGCTTCGCCTTTACCCCATGTTCCTTGCGGCCGCATTCACAGTCCACTCCGCCATGGGCCAGGATCTTGAACCGGCCAAGGCGGGTAAGGCCGCCCCGAAGCCGACCAATCCCGCCCTGATCGATGTAGCGGATGAATCCGGCCAGCCCCGCGTCCTCCTCATTGGGGATTCGATTTCCATCGGCTACACTCTGGGCGTGCGCCAGAAACTCAAGGGGCTCGCCAATGTGCACCGCCCACCCGAGAACACCGGCGACACGGCCTTCGGCCTCACACGCCTCGATGGCTGGCTGGGCCAGGGCCATTGGGATGTCATTCATTTTAATTTCGGCCTCCATGATCTGAAATATCTGGACGCCAAGGGCAACTATGTGTCGCCGGAAAAAGGCACGCAGGTGGCTTCGCCTAAAGTTTACGGCGAGCAGTTGCGCGCGCTCACGCTGCGGCTCAAGGCCACCGGCGCCAAGCTGGTATTCGCCACTACCACCCCGGTGCCCGTCGGGACAAAAGGGCGGGTGGCGGGAGACGAGAAGGCATACAATGCAGTGGCCATGGGCGTGATGAAAGACCTCGAAGTGCCGGTGGACGACCTGTGTGGTTTTGTCGTCGAGCAGCAAATGAAGAAGGCGCCGCCGGCGGGCCCGGATGTAAAGCACGCCAAAGGCAATCGACAGGCCGACGGGATCCAATGCCATGCCAATGTGCATTTCACGGAGCAGGGCTACCAACAATTATCCGAACAGGTCGCCGCGAGCATTCAAAAGGTCTTGCCGGCCAACCGCTGACACGTCGCACCGCGATAGCCACGCGGCCTACGGCCACTTCTTCAAGGAATCGGGGATCTCCGATGAAAAGAACGGATCAAATAACACCAATTATGATAACTTTCGAAAAATGGGCTCTTATCGCTTCGCTTGCGATGCTGACGGCCCCGCTGGCGCGGGCGGAAAAGTATTATGTCAGTGCTTCCGGCGGGAACGATGACAATAATGGCACAAGCGAAACATCGGCATGGAAAACCATTGCCAAAATCAATGATCAGACCTTCCATCCGGGAGATTCGATTCTTTTCAAATCCGGCGAAACCTGGAAGGGGCAACTGAACCCCAAAGGATCGGGAAGCGTGGGCAAGCCCATCATCATCGACAAGTACGGCACCGGCGCCAGCCCGGCGATTGATGGCGAAGGGGCCACGGGTAACGGAACCGTCTATCTTTTCAACCAGGAATACTGGGAGATCCGCAACCTCGACCTCACAGACGACGCACCGAATAAAGGCGATCGCAGGGGCGTCTTCCTGGCGGCGGCGAGTTCCGGCGGACCGACCGGGAAGGTCTATCACCACCTGGTGGTCGGCAACTGCCATATCCACAACATCAAGGGGATCATCGGGGAACCTGCCATTTGCAAACGAACCGGTGGCGTCATCGTGGAAATGCAAATCGATGGCCCCAATCAGGCGCGCTTTGACGACATCCTCATCGAGAATTGCACGATCTCGACGGTGGACAACGAGGGCATCGCCTTCAACAGCGCAACCTTCGGCGAGTCGAAGGAGCCCGGCCAGGTGAACGCAAACATCACCATGGAGGGCGGCAAATCCATGGGTTATCCGGGCTCTCCGGAATGGGAAGCCCTCAAGTTCACCCATGTGGTCATCCGGAACAACAAGATCAATGACATTTCAAAAAACGCGATGATCATCCGGTACACGGACGAGACGGGCTTGATCGAACACAATGTGTGTTGGGATACCGCCGTCCGCTTTGCGCATGGGAATACCATTTACGCGGAAACATGCCGCGGCACGGTCTTTCAATACAACGAAGGTTACCGGAACCGTGCCACGCAGAACGACGGAAGCCTTTATGATGCGGATATAGCGAGCCCCGGTTTTGTCTTCCAGTATAGTTACAGTCACGACAACAGCCACGGCTTGTACTGGCAATGCACCGACCCCCGGGACAAGGGCATCGTCGTGCGCTACAACATCAGCCAGAACGACAAGGGCCCCATTTTCTGCATCGGCCATCCGAGCGTTAGTACCTACATCTACAACAATACGGTGTATGTGTCGGCCGAGCGTTCCCCTGAGATCATCGCCGAGCATAAGAAAAGCAAGCCCAACACGAGCAGAACCTATTACTTTTACAACAACATCATTTACAATCTCAGCCCGAAGGCCCGCTATCAATGGAGCGACGCCACCCGCACATTTGACTCCAATGTTTTCTTCGGCATTCACGCCAAAGGCGAGCCGGAAGATGAACACAAACTCACCAGCGACCCGCTGCTGGTCGCGCCGGGCACTGGCAAAATAGGAATCGATACACTGGATGGCTACAAGTTGAAGGCCGGATCGCCATGCATTCATTCAGCGCGAAGCATCCCCGACAATGGCGGATTGGATTTTTGGGACCATGTGGTTTCTGACGCTTCCGGCCTGGATCGGGGCGCGGGACAATGGCTGCCTGTCAAACCATGAGCAGGGCATATCGGAATAGACGCCCATCCTGATTCGACCCAAGCCCCGCATGAAGTCCACATCCACTCTCTGCCTTTCCTTGACTCTGGCCGCAGTCCCGCTGTTTGCCACAGGTGCGCCCGCCCCGCAAACCGCCCGGGCTTATTTCGTCTCCCCCACGGGCGCGGCCAAGGACTGGCCGGGATTGCTGGCGGATTTCTTGAATGCAGATGGCGCTGCTGCGCAAGCCCATGAGGGCACTGACTTGAAAATGAAGAAAGTGTGGATGAGTCCCCAGTCAAACTCCCAATCAACTTTTTGAGAAAAGATGAAAATTTCCTATCTGCCCGGCCATCTGACGAGAATAACCATGACCAGATTCAGCTCATTATCCATTGCCGTCGCAATCTTCGCCCTTCCCGGTCATGCGGATCCTGCACCGCCTGAAAGTCGGCCGCAGCCCGAATTGGCCGCCAAACCGAAGTCCTTCACCGTGTTCGACAACATGGGGCGCCGGGGCAAGCCCGACACCCGGGTAATCGGCATGAAACCCTGCCTCGTCATTTACATTGACGGCGGTGCCAAGTCCTTCCAGTTGCCCGATGAAAAAGCCTACAAGGAAATGGTGCACAATTTTGCGGGGCGGAAGGCCTCCATCTCCGTGAAGGGGGACATGGGCCACGAACCCAATCCCGAAGACAAAGGACCCGGCGTAGGCCCCATTGTTTTAGATTGCGAGGGCCCGACCTTGTCCGGCTCGCGCGAGGTGGTGGAAAAGCACTTCAAAATGTTCATGGACCTGGTCAAATGGACCCATGAGGCGGCACCCGGTCGTCCGGTCGGCTACTACGGGCACGGACTGTTTCCCGAAGCCGTCGGCGGCCCATACATGGCCGAGGCCAAAAAGTTGGCCGGAGCGGTGGATGCCTTCTTCCCGTCGATGTATAGCTTCGATACCGATGGTGCCAAATGGGAAAAACACCTCAAAGGCCTGGTGTCCAAGGCAAACGAACTTGCCCCGGGCAAGCCGGTCTATGCCTATATGTGGGACCACTTCCACGCCGGCGGCTCCCGGCGCGGCGAAGTGCCGGCAAAATACCTTTGCGAGCAGCTTCAGAGGGCCAAGGCCTGCGGTGCCGACGGGGCGGTATTCTGGTCGGGCGCGGGTCAATGGGGCGACAAAAACCCCGAATGGTGGGACGGCGTCGCGAAGTTCATTGCTCAAAGCCCCGCTTCGGCTGTGGTCGCGCCCGTGAAATGACTGTGAATCTCAAATCCATCCCCACTCAGGGTTACCTTCCATGAAACCGACATCCACCCTCTGCCTGCTTTTGACCCTGGCCACCGCCTTGCTTTCCGCGGCAGGCGCACCCACGCCGCCCGCCTGGTCTTATTTTGTCTCGCCCTCTGGCTCGGATGAGAACGACGGCTCCCTGGCGAAGCCCTTTCAAACCCTCGCCCACGCGCAGCAGATGGTGCGCGCCGTCCGCGCGAACCAGACCGGTGACATCGTCGTCACGCTGCGCGGAGGCACCTATCCGCTGGCGGCCACGCTCGCGTTCACACCGGCCGATTCGGGTGGCAACGGGCATGACATCGTTTACCGCGGCTACCCGGGCGAGAAGCCGGTCATCAGCGGTGGCAAAACCGTCACCGGCTGGACACTGCACGATGCAGGCAAAAACATCTGGCAGGCGCAAGTGGGCGTGACGGACAACTTCCGCCAGATCTATGTCAACGGCAGCAAGGCCATCCGCGCACGCTCGAAAGACGGCATGGGCCTGAAGCCCACAGCCGACGGCTACCAAACCCGTGATAAAGCATTTGAGTCCTTCCGCGATATCGACGGCCTCGAGGTGGTGACCAAGCGCCGCCCATGGACGGAGGGCCGCTTTCCCATCACCTCATTCAAAGACGGTGAACTGGTCGGTGAGATTGCCAGTCAGAACCTCGGCACGAATGTTGACAAGATCAAGGTCAGGGCGGACAGCGAAGTGGCTGACGATCCCACCGACGCGCCTGGTGACAATCCGACGGACAAGACGGTGGACGACCCCAAGGACAAGACGCGTTCAAGACCGTATCACCCGCTGTGGCTTGAGAACGCCTACGAGTTCCTAGACAAGCCGGGCTATTGGTACTTGGATCGCAAAACCCACACGCTCTACTATATCCCACGCGCCGGTGAAGACATGAAAAAATCCGTCGTGGAAGTGCCGGTGCTTGAGCAGTTGATCCGCCTTGATGGCAAGGCCGCCGCTCCGGTGGGCAACCTGCGCTTCGAGGGACTGGGCTTCCGCCTGTCCAATTGGATGGCCCCCTCGCAGGGGCTGCCCAACAATCAGGCGAATCTGGGCGGACCGCAGATCAATGCCGCGCTCGACTGCACCGGCGCGCGCAAGGTGCAGGTGTCTCGCTGCACCTTCAGCCAGCTCGGCGGCGACGGGGTTACTTTCCGTACCGCTTCCCAAAGCGACAAGGTCGATCGCTGCGAATTCCACGACATTTGCGCCACTGCCATCGAATGCGGCGACTGCAGCCCCGCCACTGAGGCCCTATCCGCAGGTTCGGGCGACATCGTCGGCGGCATCACCGTGTCCAACTGCACCATCCACGACATCGGCACCGAATACCCCGCCGCATGCGCGGTTTTGTTAGGCTTCGTGCAGGCCTGTACCATTGAGCACAACGAGATTTACCATGTGCCCTACAGCGGCATCTCGCTGGGCAGCCATTCGAAGGTCGAGTTCCCGTTTGTCCGCGACAGCCGCATTTTGTGCAACAGGATCCATGATCACATGCGGCAGTTGTCCGATGGTGGAGGCATTTACACCCTGGCCTTCCAAAAAGGCGGCCTCATCGCCGGTAACTATATCTATGACCAGCGGCATCCCTTCGGAGAGATTTACCTCGATGACAGTTCGGCCAACTGGACCGTCAGGGGCAATGTCTGCAAGGCCGGTGGCGGGGCATTGTGGCTCCTGTGCAAGGGCTCCCACAATGTGATGGACGGCAATTTCGTCAACAAGAGCAACGCCTATGAAAAAAGCCCCACTTCCAAGACCAAAAACACAACGGTAGTCAAGGAGGGAGCCTGGCCTTCGGAGGCGGACGCGATCATGAAAAGCGCCGGCGTAGTGCCGGAGAAGTGAAAGTGAATTCGCCGCTATTCCAGCGACCTGCTTTGAAATTTCAACACACCCTATGGGAAAATCTATGAAAACCACACGTCCCATGCGTCGTCGCATTGCCGCCGCCGTTCTCCTGTTTCCCTTCGTGACCACCTGCGCCTTTGGTGCGGATGCTCCGCCCGCGCCCGCACCATCGCCGACCAAAGGCCCGCACTATGTCATCTATCTACTGGCCGGACAGTCGAACATGGACGGCCGCGCCAAAGTCGCAGATCTCAAGGGTCCGCTTGAGAAATATGCCAAGCCGTTGCCGACGGTTTTGGTTCGTTTTTCCGCTGGTGGACTGAAACGACCGCTACGTCAGAACGACGGCTTCGAGGCGCTTCGTCCCGGCTTCAGTGAGGGTATCCCGGGCAAACCCGGGAAAGCCGGCAAGCCCGACCGGCCACAAGCCGAGTGCTTCGGGCCGGAGCTGGGCTTCGGCACTCGAATGGCGCAGGCCGCGCCGGGCGACAAAATTCTTCTGATCAAATTCGCCGAAGGCGGAACCTCGCTTTCCGTGGATTGGAAATTGGACGATCCGAAAAAACTGTACGCCCACTTTATAAAGTTTGTGGAAGCGACAGAGGAAAAAATCAAGGCTGACGGCGGCGACTATGAAATCCGCGGCATGTGCTGGATGCAGGGAGAGAGCGACTCGAAACTGGCGGACGGTGCCTACAAATCCCTGCTCTCCGCAATGATCGCCAAAACCCGGGCAGACCTGAAATTGCCGAAGCTGCCATTTGTCATCGGCCAGGTTTACGACAACGGCCAACGCAACTTCATTATCTCCGCGCAAAAGGCCGTCGCCAATGAAGTGCCTGCCACCGCCTTTGTCGAGGCAACTGGGTTGACGACCTTTGACAAAGGCACCCACTACGACGCCGCCAGCCAGATTGAATTGGGCAACCGTTTTGCGCGGGAGATGCTGCGCTTGGCCCCGGCTGGGAAGAAATGACAAGCCTGCTCATCTCATGATCGAGGGCCTAACAGATTTGTCCCGTTTTAAAATGTCCTGAAGAAAGCAAGTGATCCCCATGCATACCTTTTCTCCCTGGAAGCCCTTTGTATTGAGCGTTGGCCTGACCGCCGCGCTCGCTGCTGCTGCGCTACACGCGCAATCCGCGCCTGCGGGCACGGCCACACCGGTCGCAAAAGCGCAAGGTCTTCCCGATCCCGCCATCGCCGCGCTTCCCGCCGACGATGGATATGCGTGCTGGTTGCGGTACGCACCGATATCCGATCCGGCGCTCCTGCAAACATACCGCAAGGCCATCGGTGAAATCGTCACTCACGAACACAGTCCGATGGTCTCCCGGGCCGTCGAGGAACTGACTACAGGGTTGGGCGGATTGCTCGGGGAAAAGATCACCGCCAGCGACAAGGTTTCCCGCGACGGCGCAATCAGTCTGGAGAAGATCAAGACGGCACCGGGGGCCCTCGATGGCTCGTTTGGCATCCATACCCGGACGGAAGCGGGCAAACGGTCCATCGTGATCGAAAGCGCCAGCGATCGTGGCCTGCTCTATGGGGCGTTTTGCTTCCTCCGTCTGATTCAAACTCACCAGCCGGTTGATTCCCTCCAAATTGTGGACGGCCCCAAAATCGCCGTCCGGGCGATCGATCATTGGGATAACTTCAACGGCACCATCGAACGCGGGTACGCGGGGCGATCGATCTTCAATTGGGACGAACTGCCGAAGCTCGATGGGCGTTATCACGATTACGCGCGGCTTCTCGCGTCCATGGGGATCAATATGATCGTCATCAACAACGTCAATGCGCAGGCGGACTATCTTGACAGCAAGAATCTCCCGAAGATCGCGGCACTGGCGGGCGTGTTTCGGGAATACGGCATCCGGCTGTGCCTGTCGATACGCTATGACAGTCCGACGGAAATGAGCAAAGTCAGTTCCGATCCACTCGACCCGGCTTGCCAGCGCTGGTGGAACGAAAAGGTTGCGGAGATTTACGCGCAGATCCCTGACTTTGGAGGGTTTCAGGTCAAGGCGGATGCCGAGGGCCAACCCGGGCCGTCGAAATTCGGACGCACTCACGCCGAGGGTGCACGGGTGCTGGCACAGCCGCTGAAGGCCCACGGCGGCATCGTCATGTGGCGGGCTTTTGTTTACGGGAAGAAACTCAAAATCAACAAGGACCGCCCGTGCCAGCCGTATGAATGGTTCCACACGCTGGACGGGAAGTTCGATGACAATGTGATCCTTCAAGTCAAATACGGGCCAATCGATTTCCAAGTGCGCGAGCCAGAGTCGACGTTGCTTTGCGGGATGCCCAGGACGCACGAGATGATGGAACTGCAGATCACGCAGGAATACACCGGGCAGGCGAAGCACCTGTGCTGGCTTGTGCCACTGTGGAAGCAGGCGCTGGATTTCGACACCCAGGGCGATGGCCACTCGGCGAGCAAGGGGCGCTTGAGCGGCATCTCGGGGATCAGCAACATCGGATCGGATCGAAACTGGACTGGCCATCCCTTGGCTCAGGCGAACTTGTATGGTTTTGGACGGGTAGCGTGGAATCCGGACCTTTCGTCGCAACAGATTGCCGGGGAATGGGTGAAGATGACCTTCGGAGATGAATCGGTGGTCAAGACCTTGGTGGCGATATTGCAGGAGTCGTGGCCGACCTACGAAAAGTACACCTCGCCGTTGGGCCTGGGGATGCTATGCGGGAGCGATCATTCCGGACCGGATCTTGAAAAACGCAAGCCCGGGGATCACCAGGGCGTGGGCGTCGAACGCTCGGTGCAAACGGGCAGTGGCTATGCCGGGCAATACCCCCCCGCAATCGCCGCCAAATACGAGACCACCGCGAATTGCCCTGATGAGTTGCTACTGTTCTTCCATCGCGTGCCGTACACGTTCAGATTGCACTCGGGCAAGACGGTCATCCAGCATATCTACGACACCCATTTTGAGGGGGTTGAACAGGTGCAGGGCCTGATCGCGCAGTGGCAATCCCTGCACGGGAAGATTGATGATCTGCGGTATGGGCAGGTTCTGGAGCGACTCCAGCAACAACTTGGCGCTGCGGTCAAATGGCGCGATGCGGTCAACGGCTACTTCTTCAAGCAATCGCAAATCCCGGATGAAAAAGGACGGATCAAATGATCCCGCAAATGAGGCTTCAGGTGGTTTTCTGCCGGACACATTCCAAAAACCATAAAGGAACCAGTGTGAAAACCGTGATGAATCTCTTATGTCCGTGGCAGTCTCTGGCGATCAGTGTTCTATCGATGTTAGCCTGCTGCGGTTCTGCGTGCGCCTATGTCGGATTGGCCACACCGTTTGGCGACCATATGGTCTTGCAGCGCGAGATGCCCGTGCCGGTTTGGGGCACGGCGGATGCGGGAGAGCAAGTGTCGGTTTCGTTTGCCCGCCAGACCAAGACCGCCGTCGCGGATAAAAATGGGGCTTGGTCCGTCAAGCTGGATCCGCTGGAGGCCAGCGCGACCGGCCGCGATCTGGTCGTGCAGGGAAAGGACAAACTGCAACTGCACGATGTGCTGGTCGGTGAAGTCTGGGTCTGCTCGGGTCAGAGCAACATGGGCGTCAGTCTGGACCGGATTGTATTGAGGTCCGAAGCCGGGGCCACCCTCAAGCGTGAAGCCGCCGACCGGCGCGATCAGGCGCTGGCGGCGAAGACCCCGGAAATACGCGTGTTCCGCAGCGGCACGGGTGCGGATCCGCGCTTGGGCAAATGGGCGGTATGCGGGCCGGAAGCGCTCAAGGGCGACCTGCCGCAAATGGGCTTTTCCGCCGTCGGCTATTTCTTCTCCTGCGAACTCCACGCCGAACTGAAGGTTCCCATCGGTGCGGTGGAAGCCGCGGTTGGCGGCAGCCATATCGAAACCTGGATGCCGCCCGCCACCTACGCGGCCCTGCCGGCGGCCTCCAAAACCGAAGCGACGTCCCAGCCCAAAGGACTCGGCACGAATTACCACGAACAGGTTGAGCCGCTCGAACCGATGGCCGTTCGCGGCATCCTCTGGTACCAAGGCGAGCAAAATCTGATGCACGATGCGAATGGCCCCCGCTACGCGGACAAGATGGAGGCCATGATCCTGAGTTGGCGCGCCGCCTGGAAACGCCCCGAACTGCCGTTCTACTATGTTCAACTGCCGCAGTACACCTACACGAAGAAAGCTCCACAGAACGATACGGCCGAGAGCCTGCCCTACTTCCGCGAAGGGCAGGCGCGGGCGCTGCGGCTCCCCCACACCGGGATGGTCGTCACCAGCGATCTGGTGGACGACGCCTCCGAACTTCATCCGCCGGACAAGTGGGATGTCGCCCACCGTTTGGTGCTGTTGGCGTTGTCGAAAACCTACGGGCACGGCGACTTGGTTTGCAGCGGGCCGGTTTTCAAAAGCGTGGAGATCCGCGGCGACAAGGCCGTTCTCTCGTTCGACCATGTCGGCGGCGGACTAGTGAAAAAGGGCGACATGGCCCTGTCCGCTTTCGTCATAGCCGGTGCCGACCAAAAATTCGTCCCCGCCAACGCGTCCATTGAAGGCGACAAAGTGATCGTGTCCAGCCCGTCGGTTCCCAACCCGGTGGCGGTCCGGTTCACCTGGACCGAATCGGCGGTGCCCAACCTCTTCAACGCCGAAGGCCTGCCCGCGGCTCCTTTTCGCACCGACAGCGAGCCGATTACGGAGCCAGCAGCGGGGGAGAAACCCGCCAAGCACAAAGCCAAGAAATGAAAACGCCACAGTGGTCAAGGAAGGTGCCCGGCCGACTGAGGCGGAGGCGATCATGAAAAGCGCCGGGGTGCTGCTGGAGTAGTGAACGTGATTCGCCGCTCTGCCGACGACCTGATTTGAATCTCCAACAATCACTCTTTGAATTTATGAAAGTCACCCACCCAATCCGCCGCCTCTTGATTTCCTGCGCAAGTTGCGCCTCCCTCACCGTCGTGGCGGAGGGTGCCCCGAAGAATCACGTCCCCGCGCCTGCGGCAGTTGCGAAGCCCACGACCTTTACGGTCTATGACAACATGGGAAATACCGGGAAACCGGATACCAGAGCGGCAGGGCTTGCGCCCTGCCTGGTTGTTTATATCGATGGAGGCAATCACGGCGGTGGTCCCAATGCTGCTCCAGATGAGAAGCAGTACAAGGAGCTGATCGGGAAATATGCCCGCAGCAAGTATGCGATCTGGATGAATCCCAAGGAGACCAACATCCCCCTGTTCGATGCCAATCAAGCCTTGGGACCGATCATCCTCGATTACGAAGGACCGCGTCTTTCCGGGCCGCGCGAGACGGTCGAAAAGAACTTCCGGACGTTTATGAATTTGGTCAAATGGACGCACGAGGCCGCACCGGGACGACCGGTCGGGTATTACGGTCATGGATTGTTCCCGGAAGCGGTGGGCAAGGAATATGCCGCAGAAGCCAAGGAGTTGGCCCACTCGGTGGACGCCTTTTTTCCATCAATGTACACGTTCAATGACAACCGCGCGGGCTGGAAGAACCAGTTGGACGGACTGCTGCGCGAGGCTCATCAAATCGCACCGGGCAAACCGGTCTATCCCTACCTGTGGGCTCACTACCATGGTGCACCCGAGATGCTCCCGGCTGACTATGTGAAGTTCCAATTGGATGCGGCGAAGGCAGGCGGAGCCAATGGCGTGGTCTTCTGGTCCGGGCGGAATCCGTGGGACAATAGCACCAATTGGTGGGAGGAGGTCGTGAAGTTCGTCGCGAAGAGGTAGGGGAAATCCCATCCCCAATATCCGTGGCGGCTGCGCAGGAATAGTGCGCGGTAAGTCGCGACAGGCGGATGTTGAGAGGGAGGGGGAATTGCGATTAGATGCGGACCGGCAGTTGCCTGCAAAAACCCCATGAGTCCCCTTCGCTCTGTCACCATCAGTCTTGCTCTGTTATTGCTCGCGTTTGGCGGCTTTTCGGCCGGAGCCTCGACTCTCCCGGACGACGTGAAACTCACGATCACAGCCGGAGGGGGCACCCAAACCTTGAATTTGCACCGGCGGACCGTCCGCACGTCCGACTTCGCTCTTAGGACCTGGGACTCGGCGAATGGCTACGTCGTGGTCAGCCCGACTCCCGAAATACGGACGTTTCGCGGTACCGTTAACGAAAATCCAAATGCACAGATCATTGCATCGATCAATTCGAGCAACGTGCTGGTGGCCTATTGTTTCGACCGGGTGTACAGCCAGAACACCCTGTGGACGGCGACGGTGGATGTGGGTTCGCAATTGGTCAGCCCGGCGACTCCGGCGCCCATGCCGGCGCAGCCTGTTGGTTCACCCCGGAGCGGTAGCACGGGTCCGGCCCTGATTGGTCCGAAGGTGCCCACCGGGACCGCGGCAAACGGAGTGCCATACGGCCAGATGGTTGAGTTCGAGATGGCAGGGGACCTGTTCGTGGCCGCGTACAACCGTGATGGCAAGAGCGTCGAAAACACGCTCACGACCTACGAGCTCAACGCCATGATCTACGAGCAGATGATGGCGCGGGACCTTCTCGTCCGAACGGTGGTACCGACGGTGGTGATTCGTAAGGAGAACTTCTACCCAACCGATCCTGGCGCCGGCAACCTGGGCACGCTCCGGGCGGAATGGACGAAAGCGCCGCTCAAGGATCTCCGCTGGGACAACGTCTGGGGCTCCGAGGGAGGAGTCGCCTACGAGAACCAGATCGGAAAGGATGAAACTTCGGTTGCGCTCGGGGCCCTCTATCATGAAAGCGCGCACAACTGGGGCGCTTACCACCTCGCTTTCCAGTGCGATACCATGGGCGGAAACAAGCCGTCGCTGGGGCCGATGACCATTGAAGCAATGCGGGCTAAACGGGTGGAGGCCATCAACGAGGGTAAGTTGCCACTGGCCCAGCCCTATACCGATCCTCTGGCTCCCTTCACGCACGTGGACATTGCCCGCACGAACGTGAACACGGCCGTGGACATCGACGTGCTGGCCAATGACATGGACGCCAATGGTGATACGCTCACGGTTTCCAGCTTTACCACGACAACCGTGCCAGGCGGCACCGTGACGCTGAATCCCAACGGCACCCTGCACTACGTGCCACCCGCGAATTTCGTCGGCAAGGACGTCATCATCTACACGGCTCAGGATGATTCCCCGATGGCTCTCAAGACTCGGGAGGTGGTCCACATCGAAGTGGTGAACAATGACCTGACGGCCCGTTATTCATTTGACGAGACCACCGGCACCACCGCTGCCAATGCCATTTCGGGAGGTCCTCCCGCTGCGCTCAATGGCGCGAATTTCGCCACCGATTCCGTATTGTCCCCGCTGGGCCGGGGCATTCGGGCTTCGGGCACGGTGGCTGCCGACGCGTCCGAAAATGGCGATTGGAGCGGAATCGTTCTCGGCTCACGCAACGTGATGCCCACCACCTTGTATTCTTCCGCTTACGGCCGCGTAACTCCGTTCGAGACGGAATACAATGTGCAGGGGGGGAGTTACGACATCATGAATGGGAACTACACGTTCGCCACCTGGTTCCGCGCTGATGATTACACCGGTGCTTCCTATAGCGACGGACCCTACATCGCCTCGAAGTGGTGGCATCCCGAGACCCGCGTCGGCTGGGATCTGAGGGTGGCTTCCAACCAGTTGCAACTGCACTGGAGAATTTTCCAGGGGTCCCAGGGTATCCAGACTCTCACCGCGCCGTCCTACGCCTATATTCCGGGCAAGTGGTATCATGTCGCCGCCGTGTTCGATCGCGCCACGGGACAAATCCGCCTTTACCTCAATGGCAGCAATGTCGCCACCAAGACCTCGGCTTTCCCATCGAACGGCGTCATCTTCAATGGCCGTGCTCCGCTGATGCTGGGTTGCGCCACCAACAGACAGTACTGCTTTGACGATACCCGGATCTATACCAAGGCGCTGGCCACTGCGGATGTGCAGGCGCTTTTTGCCGCGCCCGGTTCGGCTCCGCGTTTCCTGAGCAGTTCCATTGCGTTTACGACCTACTCGAACTTCGCGATCGCCAAGACCAACCTGTGGTCATCCATCTGGAGCGGCAGCACCGGAGTGGTGACATTTTCGAAGGTGAGTGGTCCCGGCTGGTTGAATGTGGATTCAGAAGGCAACCTCACCGGAACCCCCGGGACAGGGGATGCCGGAGTGAGCACCGCGATCGTCCGCATCACGGATACCCTGGGTGCGACTGCGGATCTGACGGTCAATTTGACCGTCGCCAATCCGTTGCTGCGGGCACGCTGGCATTTCGACGAGGGCAGTGGCACGACTGCCGCCGACTCCTCCGGGAATGGCAAGACTGCTACCCTCTCGGGAGCCACTTGGGGAACCCTCCCCCGTGAAGGAGACTCCAATCTCAACACCAATGGCACCAGCAGCCAATACGCACAGGCCTCCTCGCTCAATACCACCGGCGGCTTCACCATCGCGGCATGGATCAACCCGACCACACTCAGCGGTCTCCATTCCTTCATTTCCCAAAGTGACAGCTATGTGCTCAAAACCAATGGAACCGGACTGGTCCTGACTACACCCGGAATAGCAGATCAATATTCTTCTGGGCTCACCCTCGCCGCCAATACCTGGCAGCATGTCATGGTGTCCTTCAAACCAAGCACAAGCGGCGGGGTCCGCTTCTATCTCAATGGAGTGTTGAAGAGCACCACCAGCGCGTCCTCACTGAGCCAGAATTCCAATCCCACCACCATCGGCAAGACGACCCGGTTCAGCGGCCAGGATTTCAGCGGCGGCATCGATGATGTCCGCGTTTATGGTCTGGCCATGGGCGATCCGGAGGCCGCGTCCATCTACGGCCAGTATGCGGGTAACAATGCCCCCATCTTCGCCAGCCATCCGATCACCGGCTCCCGTGCCACGGAAAACGTGGACTACAGCGGCACCCTTTCCGCGACCGATCCGGACGGAGATCCGCTGGTCTTTAGCAAGGTCGGCGGCCCCGCCTGGCTGACAGTTGCTCCCGACGGAACGCTCGGCGGAACGCCCACCACAGCGGACATCGGAGATGAGACCTTCACAGTCCAAGTCACCGACGATGGTGGCAAGTCCGATACCGCCTCGCTCAATATCACGGTGGGACGCTACCTGCTCTCCAAATGGACACTGGACGAGGGGAGCGGCACCATCGCTTCCGATTCGTCCGGCGCGGGAAACGACGCCGCCGTCGTGGGCGCAAGCTGGACCTTGCCGCGTGTTGGCACCGCCAGCCTCACCACCAATGGCAGTACCTCGCAATATGCGTCCGTCGTCGCCCTCGACACGAGCATGGGCTTCACCATCTCCGCCTGGATCAAGCCGACGACCGTCAGCGGTGTCCACACCTTCATTTCACAACAGGGAAGCTACGACCTGCGAACGAGTGGAACAGCCTTGTATCTCACCACGCCTTCGGTGAAGGACCATATTTCATCCGGCCTCACCCTCGTGGCCAACCAGTGGCAGCACGTCACCGTTTCCTTCAAGCCAGGCGCGGTCGGAGGCGCGAAGTTCTATCTCAATGGCATGCTGACGAATTCGGTGAATGCATCGGCCCTGAGCCAAAGCACTTCTCCGACTCTGCTTGGCAGAACGACTGATTTCAGCGGGCAGGATTA
>Ga0265327_10001250_pt1 | contig 33884 bp, 27 predicted proteins | sample 41621metaG_FD_202089 | JGI IMG/M metagenome (GOLD analysis project Ga0265327, IMG submission 202089) | Rhizosphere microbial communities from Carex aquatilis grown in University of Washington, Seatle, WA, United States - 4-16-21 metaG | ecosystem: Host-associated > Plants > Roots > Rhizosphere...
AGGAGCGCCAGGAGGAAGAGCGCCAGCCCGAGGGCGTACGCGCGCGGCCGCCTCTGCGAATCATAGCCCAGATACGCGAGAGCGGCCCCGAGGTAGAACACGGTCGAAAGCGTGTTCTTCTGCTCCGAGATCCAGGCCACCGACTCGACGCACACGGGGTGCAGGGCGAAGAGCGCGGTGGCAAGGAGGGCGCCGGGTACAAGGAGCCTCCTAAGGACGGCATAAAGGAGGGCGCAGGCTGCAAGGTGCAGCGCGACATTGGCCAGGTGGTATCCGAGCGCGGAATCGCCCCAGAGGCGGTGCTCGAGCCAGAAGGCGCTGTGGAGGACCGGGTAGTACTGCTGGGTCGCGCCGGGCTCGCTCCAGATCCTCCACAAGCCGCGGAGTGTCTGCAGCTCGGGGCGCGTCACGTGCGCGTCGTCGTCCCAGACGAACCCGCCGGTTAGGGCCGGCCAATACGCCGCGAGCAGCACGGCGGGCAGCAAGAGTGCCGCCCCCCAGAGGTATCCCAATCGCCGCATGGGGTTCAACCGTCCGGCCTTCATCCCGCGAGTCAACGATTAGCCGCGCGGCGGGCCTCGCCGAATTCGGCCTCGGCCTCGGCGTGGTGGCCGAGCCCTTGAAGGGCCTGGCCGAGGTTGCTGTGCGCGCCCGCATACCCCGGGTCTATGCGCAGGGCCTGCCGGTACTCGGCGACCGCCTCCTCAAGGAGCCCGGACCGGAAGAGGGCGTTGCCCAGGTTCAGGTGGGCCTCCTTGAGCTCGGGATCAAGTCCGAGGGCGAGCCGGTACTGCTCGCGGGCCTCGTCCAGGCGGCCCATGCCGGCGAGGGCCAGACCCAGGCTGTTGCGGGCAGCGGCGTGGCCGGGCTCCCTCCTGAGGGCCTCCAGGAACTCGCCCGCGGCCTCCTGCCGGCGGCCGGCCTTCAGCAGCGACAGTCCCAGGTTGTAGTGAGCGCCCGCGAAGCCGGGGTCGATCCGGATCGCCGAAGCATATTCGAGGCGCGCCGCCTCAACCTCGCCCGTCGCCTCAAGCGCGTTCCCCAGGTTCGCGTGCGCCTCCGGCGAGTCGGCACGGATCCTGACAGCCTCACCGAACTCCTTCGCAGCGTCCGCCGGGCGGCCCTCCTGCAGGAACACCTTCCCCAGGTTGTTATGGGCAAGCCAGGCGCCGGGGTTCTGCTGGACGGCATAGCTCCAGAGCGATTTCTCGTCCCTGTAGGCCGCGGCATAGGAGTGCGCCTGGCGCGCCATGAGGGCGACGGCTGCCACCGCGGCCGCGGCGAGGATAATCCGGACCGGCAGGCGCGGCGCCCCGCGCTTGACGAGCGCGTCGACGCCGGCGCAGAGGCCCGCGGCGGCCAGCCCGGCAAGCCCCACGAGGGGAAGGTAGGCGAAGTGGTCCGCCCTCGGGGAGATCCGGCTGTAGGCCATGGGAAGGATGCCGAGGACAGGGACAAGGTTGAGGAGGAACCAGCCCCCCCCGAGGAGGGCATGCCTGCCCCACCCCGCCCGGTAGATCCAGAAGAGGGCTAGGGCCGCAAGGATGCCTAGGCCCGCTGCGAACGCCGGGAGAAGCCCCTGGATAGGCGGGTAGATGGGCTCGAGCCCCGAGGGCCACACGGCCTGCCGGGCGTACGCGGCCACGCTCAGCGCGGCCTGGGCCACCCTCGCCCCCAGGGGGTCAGGCGCCGAGACCGCCCCTATCGCCCGGGTCGACTGGAACCAAACGGTCGCGCAGCCCATCGCAAGCGAGGCTCCGAAGAACGGCACAGCCTTGCGCAGGTCGCGGGGGGTGACGCGCCCGCGCCGCCACCATTCGTAGAGAAGCACGACGAAGGGGAACATCACCACCGAGGTCTTGCAGCAGAGCGCCGCGACAAACCAGAGGAGCGACTTGATCCAGGCAAAGCGGCTGCCGGTGCGGTAGAATTCCACCATGGCGATCGACGCGAAAAGGAGCGGCGGCAGCGAAACGGTGTTCTTGAACTCGGAGATCCACGCCACGGACTCGACCGCCATCGGGTGGGCCACGAAGATCAGCGCCCCCAGGTAGGCCGCCCGGATCCCGAGCATGTGGAGGAGCCTCCAGACCAGCAGGGCCGACAGGATGTGGAGCCCCAGGTTGACCCCGTGGTAGGCGGCCGGGTCGGCGCCCCAGAGGTGCCACTCGAGCCACTGCAGGCTGTTCTTGAGCGGGAAATAGTCCATGCCCTCGGGATGGAGCCAGGTCCGCCACCATCCCCCCGGGACGCGCAAGGCCGCGTTCCTGGTGATCTCAAGCCCGTCGTCCCACAGCCATGTCCCGTGCAGGCACGGGGTGTAGATCCAGGCGCCCACGAGCGCCAGGGCGAGCGCCCTCAGGAGGATCTTCATGGCCGGCCCCTCCCGGCCTCGAGGGCGCCGAGCCGCGCAAGGTTGTCCCTGGCGTCAGCATAGTCCGGCCTGAGCTGGAGGGCCTTCTCGAACTCCGCACGCGCCTCGGTGAAACGGCCCATGCCGGCATAGAGGCTTCCGAGGTTGTTGTGGACGTCGGCGGCCCCCGGCTCGAGGCGCAGGGCCGCGCGGTAGGCCTCGACCGCGTCGTCGCCCCGGCCCAGCTGCACGAGGACGTTCGCAAGGCTGACCCTCGCCTCCGCGTAGCCCGGGCTTAGCCGCACGGCGCTCGCGTAGGCTTCCGAAGCCCGAGGGAGGTCTCCCAGGTCGACCATGGCCTCGCCGAGGTCAAACCAGGCGTCCGCGCGGCCCGGGTCGAGCCGGATCGCCTCGCGGTACTCGGCCGCCGCCGCGGCCGCCCGCCCCTGCAGGGCAAGCGCGTTTCCGAGACCCCTGTGGACCGACGGATCCCCCGGGAGCGCCCTGAGCGCCTCCCGAAATTCAACGGCGGCGTCCGCAGCGTGGCCCGTTGCCGACAGGGATTTCCCGAGGTTAAAGTGCGCCGTGGCATACGCGGGAGCCCGCTCAAGGGCCCTGCGGAAGTAGGCTGTGGCCGCCTGGTGTTCGCCCCGAGCCGCGAGGATAACCCCCAGGTTGTTCCACGCCCCTGCGTTTCCGGGGACCTTCGAGGCCACATCGCTCCAGAATGCGACCGGCCCCGCGTAGACCCGCACCCTTGCGGCCGTCAGGGCCCCGAGGAGCGCAGCCACTAGGAACACGCAGGCTAGGAAAAGGCGCGTTGCCCCGAGCCAGGCCTGGAGGCCCAAGGCGGCCAGCGCCGCAAGCGCCGCAAGCGGCAGGTACATCCGGTGCTCCGCTACGATCTCCGTCGCTACCGGCACGAAGCTCGACGACGGCGCCAGGACCACCAGCAGCCAGGCACCGAGGAACCCGAGCGCGGGCCTTCGCACAAGCAGGAGCCAGGTGCCGGCCGCGAGTGCGGCGACAAGGCACGCCCCGGCGGCGACGGCAAGCGGCGAGCCTGCAAGCGTGCGGCCGTAGTCGCCGACCAGGGGGCTCGGCCAGGCCGCGAGCCGCAGGTAGTGCGGGATGGCCTGCATCTGGGCCAAGAGGTAGGTCCACCAGGGAACACCCGATGCGAACCCCGCTGTCCCCGCGCGCCCCTGGGTGTGCGCCACCAACACCGCCAGCGGCACCCAGCAGGCCGCGAGGCTCAGGTGGAGCGCCCCCCTCCTGGCCCAGGCTTCCCTGAATGAGCCGGCCGCGAAGCAGCGGTCGTAGAGAAAGACGACCAAGGGGGCCGTGGCCATGACCTCCTTCGTCGCAACGCCGAGGAGGCATGACGCGAACGAAGCGTAGGCCCAGGCTGTAGTGCCTCCCTGCGCAAACCGGATGAAGGCATAGAGGGTTAGCAGGTAGAGGAGCCCCATGAGCGACTCCGCGCGCTGGACGACATAGGCGACCGACTCCGTCTGAAGGGGGTGAAGGGCCCAGAGGAGCGAGACCGCAAAGGCGACGGCAACCCCCTCCATGGGGGGCCGGGAACCCGCCGCCGGGAATTCGAGCGTGCGCCGCACAATCCCGAAGAGGACGAGGGCGGCCGCGGCGTGGATTGCCAGGTTGAGCGCGTGGTAGCTCCAGGGCGCGGTGCCCGAGACCGCGTAGTTGAGGGCGAACGAGAGGTTAAGGAGCGGCCGCCCGCTCACCGTGGCGCCGCCCGGGGGAAAGAGCGCGCCCCCGAGGTGCCGGATTGTCGGGTTGCCGACGATCGAGTCCAGGTCGTCGAACAGGAACGCCCCCCCAAGGCCGTGGCTGTAGGCCGCCGCGACGGCTAGCACGATCCCGGTCGAGCACAGGGCTAGGGTCGACCGAAGGTCGCTCGCCGGTGCCGCGTCTGGCATCGAGGGGGCCGTCATGAACCGGCAGACTAATGGCACTGTGCGCCCCACGACAAGCCGCGGTACAAAGCGCGTCCAGAAATCGCCGGACCCCTAAAGCAGGAACGGCCGCCCCTTTCGGGGCGGCCGTTCGCATTCGGGACCGGGTCCCGTGCCTTCGAATCTTAGAACTCGAGGCGCGCGCCGACTTGCAGCTGCCAGCGCGACATGTCGGAGTAGATCGTCGAGAACCCGAGCGTCGACGGGTTGAACGTGTAGATGTACTGGTTCGTCGCCTTGTTGTAGCCCGTGCCGGCGACCGTCTGCGTGATGAACGAGTTGTTGAAGTTGTTCACGACGCCGTACTTCTTGTTGATCAGGTTCGCGAAGTTGAAGCAGTCCGCGAAGAGGACGACTCGGATGTCCCCGTGGATCGGCACCTGCTGCTCGACGTGCACGTTGAGGCTCGTCTGCTCGCCGGCGTTCGCCGAGTTGCGCGGGACGATCTTGCCGGCCCACTTTGCGAGGCCGGGCGTGCCCGCCAGGTAGTTGAAGAAGTTCGCCTCCTCCGTCGCGTTCAGCCACATGACCTTGGGGTCGTTGGGGCCGGTCGGGACGTAGAAGAGACCCTCACCGGTGATGCCGGCGCCGCTCGGGTCACCCTTGAACACGTAGCTGAAGGCCGAGCCCGTCTGGGTGATGAACTGCATCGCGACCGAGGTCGCCGAGTTCTTCTCCTTGAGGAAGTGGAACTCGTACGTGCCCGTCAGGACGAACTTGTTCGGGACCGAGTAGTTCGAGCGGTAGGCGATGTTGTCGTTCGGATTGATGTACGGCTGGGCGCCGAAGCCGGATGACGCGACCGAGGATGTGAACGGTGCGACCTGCGTGGCGTGGGTGTACGTGTAGGCGGCGCTGATGGCCCAGTTGTCGATGAGCGGCCGGGCCAGCTCGACCGTGTACTCCTGGCTTCCACCCTTGTTGGTGTTCTTAAGGTCGTAGGTCGCGCCGATCGTCTTGTACTGGTAGAGCGTCGTGGGCGTGCTCGTGACCGAGGTGTAGTAGCCCGCGGGGGCGTTCGAGAGCACGTAGGAGCCGATGGTACCCGTCGATCCAGGCGTTATGGCGCCGGCGTAGCGGATGCGCCCGTCAGGCATTGTCGTCGAGCCCGAGGGGACGACGTACGGGTTGATCTCCTGGTAGAACACATCCTGGTTCACCTGGGTCAGGTCGACCTCGGCGGTCGCGACCAGGTGCAGGAAGGGCAGCTCGCGGTCGATCGCGAGGTTTTCCTTCCAGGTGGACGGCCAGTGGAAGTTCTTGTCAGTGATGTCGACCGTGGGCGCGGCCGAGGAGACGACGCCGTTCTGGATGCTGTTCACCTGGCCCGCGTTGTTGAAGGAGTTCTCAACCCAGACGACCGGGTTCTGGCCGAGGAAGAGTCCCACGCCGCCGCGGATCTGGGTCTTCGCCTTGGTGGGCAGGAGGTAGTTGAACCCGAGGCGCGGAGAGATCGTGTAGTTGCCGCTCATCGTCGACGAGTTCGAGTAGCCGAAGTTGTTCGAGAAGAGCAGCGTGTTCGGCGGCCTCTGGGGCTCGTAGGGGTAGTCCATGCGCAGGCCGCCGACGACCGTCAGCTGCGAGTTCGGCTTCCAGGTGTCCTGGATCAGGGGTGCGATATCGAGCAGGTAGTAGTGCGAGACCGCCTGGTCGAACGACGTGAAGTACGGGGTGTTGGGCACCGCCACCGTCGACGCCAAGACCTTGCCCGCGAGGAAGTCCGAGACGCTGTTGAACGAGAAGCTGCCGATGGCGTTCGGGATGAACGTGTCCGTGTAGCCGGTGCGATCAAGCTGGACGCCGAACTTGAAGGTGTGGTTCCCAAGGGCGTAGGTGCCGTAGGCGTGCTCCTCCTGCTCCCAGGTGTAGATGTTGTTGTCCTGGTAGGCCCAGTAGGTGCCGGTGAAGAGAGAGCCGCTTGTGACCGTGGTGCCCAGGCTGGTTACGCCCGAGACGCCGTTGATCGTGAGCGCGGGCAGCTTCGGGCCGTTGAGGGACGCCGTGCCGTTGTAGCGCTTGTACGTGGCCTCGATCTCCGTGTGGAAGTCGGGGACGAAGTGGCTCCAGTCGCTGTTGAGCTGGGCCGTGTACGACTGGTCGCTGCGGTTCGAGTTGTACCACGAGGTCGCGAAGTCCGTCGATGTGGCTCCCGTGTAGTTGTAGAACACGGGCGCGTCGCCCTTCGTGTGGCGGAACGTGAACGCGAACTTCTGCGTGTCCGAGATGTTCCAGTCGATCTTGCCGACGAAGTTCTGCTCCCAGGTGTGGCTGATCGCCGCGAGCGGGCCGGGATTGTAGGTGTAGGTGTGGCCGCCAACCGTGTAGCCGGCCTCCAGCGCGGAGACGATCGAGGCGACCTGCGTCTGGCCCGTCGGCGAGCCGAGGGGATTGAAGAGCTGTGCGGGGGCGGCCGCGATCTGGCGGAATGCGTCGTAGCCGAGGAAGAAGAAGAGCTTATCCTTGATGATCGGGCCGCCGATCGTCGCGCCCGTCGTGTGCTGCTGCGTCACCTCGTGCTTGCCGAGGAGGCCGACGACCGGGTCGGGGCCGCGCATGTTCGTGCCCGTGTAGATCTCGTACGCCGATCCGTGGAACTCGTTCGTTCCGGACTTCAGGTTGACGTCGAGGACGCCGCCGAGGAAGCCGCTGTAGACCGTGTCGAAGGGGTTGATCGCGAGGGTCGCCGAGGAGATCCACTCCGGCGGGATCGGGTTGCGCAGGCCGGCGTAGCCGTTCGAGTTGAGGCCGAAGTTGTCTGCCGCCGACACGCCGTCGACGAGGATCGCATTCTCGCGGGGATTCTGGCCCGAGACGCTAAAGGTGTAGGCCGGGTCGGACGGGGAGACCTGCTGGACGACCGCACGGGGATCGAGGTTCTCAAAATCCTGGAGGTCGCGGCGGATGGTCGAGATCTGGCTGATCGTCTTCGGGGTGTAGCTGGAGCCGGTTCCCATGACGCTCGCGTCAAACCGGGTCTGGCTCGCGCTCTCGCTCACCTGGAACGCCTCGAGGCGCACCACCTCGGTCGCGAGGGAAAGGTCGATGGCGTCCGTCACACCGAGGTGAAGGTATACGTCCTTCTTCTCGGCCGTCGGCTGTCCCGCCGCGGTGGCCGTCACGGTGTAAGGTCCGCCGGCGCTCAGTCCCGTCAGGGAGTACTGGCCGGTGGAGCGTGTGACCGCCGTGTACCGCGCGCCGGTCTGGTCGACGACAGCGGTGACTGTCGCGCCGGCGACGGCCTTGCCCGACTGGTCCGTAACGAACCCGGACAAGCCGGACGTCGTGACGCCCTGCGCAAACATGGTCGCCGTCGTGGCAAGCAGGGCGAGGGCCCCGGACAAGATCCATTTTCCAATAGAACGGAACTTCTTATTCATAGGTGTAAGCTTGGATGAACCGATTTAACGATGAGCCCCTTAGGTGAGGGGCCCGTTTAAGTTGAACGAACTTTAATCTTAGGCGATAGCCACATCGGCGTCTTGGGGGTCAGTCAAGCATTGAAGTTTGGAGAGATCGCGTGACGCAAATTCGTAACCCTAGCGCGAAAGTTTCGTGCCCGTGCAGATTGCCCATTTCACATCCGTATGTTGTTGCAGAATGCCCGAAATTCATGGTGTCGGGGAATCGATGATTCGTTTCGATAATAACTAACAGTAAGGTCCCGAATAGCTTATGTCATACCAGAATTAAGTGGCACGGGGCTAGGTGTGTAGTTGGGCACAATGAACACCGAAGCCCTACTCGACGCCGACCTTGTTCGGCGATTCAACGGCGGTGATGAGTCCGCCTTCGGAGAAATCATGAACCGGCACAAGACGAAAATCTTTGCCGCGGCTATGGCGCTTCTGCGCAACCACGCCGACGCTGAGGAAATCACGCAGGACACCTTCGTGCGCGCCCACCGGGGCCTGTCGGCGTTTCGTGGGGACTCCTCACTGGCGACCTGGCTGCACCGCATCGCCACCAACCTGGCCAGGAACCGCTATTGGTACTTCTTCCGCAGGCGCCGGCACGCCACTCTCTCGCTCGACGCGGCGATCGGCGCCGAGGACGAGGGGACGTTCTCCGACCTCCTCTCGACCGACACCCCGGACCCGTCCCAGGACAGCTCGAGAAATGAGTTCGTTCAGATCGTCGAGGCGAGCATGGACGACCTGGAGCCGTCGCACCGCAAGATCCTGATGATGCGCAGCGTCCTGGACCAGTCCTACGAGGAGATCGCCTGCGCGCTTGGCATCAACGTCGGCACGGTGAAGAGCCGGATCGCCAGGGCCCGCGAGCGACTCCGCAGGAAGCTCGAGGAGGCATGCCCCGACTTTTCGCGCGACAGCAACCCGTCCGAGTGGTTTGAGCCCGCCAGGGGCGAGGGCCAGGTGGCCGTCTCCGCCTCGTAGGCGGCCGCTGCCTTAAGGGACCCGATTCGCCGTCGGCACCCGGCTCGGGCGGCTCAGGTCCTTAACCCCCGCCTCGCGCAGCATCGGGATCACCTTCCTCTCATAGCAGTCCGGGCAGATACTGTGGCTGAAGGCAAAGCTCGTCCGGTCCTGGATATAGCTCTCGATCTGCTGCCAGTAGTCCTTGTCGTCCCGTATCTTCTTGCAGTACCCGCACATGGGCAGGAACGTCTCGAGCTGCTGGACCTCCTTCGTGAGCTTCAGGATCCTCTCGGCGACGTGGAGGCGCATCCACAGGTCGTCCTCGTTCACCGGCTTAACCAGGAACTCGTCCACGCCGGCCGCCATCGCGGCCTCGCGGTTCTCGCGGGTGGCGGTGCGCTGAGAGATCAGGATGAAATAGACATAGTCGCCCTGGCGCTGGCGCACGCGCCTGCACAGCTCAAGACCGTCCATCCCGGGCATCATCCAATCGCTCACGACGACCCGCGTGTCCTTGTCATCGAGCTTCGCCAGCACCTCGTCGCCGTTTGCGGCCGCGACGAGCTCGTGGCCGCATTGGCGAAGCATCGCCTCGAGCATCATGCGCGAAATCGGATCGTCCTCGACCGTTAGGATTTTCATTGTCGGTTAGTCATTGTTGCTAAGTGCGGCAAGGGCGGCGTGCAAGCGGTGAAGCGCCTCGCGCAGGGAACCCAGGCGAGCCTCCGACTCGTCCCAGTTGCCCTCGGCCGCGAGCCGCTCAAGGGCCAGGGCGGCCTCCTGGGACTGGCGCGCTCCAAAATTCGAGCAGCTCCCCGCGAGGCGGTGCGCCGTGTCGGCAAGCTCGGATCCCGACCGTGCACGGGCCATGCGCGTCATGTCGTCAAGGCTCCCGGAATGGGTGGAAAGGAAGGCCTCGATCATCTCCGGCAGGAGCGACGGCCCGTGAACCCCGGGAAGGGCCCGGATCGTGGCCACCATCCTCGGGTCGACGACCCACGAGGGCGACGGCGACCCCTTGGGCGCCTGATCGAAGGGTGCGGTGGTTCCCGCCGAAATGCCGCAGCGCAGAAGCGCCATCCTGAGCGCCTCGGGCCTTATCGGCTTCGAGACGTAATCGTTCATCCCCGCGGACGTGCACCTGACCCGGTCGCCCGGCATGGCGTAGGCCGTCAGGGCGATGACGGGTATCTTGGTGTCAATCCCGGGGAGCGTCCCGGAGCGTATCCTGCGCGTCGCCTCGTAGCCGTCCAGGACCGGCATCTGGCAGTCCATCAGCACGGCGTCATAGCGCCGTTCCTGGAGCATGCCGAGCGCCTGCTGCCCGTTAACGGCAAGGTCGGCCTGGTGGCCCATCTTCGCCAGGATCAAGCGGGCGACCGTCTGGTTCGCCGGGTTGTCCTCGGCGATGAGGATGCGCAGTCCGGCCCCCGAGGGGGCCGGCTCGGGCGCAGGCGCCGCCTTGGCCTCCGCGGCCGAAGCGGCGCTCTCCTTGCGCTCGAAGATGCCGGCCAGGCAGCGCAGCAGATACATCTCGCGGACGGGCTTCGTGAGAAAGGCCTCGAAGTCTATGCCCGCGAGCCTTGCCGAATCGTCCTGCGGACCGGCAAGGAGCAGTTTAACGAGCGCGAGGCTCGCCAGCTTCTTGTCGCCGCGCACCTGCTTTGCGAAGTCGAGGGCGCCCGTCCCCGGCAGGTGCCAGTCGAGCAGCGCGACCTGGAACGGCTCCCGCTTTGCGGCCCGCTCGCGCAGCAGCGCAAGCGCGGCCTGCCCCTCCTCCGCCCCCTCGGCGCTCACCCCGTTCTTAGAGAGGAGGCCCAGCAGGATCCGGCGGCTGTTCGGATTGTCGTCCACCACGAGCACCCGCAGATCCTTGGGAAGCTCAGGCGGCGCCTCGGCCTTGCTTCCTGGCGGGCACTTCTTGAGCTCGAGCTCGAACCAGAACACCGAGCCGCGGCCGGGCGCGCTCTCGAACCCGATGTCCCCGCCCATCAGTTCGACGATCTGCCTGCTGATCGCTAGGCCGAGGCCCGTGCCGCCGAAGCGCCGCGTCACGGTGCCGTCGACCTGGGTGAAGGCCTCGAAGAGGCGCTCATGGGCCTCCTTGGGTATGCCAATCCCCGTGTCGCGCACCTCAAAGCGCACCTTGAGCCACTTGTTTGTCTGGCGCACGAGGCGCGCGGACAGGACCACCTCACCCTGTTCGGTGAACTTGATGGAGTTGGCGACCAGGTTCGTGAGCACCTGCCGGATGCGGCCCGCGTCCCCCTGCATCGGCTGGGCGAGAGCCGGGTCGAAGTCGAAGAGCAGCTCAAGCTGCTTCTCGTGCGCCCGCGGCGCCAAGAGCACCAGGGTCTCCTCCGCCATAAGCTGGAGCTCGAAATCGGCCGGCTCGATGCGCAGCTTGCCCGCCTCCATCTTCGAGAAGTCGAGGATGTCGTTGATGATGGTGAGCAGGTTCTCGGCGCTTCCCTGCATGACCCGGCACATCTCGCGCTGCTCGGTGTCGAGCGGGGTCTCCAGGAGGAGGCCCGCCATGCCGATCACCCCGTTCATCGGGGTCCGGATCTCGTGGCTCATCGTCGCCAGGAACTCCGACTTGAGCCGGGAGGCCTCGAGCGCCTGGTCGCGCACGCGCGAGAGGTTGTCCTCAAGGCGCTTGCGGTCGGTGATATCGGTGATGAACCCGTGCCAGAGGACTCCCCCGTCCGCCTCGCGCTCCGGCACCGAATTGCCCATGAGCCAGCGCTCGGTGCCGTCCGGGAATCGCACGCGGTACTCGTGGGACCAGGGCACGAGCTTGGTCGCCGAGTTTCGGATGGATTCCGACACGAGCGCGAGGTCGTCGGGGTGCAGGACGGCGAACACCTTCGAAGCGTCCTCGCGCACCTCCTCGGGGCTGACCCTGTAGATGTCCCGGATCCCCTCGCTCGCATAGGGGAAGCAGTACGTGCCGTCGGCCCTGAGGCGGAACTGGTAGACAAGGCCCGGGACCTGCCTGCCGATCTTCTCAAGGCGCCCCAGGAGCTCGGAACGCGCCGCCTCGATCCGCTTCTGCCCCGTGACGTCGATGGCGACACCCACGAGCCAGAACCGGCCGGGGCCGAGCCGCGAAATGGAGACCGACTCGCGCACCCAGGCAACCTCCCCGTCGCGGACAATCCGGAACTCCTGAACATAACCGGGCTTCCCGGTCAGCATGGCGTCGCGGCTTCGAGCGTCGATCTCCTCGCGCTCGGGGATGCTGAACTGCAGCCACATGCCGGGCCTGTAGGTGGAGTCCGAACGCCCGGAGAGCCTCTGGTCGAGGGCCGACGGGTGGGTCGTGATCTGCCAATCCATCTCCCCGGCCTGACCCACCGTGCGCACGTTCGCCTCCCAGAGGAGGCAGTCGGCCTGGCTGAGGACGCGGTGCAGCCTCTCCTCGCTCACCCTGAGCGCTGCCTCCGCCTGCTTTCGCGCCGTGATGTCCTGGCCGATGCCGAGGAATCCCACGATCTGCCCCTCCTTCTCGCGCAGCGCCGTGATGGTCAGGAGCACCGTGAGCCGGCTGCCATCCTTGCGCACGTAGGTCCATTCGCGCTCGTCGACGAGCCCGAGGCGCGCCCTCTCCACGAAGGCCCCGAATCCAGGCTCGACCTTGCGCTGGAGGGCCGTGCTGAGCTCGGCCGCGCGCTGCTCGACCTCCTCCCAGACATGGATGACCTCCGGCGTCACCTTTCCGACGACCTCGTCGCTGCGGTAGCCGAGCATCTTCTCCGCCCCGGCGTTGAAGGTGACGATGATCCCCTGCGGCGTCGTGCTGATCAGGCTGAAGGTCGTGCCGTCGAGGACGGCGCGCTGAAGCTGGGTTATCGCCGCAAGCTCGCCCGCCCGGTTCTCAAGCGAGGCGTTCGCAAGCCGCAGCAATTCCTCGGCCGCCCGCCTCGCGTTGGAGGACCTGCGGGTCTGGACGACGGCAAGGCCCACGAGCGCCAGGGCAAAAAGGCTGCCGAAGACCTGCACAGTCCGCGTGCTCCTTGTCACCCGCGCCATCTCCGCATCCCGCTCGTTGAGCAGGCGCGCCTCCACGGCCCGGATCTCGTCCGCCAGGTTGACGAGCGCGCTCAAGTCCGACTCCCTCTGCTGCGCGGCAAGGACCTGCGCCGGGACCGTCGCGGTTCCGCTGGCGGCGCGGGCCATGAGGAGCGCCTCGTTGAGCCTGAATTTCTCCTCGGCAAGCGACCGCAGGCGGTGGACCCGCGCCAGCTGCGCCGGATCCCCCGAGACGAGCCCCTCGAGGTCGGCGAGCTTGCCCGTCACCTCCCCGCGGTGGAACTCGGAGCGCTCGCGGAAGGCCGCGATCCCGGACATGGCGTAACCGCGGGCCGACGACTCCATGCGCGCCACCTCGGAGACCACGTGATCGATGCTGCTGCGAACCTCGTGGGTCGAGACGACCGAGCGCCCGGCCTGAATCAGCTCGAAGTTGCTCTGAATCGAGATGACGCCGATCGATATCAGAAGGCCCACCGCCGCCGACATGAGGGGCGACGAGCTCTCGCGGCCCTCGGCATCTCGGCGCGACCAGATGAGGATGGCCACCGAGAGCGCCGCGAGGCAGCCCATGGTCGGCGGGGCCATGCCCCGGTACATCGCCCCGCTCGCCATCGGCGAGAGCGACGCCAGATAGCTGAGCAACGGGAGCGCGGCCAGGGCGAACACCATGCCTCCGATCACCATGAGCAGCCACACCGGACGCCGCCGCGACGCCATGAGCGCGAGCGCGGTCCCGACGAGCACAAGCGCGAGCGCCGTATTGGGAGCCATGCCCGAAACGGGCGCGCCGGCCTTGATGACTCCCATGTGAACCCAGACCGCATCGTCGAGGCCCAGCGGGCGGCCCGCGATCTCCTGAAACGCGACCAGGGCCGCGACCGCCGCCACGAAGAGCCCGCATGCCCGTGTCACGCGTCTCCGGCCCCAGACCAGGGCCAGCAGGCTCAGGCTGCAGAGCGCCAGGCAGACGGCCGTGTTCATGGCCATCGGCGAGCTGCGCGGCAGGAATGACGTGAGGATCGGGCGCTGGGTGAGCCATCCGGCTGTCACGACGGCGCTGACCGAAAGCACGCAGGCGCCGATCAGGCGCAGCCATCGAGATTCGGGCGAGGTGGGGCTGAGGCGATCCAAGACGGGGTCTTTTGGCCTTATCGCGGCGCCAAGACGAGACTGAACAGGTCCCCGGGCATGGCTTAGCCCAGCCGCGCCCCGCGCGATCGGAGGCCCAGGAACCTGGCGAGCTGTTCCACGGCCCCGCTGGTACGGTGCCCGCGGGCGACGCCGCGCGAGACGACGCGCAGCCGCCCCTTGTCCCGGTCCGCCTTCAGGTCGACGTGGCCCACGAGCTCGGTCCCGGCGAGGACCGGCAGGGCGTAGTAGCCGCGCTTTCGCTTGGGGGCGGGCGTGTACGCCTCCCACGTGTAGTCAAACCCCCAGAGCGCCCGGGTCACGCGCCGGTCGTAGATCATGGGGTCCAGGGGAGCGAGAAGCAGCGGCGGGGGCTCCGGATCGGCCCCGGTGCGCGGCTCGAACCAATGCAGGTCGGACTTGAGGCAGTAAAGGGCGGGGCAGCCCTCGACCTCGACCGCGGCGACCAAGTCCTCGACGTGGGGCAGCTCGGCCCTCTTGAGGGCGACCAGGCGGTGCTGGCGCAGCCGTGTCTGGGCGAGCCAGCGGGCCGTCTCCGCGGGCGTGCGCTCGCGCTCCGAAAGGACCGATCGGGGGAGGACCCTCTCGGGAAGGTCGTAGAGACGGCGGTTGCTCTCGCGCCCGACGATCAGGAGGCGCCCGTGGAAGAAGAGCTTCTGGAGGGTCGACTTTGCCAGCGTGGCCGCGCCCCAGACCTGCCGCCCCCTGCGGTCGTCCGCGAAGGCCTCCGGGCCGAGGGCGCCGCCGACTGCGAACCTCTCCATCATGACCTTGGCAAACTCCTTCTCGCGCGCCGTGAGCCGTCCGGACCAGGCGCCCGTCCGCCGCGTGCGGGCCCTCATCTCGGCATAAAGGTGGGGCCACGCCTCGAGCGGGAAGGCAACGAGGATCCCGGTCGAGGGAAGGTGGTGCTCGAATGCGGTCCTCCCGTCGGCGCCGAGCGCCGCCCCGTCGCCGTGAAGGTGGCGGGTCAGCCCACCCTCCTGGTATCCCCGGACCCGGTTCCTCAGGATGTGGTCGTGCATGCGCCCGCAGACGTTGAGCGGGTCGATCTGGATGTAGCCAAGGTGGGCGAGGGCTGCGCCGATGTCGGGTGCCGGATCCTCGATCAGGTGCGCGCGCCTCAGGAATCGGCGCGCCTCAAGCGGGGAAACCTTGCGCGGGCGACTCACGGCACCGAGCCGGGGCGCGTGGGCTGGGAACGCTGCGGCGCGCCTGCGGAGGGGCCCGGCGCCGGCACCAGGGCCGGGGTTCCGGCGGGCGCGGCCCCGGGCTGGGCGCGGAGGCGCACCACAATGTCCGAATAGTCCTGGATTCCCCCGAGGATCGCGGCGGCGATCTGGTCGCGGTAGGCGGGCGTCGCAAGGCGGGCGGCCTCCGCGTCGCTCGAGAGGAAGGCGGACTCGACGAGGACGCCGGGGCACTTGAGCATCCTGAGCACCCCGAGGTGCTCGAACTTCTCGCCGCGGTCGCCCGTGTGAAGCGAGTCAAGCAGGCGTCGGTGCAGGGCGCTTGCGAGCACCGAGTTCCAGGCGTTGAAGTCATTGACCGGCGCCTCCCTCGCTTCCGAATCGTCCTTCTCGCCGGGGCTCCACGAGTTGGTCGAGCGCTGGGAGCGTGGCGGAAACGAGAGCACCTCGACCCCGGTCGTTTTCGTGTTGGGGTAAAGCGAGTTGAAGTGGATGCTCACGAACAGGTCGGCGGACGCCTGGTTGGCGATCTCGGTGCGGATTTGCTTCGGGACGTCGACGTCGGTCTCGCGCGTCATGACGACCGCGTAGCCCGCCGCCTCAAGGAGCTTCTTGAGCCTGAGGGCGACGTCGAGAGTGTAGGTCTTTTCCATCGTTCCGAGGGACCGGTTCTCGGTGCCGTGGTCCAGGCCCCCGTGCCCAGGGTCGACCGCGACCACGTGGGGCCGGCGCGGGGGCGAGGCGCAGAGCTCGGGCCTAAGGCGGGGCAGGAGCCGGGCGTCAAAGTCCGTTCGGCTGAGGTAGAACGTTCCCCGGTGCTCGAGGACGGGGTCGCCGAAGAAGACGCGAAGGCCCTTGATGTCCGTCTCGCGGCTGCGGTCGGCGAAGCGGGCGACCGGCTGGGCGCCGTCCTTGAGCATCACGGAGGTGGGCGGTATCGAACGCTCAAGGCGCATGCCCAGGCGGGCGGCGCAGTCCTCGAGGCTCACGTAGTCGACCCCGCCGCTGCGGAAGGAGGAGGCGTCCGCGCCCGGCGAGCCGAGGAGCAGCGCCGGCAGGAGGAAGAATGCGAGCGCTACCGGGCGCATGGCCGCGGAGCGCTCAGGCCTCTGCCGCCTGCTGGTCGGATGGACGGGAGTCATCCTCATCCTCGTCCCCACCCTCGCCGCCCTTCAACTGAAACTTGGCCTTGCGCTTGTTGGCGGGCAGGGGCGTCAGCATGACATGGATGTTCCTGCCGATAAGCTTCGGATCGGCGTCGGGGTGGCCCATACCGGCAAGGTCGACCACCGCCTTCTTCATCACCTCGAAGCCCAGCTCCGTGTGCGCCATCTCGCGCCCCCGGAACTTGAGGCGCAGCTTCACCTTGTTTCCGTGGTCGAGGAACTCCTCGGCGTGGCGCAGCTTCGTGTTGAAGTCGTTCGGGGCGATGCGCGCCGTGAACTCGATCTCCTTGATCTTGCTGGCGGTCGACTTCGAGTGGGAGTGCTTCTTCTGCTCCTCGTAGACGTACTTGCCAAAGTCCATGATCCTGCAGACCGGGGGGGTCGCGTTCGGGGCGACCTCGACCAGGTCGAGTCCCACCTCCAGGGCAAGGTTGACGGCCTTGGGCGTGTCGAGGATGCCGAGCTGCTTGCCCTCGGGAGAGATCACGCGGACCTGCGGAACCTTGATACGGTGATTGCGGCGTATGCTCGCGAACGGGTCGTTGTTACGGCGCTGGAATTGCCCGCTCGGGCGATTGCCGCCTGGGGCGGCCGGGGGAGTCGGTATGGCCATCAATAATTACGCTGCTGGGTGTGTAGAATCACGAGACCGTCGCCAGAAACAGCCTCGAATACAACACCTAAACGCTGAAGCTTTCGCCGCAGGAGCAGCTTGCCTTCGCATTTGGGTTGGTGAACTTGAACCCACCGGCGATCAGCTGGTTCGAATAGTCGACCACGGTCCCCTTCAGGTAGAGCGCCGTCCTCGCATCGACGATGACCGAGATGCCAGCCGACCTGACGAGAATGTCGCCCCGCCGGGGCTCGGGGGCGAACTTGAGCTTGTAGCTCAAGCCGTTACAACCCCCACCGGTGATCGCGACCCGCAGGAACTCCCCCTGCTTCTCGCGGGCGATCAGGGCGCGCACCTTGGTTCCCGCGGCCTCGGTGAGGCGCACGAGGCCCTCGCTCCCCTCCCGGACACCGGGGGGCTGGGCGGGCGCGGGGGCGACGGCGGATTCAGGCATCACGCGCCACTATCGCGCATTGCGCGCGCTTATCAAGCGCCGGGCGACCGATACCGCGTTGGCGAAGCTCTTTGGGCTGGCCACCCCCTTGCCGGCGATCGCGAACGCGGTGCCGTGGTCCGGGCTTGTTCGCACGTGGGGTAGCCCGAGCGTCACGTTGACGCTCTCCTCAAAGTCGATCACCTTGAGCGGGGCCAGGCCCTGGTCGTGATAGAGCGCGACCGAGACGTCGAACTCCCCCCTCAGCTGCCGGCCAAAGAGCGTGTCCGCGGGCTGGCAGCGCGAGAGCCCCGGGTACCGGGCGCGCAGTCCGTCAAGGATGGGCTCGATCGTGTCGCGCTCCTCGGTCCCGATGAGCCCCCCCTCGCCCGCGTGCGGGTTCAGGCCGCAGACCCCGATGCGCGGAGCCGCGACACCCTCCGCGCGCGCGAGCTCGTCGGCGGCGCCGACCGCGCGGGCGATGTTCGACGGCGTGAGCCACGAGGGCACCTCGCGAAGCGGGATGTGCCAGGAGACGAGCGCGATCCTCAGCCTGCCCCCGCAGAACGCCATCGTCGGCTGCCCTCCCCAGCGCTCGGCAAAGAACTCCGTGTGGCCCGGGAATCTCCAGCCGATCGCGGCCATCCGCTCCTTGCTTATGGGGCCGGTCACGACCCCGGCGACCTCGCCCATGGCGCACATCTGGGCGGCGCGCTCGAGCGCGGCCCAGGCGACCAAGGAGCCCTCGCCCTCGGGTTTTCCGGGCACGGCGGCATAGTCGTCCATGCCGACGGGAACCTTCCTCGGACCCTGCCGGAGCGTGCCGAGCCAGCGCGAGGGCCCGATGACGGCCACGTCGCGCGCCTCCCGCGGGTGGGAGTCGATCCACGCCGAGATGATCTCCGGCCCTATGCCGGCCGGGTCGCCGCAGGTTATCGCAATCGCGTCGCTCAAGGGTTCGGGGAGGCCGCCCTAGGCCTCGTCGTCCTCGGCCGCGGCGCCCTTTCGGCGCGCGCGCGCGATGCCGCGCTTGCCGGCGACGATGAACTCGAGGAAGCGGCGGGCCTCGGCCGATGCGTATCCGCCCTCGGCGATCGCCTTCGCCGCGATCTCGCGGATGTTGCCCGCCTGGAAGTAGACCCGCCTGAACGCGTCCTTCAGCTCGTTGATGGCCTCGCGGGTCGAGCCGCGGCGCCTGAGCCCGACCAGGTTCAGGCCCGACACCTCGTTGCGCTCCGCCACCATGGTGTAGGGGGGGATGTCCTGGGTGATGCGCGAGAGGCCCCCGACGATGGATCCCTCCCCGATGCGGCTGAACTGGTGGAAGGCCGCCCCCCCGCCCAGGACAGCGTTGTTGCCGACGGTGATGTGGCCGGCCAGGAGCACGGCGTTGGCGACGACGACGTTGTCGCCCACAAGGGTGTCGTGGGCCACGTGCGAGCACGCCATCAGCAGGCAGTTGGCGCCGACCTCGGTGAAGGCGCCCTTCTCCGTGGAGCGGTTTATCGTCACGTACTCGCGGATCGTCGTGCCCGCGCCGATCCTCGTCCCGGTCGGCACCGCCGGGTCGAACCGCAGCACCTGCGGGTCGCCCCCGACGACCGCGAAGGGGTGGACCGCGACCCGATCTCCGAGGATCGCGCCCGCCCTGATGATTGCACCCGCGTGGATGACGCACCCGTCGCCGAGCTGCGCGCCCGGCTCAACGATTGCCGTGGGATGGATAGACGACTTCATCGGTGCGGATCCTCAAAATTGGCGGCGCGCAGTGCGAGAACGTTTTGGCGGGGGCCTCTCCCGGGGGCTTCACTCCTCGACCGGCGCGGCCTGCGAGGCGCGGGTCCTCCTGGCCGACTGCATTCGGTCGGAGAGGAGGTCGAGCTGCGCGTCCTTCAGGAGGTCGTAGTTCTTGAGCACCCGGATCACCTGGAGGGTGTCGCTCTTGCCGTAGTTGCGGTGCGCGTCGATCTTGTCGATCAGGTCGAGCAGCATGGACCGGAAGGAAATGATCCCGTCGACGCCGCGCTCCTTCAGAAGTTCGACGCTCTGCGACCTGAACGGCTCGGCGGTCGGCAGGGCCGGCAGGACCAGGATCTTGGTGACGTCGCTGCCGATGCCGTCCCCCTCGGAGGGGAAGAGCCGCGCCGCCTGCTTGAGGACGTTCTGCTCGAGGAAGCCGAAGATCTCCGGGGATCCCTTGAGGGTGGCCGGCGTGAAGACTCCGGTGTGCCAGGGCTTAACGGCGACGACAGCCTGGTGCACGAACTGCAGCTCGGTCGAGAAGAGGAAGAAGTCCGGCTTGCGGGCGCCCTTTCGCCACGAGGGGTTGTGGACAAGAAGGTCGATCTCCTCGTCACCCGTCTTTCGGCGGGCCTGCACCTGGTACTTGTGGACCTGGCGGACGAAAAATCCGTTCTGCTCAAAATATTCCCGGACAATGCCTTCGTCGATGGCGGACATGACCCATCTTATAGCGCCACGAAGGCCCGAACACACGAATTTTCTCCCGCCCTCAGACGCATCCCACCTCGCCCCAGACCGCCTCGACCTGGGGGGCCGGCACGTCCCCCACGACGACGGCTTCACCGGCCGCCTTCAGGAGAACGAACCGAAGCGCTCCCGCCCGGGCCTTCTTGTCGCGGGCCATGGCCGCCATCAGCGGACCGACCTTAAGCGCCGAACGCAGCTTGGTCGGAAGCCCGTGCGCCGACACCACCGACTCTATGCGCGCGACGTCCGCCTCGCCGATCATCCCGAGGCGCAACGAAAGGCGCGCGGCCGCGCATAGCCCGACGGCAATGGCCTCGCCGTGCAGGTACGTGCCGTATCCGGTCACCTGCTCGATCGCGTGGCCGAAGGTGTGGCCGAGGTTAAGGAGCGCGCGGCCGCCGCTCGCCGCCCTTTCCCGCTCGTCGGCCTCGACGAGCCTCGCCTTTATCCCGCAGCACACGCGCACGGTCCAGGCGAGGCGTATGTCTCCCGCCGAAAGGGCCGACCTCTCCAAGTCCTCGAAGAGCTGCCTGTCGCCGAGCAGGGCGGTCTTGATCACCTCGGCCATCCCGGCTGCGAACTCCCGCGGAGGCAGGAGCCTGAGGAAGCCCGTGGCGATGAAGACCCCCTTGGGCTGGTGGAACGCGCCGGCGAGGTTCTTGCCCGCATTCAGGTTGACCCCCGTCTTCCCGCCCACGGAGCTGTCGACCATGGCGAGGAGGGTCGTCGGCACCTGGTAGTAGTCCACTCCCCGCAGGTACGCCGCCGCGGCAAAGCCGGCGAGGTCCCCGACGACGCCGCCGCCCACGGCAAAGACGGCGCCCGAGCGGTCCAGCCCCTGGGCTGCGAGGAAGTCCAGCGTGCGGCCAAACTCGGCGATCGACTTGGACTCCTCGCCGGAGGGCACGATCAAGGTCGGGGCGTCGCCGAAGAGCTTGTGTAGCATCGGCGCCTGGACCGTGGCCACGTTGCGGTCGGTGATGACCGTGATCCCTCGGGATGCGGCCTTCAGCTCGGCGACGAGCGTGCGCACCTCGGCGGAAAGGTCCTCGGCAAAGAGGATGGGATACGACCGGTCTCCTAGGTTTACTTGTAGGGTATCAGGCATCGGGGCCGGTAACTTGGCCGCTGGCGGCCGGTCTGTCCACGGATTTGAGCGGGGTCGGCCCGCCCCCCTAGGCGACGCCGCTGCGCGGCTCCGACCTCCGCCTGAGAACGCGCACAATCGGCCCCCTTATGGCAAGGTGGTACACCGCAAGGACGACCACGATCCCCACGCCCGCGTACACGAGACCCTCGGCGGTCGTGGGGACGGCCGGCCGGTAGATGGCGAGGGTCGCACGGGCGATCCCCCAGTCCGCGTGGTGCAGGAATACGAAGGGCCTTGTCCACGTCGACGCGTGCCGGAGCGCCTCGTCCGCCGCCCCGAGCTCGTTGACCCGCGTGATCGCACCGCGCACCACCTCCCCCATCCTGCCCATGGCCTTGTCAGGGTTCTGGGCCGCCCCGGCAACGAGCTGGTCCAGGCTCATTCCCGACTTCGAGGCCGCGTCCTGGAACCGGTCGAGCTCAAGCCGCGCCTCGTCGAGGTGCCCCTCGAGCCTTTGCAGGTACTGCTGCATGAATTCCGGGAACTGGGAGAACGCAACCGCGCCGACGGCGCACAGGATCCGGTCGAGGAACCGCTCGGCACCCTCGGACAGGGACCTGGCAATGGGGGGAAGTGGCACCCGATAACTGTCACACAGGGGCGCCGCGCTTTCCATCCGAATCATCGACGGCGCGCGCCGCGGTCGCCATGGACGAGCCGCCCGGCGGGGAGAACTGGGCGGCCGCACCGGAAAAGACCACGGCCTCGACTGGGCGGGCTCCAGCGAGCCGTTCGCCGGCGGAAGTCGCCTGGCTTAGGGGCATCCCGCCAGGCGCCTGAGCAAGGCTCCAGGCCAGCCTGCCGGCGGCGACGCTCTGCCTCGCGGTGGCGCCTGCGGCCTCGGCCATGAAGAGCGCCCCCGTTGCCAGGAGCCTGTGGAGGAACACGGGGCCTAGGATGGACACGATCACGACCCAAAGGAAGAACCCCAGGCCGCCCACGAGGATCGAGATGAGCGCGGTCAGGTTTCCCATGAACCAGTTGCCGAGCGCGGACTCCACCGCGCGGAGCTGGTCCTGTGTCGGCGCCTGCGCGGAGATCGCACTCCACTGAAGGATGCCCGCGATCTCAGGCACGCGGCTCGTACCGGCCACGAGCGAGATGAGCGCGTCGTAGAGCGCGATCGTCCCGGTGTGGCCGATCGCCCAGGAGACGGGCCACAGGGCGACCGAGACCATGTGCATCACGTAGCTCTGCGCCGCCTGGCGGCTGTAATGGCCCTCGGGGAGCGAGAACATGCCGGTGAAGAGCGGAAGCATCATCGTCCCGGAGACGGCGAGGAAGAAGCGCAGCTGCTCCATGAACCAGACGACCGCGGCCGCGCAGAGTAGCAGGAGGTAGAGGGGCGCGATCGTGACCGCGATCAGGAGGCACTTCATCATCGCCGAGCCGAATCCGGCGCCCAAGACCGCCAGCCTGAGCGTCGCGTTCCAGGTGTCCTTCGCTCCCGAAGCGTAGTCGGAGGCGGTGTCCCAGACGGCGACCCCGAAGGCCTCCAAGTACCCGAGCACGCTGCCGTCGTTCGCGCGGTCGATCAGCGCCTGGCGCTGCGAGCTTGCATGGCTCGACTGGGGGCCTGCCTGGGCGAGGGCCCCCCTGCGCAGGACGTCAAAGAGCTGGTTCAACTCGGGCATCGCGTAGGCGGCCTTGACGCACACCGCGGTGAGGTTGCGCGGGCCGCCCGCCGACGACTCGTAGAGCGAGTCGGCGCCCTGCATCGCGGTGCGCATCAGGAACGGCCCTGCGACGATCGATGCGATCACGATCCATGTCCTCGCGACCTCGCCCAGCTTCCCCTCCCCCCTCGACCGCTCGGCCCGCAGCACAAAGCCCCAAAGCGTGAAGAGCGCGCCAAAGCCCGTGAAGATCCACCCGATCCTTCCGAGCACCGCGGCCTGGCCGCCCGACCCCTCCGTGAGCCCGCGGAAGATGACGCCGCCGTCGTACGCGTTGAAGACGTCGAGGAGGTCCGACACGGGTTGGGTCCCGGCGTTCATGGGCTTGCGTTCGGGCCTCCCGCCGCGTCAGCCGTGGTCCAGAGCCGAAGGCCGGAGTAGTCCGCAGCGGGCGAAGCCGGGACCGCCTTTTGGAGCGTCGCTTGGCGCTGGGTCTCCGCCTCGCGGGCCCGCGCCGCGGCGGAATTGCTAAGGAGGGCCGATTCCGCAAGCAGCTGCTCGTCCGTCGACCGGCTTCGGACCTCGGCGCTTGCGCGGCCCTGGCGGTCCGACAGCTCGAGGTCGTCGAGCATAGCCCTGCGGCGCGCGTCCATGACCTGGCTTTGGGACTGGATCTGGCTTATCTCCGCCAGGATCGCCTGCTTGCCGGACTCCGTAGTCGCGCCCTTGAACTGGCCCCACGCGAGTGCGAGCTCCGACGCCGCAAGGGACCGGGCCTGCTGCTCCGATGCGATCTGGCTGCGAATCTGCGCGGCCGAACCTGCGTCCCCCGCAAGGCGCTCATAGAGCGAGGCGTCGCGCGCCTGCGTCGTTCCGAATACCTGCATCGTGGCCCCGGCGCCGGACGCGTCCAGAAGCGAAAGGACGGCCGCCCGGCGCGAGGACGCCCCCAAGGAGCGCCAAGCCTTCAGCAGATCGCCGCCGGTCTGCGCGCCGGAGGCCAGACTGTTGAGCTGGGCCGTGATTTCCTCAAGCCCGGGTACTGCGCCCACGGCGGCCTTGGGATCGCCCGCGAAGGCCCGCAGGTCCCCGACCACCTTGAGCGTTCCCGCGGCGGCCGCCACCTGCTCGTTGAGCCTTTGGAGCTCGGCAGCCCAGTTTGCCGCCTCGGCGGGATTGGCGATGACCGTGACAAACGACGTGTCGGCAAAACCGAGGAAGCCACGCGCGGTGGCCGCCCCGGCCGATCCGATACAGGCGTACGCGAGAATCCTAGCGGCCGTGGCAGACATCCGTTTCATGGGTTCTGGTCTCCCGAGGGGGCCGGCGCGGGAATAAAGACCGGGACGCCGACGGACTCCGGAGCGAGCCGGCGGCCGTCGCGGGCGGTCCCGGACTCGTCCCAGCTGTAGTACTCCACACGGCCGGCGGGCCGCAGATGTCCCGCCGCCTCGAGGGCCTGCTTCGCCCAGTAGAGCTGCTTCACCGCGTCCGCCGAACCCGCGGTGTAACCCTCGTCAAAGGCCCTCCGCTTTTGCCTGGGGGAGACTTCCTGGCAGCCCACAAGCGCAAGCCCGATGAGCGCCGCCACGGTGGCCCTCATTTCGGCCTCCCCCCGGACTCCGCCAGCACGCCCTCGTACACCGAGGGATACGCCCCAAGCGCCGCCATCCTGCGGTCGAACACCGCGCCCGAGGACTCCGCGACGTAGAGCATGGCGGGGTCGACCTCGACCCGGACGGTCCCGCAGACCGGCGCGGAGGATTCCCTGGAGAAGTACGTGAAATACGACGCCTTCCTCGCGCCTCGCTGGTGTTCGACCAGGGGATGCTGCACAATGGCGCGGCGCGCGGCACCGGGCAGCCCGATCACGCTGCCTATCCGCCGGACCTGGTCGGCGTTGTTCTGGCGCATGAGGAAGTACTGCTTGCACTGGCCGAGGAGGAGGTCCGTCAGGGACGGATCGATGTCATCGATCTGGGAGGGTTCCTGGAAGGCCCCGATGAACACGCACCGGTACTTGCGCATTTGGGCAAGGAGCTCCTTCACGAACTCGGTCGCACCGGGAATGAGGAGTATCCTGCGCAGCTCGTCGAGCAGCATGACCTTCGAGGCGGCCCTGGGGAGCGTCAGGATGTGCTGTCGGACGTGGTCGAAGACCACGTAGCCGGCCAGTTCCTTGAGCGTCCCCTCGGGAAGCCGGCTCGTGTCCAGGTGAAGGCCGCACCCGCGAAGGTCCACGTTCGTCGGTCCGTCGATGAACCCGCCGACGACCCCGCCGGAGCGCAACCCCTTCGCAAGCTCGGAGGACAGGAAGTCAAGCTCGGCTGCGACCGCGGCGCTCCGGTGGTGGGGCAGGCGCCCGTGGCGCATCAGCGCAACGAGCCCGTCAAACCTGGGATAGTCCGCGGCCCCGAGCATGCTGAAGGCCATCGACTCGACGTTCCTACGCCCCTGCTCCTGGAGGGAGGTGCGCAGGACCAGATCGTCGCTCGGGGCGCCGACGAGCGCTGCGGCGGCCGCCGGATCGGACCTTTCCAACTCGAGAAGCGAAAGGTGCCCGTCGAGGAAGTCGTCGTCGGCGCGCCTTAGCCGCTCGGCCGCCACGGCCCGCCTAGCGAGCGAACGCCACCGGTCCTCGTCCGCGTTCTTCCAGTCCTCGGCGCAGTCCTCGTAGTGGGAGCGCACGTATTCGCCGATCAGGCCCTCCCGGCGCCTGTTCCTGTCCTCGTCCCGGGACAGCCCCACGAGCTTCATGCAGGTCCTCACGACGCGGGCAACCGCGGCCGAGGTAAGCGGCAGGCCGAGCGTGTCGAACGGGTTCAGCGTGCAGTCGCCGGACTCCTTCAGGACGAGGCTTCGCATCCCGCAGAGCCCGGCCTGGGTGACAAAGGCCATCCCCTCCTCCTGGTAGAACCGGTAGGCCCAGTCGCCGTCCGTCTGGCTCATGAGGTCGATCAGGAACGCGGTCTTGCCCGAGCCGTTGACACCGACGACGATCGAGTGCTGAGGAGTCCCATTGGCGGTGACCAGCCGCACGCCAACGATGCTGCCCCCTGGGCTGTCGTAGAGCGCCTGCGCCTCGTCCAGATGCCCGGTGAACGTCGAGGAGATCGGCAGGAGGTCGGTGAGGTTGTGGTTCTCCACGTAGATGTCCCACCCCCGGTAGGTGCCCCCGAGGTTTCCCGGGATCGTCTCGTAGAAGAGGTGGCGCGCCTGCGCGGCGTTGTTGACCTGCATGAACTCCGCGCCGTCTATCCCCTGGAGGGCCGTGCGCATCGCCAGGGACTTGGCGGCAATGCCCTCCGGCGTGTCGCTCCAGACCCTCACCGTGAAGAGCATGTTGAACGGAATCGTCACCGACGACAGGAGCGATTCGATCCGGCCCTGGCGAAGACGGATGTCGTTCTCAACCCCGGCCGCGCGCCGGTCCGTGAGGAATGCGCTCAGTTCGTCTATCTCCCGCCGCAGCCGGTCAATCTCACGCCCCACGGGCAGCGGCCGAATCGCGAGGGTGATGCAGGCGCCCCGGCTCACCGCGTCGAGTACCGGCACCAGCATTCCCGGCCTCGTGCCACGGGGCAATTCGCGCATGACAAAGAGCGCATGGTAGTTCCCGTCGAAGAAAAGGAGGCCGCTCCTTGCGGCGCCACCGCCCGACGCGAAGGCGTCGATGTCGCTCCTTAGGCAGTTCGCCCGAATGGACAGGTTGGCGTCGAATCCGCGGGGATCGCCGCCCAGGCTCGAGGCAAACGCCCTGGAAAGGCTCGGGTTGAGGAACTTCCTCAGGTGCAGGGCGTGCGAGGCACTGTCCATCGGCGTCCATTGGCCGAGCGGATGGACCATCGCGAACATCCGCAGTTGGGAATCCAGTCCCGATGCGGCCTGGCGTAGGTAGCTTTCGCAAGCCGGCACCGAGCGCACGTCGCGCGCCGTCAGTCCCTCGCACCGTCGTCCCAGGTACAGATGCACGCGCTCGCGGCGCAGCGTTCCCTCGGCCGTCCTTTGGTCGTAGTAGGCGCGCCGAACCGCGCGGGTTCTACGGCACCAGGGGGTCCCGCCGCGGGACTCGCCTTCGTACGCGTCCAGCGCGGGGCCAAAGTCGTCCTCGACCGTCCATTGGACCTGCACCGCGGTCGCGGGCCCCACGAGCGCAAGCAGGTGCGCGTTCTGGCTGCGCAGATCCAGTATCGTCCTATTGTCAGCACTTCGAAGATCCGGGACCTCGACTTGGGCCCCGCGCGCCAGGCAGGTCCGTGAGTCGAGTTCCGGTCCCCACCAAAGCATGTCGCGTTCAAACCAACCGACTGGAAACGTCCTGGCCATCGTCCCTCCGTTAGTGCCCGGTGTGGTTCCTTCCCTTCGCGAAAAGCGGATGGCTGAGGTCGACCGCGCGCGCCGGCCCACAGTCCGCGGCCGCATCCAAACAGATGCGGGGTATCAGCGGGAAGCACCTCAGCGGGGGATCCGTGAAGTCCACACGTACCCTCAGGGCGGTCGCCAGCAGGTCGCTCCTGAAATGAGGAGGACGGCCCATGACGAGGAATCTCAGGTAGCCAAAACCCAGCGAAAAGGGGGTCAGCGACAGGACCGTTTTTCCCATCCAATGGCTCCCATCGACCCCATCCCCGACGAATGATTTCAGGGCGATTCCCAAGCTCAGGACGATTCCCGCAAACAGGGGCCACAGGTCGTTGAACCCGACCCCTTCGAACCCGAGATACCCGACCCTGGCCCTGCGCCCTGTATTGCTGGGTGTATAGGGTAGCGAACATTCCTCCTCCTCGGATTTCATGGCCACGGGGATTTCCGGCCCTCACCACGCCGGAAGGCTACCGAGCGTCCAGACGGGATTGATGATGCCGATCCTAATCGAGAACCAGTAGACGCCCGCGGAGATCGCTGGTATCCCTATCGCCCATGCGGCTTCCTCAAGCTTGTCCTGTTTGTCCTGGGCACGGTAGGCGCGCTGAGCGTGCTTGATTCCCTGCCAGACAGAGCCGGCCAGGCCCAGGGTGAACAGCCACCCGAGGACGTCGGTGGCCTGAAATGCGGCAGCCATCAAAGGCGTGAAGGAGAAAGGATGCATGGTTTACGACATGTCCTATTTAATGTGTTAATCAAGGCAATTCGGCGGCATTCGGATCTTGCCGCAAGGGCTCCGATCAACGCCGAAGGGCCCACCCAGACGGGAATCCAATACCTTGGGGACGCCGACAGGTCCGCTCCCCGAAAAGAGACCTGCGTCCCTATAGCCCGTCCCTGCCGCGCCTCGACGGAAGTGAGTCACGAGGCGCTCCAGCGGCGTTCTTGCCAACTGCGGCATGACACATGGGGGAAAGAAAAGCTGCACCGTCCGGATCCGACACAAGGCGGACGTCCCCTCGCGCGGCGTCGCGTCAGCGGCCGAGATTGGACTCCCACATCTACCTGTGGAAGGCGTCGTGGGCTTCCAGCTCGAGGTGGAGTCTCGCGGTCGGCAGCGGTTCGGTCTTCAGCGGGCGGACCGCTCGGCCTCAAGGAAACGCTTGGCCGTGATCCTATCGAGATTCTCGCACCAGTCCGGATGCCGCGAGCGGACGCGGAAGGCGTTCAAGTTCCCAATCGGATGCCGCACGAGCCCGGCCAGGAACCGCGCCCATTCGGCCGGGCCGGCCATGCGCAGGAAAGGGCGGCATTCGGGATAGAGAAGTCCCGCGAGAAGGAACGTCCCTGTCGGCGCCGGATGCTGGCCGCGGTAGTGCCCCCACAGCGCGGCGCGGCCCGCATGGTCGAGTCGGGCGTGCCTCACATAGGTAGCCAGCAGCAAGGTCTGAATAGCCTGCCACTGCGCCGCGCCGGCCGAGCGCGCGCTTTGTAGGGTCACCGAAAAATTGGCGAGAGGGGCCGGGACATACAGCAGTGGATGAGGCAGAAGCCGTTCCCTGAAGGCCTCGATGCCGGCGAAAGGCAATGCGGGCGTCGAATAGGATTCGCCCGCGCGCGAGCGAATGAGCATCGCCCCGTTTGAATGAAGGGACCCGAGTGCCTGCCGGTGGTCGCCCCAGGGGACGAGGCGGGGCTCCCCGTCGGGCTCGGTGGGGTTGACAAACCTTCCGGTGTCCCGCCAGCCCCCACCGGGATTCTCGACCCAGATGCGCTGGTTGCACCAGCCCATCGTTGCCGCGGGGTGTCGCTGCATGGCGTCGAGCATGCCCTCCAGGAATCGCGGCTCCCACCAATTGTCGTCCTCGAGAAGCGCGTAGAAAGGCTCCCGTGTTGCACGGTAGAACAGATTGAATGATTGAACCGCGCCGAGGTTTTCCGTGTGTTGGCAAAGGCTCACCCGAGGGTCCCCCGTTCGTCGCACCAGCTCGGCGGGGAATGTATCTGCAGGATCATCGTTGTGCAGCTCGCACGTCCAATCCCGCGCCGACTGAGCCAGCAGGCTTTCCAGCGCGCGCGGCAGGAGGTCGTTTCGCCGGTAGGTCGGAAGGAAGACCCGGACGCGTGCTTGGGGAATCTCAGGCATGGGGTCAGTTTGAGGGCTCGCTCACTGCGGGACTAGGCGTCGATCAGGTGCCAGTCGCCGGGGAACCGGTCGCCGGGTTTGACATCGTGGCCTAGGAACCAGCGCCTGGGCGCCACAACAAGCTGGCCGGGCCCGTCCCGAAGCCACGCCTGCCACCAGCTGAAGCTGCTGTTCGCAATGATGAAGTGGGTGCAGCACCCCATCAGGAAGAAATCCTCGTGGGTCGTGTGCCGGGGAGCAGCATCGATCCAGCGGACGGGCCCATCGAACCTCAGGTTCTCGCGGGCCCAGGCGGGATCGTCGGAGAAGACACAGAAGGGAACACCAGGAAGCCTCTCCCTCATCCAGGCGACCGCCTGCAAATAATAGTCGAGCGAGGCGCACCCATGGAATTGGGCCGCGTCGTCGTTCTCGACGTAGTCGCCCCTCCTGACGTGCACCGCGATCTGGGGGGCGGCGGCAAGCTCCGCGCCGAGCGTTGCGACCCGGGGGCTCGGGGCGTCCAGTTTCAGAAACATCTTCCGCACTTCGTCGCTGCAATCCGCGAAGTACTTCTCGCTCTGCCACCAGCCGTCCAGGTACACGGGCGGCCGTAGGCCCAGGACCCTGACGTCAAAGTCAAAACTCTCCTCCTTCGCCCAACGACGCAGGCGAAAGGGCGTGATCCTGTGGCTCCACAGGATCCACTTGTTCTTCCACCAAGGCCCCCATTGGGGGGTCAGGCGCCTGATAGTCGCCTCGGAGGCCTCGTCGAGCGGCAGGTTGAACTCGCGCAACTGAAGGCCGCGGTCGGCCGGCCGGCCGATTCCGCGCGTGTCGACGCGCAGGGGAACCCCGAGCCGCCGGGAGAGCGCATATCCGGCCGCGTATTCGAACAATTGATTGCCCAGGCCCCCGTGGAGGCGCGTGACGATGCAGGGCTCCGCCGCGGCGCTCATCGGATGAATGGGGCCAGGAGCCTGCAGGCGGCCTTGTATCCGGCTAGGGATGAAATGAGCGATGCAGCGCGCACGAAACGCGAAGGCCTGTGCTCCGGAAAGCGCGCAAGTTCGGCGCACGCCGCCTCGAACAGCGGCCTGTCGCGCGAGAAGCCGACCCGCGCGGCGGTGTCATAGGCCCCCATCAGCGCTGCCCGATGCATCGGGTCCAGACGGCCCGCCTCACGCCAGAGCTGCTCCACCTCGCGGGTGTTCTGAAGGATGTCGGCCCAAAACTTCACCGAGCTTGTGCTCGAAAGGCTATTGGACGCGTGCTGGCGATAGCTCGCGCTAATGCCCGGGACATGGGCGAAGCCTCCTCCAAGCCTTGCAGCGTCGAGCAGGAACCGCGCGTCCTGGATGACCGGAAGGCTCTCCTTCCATCCTCCAATCCTTTCCCAGACAGACCTGCGGTAGAGGATGGCCGCGGGAGGCGCCCAGAACCCCCGAAAGACCTCTAGGTCCCTGGGGGCCGCGGAGTCGGGCATTCGGCCGACCTCCACCTTCACGGGCTGCCACGCCCCCCCTTTCTCCTCTATCCTCTGCCAGTCGCCGATCGCCACGTCGCATCCGGTTCGCTGCAGGGCCTCCACCCGGGAGGCGATCGCCTGGGGCTCCAACAGGTCGTCGGCGTCCAGGTATTGGAAATAATCGCCGCGGGCCGCCTTCGAGGCGCAATTGCGGGCGGCGCTCGCACCCTTTCCCGGGTTGGAGAGCAGCGTGACAAACGGCGCGTGTGCGGCCGCGATTTCCCGGGAGCGGTCCGTCGAGGCGTCGTCGACCACGATGACCTCCACCGGGGCGAGGGTCTGACGGCGCACCGATTCAAGCGTTTCGGCCAGGAACCGCTCCGCGTTGAAGCACGGAACAAGGACAGATACGGTTGCCGTCGGATTCGTCATCCTACGAGCGCGCTAAACTCCTTGAGGTATTGGTCGCCACACCGATCGAAGGAATAGCGCTCGCGCACGGATTGGGCGAGCAAGACCGCCGCGGACCCGCGGTCCTCCGGGGACCCGAGCCATTGCTCCAACCGACCGGCCAGCGCCGGGACGTCGCCCGCGGGGAAGACGGCCGAATTCCCGACCGGGGAAACAAGCTCGGGCAGGATGCCTCGGTCGCTCACTAGCGTGAACGTCCCGCATGCCATTGCCTCGAGAGGCACTAGCCCGAAGGGCTCCTCCCATTGCGAGGGCACAACCACCATGTCGGCCGCCCTGTACACGTCCTCGGGACTCGGGGTTGAGGGCCGCACCGACCAAGCCTGCGGCGGAAGCCCCTCCTCCTCGGCACACTTCTCCAGGCGACTCACCTCGTCGGCAGGCGCCGCGCCGACGAACAGCAGGTGGCCCGTCGCACCAGCCCGTTGGCGCACGGCGAACGCGCGAAGGAGCGTAAAGATCCCCTTTTCCTCGACGAGCCGGCCCACGTAGGCGACCAACGGCACGCCGGAGGAAAGGCCGAGGCGGCGCTGCGCAGCCTCCCGTCCATCGCCTCGGGTGAAGACCTCAACGTCCACGCCATTTGGGATGACGCGCAGCGCGCTGGCGGGCCACCCCCTCTCCCGCCAGTCGCCAGCCGTGTGCTCGGACGGGGCGACGCCAAGATCGACCGCGCGCATGCCGGCGCGGAACAGGGGCGAGCGAAAGTCGTAGGTCAGGCCAAGGTGCACGATCGACCGCGCACCTGTCCAATGCCCCACCGCGCCGATCAAGGATACGTAGGACACCTGCGAGGTGAAGATCACCTCCATCCCTTCCCTGCGGACCAGAGAACGCAGCAGCCGCAGGGATCGCCACGCCTTGAGGGGATGGCGCACGGCCAAAGGGAGGATGGGTGCCTGTCGGGTGGGTGCGCCGGCCCCGGCATACGCTTCCACCATGTCGCCCTGACCCGCATGCACCAGCATGGCCTCGTGCCCCCGCCTAAGCGCGTGCCGGCATAGGGAAAGGCTCATTCGCTCCGAGCCGCCCACAAACCGGGGATTCTGCTCGAGGAACAAGATCCTCATGGGGGTGGAGGCACCGCCAGTGCGTCTCGCATGGGGAGGATCCTGAAGCCTCCCGCCTCTTCAGGAACCGCCGCCTCGCGCGGCGGCCGCCGGCCCATGACACCCAACCGGTACGCGCGGGCCATGAAACGCTCGGAGGCGTGGGCGAACCGCGTCCGACCCAACCGTTCCGCCAACTTTGCCGCAAGGGGCTGCGAACCGCATGCAACGCCGTGGCGCGCGGCCTCCTCGCCCACCGCCCCGCTGTTTCCCGGGCCCGACTTGTTGGCGCCGTGGAGGCGCATCGCGCCAAAGTAGGCGTCCACGTAAAGCGGCGGCTCGAGCCTGTCGAGCAGGGTGTAGAGCACCGTGTCGAAGATGTTCTTGTAGGCCTCGTTAAATTCGAGGCCGTGCCGCCTGAGCGATGGGATGTGCAGAAATGTGCCCTCAGCAGCGTGCCACATCCGCGCGATAGCAAACAGATGCGCCTGGTCCCGCCAGGGAATCCTGCGCTTTAGCAGCCGTCCGTCGGCATCGACCTCGTGCCGCCCGCCGCTGAGCCAGAGCCTGGGGCCCGCAACCCTGACGACCTCGGCGAAGGCGACAAGTGCACCCGGCAGCAGCATGTCGTCGCTGTTCAGGTAATAGAACCACTCGCCGGTGGCCTTGCGGAGCCCGAGATTGAGGGCCGCGGACGGCCCGCTGTCTCTCTGGGAGCGCCACCCCGAGAGGCGGCCCTCGTAGTTTCGGATAACATCGACCGAGCCGTCGGTTGAACCGGCATCGAATACAAAGTACTCAAGATTGGGGTAGCCCTGGTCCAGGACGGACTTGATCGCATCCCCAAGGAAACGACCGTAGTTCAGGTTGGTCGTCACGATGGTAAGCCTTGGAAAGTCCATAGGTCTAGTGGCACCGGCGTGCGTCGCGCACGGCGCGGGCGGCAAGGCCCAGAAAGGTCCAGGGGGCGACAAATATCCCAATTCGGCCGTATCGCTTACGGCAGATGCCCACTGTCGCCCAGAACCCAACCGCAAAGAGCGAGCGCGTAATCCCCCATCCGAGTATGCGCCGGTTCTTCGCCGCGAAGTAGAGGTGCATGCGCTGGTCGTTAAGCCGCTTGGCGTCCGAACGCTCGGGATCGCGTGTGGCGAAACCGCCCTTCAGAACCGCGAGATGGGTTATGGGGATCGTCGTGTCGAGGTAGCCCACGTAGCCCGCGGCGCGGATCCGCACGGCGAGGTCCGTATCGTCACCCACTCCCCCGGTGAAATACGGGTCAAACCACCCGGCGCGCTCGACGGCCTCCCTTCTGTACGAAGCCGCGCACGTGGGGGCCCAATCCACGGGGACGAATTCACCGAGCGTGGGAATGGACTTCAACCCGAGGAGCCCCGCATTCGCGCAAAGCGCCTGGTCGGCGGTCTCGTCGGTGCGCGAACGGGTTAGCGACGTGACGAACCCCACGCTGGGGTCAGCGTAACGCGCGGCGTGGCGTTCGCCGTAGTCGGTCCCAAAAAGCACATCGTCGTCGACTGACAGCATGATGCCCCCCCTGGCTGCACGGATGGCCGCATTACGTGCGGCGTTCACGTTGGGATGGGGCAAGTGGAGCACGCGAAGGCGGTCCGGATGCTGCCGGACCATCTCATCAAGAAATGCCGGAGGCTTCAAATCCTGGGTGGCGACGATTACCTCAAAGTCGGGGTACCGCTGCGCGAGGGCGCACTCTATCGTGTCACGCAGTGTCGCCGCGCGTCCGTAGGTCGGGATGATGAACGACAGCGCCGGTTGCATCTTCATTCCCTTAAGGTCCATCTTCCCTGATCGTCGAGCGACGACACTGCGTGACA
>Ga0265327_10001251_pt1 | contig 33849 bp, 31 predicted proteins | sample 41621metaG_FD_202089 | JGI IMG/M metagenome (GOLD analysis project Ga0265327, IMG submission 202089) | Rhizosphere microbial communities from Carex aquatilis grown in University of Washington, Seatle, WA, United States - 4-16-21 metaG | ecosystem: Host-associated > Plants > Roots > Rhizosphere...
AAGCCATCCGGGCACTCCGCCGGAAGATCTCCGATCAGGTCTACCGACGCCTTGAAGCCGACCAACTGGCACGAGACGCAAGCTCATCGACTTGCGAGCTCGTCGCCGCTTGACATAGGAGCAACCCATGTCCGAGGGGATCGACGCGCTGGCCGCCAGCATCCACGACACGCTGCGGGCGGCGCCGACGAGTTCGACCCGGCACCGAGCCCTCCACGCCAAGGGCACCATGGCCACGGGACGCTTCACCGCTTCGGGTGCCCTCGCCGGCCTCACCACCGCCTCCCACCTGGTGTCCGGCACCACGCCGGCCACCGTCCGGTTCTCCCACCCCGGGGGCGACCCCCACGTGGCCGACGCCCCGCCTGGCCACCGGGGGATGGCGGTCCATCTGCGCCCCCCGGCCGGGGTCCACGACCTGGTGGGGGTGAGTTCGCCCGCCTTCCTCGTGCGCGACGGCCGGTCCTTCCTGGAACTGCTGGCCGCCCGGGCGCCCGACCCGGCCACCGGCGCCCCCGACCCGGCGCGGATGCTGGCGTTCGTGGAGGCCCACCCCGAGTCGTTGCCGGGCGTGGAGGCGGCCATGGCCGTCCGGACCCCGACCAGCTACACCACCCTCGCCTACCACGGCCTGCACACCTTCTTCCTGGTCGACGGGGGCGGGTCACGGCAACCGTTCCGGTGGACACTGCAACCGGTGGACGGGCCGGGCTTCCTGGAAGTCCCACCCGAGGACCTCGACCTCGAGGTCGAGCTGGCCGGCCGGCTGGCCCGGGGCGGCGCAGCCTTCGACCTCCTCGTCCACCTGGGGGAGCCGGACGACCCGACGGACGACCCGACGGCGGTCTGGCCCGAGCGGCCTACGCGGGTGGCGGGCCGTCTCGACCTCGACATGGTGGTGGCCGAGGACCGGCCGGTCATCTTCGACCCGACCAACGTGCCCGACGGGATCGCCCTGCCCGAGGACGACGAGATCCTCCAGCTGCGGCGGGCCGTCTACGGCCTCAGCTACGGGGTCCGGACCTCGGGCTGACCCCGACCCGGCCGTCACGGGACTTTCGGCCCTGGTCCGCCCCGCTCCCGATCAGCATCCTGCAGAGTGATACAGGAAGGCACGACGTGTCTCAGTGCGTCGCTGATCACAGGGGGTACGGCATGGCGTTGGGACTCGATCTCGACTATCTCGATCGTTCGGCACGGGGGGAGTTCGACCTCGGCTGGCTGCGGGACACGGGCGCGGAGTGGGGGGTGCGGGCCCTCCCCTCGAAGACGGGCCTGACGCTGCGCGACATCGCGGTGGGCACGTACGGCGAGATCCCGGAGCACGCCCCGCTGCGCACCATGGCCCCCCGGGGGTCCGGCGTCGAGGCCGGTGTGCCCGACATGGGCTACACGATCAACGACCGGGCCGAGGTGTGGGCGGACAACGTCCTCGACCTCTACGAGGAGGCGGTCAGCCGTCAGTGGAGCGCCACCCGGGACATCCCCTGGGCCGACCTCGTCCCGCTCGACCCCGACATCGAGCACGCCATGTGCCAGCTGGCCACCGTCCTGTCCGAGGTCGAGATGGTCGCCGCCGACTTCCCGGCCAAGTGGCTGTGGCGGATCAACCACGACTTCGTGGAGGCCAAGATGTTCCTCTGCACCCAGGTCATGGACGAGGCCCGTCACACGGAGGTCTTCCGCAAGCGGGCCCTGGCCAACGGGGGCGGTCTGGGCCGGGCCACCGCGGTGGTCGAACGGTTCCTGCAGCTGATCCTCGACGCCCAGAGCTACGACGAGGGCTCGGCGCTCATGCACCTCCTGGGTGAGGGGATCGTCCTGTCGCTGTTCCGGGCGGGTGCGGCCCTGGCACCGTCGCCGGTGGAGCAGCAGATCTTCCGGCTGTGCATGCAGGACGAGGCCCGCCACGTGGCCTACGGCACGATGCACCTGCGCTACCGCCTGGCCGCCGACCCGTCCGTGGCGGAGGACTTCCACGCCTATCTCGACCAGGGCGAGGAGATCATCTCGATGATCTTCGCCACTCCGGAGATCGTCGAGCCCACCGCCATCCTGGCCGCCGGCGGCCTGGAGCAGGCCTGCGAGCTCGGCACGGCGGCGGGCGACGTGCTGCGCCACCAGATCATCGGCGACTACCTGAAGCGCTGTGCCCATGCCGGCCTCGACCGCCGTGGGCGGCTGCGCCTCCCGGACGCGCTCATCGAGGGTGTGCCGGGTGCGCGCGACGAGGTCGTGGCGTGATGGGCGTCATCGAGGCCGCGTTCCCCACCCCGGCCTGGTTCGTCGAGCTCGTCGCCCGGGCCACCACCGACCCGGCCGAGCTCGAGCGGCTCGGCATCGCCGACCTGCGCTTCGGGGTCGAGGTCGTCCTGCCCGACGGGTCGGTGGAGTTCGTCGGGCTGGTGCTCGACGGGTTCGACATCGCCGTGGTCGGTCCGACCACCGAGGCGTCGTTCGCCCCCGACGTGGTGGTGTCGGGACCTCTCGATGCCTGGCTGGACATGGTCCGCTGGATCGAGACCCACGGCCCGGCTGACAGCGCCCATTCGCTCAACGGGCTGACCATCGCCGGCATCCCCCTGGCCGCCCGCTCCGACGACGCCATGGGCAGCGACAAGTTCTACCGCTTCATGGGCACCATCCAGGCCGTGTTCGACGCCGCCGGGGCGTCGGCCCCGGCGGGCAGCCAGGTCTGACGTGGCCCTCGAGATCGACCTGGACGAGTGTCTGGGCTGCGGGGCCTGCGAGTCGGCCTGCCCCCAGGCGGCGATCACCCAGGGTGCGGCCTTCCCGGTGGTGTACGAGGTGGACCCTCTGCGCTGCAACGACTGCGAGCAGTGTCTGGTCGTGTGTCCGGTGGACGGCCTGGTGACCGCCCCGGACTGGGCCGTGTGCCACGGACGGGGCTGCCCGCTGTCGTCGCACCGCTACGAGGGCGTGGAGTGCAGCGAGGGCCGCGAGCTGTGCCCGACCTGCGGCGGTGTGCTGTGGCGGGCGCCGGGGAGCGGGTGGGCGTGCCGGACGTGCACGGCCGAGGCGGAGGGGTCCGGGCACGCCGCCGGTTGTCCCAAGGTGCGCCGATCGCGTCGGCTGGCTTCGGCGCCGGGCGGCTGACCGGCGGGGGGCGCGCTCAGGCCGTGCCGGTGGCCACCGGCAGGGTGGCGAGCTGGCGGACCACGAAGGACGGCCGCCAGGTGGGCCCGTCGTCGACCAGGCCGAGATCGGGGAAGGCCCGCAGGACGGCCGGGACGACCACCTGGGCCTCGAGACGGCCGAGCGCGGCGCCCAGGCACACGTGCAGCCCGCGCCCGAAGGCGAGGTGACGGATGGGGGAGCGGTGGATGTCGAACCGGTCCGGATCCTCGTACTGGTCGGGGTCCCGGTTGGCCGCGCCGAGCAGGAGCCGCACCGGGGTGCCCGGCTCGATGACCGTCTCCTCGACGGTGACGGGCTCCGACGGCCAGCGCCCGCCGCCCGAGGCGACCTGCAGCGGGCCGAGGTAGCGCAGCACCTCCTCGACCGCACCGGCCACGGCGTCCGGGTCGTCGCGCACCTCGGCCGCCTGGTCGGGGTGGGACAGGAGCAGCCACAGGGCGGTCGAGATGAGGCCGGCCGTGGTGTCGTGGCCGGCCAGCAGTACCAGCACGATCATGGCCAGCAGCTCGTCGTGGGACAGTCGCTCGCCGTCCTCCTCGGCCACCAGCAGGCCCGAGATGAGGTCGTCGCCGGGGGAGCGCCGGCGCTCGTCGACCAGCCCGGCCGCATAGGCCAGGAACTCGTCGGCGGCCACGCCGGCGGCCGGCAGCAGGTCGAGCTCGAGCGGGAGCTCGTCCACCGCCGTGATGGCGTCCGTCCAGCCCCGTAGCAGCTGCTGGTCGGTGGCCGGGATCCCGAGCAGGTCGGTCACGGCCAGGATCGGCACCGGCCAGGCGATCTCCTCCATGACGTCGAAGGACGGCCGGTCGCGGAGGCCGTCGAGGATGGCGGTGATCCTCGCCTCGACGGCGGGTCGCATGGCCTCGATCCGGCGGGGGGTGAAGGCCTGGGCGACCAGGCCGCGCACGCGGGTGTGGGCCGGCGGGTCGACGAACAGCAGCGAATGCTCGGACAACAGGACCATCGACGGAGGTGCGCCGGCGGCCAGCACCTCGCGCCAGGGCGACGGGGTGGCCACCCCGAAGCGCCGGTCCCGCAGGACCCGGTCGATGTCGGCGTAGCGCGACAGCACGATGCCGATGTCCTCGTGACCGTAGACCGGGGCCCGGGTGCGGAGGGCCCGGTACCAGGGGATGGGGTCGTCCCGGAAGGCGGGGTCCCGGGGGTCCCAGTCGGCCGGGTCGAGGTCGTTGCCGGGGTCGTCCACCGGGTCAGGCTGCCACAGTCGGGATGCCGCCGCTCCGGATGCCGTGCACCGTGGCGGCCGTGACCCTGTGCCGCGTGCGGTGCCCCGGTGTACGTTCTCCGGTAGAGGACGGCCGATCCAGGGGGATGCGATGACGACCGCCGACATGACGTGGGAAGCGTTCCAGGACCTGGTCCTGGCCGGAGGAGGGCGACCCGAGGCGGCGGCCGCGGGTCGGGCGCTCCGGGCCGGCGAGCCCCGGGCCCGCTTCGACGTGGCGGCACTCGCCCTGCACGTGGCCATCGTGGCGCCCGAACCGCTCGTCGACGTCTACGACGGCCTGTGCGAGGGATGGCTGGGCGCCGCCCCCGACGGCCCAGACGTGGCCCGCACCGGTGCCCCCGGCGCGGTGCCCGAGGCCCTGTGGTCGGGCCTGCGCGAGCTCGTGTTCGATCCGGACGCCGGACGGGACCCGGCCGACATCACCGTGCGGACGGCGGCCCTCACCGACGTGCTGACCCCGGAGTTCCACGCCCGGGTGGCGGCCATGGCCCTGCACTACCCCGGGGTGGCCGAGGCGGCCGCGGCCGGCGTGCCCGACCGGTTCACCTTGGGGGACCTGGCCGTCTGTCCGTCCGACTCGCTGGGCGGCGCCATGCACTCGTTCGTGGTCGACAACGGGTTCGACCTCGAGGTGCTCGACCGCGACGCCCTCGGCCTGGTCGATCTGCCGTACCCGCTCGACTACCTCAACGTCCGTATCCTCCAGTGTCACGACATCTGGCACCTGGTGGCGGACCACAAGACGTCAGGCCTGCACGAGGTGTCGGTGTCCGGGTTCCAGATGGCCCAGTTCGGTCACCAGTACTCGTCGATGTTCCTCGGCATGGTCCTGGCCAAGGTGGCCTTCACGACGCCCGACGCCGAGGCCTTCACGGTGGACACGATCCTGACCGGCTACCGCCACGGCCGCGAGACGCCGCCGCTGCTCGGCGTGGAGTGGGAGTCGGTGTGGGACCGCCCGATCCCCGAGATCCGGGAGCGGCTCGGCGTCAGCCCCTACGACTCGCCCTACCCGGCGTGGATCCTGGAGGAGCTGCAGGGCCAGCAGCCGCGCAGCGCCTGAGGCGCCGCCGGCTCACTTGAGGATGTTGACGGCCCGGGAGACCACCAGGGCCACGGTCAGCAGCGACGCCAGCGACTGCACCATCATCAGCAGCTTGACCCGCGCCGTCAGCGGCATGGTGTCGGTGGGACTGAAGGCGGTGGCGTTGGTGAAGGACGTGTAGAGGTAGTCGAGGAACTGCGGCGTCCACGCCGGCGAGGCCGCCGGCGTGACCATCTGGGGGAAGAGGAAGTCGGGCTGGCGGTGGTGGGGCAGCATCCGTGCCGTCACCCCGCCCCGGTCGATCTCCCAGTACCAGAGCCCGAAGGCGATCACGTTGGTCAGCCAGATCGGCACCGACGCGAACACCAGCGAGCGGCCGGGTGCGGTGGTGTGGTCGAGCAGCGCGTGGATGAGTTCGCCCAGGGCGATGACGTTGGCCACGGTGATCACGGCGATCATGGCCAGCGACAGCAGGCGCAGGTTGGACTCGGCCCGGTCGACCTGGTGGGGGTTGGTCACGAGCAACGCGGCCAGCAGCACGCCCTCGACGGCCGGCACCAGCCAGCGCGGCCCGAGCGCCACCAGCAGCGACTGCGGCAGTGCCACCTGCAGTCCGATCACCACCAGGACGGCCACCAGCGGCGGCCAACGGGGCTCACCCGGCGAGACCTCGCCCCAGGCGGCACGGTCGTCCCGGGTCTGACGGGGCTCCGGTGGGGGAGCGGCGCCGGACCCGGGCGACGGTGCGTCGGTCATACCCGAGGTACTACCACCCGGTGGCCGCCACGATGGACCCGTTGAGGTGGGTGCCGGCCATGCTGCCGTCGGACGGAGCGTCCCCGTAGTCGTAGACCGCCCCGTTGGCCGCGGCCACCCAGTAGCCGAGCTTGTCGCCGGTGGCGAAGATGGCCGTGGCCGGGTCCTGCGGCGTCACCGAGCCGAAGGCGTCGCCGTGGGTGGCGGGGTAGAGGTTGGCGTCGCCGAAGGGGAGGACGTAGCCGTCCTCCACCAGGATCCAGTAGCCGGCGCCGTCGGGCGTGCGCACGGCCGAGGTGATCGCGCCCGCAGGGAGCGGCTGCCCGTCGTTGTAGTCGACCGGTTGCCCCTGGTTGGCGGCGTTGCCGAAGGTGTACACGTAGCCGGTGTCGGTCACCAGCCAGTAGCCGCCCCCGGTGGCGTCGGGCATGACCGACACGGCCGTGCCGGCGCAGCCGCCGATGCCCGGGCACGAGCCCTCGAAGGCGGCGTCGCCGAAGGCGAACACGCCGCCGTCGGCCGCCACCATGAAGTAGCCGCGGTCGTCGACGGAGGGCACCATGCCGACGATCGGCGCGTTGAGCGAGCGCGGGGCACCCGTGCCGGCCGGGGCGATGCCGAGCCCGGGGATGGAGCCGTAGAAGCCGGCGTCACCGAAGGCGAACACCCCGCCGTCGGTGGCCACCAGCCAGTAGCCCTTGCGGTCGGCCGTGGGTGTGATGCCGACCACGGGACGCTGGAGCACCAGGTTGCCGGTCGAGCCGTAGAAGCCGGCGCTGCCGAAACTGAAGATGCCGCCGTCGGAGCCCACCAGCCAGTAGCCGTGGGTCGGTCTGGGCGCGGACGACGAGTACGTGAATTTGTCGGCCGGTACCGACGAGCTGCTGGTGGTCGAGCTGGTGAGGAGGATGTCGACGGTGCCGACGCCGGCCGGCGTCGCCACCGTCAGCGAGCCGCTGGGGTTGAGGTAGAAGGCGCTGGCCTTGGCCACGCCGAAGTACACGCTGGCCGCGGCGAAGACGTACTGCCCGGAGATGGTGACGGCGTTGCCGCCGGCGGTCGACCCCGTCGCCGGGGTGACGGCGCTGATGACCGGCGTGGGCGAGCCGTAGTGGACGGTGAACGAGTTGCCCACCACGTTGGTGTCCGGCCAGGAGGTGATGCCGGTGAAATTGCCGTCGGCGTCGGTGCCGCCCAGGTAGACGGGGGTGTAGGTCGACGAGCCGGTGCCCGTGGTGGCCATGCCGGTGAAGGTGGCCGAGCCGTAGTCGTTGATGGAGGTCTGGACGCCCACGGTGGGGGCCTCCTCGATCCACTCGGCCGAGGCGCGCGGGGTGGCGTAGTTGAAGCCCCGGTTGTAGAACCACTGCTTCGTGGTGTCGGCGATCGACACGATCCAGTTGTTGCTGCCCTGGTAGGTGATCGACGCCGTCATCGAGTCACCGGGGGACACCGGGTCGGGGATCGGGATCGACGCGTTGGGCAGCAGCTCGTACCAGGCGTAGTAGGCCGGGTTCCCGTTGCCCGGCTGCTGGGCGGTGCCGGTCTGGATCAGCGAGCTGGACGAGGTCCCGTCGATGCCGATCCAGGTGGCGGAGTACGCCCCGGACACGGGGTTGGTGACGGTCGGGACCGTCCAAGAACCTTGCACGCTGTTGTACGTCCCGCCGGTGGCGACCTGGCCGGACCAGTTGGTCGAGAGCGCGAAGCCGCTGTTGTGGACCCCGGCGCCGTGCGCCGTCGCACCGCGTCCCGGCAGGCTGCCACGGATGAGGTGCAGTCGGGCGTGATTGACGGCAGCGGCCTTCGTCGTGGCCGCCGCCGGTGCCGCCGTAGCCACGCCGGCCGTTCCCACCAGCAGCCCACCGAGCGCCACCGTCGCCACCACGAGGCGCGTCAGACCGCGGCCGCCCCTGCCCCTACCAACCGATCCCATCTCACACGCCTCCCCGGGGCGGTGCCCAGGGTGGGGACCGGCCGTGCTGCAGCATCCCATGCCCGGCGCGCGAACCGCCAGCATGCGGCCACAGTGTTGTCAACCGGTGTTCCGACGCCGACGCCGACGCCGACGCGGCGTGCGCTCAACGAGCGGTGATGTACTCCATCAGCTCGTCGCGGTCCTTCTCGAGCTCGCCCATGCGGCTCTTCACCACGTCGCCGATGCTGATGATGCCGGCCAGCTTGCCGTCGACCACCACCGGTACGTGCCGGATGCGCTGCTCGGTCATGAGCGTCATGACCGCGTCGACGCTGGCGTCGGGCGAGCACAGGTGCACCTTCGAGGACATGACGGCGTGCACGGGCTGGGCCAGCACGTCGCCCCGCAGCTCGCTCAGGCAGCGCACCACGTCGCGTTCGGACACGATCCCCTCGATGGTGCCGTCGCCGGGCGACACCACCAGGGCACCGACCCGGTGGCGGACCAGGTCGGCGACGGCGGTGGCCAGCGTGGCGTCCCGTCCGATCGTGGCCACGGCGTCCCCCTTGGCCTCGATGATCGCGGAGACGAGCATCGTTCCCTCCCCTTCCGGGTCGTCGACCGCTCGCCGACCCTGGAACGACCACGGTGGGTGGCCGTGGGGCCATCTTCGCGCCGAACCGGTCGGATTGGAACCGTCACCCGGCACACCCCCGGGAAACGTAGGTTGAGCCGGTTGAACGGGGGTACAGAAGTGCGATCCGCAGTCCCGATCAGGCAGTTCTTGAGTTGCTACTCAAGGTGGTTTAGCCTGCTCGGCCAACAGGTTACGCGCAGCTGAATTCCCCGTTAACTCGACGGTGCGGTCCAGCTGCCCGAAAGAAGCAGGTGACGAATGAGGTCAGAGGGCCGATTCAAGGGAAGCATCAGGGCAGCTGCGCTGGTGGCCGTCCTGGCCAGCGGTGCGATCGCCGCGGGCTGCAGTTCCGGGTCCAGCGGCACGGCCGCCGACACCAGTTCCAGCCAGACCACGGCGACGTGGGCCGAGGCGCCGCAGACGCCTCCCAACTACATCTTCCCGTTCATGAGCCTGGCCTTCTTCAGCGTCTCCAACTCGGAGCAGTTCCAGTACCTCATGTACCGGCCGCTCTACTGGTTCGGCCAGGGCGCCACCCCAAACCTGAACACCTCGCTCTCGGTGGCCCAGACGCCTACCTACTCGGCCGACACCAAGACCGTCACCATCAACCTGAAGCCCTACAAGTGGTCGAACGGCGAGTCCGTGACCGCCCAGGACGTCATGTTCTGGATGAACATGCTCCACGCCGAGAAGGCCAACTGGGCCGGCTACTCTCCGGGCGCCCTGCCGGACGATCTGCAGAGCGTCACCATCAACAGCCCCACCGAGCTGACCATGCAGCTGACCGCACCGGTCAACTCGTACTGGTTCACCTACAACGAGCTGTCGCAGATCACGCCCATGCCCGGAGCGTGGGACGTGACGGCGGCCGGCGCCGCACCTGACTCGGGCGGCTGTGCCACCGCCCCGTACGGGACGGCCGACACCGCCTGTACGGCCGTGTACACCTACCTGTCGAAGCAGGCCGGTTACGACCCGGCCAACCCGAAGGCGGCCAACAACTCGCTGTCCACCTACGCCACCAACCCGCTGTGGCAGGTGGTCGACGGCCCGTGGAAGCTCACCCACTTCGACGCCAGTGGCAACGTGACGATGACGGTCAACAAGACCTACTCGGGTCCGACCAAGCCGACCATCACCACCTTCAAGGAGGTGCCGTTCACGTCGGACACCGCCGAGTTCAACGCCCTGGTGAGCGGCAACATCGACGTGGGCTACCTGCCCGAGGCGGATGTGACCTCGCCGACCACCAATCCGCTGGTGGCCGGACCGAACAACCCGCGCCTGGCCGGCAACTACTCGATCGACCCCCTCTACAGCTGGTCGATCAACTACTTCCCCTACAACTTCACGTCGCAGGGTGACGGTGGCAACGCCGGCAAGATCTTCAGCCAGCTGTACTTCCGTCAGGCCGTCCAGTACCTGGTCGACCAGCCGCTGTACAACAAGAAGATCAACAAGGGCTACGGCGTCGGCACCTACGGGCCGGTCCCGAGCACCCCGGAGAACAGCTTCGTGTCGTCCGAGGTGAAGAACAACCCGTACCCGTACAACCCGACCAAGGCCGTGTCGCTGCTGAAGGACCACGGCTGGACGGTCGTGCCGGGCGGCACCGACACCTGCGCCAGCCCGGGCACCGGGGCCAACCAGTGCGGGGCCGGCATCCCGGCCGGGGCGAAGCTCGACTTCGACCTGCCCTACGCCTCGGGCTCTGACGCCCTGACCCAGCTGATGAACGCCGAGAAGTCCTCGTGGGCCTCGGCGGGCATCACCATGAACCTGTCGCAGCAGTCGTTCAACACGGTGATCGGCAACTCGACGCCGTGCACCGGTCCGACCTGCACCTGGGAGTTGGCCAACTGGGGCGCCGGCTGGATCTTCTCGCCGGACTACTACCCGACCGGTGAGGAGATCTTCCAGACCGGCGCCGGGTCGAACTCGGGCAGCTACTCCGACACCACCAACGACGCCAACATCACGGCCACCAACACCACGCAGACGCCGCTCACCACGTACGAGAACTACCTGGCCGAGCAGCTGCCCGTGGTGTACCAGCCGAACACCGTGACGTCGATCACCGAGATCGCCAAGGGTCTCGAGGGTGCCACCCCGCAGAGCGTGTTCTGGGCCATCACCCCCGAGACCTGGCGGTTCAACGGCTGATCCGGTAGGCGGCCGCACGCGAGCGGCCGCCACCCGGACGGCTGGCGAGCCAGCTCGGACGCACCCCGGCCCCGGACATCTGCTCCGGGGCCGGGGGTCGTCCGGACCCGACGACACACCGTGGAGGCCGGAGTGACTGAGGAGCGATGACCGGATACATCGTCCGACGCCTGGGGCAGGCGCTGATCGTCATCCTGGGCGTCATCCTCTTCACGTTCATCCTGGCCCAGCTCATCCCCGGGGGCGAGGCCAAGGCGGTGCTCGGCCCGAAGGCCACCAAGTCGACCATCGCCCTCTTCAACCGGCGCAACGGCCTGGACCTCCCGGTGTACCAACAGTTCTGGCACTACATCGAGGGGATCTTCGCCCACTTCAACCTGGGCTACTCCTACAAGTACAACCAGGGCGTCACCCAGGTGATCATGGAGCGTCTCCCCAAGACGCTCACCCTGGTGACCGCCTCGGTGGTGCTGGCCCTGCTGATCGGCATCCCGCTCGGGATCCTGCAGGTGGTCCGCCGCAACAAGCCCATCGACTACATCGTCACGACAGGCTCGTTCTTCTTCTACGCCATGCCCGACTTCCTGGTGGGCACACTGCTCATCATCTACTTCTCGTTCGACCTCAAATGGTTCCCCTCGTCGCCGCCCACCACCGCCTCGGCCTGGTCGGTCTTCACTGACCCCCAGGCGTTCGCACTACCGGTCATCACACTGTGCGTCACGAGCATCGCCCTGTTCAGCCGCTACATGCGCTCCTCGATGATGGACGCCATGGCCGAGGACTACATCCGCACGGCCCGGGCCAAGGGGGCCAGCTCCAACCGCGTCCTCTACGGCCACGCCCTGCGCAACGCCCTCATCCCGATCCTGACCCTGCTCGGCATCACCCTCCCGGCCATCGTGAGCGGCGCCCTGATCGTGGAGAACGTGTTCAACTACCCGGGCATGGGCCTACTGACCGTGCAGTCGGCGTTCAACGACGACATCCCGGTGGTGCTCGGGACCACGCTGGTGGTCACCATCGCCACCGTCATCGGCTCGCTCATGGCCGACATCCTCTACGCAGTGGCCGATCCGCGGATTCGGCTCGGGAACGGGTGATGACGTGACGCCTGCCGACGGGTTCGACCCGGTGTTCAACGACGTGGAGCGCGAGACGACGCTCCCGATCGGCGACGGCGAGTTCATGCGGGTCGGCCCGGTGGCCGATGTGGCGCCGGAAGGTGGGGACGTCCAGTCCTCAGGCAGCAACCTGCGCCGGATGGGGCGGGTCTTCGCCGAGAACCGGCTGGCCGTGGTCAGTGTCGGCGTGGTCATCTTCTTCATCCTCTTCTGCTTCGTCGGGCCGCACCTCTACCCGACCAACCAGACCAACGCCCAGGAGGCCCTCCAGAACTCGACGCAGAACGCCCCACCTGGCAACGGGTATCCGCTGGGGACCGACGAGAACGGGTTCGACATCCTCGGCCGCCTCATGTTCGGTGGCCAGGCCTCCCTCATCGTCGGCCTGGCGTCCGCCCTGGTGGCCACCGTCTTCGGCACCCTCTACGGCGCGTTGTCGGGCTTCTTCGGCGGCTGGCCCGACGCCCTGCTGATGCGCGTCGTCGACATCCTGCTGTCGATCCCGGTCCTGTTCCTCCTGATCGCCCTGGTCACCATCTACCACCAGTCGGAGGTCCTGCTCATCCTCGTCATCGCCTTCGTGAGCTGGCTGGTACCCGCTCGCCTGATTCGGGGTGAGACGCTGACGTTGCGCACCCGCGAGTACGTGCAGGCCGTCCGGGCGATGGGGGGCAGCCGCAGCCGGATCATCAACCGGCACATCATCCCCAACGCGGTCGGGACCATCGTGGTGTTCGCCACGTTCCAGGTGGCCGACTCGATCCTGCTGCTGGCCGCCCTCGGCTTCATCGGCCTCGGTGTCCCGGCCCCCAACACCGATTGGGGCACCATGCTCTCGAACGGGGTCCAGGCGGCCGGCAACGGCTACTGGTGGCAGATCTACCCGGTCGGCATCTGCATCGTGCTGGTGGTCATGGCCTTCAACTACGTGGGAGACGCCCTGCGCGACTCGCTCGAGGTACGGCTCCAGCAGCGCTGAGGCGGCCCGCCGCTCAGGCGGTGGCGCCGCGGGTGGCGGACAGCGCCACCGGCGTCTGCAGGGGGAAGTGGCAAGCGGCCAGGTGGCCGCCGCCGAAGTCTTGCAGCGCGGGCTCCTCGTCGATGCAGCGCTGCTGCACCGCCGGGCACCGGGTGTTGAAGCGGCACCCCTTGGGCGGCGACATCGACGACGGCAGCTCCCCCTCGACCCGCACGTTGCTGGCCGCGAGCTCGCGGGCCAGACCGACGTCGGCCACCGGCACGGCGTTGAGCAGGCCCAGCGTGTAGTGGTGGGCCGGCTGCTCGTAGACGGCGGCGGCCGGGCCGAGCTCGACGATCTTGCCCAGATACATGACGCCGATGGTGTCGGCCATGTAGCGCACGACGGCCAGGTCGTGGGAGATCATGAGGTACGTGAGCCCGTGCCGGGCCTGCAGGTCCTTCATGAGGTTGAGGATCTGGGCCTGGATGGAGACGTCGAGGGCCGACACCGGCTCGTCGGCCACGATCAGCTTGGGGTCGAGGGCGAGCGCCCGGGCCAGGCCGATGCGCTGACGCTGGCCACCCGAGAATTCGTGCGGGTAGCGGTCGACGGCCGCCCGGCTGAGCCCGACCTCGTCCAGCAGCGACCCGACCTTGTCGCGCTGGTCGTCGGTGGAGCCGACCCCGTTGACCTTGAGCGGCTCGCGGATGATCGTCCCGACCCGCATGCGCGGGTCGAGCGAGGCGTACGGGTCCTGGAACATGAGCTGCAGGTCGCGGCGGTGGCCGCCGAGGTCCCGGCCCTTCAGCGACGACAGCTCGGTTCCCTCGAAGCGGATCGAGCCGGAGTTGGCCGACTCGAGGGCCACCAGCATGCGGCCGATGGTCGTCTTGCCGCAGCCCGACTCGCCCACCAGGCCGAACGTCTCGCCCCGGCCGATGGTGAAGCTCACGCCGGACACCGCCTTGACCGAGCCGACCTTGCGACGGAACACGCCGCCGGCCAGGACCGGGAACTCCTTGACCAGGTCGGTCACCTCGAGGATCGTCTCGGTGGCCCGGCCCTCGCGGGCTGCGGCCACGGCCGGTGACATGGCGGCCGTGACGTGCACGCGCTCGACCGGGATGTCGGCGTCGGGGTCGACCGGGTGGAAGCAGGCGAAGCGGTGGGGGACGGGGGAGGTCGACGCACCCTCGGCCAGGGGTGGCTCGGTGGTCCGACACTCGTCGGTGGCGAACTGGCAGCGGGGGGCGAAGCGGCACCCGACGATGGTCCGGGACAGGTCGGGTGGCAGCCCGGGAATGGACAGCAGCCGCTCGTCCCGGGCCTGGTCGATCTTGGGCACCGAGGCCAGCAGCGCCTGGCTGTAGGGGTGGCGGATGCGGCCGAACAGCTCGCCCGTCTCCGCCTCCTCGACCACCTTGCCGGCGTACATGACCACCACCCGGTCGGTGCGGCCGGCGATGACGCCCATGTCGTGGGTGATGAGGATGACCGCCATCGACAGGCGCTGGCGGAGCTCGTCGATGAGGTCGAGGATCTGGGCCTGGATGGTGACGTCGAGGGCCGTCGTCGGCTCGTCGGCGATGAGGAGCTTGGGCTCGCAGGCCAGGGCCATGGCGATCATGACCCGCTGGCGGAGGCCGCCGGAGAGTTCGTGGGGGAACTGGTCGAGGCGCTCCTCGGGCTGGGGCATCTCGACCTGCCGCAGCACCTCGAGCGCCCGGGTCCGGGCCTGGTCGCGGTTGACGTCGCGGTGCAGCAGCACACCCTCCGCGATCTGGCGCCCGATGGTCATGGTCGGGTTGAGCGAGGTCAGCGGGTCCTGGGGGATGAGTGCGACCTCGTTGCCGCGCACCGAGCGCATCCCGCGCTCGTCGAGGCCGGCCAGGTCGCGCCCGAGCAGCGTGACGGACCCGCCGGTGACGTGCCCCGTCCCCGGCAGCAGCCGCATGATGGAGAACCCGGTGGTGGACTTGCCGCAGCCGGACTCGCCGACCACGCCGACGCACTCGCCCTCGGCCACGTCGAAGGAGACCCCGTCGACGGCCACCACCGATCCCTCGCGCAGGTGGAATTCGGTCCGCAGGTCCCGGAGCTGCAGCACGGGTGGCATCGACCGAGTGTAGCGAAAGCCCTGGCAGACAAAGGCATCTGCCGGCCGTCCGCGGCCGGTCCAAAGGTCAGACGGTGACCTCGGACTGGAGCCGCTCGGAGGCCTCGATGAACTCCTCGACCATCGAGAACACCACGTCCTTGGCCTTGCGCACGGCGGTGGCCCGGCCGATCACCTGACCGCAGGGGTTGAAGTTGACGTCCCGGGCCTGCTCCGGATAGCGGTGGCCCCGCGAGACGGCCTCGATGGCCACCATCATCTGGAGCGGCATGGGCAGCGTGCCGGGGGAGTCCTCGGACTCCCAGGCGTCGGTCCAGTCGTTGCGGAGCATGCGGCACGGCTTCCCGGTGAAGGAGCGCGACCGGATGGTGTCCCGGCTCGAGGCGGCCAGGTAGGTCTCCATCTGCTTGGGCGGGATGTCGGCCTCCTCCACGGTCAGCCACAGCGTGCCCGACCAGACGCCCTGGGCGCCGAGGGCCATGGCCGCAGCCATCTGCTTGCCGCTGCCGACGCCGCCGGCGGCCAGGACGGGGATGGGGGAGACGGCCTCGATGACCTCGGGCCACAGCACGATGCTGCCCACGTCGCCGGTGTGGCCACCGCCCTCCGAGCCCTGGCAGATGATGAAGTCGAGCCCGGCCGCCTTGTGGTTGAGGGCGTGCTTGACCGAGCCGGCCAGGGCGCCGATCAGGAGCCCGGCGCCCTGCACCCGCTCGACCACGTCGGGCGGCGGGGTGCCGAGCGCATTGGCGATGAGCTTCACGTTCGGGTGGGCCAGTGCGACGGTCAGCAGCCCGGCGGCGTGGGCCGCCGTCCAACCGATCATGCCGTTGGAGGTGCGCTCGGCCTCGGGGATCTCCGGCACGCCGTGGTCGGCCAGGATCTTCATGGCGAAGTCCTTGTGCTGGGGCGGGATGAGCCCCCGGATCTGGGCCTCGAGCTTGTCGGGGTCCATCTCGTCCATGCCCTCGTACTTGGCGGGAATGACGATGTCCACGCCGTAGGGCTTGTCGCCGACGTGCTCGTCGATCCAGGTGAGCTCGACCTCGAGCTGCTCGGGGGTGAAGCCGATGGCCCCGAGCACGCCGATGCCGCCGGCGTTGGTGACGGCGGCCACCACGTCACGGCAGTGGGTGAAGGCGAAGATGGGGAATTCGATGCCGAGCTTGTCGCAGATCTCGGTGTGCATGGTGTGCTCCTGTCGGGGTCGGGTACTTCGGTCGGATGGTCGGTGGTTCGGTCGTGGGCGTCTCAGGCGGTGGTCCGGCCGGGTCGGGTGCTCCGGTCGGCGGCGGGGGCGGCGGTCGACGTGGCGGGCAGGCCCACCAGGGCGGCGATCCCCCGTAGGGCGAGGTCGTCGGGGACCGTCTCGGGCGACAGTCGCTTCTGCAGGGCCAGGCCGGTCAGGAGGGCCTTGACCAGCACGGCCAACTCGTCGGGGGCCGCACTGGGCTCGGCCCCGACGGCGGAGGTCCAGCCGTCGAGCTGCCGGGCGCTGTAGCGCAGCGCCTCGGCGTTCCGCACCCGCAGGACGTCGGCCACCTCGGGGTCCCGGGCCGCCCGCAGCCACAGCTCGTGCTCCAGCACCGGCCACCGGCCGGACGGTCCGTCGGCGCCGTCGGACAGGTTCGACCACACGGCCGCCAGCTGGTCGGCGGGGGAGTCGCTGACCGCCACCTCGGCCAGCAGCACGGCCAGCACCGAGTCCTTCCACGAGTCGAGCAGGGCCAGCAGGAGCCCCTGCTTGGAGCCGAAGTGGGCGTAGACGGCGCCGGAGGTGCGCCCGGCCGCCTCGGCCACCGCGTCCACCGACACGGCGTCGATGCCCTGGTCGGCGAAGAGGTCGGCGGCGGCGGCCAGCAGCCGCGCCCTCGTGTCCGCCTTGCGCTCCTGCTGTGTCCTGGCCATGGGTCCCCCGGTCGCTCCGTGGGGCAACCTACTTATATCGGAAGCGTTATGCAACTGGTCGGTCGGGGAGCGGGCGGACGCCCGGCGCCGGTCCTACAGTGGATCCGTCCCACGAACACCACGTCCCCAAGGGAGCACCATGGCCACCATCGAGACCACCCGCGACGCGCTCTACATCGACGGGGCCTGGGTACCCCGCACGGGCAAGTCGATCGACGTCATCGACTCCACCACCGAGGAGGTCATGGGCACGGTGCCCGAGGGCTCCACCGAGGACGTCGACCTGGCCGTGGCCGCCGCCCGGGCCGCCTTCCCCGCCTGGTCGGCCCGTCCGGTCGAAGAGCGCACTGCCCTCATGACCAAGGTGGCCGAGGCGCTCGGCGCCCGCATGGACGACCTGGCCGACCTCATCACCCACGAAGTGGGCATGCCCAGGATGCTGTCGCAGCTGGTCCAGGTGGGCCTGCCCCTCAACTCGTTCGCCCAGGCCGCCCAGGTGGCCGCCGACTTCACGTGGGAGCAGACGATCGGCAACTCGCTGGTCGTGCGCGAGCCGATCGGCGTCGTGGGCTGCATCACGCCGTGGAACTACCCGCTGCACCAGATCGCCGCCAAGGTGGCGCCGGCTCTGGCCGCCGGGTGCACCGTGGTGGTGAAGCCGAGCGAGGTGGCACCGCTCAACGCGTTCGTCCTCGCCGAGATCATGGACGAGGTCGGCGTGCCGGCCGGCGTGTTCAACCTCGTGACGGGCTACGGCCCGGTGGTGGGCGAGGCCATCGCCGCCCACCGCGACGTCGACATGGTGTCCTTCACCGGCTCGACCCGGGCCGGCAAGCGGGTCACCGAGGTGGCGGCCGGCACGGTCAAGCGGGTGGCCCTCGAGCTCGGCGGCAAGTCGGCCAACGTCATCCTGGCCGACGCCGACCTGGCCACGGCCGTGCCCGACGGCGTGGGCAAGTGCTACCTGAACTCCGGCCAGACCTGCAGCGCCCTGACCCGCATGCTGGTGCCCCGGGACAAGCTGGCCGAGGCCGAGGAGCTGGCCCGCACCACCGCCGAGACCTTCACCCCCGGCGACCCGTTCGACGCCGACACCCGGCTCGGCCCGCTCGTGTCGTCGGCCCAGCGGGACCGGGTGCGCACGTACATCGACAAGGGCGTGGGCGAGGGGGCGAAGCTCCTGACCGGCGGCTCCGACACCCCCGACGGGCTGGAGCGCGGCTTCTACGTGTCCCCGACCATCTTCTCCGACGTCACCCGGGACATGACCATCGCCCGCGAGGAGATCTTCGGCCCGGTGCTGGTGATCATGCCCTACGACTCCGAGGACGAGGCCGTCGAGATCGCCAACGACACCGACTACGGCCTGGCCGGCGGCGTGTGGTCGGGCGACCCCGAGCACGCCAAGGCGGTGGCCCGGCGCCTGCGGACGGGTCAGGTCGAGGTCAACGGGGGCAGCTTCAACCCCGGTGCACCCTTCGGCGGCTACAAGCAGTCGGGCAACGGCCGCGAGTTCGGCGCCTTCGGCCTGGAGGAGTTCCTCGAGGTCAAGGCCATGCAGCTCTAGGGGCCGACGCCCCCGGGCTCAGAGCCCGAACTGGTCGTCGACCAGGCCGAGGTGGATGCGGGCGGCGTCGAGGTACGTCTTCTCGCCGATGAAGACGTGCTGCGTGCCGGTGTAGAGGTCGCGGAACGCCCGCTCGAGCCGGGTGCCCTCGCGGATGGCCGACGTGCCGGCGGCCAGGTGGGCCCACTGCACGACCTCGCGGCTGGCCTCGGTGGCGTAGGTGGCGGCCACCCGCAGGTCGGCCCGCATGGTCGGCGTGAGCGCACCCTCCTCGTTCACCTGGCGCTCGGCCGCGGCGAAGGCGTCCAGCACCAGGAGACGGGCGGCCCGCCACATGGCCGTGTGGTGGGACAGCCCCCGCTGGAAGCTGGCCCGGTTGGCCAGGGCGGCGTCGTCGCCCATGCGCACCTTGGTGCGGGCCAGCTCGGCCACGTCGTCGAGCATGCTCTTCGCCACGCCGAGGGCCCACGAGGCGTGGCCCGCCGCGGTGATGGGCATGAGCCCCATGCGGAAGGCCGGGGACCCGCCCCGGACCGGTGTCGTGCAGAACAGCTCGAAGGTGCGGTGCTCGGGGACGAACAGGTCGGTCACGTTGTAGTCGTAGCTGCCGGTCCCCTTGAGGCCCTGGACGTGCCATCCGTCGGTGAAGACGATCTCCTCGCGGGGGATGACGGCCACCAGCAGGGGCGGGATCCCGTCGTCGCCCACCACCAGCTCGCCGTCGACGGTGGGCATGAAGCCGGCGGCCACGTACTCCGAGTGGCCCGTGCCCGACCCGAACTGCCAGGCGCCCGACACCCGGTAGCCGCCGTCGACCGACTCGCCCAGCCCGTTCGGGAAGAACTGCCCGCCCATGGTGACCAGGTTGTCGTGGGCGGTGAAGACCTCGGCGAACCCCTCGTCGGGCAGGTAGGCGGCGCAGGCGGCCGACGACGGGAGGTTGGCGATGCCGATCCAGCCGAGCGACCCGTCCTGCCACGCCAGCTCGATCCACGTGTCGATCATCTCGCCGAAGGACGGCTCGGTCCCGCCGGCCTCGGCCGGGTTGAACCGCTGCATGAGCCCGGACGACCACAGGGCCTCGACGGTGCGCGCCGTCAGCGTGCGCTGCCGCTCGCTCTCGGGCGACTCCTCGGCCACCAGCTCGCGCAGCGAGCGGGCGACGTCGGTGGCGGATGCGGCGACCGTCATACGACCCCCATCTGCTGGAGCAGGCCGGCCCGGAAGCCGGCGGTGAACCCGCCGTCCACCACCATGGCCTGGCCGGTCATGAACGAGGCGTCGTCGGACACCAGGAAGGCGGCCGCCGCCGCGATCTCGGAGGGCCGTCCGAAGCGGTTGAGCAGGTGGCGGTCGTGCATCTTGTCCCGGTAGATCTCGACGCCGGGCGCCCCGATGATGTCCATCAGCAGGGGGGTGTCGACACCGCCCGGGCAGATGGCGTTGACCCGGATGCCACGGTGGCCGTAGTCGATGGCCATGCACTTGGTCAGCATGATGACACCGCCCTTGGAAGCGTTGTAGGCGCTGCCGCCCTCGGTGCCCTCGATGCCCTCGATCGACGCGATGTTGACGATGGACCCACGGTCGGCCTCGAGCATGTGGGTCAGCGCGTACTTGTCGACCAGGAAGGTGCCCTTCAGGTTGACGTCGACCACCCGGTCCCATTCGGACTCGTCGACGAGGTGCACGGGGCCACCGCCCGCCACCCCGGCGCAGTGGACCACCGAGTCGAGCCGGCCGTGCCGGCCGACCACCTCGGCGAAGGCGTCGCGCACCGCCGCCTCGTCGCGGACGTCGAGGACGTGGTCGACCCCCTCGGAGACGTCCATGGTGGCCACGGTGGCGCCCTCGGCGGCCAGCCGCTCCACGCAGGCCGCGCCGATGCCCGATGCCGCACCGGTCACCACCGCGACCGTCCCGTCGAGCCGTTCCATGTCGGGTCCCCCTCGCGTCGTCCGCCGCCGGATGGCGGCTGGCCCGAACCTACTCGGCGCCGGTCACGGTCGCCGGTCCCGGGACGGCGACTCGGCGCCGGTCAGTGGGTCGGCGGGAGGTCGACGAGCTGGTGGTGACTGACGTCGCCCACCAGGTCGATGAAGAAGCGCCGCTCGTCGAACCGCCACGTCCCGTCCTCGCGCACGAAGCGGTCGTGGTAGCGGCCGGTCACGATGGGCTGGAGGGCCAGTCCGCCGGTGGCCTGGAACACGGTGTAGTACGAGCGGCAGGTGCCCGTGCCGGCCCCGTCGTCCACCTCGACGATGCAGTTGGTGGTGACGTGCTTGGTGCGGGGCGTGCCGTCGTCATAGCGCCGGGTGGTTGCGGCGAACATGGCCTCGAAGGCGTCCGCCCCCGTCATGGTGCCCGGCCGGTCGCCCACGCCGATGCCGGCGTCGCCCAGCAACCGGCCCACCCCGGCGAAGTCGCCCAGGTCGATGAGCTCGGCGTAGCGGTACACCAGGTTGGTGATCCGGGTGGCGTCGTCGGTCACCGGGGCCGCCTCACCCGAACGCCACGTCGGCGTCGTCCCAGTAGGCGTGGGCCGACCGGAACCGCCCGTCGTCGGCCGCCTCGAAGACCTCGATGCCGCGGATCCGCATCGTCCCGTCGCCGAGGGTGACGGCGATGCCGAAGTCGACGGCCACCGCCGTGCCGCAGGTGTGGACGGCGGTGGCCTCGAAGACCCAGCCGTCGCTGGCCCCGATGCCGTCGCGGAAGAACCGGACGATGGCGTCGCGTCCCACGTTGGCCGGCTGGGAGGCCGGGTCGGCCTGGACGGCGTCCTCGGTGAAGAGGTCGGCGATGGCCTCCGGGTCGCGGCCGTTGATGGTGGCCACGTAGCGCCCGACCGCGGCGCGCAGCTCGTCGGGGGTCGGGGCCACCTCAGCCCCCCATGGCGTGCACGCCGCCGTCGACGTGCAGGATCTCGCCGGTCGTCATGGGCAGCAGGTCGGAGAAGAGGGCCAGGCAGGCACGGGCCACCACGTCGGTGTCGAGGACGTCCCACCCGAGCGGCGCCCGCTCGCCCCAGGTGTCCTCGAACGTCGTGAACCCCGGGATGGACTTGGCCGCCATGGTCTTGACCGGGCCGGCGGCCACCAGGTTCACCCGCACCCGGTCGGGCCCGAGGTCCCGGGCCAGGTAGCGGGTGAGGGACTCGAGTGCGGCCTTGGACACGCCCATCCAGTCGTAGACGGGCCAGGCCACGGTGGCGTCGAAGTCGAGGCCGACCACCGAGGCGCCGGGCCGCCCCTCGGTGCCGGCCGCTGCCAGCAGCGGACGGAAGGCCTCGACCAGCGCCTTCAGCGAGTAGGTGGAGACGTGCAGCGCCACCTGGACCTGCTCCCAGTCGGCCTGGAAGATGTCGCCGCCCAGGCACTCGGGCGGGGCGTAGCCGATGGCGTGCAGCAGGCCGTCCAGCCGGTCCCAACGGGCGGCCAGCGCCTCGCCGGCGGCGGCGAGCTGGCCGGGCTCGGTCACGTCGATCTCGAGCACATCGGCCTCGACGGGCAGCTTCCGGGCCGTCCGCCGGGTGAGGGAGAGCCCCCGTCCGGCCCCGCTGAGGACGACCTCGGCCCCCTCCTGCTGGGCCGATCTGGCCACTGCGAACGCCAGCGAGGCGTCGGTCAGCACGCCGGTCACCAGGATGCGCTTTCCCTCGAGCAGTCCCATGCGCGGAAAGGGTAGCCCCGCGCCGTGCCGGCGAGGTCCACCCCGGGGGCGGACGGCCGGCGGGGCGCAGTGGTCGGGGTCCGGGGGTGCTGTGCCTAAGGTGTGCGCCATGCGCATCGGAATTCTCGGAGGGACCGGCCCGGCCGGCCGTGGGCTGGCCGTCCGGCTGGCCGCGGCGGGCGACGACGTGGTGATCGGCTCCCGTGACGCTGACCGGGCCGCCGGGGTGGCCGCCGACCTGGTGGCGGCCTGGCCCGACCGCCGGCTGACGGTCGGCGGGGTGTCGAACGAGGACTGCGCCGGCGCCGACCTGGTCGTGGTGGCGACCCCGTGGGACGGCGCCGTGGCCACGGTCAAGCCGTTGGCCGACGCCCTGGCCGGCAAGGTGGTGGTGTCGATGGCCAACGCCCTGCTCAAGGAGGGCCGCGAATTCCTCGCCCTGGTGCCGCCGCGCGGCTCGGTGGCCGCCACCCTCCAGGCCGTGCTGCCGCGTTCGCTCGTGTCGGCCTCGTTCCACCACCTGCCCGCGTCCGAGATGGAGAAGCTCGACGCGCCGATGGCGGCCGACGTCCTCGTCTGTTCCGACCACCGCGAAGCCTCCGAGGCGACGGTGGCCCTGGTGGACCGCATCGAGGGGCTGCGGGGGGTGGACGCCGGCTCGCTGTCGCAGGCGGCGGCCATCGAGGCGTTCACGGCCGTGCTCATCACCGTGAACATCCGCCACAAGGTCCACGCCGCCGTGCAGCTGTCCGGGTTCCCCGGGGCATGAGCGGACGACCCGGCCCGCGGTGATCCACCTCTACGACACGGCCCGCCGGGAGGTCGTCCCCTTCGAGCCGGGCGAGCTGGTCACGCTCTACTCGTGCGGGATCACCCCGTACGACTCGGCCCACCTCGGCCACGCCCAGGTGTACCTGACCTTCGACATCCTCCAGCGCCGCCTGCGGGACCTCGGCCACGAGACGCGGTGCGTGCGCAACATCACCGACGTCGACGACGACATCCTGCGCAAGGCCCGCGAGCTCGGCGTCCACTACCTCGACCTGGCCGCCGAGGAGATCGCCCGGTTCGACCGCGACATGGAGGCGCTCGGCCTGATCCCCTCGTGGTCCGAGCCGCGTGCGACCTCGGCCATCGCCGAGATCCTGACCCTGATCGGTGCCGTCCTCGACTCGGGCAACGCCTACCGGGCCGGCGGGGCCGTCTACTTCGACGTCACGACCTTCCCGAGCTTCGGCGAGGTGAGCCACTTCGACCAGGCCACCATGCTGGCCATGGCGGCCGAGCACGGCGGCAACCCGGACGACCCCAACAAGCGGCACCCGCTCGACTTCGTGCTGTGGCAGCCGTCACTGCCCGACGAGCCCGCCTGGGAGTCGCGCTGGGGCCCGGGCCGACCCGGCTGGCACATCGAGTGCTCGGCCCTCGTGCTGCGCGAGCTGGGGGAGACCATCGACGTCCACGGCGGCGGCCGCGACCTCGTCTTCCCCCACCACGAGTGCGAGACGGCCCAGTCCGAGGCGGCCACCGGCGCCCCGTTCGTACGCCACTGGCTCCACGTCGGACTGGTCGGGCTCGATGGCACGAAGATGTCGAAGTCGCTCGGCAACCTGGTGTTCGTGGGCGACCTCCTGAAGGAGTGGGAGCCTGCCGCCGTCCGCCTGGCCCTGCTGTCCCACCACTACCGGCCCGACTGGGAGTGGGCGGACGGGGACCTGGTGCGGGCGGCCGAGCGGCTGGCCGCCTGGCGGGCCGCCGGCGGCACCGCCCCGACGGACGACCCCGCCGACCCGACCGGGACGCTCGGCTCCGACGAGGACGGGCTGTGGCGCGTGCGTGCCGCGCTCGACGACGACCTCGACACGCCGACCGCCCTGGCCGCCCTGGACGACGAGGCGTCGCTGGGGCGCCCCGTGGCCGAGGGTGCCGCGCTGCTCGGCGTTACCCTGTAGGCCTCTCCCGAGGCACGTCCGGGCCCGCTCCCGGCACCCACCACCCACCGCCCGCCGCTCCGACGGGCCCACTCGAAAGGCGATCCCATGGCAGCCGTGACGGTCCGACTCCCCGATGGCAGCACCAAGGAGTTCGAGCCCGGCACCACGGCCCTGGACTTCGCCCGGTCGATCGGCCCCCGCCTGGCCAAGGCGGCCGTGGCGGCCACCTTCGACGGGCGGCCGGTCGACCTGTCGGCCGCACTGCCGGACGGCGCCGAGGTCACGGTGGTGACCGGCGCCACGCCGCTCGGCCGCGAGATCCTGCGCCACTCGACGGCCCACGTCCTGGCCCAGGCCGTGCTGCGGCTGTGGCCCGGCGCCCACTTCGCCATCGGGCCGGTCATCGAGGACGGCTTCTACTACGACTTCGAGCTGCCGGGTGGCGCCCACTTCACCGACGAGGACCTCGAGCGCATCGCCGCGGAGATGCGGTCGATCATGGCCGAGGACCAGCCGTTCGTGCGCCACGAGCACTCCATCGCCGAGGGGCTCGAGCTCTTCGGCGACCAGCCCTTCAAGCGCGAGATCATCGAGGCCGTGGGGGCCGGCCAGGACGAGGTGGACGCGGCCCCGGAGGGTGCGGGCGAGCACGGGGTCTCGACGTACTGGAACTCGCCGGCCTTCACCGACCTCTGCCGGGGTCCCCACGTGCCCGGCACCGGCACGCTCGGCCACTTCGCCCTCATGCGGGTGGCCGGCGCCTACTGGCGGGGCGACGAGAAGCGCCAGCAGCTGCAGCGCATCTACGGCACGGCGTGGGAGTCGGACGCCGCCCTGGCCGAGCACCTGCACCGGCTCGAGGAGGCCGAGAAGCGCGACCACCGCAAGCTGGGCGTCGAACTCGATCTGTTCAGCTTCCCCCACCAGCTCGGCGGCGGCCTGGCCGTCTGGCACCCCAAGGGCGGCATCGTCCGCAAGCTGATGGAGGACTACAGCCGTCAGCGCCACCTGGACGGCGACTACGAGTTCGTGTTCACCCCCCACCTGGCCAACGCCAACCTGTTCGAGACGTCCGGGCACCTCGGGTTCTACAAGGACGGGATGTACCCGCCCATGGAGATGGACAACGGGACGTACTACCCGAAGCCCATGAACTGCCCCATGCACTGCCTCATCTTCGACAGCCGCCAGCGCAGCTACCGGGAGCTGCCGCTGCGCCTGTTCGAGCTCGGCACCGTCTACCGCTACGAGCGGGCCGGCACGCTGCACGGGATGATGCGGATCCGGGGCTTCACCCAGGACGACAGCCACATCTTCTGCACCGAGGAGCAGCTGGGCGACGAGATCGCCTCCCTGCTCGACTTCGTGATGAGCGTGCTCCGGGCGTTCGGCTTCACCGAGTTCACCGCCAACCTGTCGACCAAGGACCCCGACAAGTACGTCGGCCCCGACGAGATCTGGGAGAAGGCGACTGAGGCGCTGCGCCAGGCGCTCGAGCGCCACGGTCTGCCCTACGAGATCAAGGAGGGCGACGCCGCCTTCTACGGGCCGAAGATCGACATCGACGTGCGCGACGCCATCGGCCGGACGTGGCAGCTCAGCACCATCCAGTGCGACTTCAACCACCCCGAGCGCTTCGACCTGTCCTACATCGGCGCCGACAACGCCCGGCACCGGCCGATCATGCTGCACCGGGCCCTGTTCGGCTCCATCGAGCGGTTCTTCGCCATTCTGGTGGAGCACTTCGCCGGGGCGCTGCCGACATGGCTGGCGCCCGAGCAGGTGCGCGTCCTCGGCGTGCGCGACGACCACCAGGCCTACGCCGAGCAGGTGGCCCACGACCTGGCGACCCTCGGCGTGCGGGTGGAGGTCGACCCGGCCACCGAGCCGCTGGGCGCCCGGATCCGCCGGGCCAAGCTGCTGAAGATCCCCTACATCCTGGTGGTCGGCGACGACGACGTGGCCGCCGGCACGGTCGGGGTCAACCGGCGGGGGAGCGACCGGCCCGACCGCGGGGTGCCGGTGGCCGAGTTCACCGGACTGCTGCTCGACGAGGTGGCCGCCCGCACGGCGCCCGAGGCCGCCGACGGCGCGACCGCCGGATGAGCGGCCGATGAGCCTCGAGCGCCTGTGGGCCGGGTGGCGCAACGACTACGTGACCGGCGCGGTGGCCGGACCGACCGACGGGACGCCGCCGCCCTCGGCCGACGACCCGGAGCACTGCGTGTTCTGCCGCATCGCCGCCAGCGGGCCGCCGTCGGCCGCCACCGGCGTGCTGTGGGTGGGCCGGACGGTGCTGGTGGTGCTCAACGCCTACCCGTACTCGAGCGGCCACCTGATGGCCGTCCCGCGCCGCCACGTCGGCACCCTTCCGGACCTGACCGACGAGGAGGCGACCGAGCTGTGGTCGGCCGCCCGCCTGGCCGTGGCCGCCCAGGAGGCGGCCTACCGGCCGGAGGGGGTCAACCTCGGGGCGAACCTCGGCGAGGCCGCCGGTGCGGGCATCCCCCGGCACCTGCACCTGCACGCCGTGCCCCGCTGGAAGGGCGACACCAACTTCATGACCACGGTGGCCGACACCCGGGTGCTGCCCGAGACCCTGGCCTCGAGCTGGGAGCGGCTGACGGCGTGCTGGCCCGATCAGTGACGGCCACGACGTGCGCCACGGGGCCGGCCGGTCCAGACTGGTCGGGCGGCACGGCCCACGAACGGGGGAGGACGGCATGCAGGTGAAGGAACTCGGGCACCTGGTGCTCTACGTGGCCGACCTGCGACGGTCGGCGGCCTTCTACGGCGATCTCCTCGGGTGGGAGAAGGTGACCCCGGAGGGACTGCCCTTTCCGGCCGCCGCCTTCAGCTCCGGCCGCACCCACCACGAGCTGCTGCTGATCGAGGTGGGACCGGACGCCACCCCCGTGCAGGGCGGGCGCCGACTCGGGCTCTACCACGTGGGCCTCAAGGTGGGGGACTCCGACGAGGAGCTGCGCGAGGCGCTCGACCGCCTGGTCGAGGCCGGCGTCCCCGTGGTCGGGACCTCGGACCACACCGTCACCCACAGCCTCTACGTGCTCGATCCCGACGGCAACGAGGTGGAGCTGTACATCGACGTACCGGGGGTCGACTGGCGGGCCGATCCGGCCCTGGTCATGGCCCCGATCCGCCCCCTGGCCCTCTGAGCCGGCGGACACCGCCGCTGACCTGGTCCTTCGTCCGATCCACGGGGACCGCTGCCTGGAGTTAGCAGGTGGTAGCCTGGAGGGGACCTTCCAGAGGAGCGTGCATGTTCGACGGGCGATGGCGCGACACGGTGGACCGGGGGACCGGGCCGGTCGGGCGCGGACTGCAGCAGGTCGGGATCTCGGCCGACGTGCTGACCGCCACCGGGTTGATCTCGGCGGGGGCGACGGCCGTGTCGGTGGCCACCGGTCACTTCCTGCTGGCCCTGGTGTTCCTCATCCTGACGGGTCTGCACGACCTGCTCGACGGTCCGGTGGCCAAGGCCTCCGGCACGTCGTCGGTGCGCGGCGCCTTCTTCGACTCGGTGACCGACCGGGTCGCCGACGCCCTCATCCTGGGCGGGATCGCCTGGTACCTCGTGTCCACCCACCCCGGTCACCTGGTGCTGCTGCCCTTCGCCATCCTGGCCGTCACGTCGCTCGTCTCCTACCAGCGGGCCAAGGCGGAGTCCCTCGGGATCTCGGCCAAGGGCGGTCTGATGGAGCGGGCCGAGCGGATGATCCTGCTGGGCATCGGCTTCCTGTCGGCCTCGTTCCTGGTGCCTGTCCTGTGGGTGATGCTGGTACTGACCTCGGCCACGGCCCTCGGCCGCTTCGTCAAGGTCTGGCGGCTGGCCGAGGCCCCGCCGGCGGCGGAGGCCCGCCGCGTCCGGCGCACCCGCACCGGGGCCCGCACCACCACCTGGCGCACGTCGCGCGCCGCTGGCCGCACCGCCACCACGTCGGCGTCGCGGTGGCGGGCCCGGCGGCAGGGTGAGCTGTCCAGTCGGTCGGGCAGGACCTGGAGGGCCCGTCAGGCCCGGACCGGGTCCCGCCAGCGGACCGGCCGGCGCCATGGCTGACCACCGGCGCCCCGCCGACGCGGGCTGAGGGCCGATGGACGCGGGGCAGGTCGTCCTCCGGACGTACACGACACTCGGTGCCTGCATCGCCGCGCTGCCGGAGCCGGTGGCACTCGGCCTGGGCAACGTGGTGGGCGACGTGCTGTTCCACGTGCGCCATGAGCACCGCGCGATGGTGAAGGCCAACCTGGCCCGTGTGCTCGGTGCCGAGGGGGGCGACGCTCGACTGCTCGACCGCTGGGCCCGCCGCTCGTTCCGCGAGTACGCCCGCTACTGGGTGGAGGGGGCCCGTCTGCCCGGCACGCCGCCGGCCGAGGTGGTGCAGCACGTGTTCGTCGACGGCCTGGAGCACCTGCAGGCCGGACGGGACGCCGGCCAGGGGACGATCCTGGCCCTGCCCCACATCGGGAGCTGGGAGTACGGCGGTAAGTTCCTGGCCACCCAGGACCTCCCGATGACGGCCGTGGCCGAGCGTCTCGAGCCGGCGGCGCTGTTCGACTACTTCCTCGAGCAGCGGGCGGCCATGGGCCTCACCATCGTGCCGCTCGACCAGAATTCGGGCGGCGCACTGCTGTCCACGTTGCGCGAAGGTGGGCTGGTGGGCCTGCTCTGCGACCGTGACATCGAGGGGAACGGCATCGAGGTCGAGTTCTTCGGCGAGCGCACCACCATGCCGGCCGGCCCGGCCACCCTGGCCCTGCGCACCGGCGCCACCCTGTGCACCGGCGCGGTCTACAGCGGTCCGGGGCGCGACCACCGGGCCATCGTCGAGCCGCCCCTCGACACCACCCGCACCGGTCCGCTCCGCCAGGACGTGCGCCGCCTGACCCAGGAGATCGCCACCCGCCTGGAGGGGCTGATCCGGCGGGCGCCCGAGCAGTGGCACGTGTTCCAGCCCCTGTGGTTGGCCGACCGCCCGGTCGAGGTCCCGGCGTGAGCTGGGTCGACTTCACCCGCCGCGGCCGCCGGGTCGGGCGTGGTGACCCGGGCGATGGCCTGCCCGTCCCCCCGCCGGCGCCGCCGGTCGACCGTCCCGCCGAGGTGCCGGAGCTCAACGGCAACGGCGGAAACGGCAACGGCAACGGCACCCACGCGGCCGACGCCAACGGCAACGGCACCTACGGGGGCGGTGCGTACAGGGCCAACGGCAACGGCAACGGCACGGGCGGGCCGATCGACCTGTCCGACCACGCCGTCGACACGCTGTTCGCCCTGGAGGACGAGGCGGCCGTCGCGTCGCCCTCCCCGGGGAACGCCTCCGGGCCGAGCTTCCGGCACGGCGCCCTGTCCGAGGCGGACGTGGTGGCCGTCGTGTCCGAGACGGGCCGGTTGGTGTTCGTCAGCGCCTCGGCCGAGCGCGTGCTCGGCTACGACGTCAGCGACGTGGTCGGCATCGACGCCTTCGCCCTCTTCGACCCGGCCAGCCTCGACCTGGTCGAGGACCTCTTCGACGACCTGGTGGCCCGCCGCCGGGTGGACGTCACCCTCGAGCTCCAGTGCCTGCGGGCCGACGGCCACGAGCTGCACCTCGAGCTCCAGGCGGCCAACCACCTCGACGACCCGGTGGGCGGGATCGTGGTCACCCTGCGGGACATCTCGGAGCGCAAGCGCCTCGAGTCCCGGGTGCTGGAGCAGGACCGGCGGCAGAACGCGCTGATCGAGTCGCTGGCCGACGGGGTCGTCATGGTGGACGCCGACGGGACCGTGGTCCGGGTCAACGAGGCGTTCGAGGTCATGTTCTGGGCCCCCCGCACCCGGGTGCTCGGGCGCTCGTTCGAGACCCTCCTGGAGGAGGCGGCCGGCGGACAGGTCGAGTTCTTCGACGAGTCGGGCACCACCCTCGCCTTCGCCCACCACCCCGTGCTGGTCGCCCTGCGCCGGGGCCGGCGGGTGCACGGACGGGTGCTCGGCTCGCGCTTCGGCGACGGACCGGCCCGGTGGGTGCGGATCGGCGCCCAGGCCATCGTCGGCCCCGACGGGCGGGTGACCGGGGCGGTCGGCACGTTCAGCGACATCACCGACGTGAAGCGGGCCGCCTACGCGCTCCACCAGGAGGAGGAATTCCTGCGGGTGCTGCTCGACACGCTCGACGAGGGCATCGTGGCCTGCGACGCCGAGGGCCGCATGACCATCTTCAACCCGGCGGCCCGTCGGCTGCACGGCCTGGACGACGACGTCGAGCCGATCGGGCGCGTCCCCTCGAGCCGGCGCCTGCTGCACGCCGACGGGACGCCCATGGCCCCGGCCGACAACCCGCTGCTACGGGCCATGTCGGGGGAGCGCATCCGCAACGCCGAGATCGTGCTGGACCCGCCCGACGGCGACCAGCGCAAGGTGAGCGTCAACGGCCAGGCGCTGGTGGACGACGAGGGCTGGATGCTCGGCGCGGTGGTGGCCATGCACGACGTGACCGAGCAGCGCCGCAACGAGGAGCGACTGGCCGACCTGGCCAACCACGACCCGCTGACCGGCCTGGCCAACCGCAACCTGCTGGCCATCCGGATGCGCGAGGCGGTCGACGGGCTGGGTGAGGGCCGGTCGACCGAGCGGCCGCCGCGCAGGCCCGACGCGCCCGACTTCGACCGGGTGGTGCCCGAGCACCCGGGGGTGGCCGTCTACCTCCTCGATCTGGACAACTTCAAGGACGTCAACGACGAGTTCGGCCACGACGTGGGCGACGACCTGCTGGTGGCCGTGGCCGGCCGGCTGCAGGCCATCGTGCGCCCGACGGACACCGTGGCCCGGCTCGGCGGCGACGAGTTCGTGGTGGTCTGCGAGATCGAGAGCGGCGAGGAGGAGATGCTGGCCATCTCCCGCCGCATCTCCTCGGCGCTGGCCCGGCCCTACCGGATCGACGGCCGGACCCTGGTGGCTGAGGCGTCGGTGGGCGGCGTGTTCGTCGACGGTGCCGACACCGACCCGTCGAAACTGCTGAGCCTGGCCGACGACGCCATGTACGGGGTCAAGTGGAGCCGCCGCCGCCAGCGCGGCTCCATGACGGACTGACCGGGCCGTGGGGTCCCAAGGTCAGGCGGCGGAGGGACTGCGGGTGGTGCTCGTCTGCCCCTACAGCCTGTCTCGGCCCGGCGGCGTCCAGGGCCAGGTGCTCGGTCTGGCCCGCAGCCTGACCCGGCGGGGCCACGAGGTGACGGTGTGCGCGCCCGTCGACGGGCCGGCCGACCTGCCGACGGGGGTCCGGTTCGTGGACGCCGGTCGCTCGTCGTCGCTGCGGGCCAACGGGTCGGTGGCACCGGTGGCGCTGGCCCCGGCCGCCGCCCGACGGGCCCTCCGGGCGGTGCGGGCGGTGGACGCCGACGTGGTCCACGTGCACGAGCCGTTCGCCCCCGGACTGCCCTACGCCCTGCTGGCCGGCTCGGAGCTGCCGCCACTGGTCGGCACCTTCCACCGCAGCGGGGGGAGTGTGCTCTACACCCTGCTCGCCCCCCTGACCCGTCGGCTGGCCCGCCGGCTGGTCGTGCGCTGCGCGGTGTCCGAGGCGGCCGCCGCCACCGCCGAGCACGCGCTCGGGGGCACGTTCGAGGTCCTGTTCAACGGCATCGAGACGGACCGCTACGTGGGGGTCGACCCGTGGCCGACCGAGGGGCCGACCACCCTCTTCCTCGGCCGGCACGAGGAGCGCAAGGGGCTCGGCGTGCTGCTCGACGCGTGGCGCACGGTGGCGGCTCGGCCGGTCGACGGCCCGGCCCCGGTGCTGTGGGTGGCCGGCGACGGTCCGGCCACCGCCGCGCTGCAGGCCCGCCACCCCGAATCGGCGACGGTGCGGTGGCTCGGGGTCCTGTCCGAGGAGGAGAAGGAGCGCCGGCTGGTGGGAGCCGACGTGCTGGCCGCGCCCTCGCTCGGCGGCGAGTCCTTCGGCCTGGTCCTGCTCGAGGCCATGGCCGCCCGCACCGTGGTGGTGGCCAGCGACATCGACGGCTACCGGCAGGCGGCCGGGGGGTGCGCCGTGCTGGCCCCGCCAGGGGACGCCGGCGCCTTGGCCGGCGCCCTGGCCGACGTGCTGGACGGGCGGTCCGGCACGAGCGGTGGCAGCCGGGCGGACTGGCTCGACGCCGGTGCGGCCCGGGCGGCCGGATGGTCGATGGCCGAGCTGGCCGAGCGGTACGAGGCGAGGTACCGCGAGCTGGTGGTCGGGGTGACCCGGTGAGCGGCCGTACACTGCTCGGGCGATGACCACTCCTCCCGAACGACCAGGATCCTCCGGCGCACCGGCGGGCGGCTCTCCCGGCGGCGCGTCCCGACCGGGTGGTGGCGGCAGCGGTGGTGGTGGCGGCCAGGGCTCCGGCAACCGCTCCGGCGGGTCGCGCAACCGTCGCAGGCGTGGTGGGAGTGGCGGTGGCGGCCAGGGTGGCCAGGCCTCGTCCGGTGCCCGGTCCGGAGGCTCCCCGGGTCAGGGCGGCCGCGCGCCGTCGGGCCGCTCGGGCGGCGGCGGGGGAGGGAACGCCAGGGGCGGCGGCCGCTCGGGATCGTCCTCCGGCAACCGGCGCCCGTCCGGCTCGTCGGGCAACCGCTCGGGCCAGCACCGCTCCGGACAGCAGCACCGCAGGGACGAGCGGACCCCAGTCGCACCCGCACCGGTGGTGACCCGGGTCGACCGCACCGCCGAGCTGGCCGAGGAGGCCGCCGCCGCGGCCAACCGCCGCAAGGCGCTGCTGCTCTGCCTGGTACCCGGCGCCGTGGTCGGCGTGGTGGTGGGCCTCGTGCTGGTCCTCGTGGGGCTGCCGCTGATCGGCGTGGCCGCACTGGTGGTCCTGACCGCGGGCGTGGCCGCGCTGGTGTGGTCGACGGCGCCGACCCGGGTGCTGGCCTCGCTCGGCGCCAAGCCCAGCACCGAGGAGGCCCATCCCCGTCTGCACAATCTGGTCGACGGGCTCTGCGCCACCATGGGCCTCGAGCGCCCGGCGGTGGCCGTCCTGCGCAGCGACGTCCCGAACGCCCTGGCGCTCGGTCGCGATCCCCGTACGGCCACCCTGGTGGTCACCACCGGGCTGGTCGACACGCTCGGCCTGGTCGAGCTCGAGGGCGTCCTCGCCCACGAGCTGGTCCACATCAAGCGCAATGACACCGTGCTGTCGTCGGTGGCCGTGGTGGTGGCCCTGCCGCTGTCGCTGGTGCGCGGCACCGCCGCCGTCGCCGAGACGGTGCACGGCCTGGTCGGCCGCGGTCGCGAGTACTCGGCCGACCGGCGCGCCGCCCTGGTGGTGCGCTACCCGACGGGCATCGGCTCGGCCCTGGAGGCCATGGCCGCCACACCGCCGTCGGGGGCGGGGTGGCCGCCGGCCGCCGGACGCACCGCCGCGCTCACCCGCTGGCTGTGGGTCGACCCCATGGCCGGCGCCGCGCCCGACGAGTCGGTCGAGGGGAACCTCGACGACACCCGGGTCCGGGCCGCCGCCCTGGCCCTCTGAGCGGAGGGCTCAGACATCCCACGTGCGGGAAAGTCAAGCGGCGCTGGGGAATCGATGCGACCAAGCCACGTCCTCGCTGTAGACGGTGTGGCTCTTTAGACAGCCGTGGAGGATCCCGACCAATCGGTTGGAG
>Ga0265327_10001252_pt1 | contig 33839 bp, 31 predicted proteins | sample 41621metaG_FD_202089 | JGI IMG/M metagenome (GOLD analysis project Ga0265327, IMG submission 202089) | Rhizosphere microbial communities from Carex aquatilis grown in University of Washington, Seatle, WA, United States - 4-16-21 metaG | ecosystem: Host-associated > Plants > Roots > Rhizosphere...
AGCGCAGATCCTCGTCGAGCTGGCCAACGGCACGCTGGTCCAGCAGCTTTCCGAACACCCGCAGCGTGCTGCGTAACCGCCTGATCGCCACGCGCGTGTCGTGGATGGGATCCCGTTCCCGCCGTAGCCCGATGTCCCCCAGGACGATCTGGTCGATCTGGGTGCTCAGATACCGATGCAACGCGCGCGTCGCAGGCGACACGGGCTCGGCCGTGGGCAGCAAGGGCAGGACGTGGGCAAGCTTCGACTGATGGCGAGAGGGTCGGGCACCCGCGGCCGTGAGCCGCTTGGCCAGACGCCGGGGCACAGCCGAGGTGTGGGGCCCCAGTTCGACCTCCACCTCGCGCCACGCCAGCAGTCGCTCGTTGGACCAGGCTCGCACCGAGTCATCGGCGATCTCCGCATAGAGTTCGCCGGCTCCGGTCGTCCGGATCCGGTAGCGGTTCCTGACGGTGTGGATCGTCGCGACACTCGACAGGCCCTTTCCCAGGCTCAACCCCGTGAGGAGCGCTCGCGCCGAGTCAGGCAGGTCATCCGTCGGCGGCCAGTGCAGTTCGATGCGGCCATCGGCCGCCGGGACCTTCACCTGCCACCCCGTGTCGTCGTCGCCGACACGGCGACGAAGCACCACACCGTGCGCTTGCAAGTCACGGTCCGCGGTGTCGTAGTAGTCGCTGGTCAGGTCGACGGTGTCATGCTCAACCTCGGCGCCCGAGACGATGCCCTGGAGATCCGGCAGTTGAAACCGATCATCGACGTCCCACTTGCCTTCACGTTCGAGTACGTCGTGCATATGGGAGGCATTGCCCCACCGTCACGCGATCAAACCACCTGCATATCTGTCCCGTGCGGCTGAACCGGATGGCGATAGCAGCGGACTTCAGTCCGCGCTGGGACCGGCCCACCGAAACGGCGTCTTGAGCGCAATCACTCGCTCTGCCTTGTCATACCAACCTTGCGGCGCGTGCTGGCCGGTGTGCAGATAGCACTGAACGCGGACTTCCGGGCTACCCGGGGTGAATGTCAGCAGTCGGCTCAGCGGCAGCGTCGTGATCGGCATGTGATGCCGGCTCAGTGAGGCCACATTGAGAAACCATGTCCCCCAGCGTTGTTCGATATGGCTCTTGCCGCCGAAATTGTCGTCGGGGTGAGTGTGCGTGTGCCCCGCGATCCACAGTTGTACCCGGCCGGGATGCTCAGCCAAAAACTGCTCGAATGCGCCGGAATCCGGCTGACTGTCCACCCAGTACAGATACGACGCACCTTGCGGCGTGCCCTCGGGAAACGGCCGGTGGTAGTGCTCGAGCAGGCGACCGTCCGCGTCGCGGCGGACGCCCTCCCACTCTCCAGAAGCCACCGTGGTGTCCTTGAGCACGTAGTGATGCACCGTGATGATGACCGAATCCGGATTGGCCAGCACCATGCGCTTCCACCAGTCGAATGTCGCGCCGCTGACGACTCCCCCCGGGTTACCGCCCAACGTTCCGCGGCCCACACTCTGCGTCGGTTCATTGCGGTCACTCAGCATGAGGAACAGCAGGTTGCCCACCCGGAACGAGTAGTGGTGCCAAGTCCCGTCTACCGGAAACGGTCGAAGCGCGGAGTCAACACCGGAAAACTCGGTGTGCCGGCCGAGCGGGTCGATCCACTTCTGCCACCACCAGGCCTCGGGTTCATCCAGGCCGCTGCGGTCGTGGTTGCCGCACACGCTGTAGATGTCTTCGCGCCGGTGGCGACGCAGGCTTCCGAACTGCCGCCGCAGCTCGAGGCCCTCCGCGTCGTCCGGCAGGTGGTGATGGGCACCGGACATGTCTCCGACGTCGACCGCGATGTCCCAGTCGAATGCCGCTCCGCCGTCGGACCCGCCGTACTCTGATTGCGAAATCGCCTCTGCCAGACTGGCTCTACCGAACCGCCGATCGGTACCCACATGCGCGTCGCCGAACGCCCAGAGGCGGAACGGGTGCACCCGATCGGTCACGCGAGGTCACCGTCGACCAGGCCCCAATACCGACGGATTTGCCGGTCCGCCGCACCGAACACCGAGTCGACGACGATGCCGATCAGCAGGACGACAATCATCACCGAGATCGCCAGCGGCATGTCGCTCATGTTCTGCGCGTTCTCCAGTAGGACCCCGATCGATGCGGTCCCGGCGACCATCACCACCAGTTCCCCCGCCATGAGGCTGCGCCATGCGAACGCCCAGCCCTGCCGCAATCCACTGACGAAGGTCGGCAGCGACGCCGGCAGAATGACGTGCCGGTATAGCGCAAACCGCCGCAATCCCATGGTCTTTGCCGCCCGCAACTGCAGTGGCGGAATGTGATCGGTTCCGGCGATGACCCCGAGGGCGACCGATGGCGCCGCGCCGATGACAATGACGAACAGGATGGCAGAGGTGTTCAAGCCGAAGAAGATGATCGCAAAGGGAAACCACGCGATCGCCGGCATGGTCTGCAGACCAGCGATCAGCGAACCGAAAGTACTGCGCAGCAGTTTGTTTCGAGACAGGACGCCACCGAGGAGGGTACCGATGAGCAGGGACAGCCCGAAACCGATGATCGCCCTCCCCATCGTCGTCGAAACCGCCTCCCACAACACCGCATCGTGCAGCTGACGCCACAGGGTGGCACCGACTTCCGCGGGGCCGGGAAAGACCACGGACGATTTCCAGCCGCTCAGATAAACCAGCTGCCACGCCCCCAAAACCACCAGCACTGCCAGTACTTTCGCCCACACCGACGCCAGCACCGGCCGCAGCCGAATTGCGTTCTCACGTGATGACCTGGATGGCGCGGTCACTCCGCTACTGACCACGATGACCGTTGCCTTCCTCGTGCAGCCGTGCGGTGACGTGTGCCGCCAACTCCGCGACGTCTGCGGTGTTGATCTGACGCGGCCGGGACACCGGCACGTAGAACTCTTCGGCGACGCGGCCCGGCCGAGCTCCCAAGAGAATCACCCGGTCAGCCAGCCGCACTGCCTCCCGTACGTTGTGGGTCACGAAAACAACTGTCAGTCCCCGTGATTCGACGATGCGCTCGAGTTCCTCGTGCAGCAGGTCACGGGTCAGCGCGTCCAGCGCACCGAAGGGCTCGTCCATCAGCAGCACGTCGGCGTCCTGAGCGAGCGCGCGGGCCAGGGCAACCCGCTGTCGCATTCCGCCGGACAACTGATGCGGACGCTTGTCGGCGAACTCACTCAGTCCGACCGTCGCCAACAGCCGCGCCACGCGCTCGCGACGCACGCCACGCGGTACCGCGCGCGCCTTCAGCGCCAGCTCGACATTGGCTGCCGCGGTCAGCCAAGGGAACAGTGCCGGTTCCTGGAACATGAGTGCGACGCGACGCCCGAAGCTGTCGATCGATCCCGTTGACGGTGCGTCCAGTCCGGCGATGATCGACAGCAACGTGCTCTTGCCGCAGCCGGAACTGCCCACCAGACAGACGAATTCACCTTCTGCGACGGTCAGGTCGATGGGGTCCAGGGCGGCTACCGCGGCAGGGCCTTTTCCGTAGCGCTTGGTCACGCCGACCAGTTTCAATGCCGGCTGCGGTACCCGAGGTGACGTTGGCACGGTCACGACGAACTCTCCGGGCTGGGCGCAGCGGGTCACGCGGCGACCGCCGGCTTCCCCGAAGCGGAGAGCACCGCGTTGAGCGGGGCCGGATCGAACAGCCCGTTGATGTCGAGCGGTTTCAACAAGCCGATTGCCACAGCCTTGCTCACCTGGTCACGCAGTGACGCGATCCCGGGATCGTTGGTGAACGTGGTCTCCTTGAACGACTCTGCCAGCACCTCCGGATCCAGCCCCTTGCCAAGGGCTTTCGCAAGAGCGGCGTTGGCGGACTGCGCGGCGGCCTTCGGGTCGGCGGAAATCTTGTCGTTGGCCTGAACCTGACCACGCAGTAGCCCCGATACCGCGTCGGGATGTGCGGCGAGGAAGTCCTGGCGCACGACCAGCACGGTGATGGTGTTCGGATCCGACCACAGCCGCACACCACCCGCCCTGATCATCTGCACATCGAATGGCGCGGAATCCAGGGCACCGGCGATCTGCTTGCTGACGAACTGTTGCACAATCGCCGATTCGGGGTTGGTCGGCTTGACCGAAACGTCGCCCCCACCTTGGGTATCGGTCTTCAATCCGTTCTTCGACAGCCAGTCTCGGAGACTGACGTCCTGAGTGCCGCCAAGCGCCGGGTCAGCCACCGTCTTGCCCCGGAGATCTTGCGCTGAGGTGATGTCCGGTTGCACCACAAACGACGTCCCGCCGCTGGCGGCGCCCGAAATGATCTTGATGGCGGTACCGTTCGATTTCTGCCAGGCGTTGAACGCGGGATTGGGTCCGACGTATGCGGCGTCGAGATGACCCGACAGCAGCGCTGTGATCTCCTCGGTTCCGGTGCTGAAGGGTTGCGCGGTGAGCGTGACCCCGGGCCCGAGTTGCTGGGCGAACAACCCGTCATTGACGCCGACGAGCGCCGGGGCGTGCGTGACGCGAGTCAGATAGCCGAGCCGCAACGGCACAGGTGAAGACGACGCGGGCGTGGTCGATGGCGCGCACCCGACCACCCCGGCGATGGCTGCGATCGCGGCGCCGGACGCGATCAGCTTGGTGAAATATCGATGAGAGAGCACGGTCTTGTTCCTTGGTGTCGGTCGAGCAGGGCGAGATGCGCAGAGTCAGGCCGGCTCGGGACATCGCGTCTGACTGCTCGAACGAGTCACGAACAAGGGACTGGTCCACACTTGGTGGCCATCCGACTGGGTGGCGCGCACGTACGCCGCGCTGGCACCGTGCGGCAGATCGAGGACGAGGTCGTCGGTCACCGTCGTGGGCAGCGCGGAGAACTCCGCCACGCGTTCGGCACGCACTCGTAGGTTCAGGCCCCCCATGGTGGTTTCCAGAACGCCATCGTCGATCAGTTCGGAGCCCGAGAATTCCCGGTCGGCGCTGAGACCGTCCTCGTGCACCGCGACTTGGAGATGGAATCGGGCGGCCGCGAGATCGGCCAACCTGACGATGACGCCGATATCCGAGCCGTAGGTCGTGGTGCGCCAGCGCACCGTGTCGTGCTCCACATCGAAGTGCTGTTCCGGATGCGTTGCCGCCCAGGGTGTTACGTTCGATACTTCGGCACCGGTGACGCGCAACCGACCCGACCAGGTCGCCCACCGGTAGCGGTCGCGATGCCGTGCCCCACCCCACCGGATGCGGACGAGTTGGTCGGACAGCCCGCTCTCGACATGCAGATTGCGCTGCCAAACCTGCCCCGCACTGTCGTAGACGGCAACCTCCTCCCAGCCGGTCGTGCCATAGAGCGCATAGTTGACGCTCAATTCAGCTGCCTCCGTGTCGATTTCGTCGCCCATCCAGGCGTCACCGCTGCGCAACAGCGCCACCGCGCGAGCCCCGGTGGTCGCCCAGGTGCGTCTGGCGCGCAGACCGCGGCCCACCTCCGCTTTGGTGAGTGCCGGCGCGAGAACGCCGGTGAGGCCGCCGAATCCACCGAAGATGTTCGCTCCCGGTGCGCCGCCACCCGGGCGCCCACGGTGCTCATCACTGGCGGCGCTGGCGCCCAGGCGCAGCCCGCGGGCCAGCGCATCTGCCAAGAACCACGGGCTACTGCCCCAGCTCGAGTGCACCTCGATCAGCCGTTCCAGCTCGGGGTGGTGCCAGTCCAGGATCGCGCGCCGGCCACCCACGTGTGGAATCAGCAGGTACGAGTCCGGATCCTTTTCGTAGGCGGCGTAAAGCTCGGTGATGGGCCAGGTTTGGGGCGTCGGCACAGTGCTGGCCATACCCTGATGCCACTCCAGAGAACGCGCGAGCGTGGTGTCCTCTCCGAGAAAGACGACGTTGTGATCGCCGCCGACGCCCGCAGTGCCGCACCATTCGACGCCCGGAAAGCAGACGAGGGTGCCATCGTTCGAGATGTCCCGGCAGGCGGCGACCACGTCCAGCCACGCATCGTCAGTGATCTGAAAGTCGTTGGCGGTGTAGCCCACAACATCGAGTGCGCCGATATCGCGGGCATACCGCAGATTCCAGTCGGTGTCTTGCGTGCCGACGGTGTCGTTGGAATGTACGTGCAGGTCGGTGAAGAAGGCGCGTGGGGCGGGATAGTCGTCGACGACGTCGAGGATGGTCGCGCCGGGCTGCACCTCCGCGTGAGATTCGGCAACGACCTCGATCCGCGCGGCGCGCGCCGGCACCACCAGCGACACGCTTGCCCAACCGGCGGGCGGCGTGTGTGCCTCGGCCACAGCGGCGCCGTCGACGTGCGCACGCATTGTTGCGGCGATATCGGCGCAGGCATTGCCCCACCGGTCCTCCAGGTGAGCGCGGACTGTGACGGTGCCGGCGTCGCTGCGCACCAGCCGTGGGCCCTGGACGACCACCCGCTCCGGCGCGCCGGGGATCACGGCCAGCCGCGTGACGCCGGCGCGGGCCATGCGGGACGTCCCCAACGGGTCGACGAACAGATGCACCTCGAACTCGTCCTCGACGAAGGTCTGCACGCGGGTACCGGGACCACCGAATCGCCTGTCCCCCAGCCGAATCTCGATCACATCACCGGGCCGGAGGTAGCCGTCCACGGCGTGGATGAGCAGCGATTTCTGGAACGGCCGCTCCCCGCCCTTGACGTCATAACGGACGGCCAGCTGCTGCACGGTGGCCGCGCCGGCCTCGGAGGCGCGGCCCACCAGCGATCGGCTGACCAACTGTGCGCTGGCGTAGTCGCGTCCGGCGGGATCAGTGGTCTGCAGGTCCCAGTCGGAGTAGTAGCGGAAACACAATTTGAGCCAGCCGCTGTCGGCGATACCGGAGCGGCCGACCGTATAGGTGAAAACGATCTCTTCCACCGCTCCAGCGACCACCGATGTGTGTGAGCACGTCAGTTCGCCAAGGAATGGCACTGCGTCGAATTCCGCTGTGATGGCGTCCCGCGTGGCAGCCACCGAGCAGTCGTTGCTGCTCAACGGGCGCTGCGGACGGAGTGGAATGGCGCGGGACATCAATCCATCCTTTCCGCATCGCACCTAGGAGTCCAGTTAATAGATATGATGCGATTCATCATCGAAAGTGAAGAGTAATGAATCTGCAGCAGCTCCAATACGTGGTCGCCCTGGCCGAAGCCAAGAGCTTCACCAAAGCGGCCGAGACTTCCTTCGTCGTGCAGTCGGCGCTCAGCCAGCAGGTGCGGAAATTCGAGGAAGAGCTCGGCGTCACCCTCTTTGAGCGCACCACCCGGGCCGTCTCGCTCACTCCGGCCGGTGAGGCGCTCCTGCCGCTGTTGCACCAGGTGGTCGCCGGCATCGACCAGATCAAAGTCGACGCCCAGGCACTCAGCGGCACCGTCACCGGCCGTCTCACCGTCGGCATGATGGAGGTCCCGTCCGAAAGTCTCGACGTCGCAACGCTGATGGCGACCTTCCACTCCCGTTACCCCGACGTCAGCGTGACCCTGCGAAGCGGCGGAAGCGACGTGCTGCTGACCGCCACCCGCGACCGCAAGCTGGACGCGGCCATCGTCGGCTCCAACGTCTCCAGGGCCGCTGATCAGTTGAGTTTCACGCATTTGTTCACCGAGTCGCTGATCGCGGTGATCCCCCACGCTCATCCGCTGGCCGGCCGCCGGTCGGTATCGGTCACCGAGCTCGCGGCATTGCCGTTCATCGACTTTCCGCCCGGATACGGCCTTCGCCACGAAACCGACCGTGGCTTCGCCGAGGTACCGCGCCGGGTCGCGTTCGAGGTCACCCGCGTCGACGAGGTCGTCCAGTTCGTTCGTCAGAACCTCGGGGTGGCACTGCTTCCCGAATCGGTGGCCCGCACGCGCGCCGACACCGACCCGACGCTCGCGCTGCGCCCCGTCACCGGCGTCGAGATGCAGCGCCAGGTCCATCTCGTGGCACCCCGAGCGCACCTGCGCTCGGCGGCATGCCAGGCGTTCATCGCCTGCGTCCATGACCATCTGGCATCGCACTAAGTGACGTTGGTGTCCGAAAGATATTCCCGCACCGCGGCTTCGAGAACCTCCACCGCCGTGACCATGGTGTCGATGCTGATGCTCTCGTCGTAGACCGCCCAGCCGTCGTCGCCGGGACCGAAGGTCACCGCCGGAATCCCGACGTGGCGAAAGCGGATGGTGTCGTTGAATGCCGGCTTGGTGTAGGTACGGACGTCGTCCCCGGTGACGCTGCGGTACGCGCCGGTGATCGCGGCGACGAGCCGGTCGTCACTCGCCAGCGGCACGGTGCCGGCGACGAACGTCGGGCCGGGCGCGAAATCAACGTCGACCTCGATGCCGGCCGGCGCGGCCGCCGTCAGCCGCCGGTGAAATTCTTCGAGCAGCCGGCCTGCGACGACGTCCGGACCGATGTTGACCGCGGCGAGGCGCGCAGTCGCCTGCAATGGCGTGAACTGCGCCATGCCGGCCTCCCCCGCGTTGAGCCCCACCACCGAAACAGGCCAGTCCCCAACCGGATTCGCCGTGATGCCGGCCAGGAACTCGGCCAGAAACAGCGCCGGGTTGACACCCGTGTCGGGGCGCCAGATGTGGCTGGACCGCCCGCGAGCGGTGATATCGAGGAGCGCGTGGCCGGTCTGGGCGACAGCCAGGGCGATGCCGCCCCGCCCGTCCCGCGTCCACGCGGTGGGTTCGACCGTGATGGACGCATCCGGCCGCAACCCATGCTCGTCGACCAGGTACTTGGAACCTTCGATGCCGTTGCGTTCCTCGTCGACGGTCAGGACCACCAGCAGTGTCCCGCGCTGTGGCGGGTCGTCGACGATGCGCTTGGCCGCGGTCAGGAGCGCCGCCAGGTTTGCGCGGGTGTCGGAGGTGCCGCGCGCGTAGATCCGGCCATCCAATTCGACTGCGGTATAAGGGTTCCCGCCGCAAACCCGCCAGCGACTCGGCGGACCGGACGGATACGTGTCCAGATGGTCGTTGAGCATGAGAGTGGGCCCGGCACCAAAGCGCTTGGTCGCCACCACGTTCGGTCGCTGCGGGGTACGCCCCACCAGCTCGACGGCGAAGCCCCACTCGCGCAGCAGCTCGCCCACCGGGCGTGCGATCCGCTCCTCTTCCGGCGGCCGGCTCGGGCCGTCGAGGCTGTTCTCACACCACGGCTGTCCTGCCGCCACCAGGCGGGTGGTGAGTTCGACGAGTTCGCGACGGTCCACGGCGGAACCGACGACAGAGCCTGTCACGGTCGAATCTCGCTGTCGATCAGCGACCGCAGCCCCTCGTTGTCACGGCCCTGCGCCAGCCCGAGCGTCACCAGCAGCCGCGCGCGATGTGGCGAGATCCCGGCGGCCAGTTGCGCGCCGTACTCGACGAGACCGGCGACGCCGCCGGGATAGCCATAAACCGGAGCGGCGCGGCCGTCCGCTGCCCGCGTGGTGAGTACGACGAGCCGGCCGCCATCGATGAGTTCCTCCACTGCCGCAGCCTGTTTCGGCGGCAGATTGCCGGCGCCGTTCGCCGCGACCACCAGCGCCCGCTGCCCGTCCCCGGCGGCACGCACCAGTGAGCCATCATCGCCCAGCGCGGCCAGCACCACGGGCACGGGCCGGATCTGACCGGTCGGGTCGCCATGGCTCTTGCGCCGCGCCAGGGACCGGTGCCAACGGACCTGACCGCCGACGACGTAGCCGATCGGCCCACGCCCCGGCGCGTCGAACGCGTCACGGACCACACCCGAAACCTTCACGGCCTCACGGCCATCGAAAATCTTGCCGGCGAAGACGACCACCGGGTCGACGTCCGCGCCGGACGACGCCACCGCCAGCGCGTCGGCCAGGTTGGCGCGCCCGTCACTGTCGGGTCGGGTTCCCAGGATCATCGAGCCGGTGACCACCACTGGCACCGACCAGTTTTCGCGATACGAGAGCCAGGCCGCGACCTCCTCGATGGAATCGGTGCCCGTGGTCACGACAATGCCGTCAGCTCCGTCGGCGACGAGCTCCCGTGCCCTGCCGACCAGGCGTTCCAGCAGGTCGAAGTCGACCTCGGATCCACCCACCAAGGCGAGGCTCTCGGCACCGGCAAAACCGGCAACCGTCTCCGAGAGCTCGACCGCGCCGGTGACCGGCACCGCACCCTGAGCAGTGTGGTGCATCGAAATGGTGCCGCCCAAGCCGAGAAGATATGCGCCGCTCATGAATTACTCTCCGTCACGAAAGATCCCGCGATGACGCTCTGGTAGTCCGGGATGCGCTGATCGGCGGGGATGCGACCGATGCTCTGCGCCCATCGGGCCCGGTCGGCGAGATCGCCTGCAAGCTCGGGGCCGAGGTGCGTTTGGTACACGAACTCCGAGGAGACCTGGTTGATCAGGTTGTTGTCCAGTCCGGTGGCTTTCGCGACCGCGGCGAGCGCCGCCGGATCCTTACCGGACAGCGGCGCATCCGCGTTTCGGATCGCTGCGACGAATTTGCCGATTGCCTGCTTCTTCGACGCGAGCACGTCGTGGTTGGCGAGATAGAGGCTGTGCTGGTTGTATTTCTGCTTGCCCTGCAACTCGATTGCGTCGGCACCCAGAGCCTGAACCGCTTTGGCCAGCGCCGGCTGGAAGACCGCGATGGCGTCGACGTTGTGATTGGTGATCGCGGTGACGATCTCCGCCGGCCCGGTCTGTACGAGGTCGGCCTTGACGTCCGCTTCGGTGAGGAACCTGCTCGCGAAGTAGTGCGCGCTGCTGCCCAGCGGGACGGCGATCTTGCGGCCGGCCAGATCAGCGATCGTGTTGATGCCCGCCGACCGGCGCGCGACGAACCGGCCTTCCGGCCAGATCGCCCCGTCGGCGAACACGCGCAGGTGCGGATTCTTCAGTGCCGCAGCCGATGTGGGCACGTCGCCACCATTGGCCACGTCCACGGCGCCGCCGGCCAGGGCCTCCAGCGCTGCTGCGCCGGTCGGGAACGGGACGATCTTGACGTTGACCCCATGCTGCTTGAAGTATCCGAGATCGTTGGCCACCGGTACCTGCGCCCACGACGGATCGACCACCCATGCCAGGGTGAGGGCGTCCGGACCGGCGTCCTTGCTACGCGAATTGCTGCAGCTGACCACCGCCAGAACTGCGAGCACGGCAACGACTATCGTCGCAATCTTCCGAGGTGTGTTCATCCGTGTTCTCCCGAGATAAGGGCCGACTGCTGCCCGTGCAGCAGGTCGTGTAACCGACGGCGCAGTGCCGCGTATTCGTCGAACTCACCGAGACGGCTCGCGGGCCGAGGTCGCGGCAGAGGGTTGCTGAGGTGGTCGGCGATGGCGCCGGTCTGATCCATCACGACAATGGCGGACGCGATGCGGATCGCCTCGTCGACATCGTGGGTGACGAAGACGACCGTCGGCCGGGTGCGCTCCCACAGTTCGACCACCAGGTCCTGCATCTGCTGCCGGGTCAGGGCGTCGAGCGCGCCAAAAGGCTCGTCCATCAATAGCACTCGTGGACTGTTCGCCAGGGCACGGGCTATTCCGATGCGCTGCCGCATCCCTCCCGACAGTTCATACGGGCGCTTGGCGATGACTTCCGGCGCCAGCCCGACCGCGCTGACCAACTCGGCGATCCGGTCCCGCCGCGCTACCCGCGGCACCTTGGCCGCGCGTAGTGCGAAGCCGATGTTGCTGCCGACCGAGGCCCAGGGAAACAGGACATCGCGCTGGAACACCACGCCACGCTCACGCCCCGGGCCCGTGACTCGTTCACCGCCGAAGGTCACGGAACCCGTTGTGGGCCGGACGAATCCGGCGATGACGTTGAGCAGGGTCGACTTGCCGCAGCCCGACGGTCCGAGGACCGCCAGGAACGCCCCGGAGTCGATGGTGAGGTCAAGGCCGTCCACGACAGCGCGGTCCGAGCCGGGGTACCGCACAGTCAACGAACTGACCGCGATGTCGCCGGCCGTCACGACTGTTCCTTGGCCCAGCGGACGGCACGGCGCGTCGCCTGGTGGAACAGCTGATCAGCGAGGGCACCGACGAGGCCCAAGGCGGCCAGGCACACGAACAGACGGTCGGGCTGACTGAACAGCCGCGCCTGGTCGAGCCGGAACCCGAGACCCTCTGTGACACCGGATTGCTCGGCCGCAACGATCAGTATCAGGGACGTCGCGATGCCCTGTCGCAGACCCGTCAGCACCGACGGCAACGCACCTGGCAGTACCACGGTGGTGAACGTCAACAACTTTGATGCACCCAAAGATGCCGCGACCCGTAAGTAGTCGTCGCGGGTGGCGGCGATGCCGGCGTGCGTGTTCACCCATACCGGGAAGAAGACGCCGAGGCTCGTGAGAAAGAGCTTGGATTCCTCGCCAATACCGAACCACAGAATCGCCAACGGCACCAACGCAATCGCGGGAATGGGCCGCACGATCTGGATCACCGGTTCCAGGAGGCCCCGAGCGATACGCGATCTGCCCGTGAGGGTGCCCAGCACGACGGCGATCACCGATCCGACGACAAAACCCTGCAGCGCTCGCCGAAAGCTCGCGGCAGCATCAGCGAACAACGTTCCGTCGCTGTACATCTCAGCCGCCGCGTGCACCACCGCCGCGGGCCCGGGTAGCAGCCGGTCGGAAAAGAACTCCAGCCGCACCGCGGCGTCCCACCCGACCACCACGGCTGTCAGGCTCAGGACCGGCAATGCCGCCAATAGTGCGGTGCGGGAAATGTCGCGGCGGGGTCGTGCGGCGACCACCGAAGCCGGCAGCCGAGCTGCTGCTGTGGGCACGCCGCTCGAACGGAGCGCGCCAGAACCACGTGCGGGTGCCGATACCATCCATCTTCCCTTGCAGGCCTGCGTAACGGCCCGCAACGTAACACCGGCGTCGACGGGATCCGGTGCCCCAAAGGTGTGAAAGGGGCGTCGTCGCCACCGAAGTATCGCCGGCCAAATCGGCTCCCAACTGCGGTAATTCGGCAGCGGTCACGCCGTCGGGGCGCGTTTCGATCCTTCTGATCCGATGGTTCGCGGCACTACGGTGTCGGCGTTGACGCAATCGGCAGGAGGTTCTGCCGGGCGAATTGTTCGATCTGCTCGTAAGTCTCCAGTGGTGCCAACACGGTCGGCGTGAGCAGGATCGAATGGGTGATGCGGACAAGGATTTCGGCTCGTGCCAGGAGTGCGGGTTCCGGGACCGCCGCAACGTCCGGGCCGCGGAGCACTTCGGCGGTCGCCGCGACCGCCCCGGCCAGCAGCGGAGTGCCTTCGAGGGTCAGCCGAGGCAGCACCGTGTCGGGCTCGATGTCGAGCAGCCTGTTCCACACGGCATTCGTGCGCACGGTCTGGATCGTCGTGGCGAAACTGTGGACCACTCGATCGGGAAAATTGTCTGTGCGTGCCGCGGCTGCGCGCACCGCTTCGAACAGTTTCTGGGACTCGCGGATGAGTACAGCGGTGACAATCTCGCTCTTGCCGCCGACTCGTCGGTAGATCGTGACCCGGCCCAGACCCGCGCGTTGGGCGATTTCATCGACGGTCGCCCGCCGGATTCCGATCTTGGAGAAGACGTCCAACGCGGCGTCGAGGATCTCTTCGACGCCCTCGTCGCGCGAGGTGTCGAGAGCGAAGAGATCCATGTGCACGCACCTGACCATAGTCGACACTGCAACATTGAAACAATTGTATGTATTGTGTTTCACTGTAGCACGAAGGACTCAGAGTCGAGGAAGGCGTGTGATGGCGAGCAGAAAACCGGGACGAGTGGTGCGCGAGTACAACGACGAGGCACTGGCGATCAACGCCCGCCACGTCCACTTCGATTGGTCCGGCGTCCCGCTGGAGTACATCCCGGGCGAGGCGTACGCCACTCATTTCTGGAACGTGATGCACCTCGTGTTGCCGGAAGGCGAGCGGGCCATGGCCGATGTCTTCGGTCAGGCCCTGCCATACATCGATGACGAGCGCCTCAAAGAGGAAGTCATCGGATTCGTCGGACAGGAGGCGACGCATGCAGCTTCGCATGAGGGCTTTCGAAACTATCTGCGCGCACACGGTGTCGAGGTCGGCGTGGTGCTGCGTCGCATCGAGTTCGCGGTAGAGAAGATCTTCGGTGACCACGGGATCACCGGCCCCGCGCGCAAGGCGTGGTTGAGCGAGCGCCTCGGGGTTTACGCAGCGGCAGAGCATTTCACCGCTGTCATCGGTGAGTGGCTGTTGGACAACGAGGCCTTCGATCGGGCGGGCATCGACCCGACGATGCTCGACTTGCTGCGATGGCACGGCGCTGAGGAACTCGAACATCGTAATGTCGCGTTCGACGCCTACCAGTACGTCGACGGTGGCTACGCCCGCCGCGCACGCACGGCCATCATCGCGTGTTCGGGCCTTGCGCTCCTTTGGTTTTCGACGGCATCGTATCTCTACGGCAACGACTCAACGGTGCAACGTCGACGGCCGTGGCCCTTCGAGTACATCCGGGCCGCCCGCCATGGATTGGTGCCGGGAGTCTCCTTCTTGTTCTCGCAGATGTACTTCTATCTGCGCCCCGGGTTTCACCCGTCGGCGATGGGCGACATCAGCAAGGCGGTGCGTTACCTGGCGACATCGCCCGCGGCGCAGGCGGCGCACGCATGACCGAGCTCCTCGACGAGACCACAGCTGTCGACGACCCGACCCCCGCGCTCAAGGCCATGGCGCAGTTGGCCCGTGGCTATTCGCGGCTGTTCACCGAGAGCCGGATCGCAGACCGCTTGTCACCTGCCCGCCCGGTACGCCGGGCAGGATACGACGCGCGGCTCGAAGTTGTTGCTGTGGAACGCGTAGCTGACGACGTCGTCAGTCTGACCTTGAGCCGGCCCGACCGCACACCGCTCCCCCGATGGACGCCGGGCGCGCACATTGATGTGTTCACCCCGACCGGCCGGCAACGGCATTACTCACTGATGGGTGACCGATTCGATCCCGTCCACTATCGGATCGCCGTGCGGCAGATCCCCGAGGGCTCGGGTTCGGCCGAACTGCATCGCGTCCGGGTCGGCGAGACGCTTCGCGTGCGGGGTCCTCGCAACGCGTTCAGCCTTGCCCCCGCTGACGAGTACGTGTTCATCGCCGGTGGGATCGGCATCACACCGATCCTGCCGATGGTGCGTGAGGCAGCATCCGGCCCGTCCCCCTGGCGCCTCGTGTACACGGGACGTTCGCACTCGTCGATGCCGTTCATCGACGAGCTCACCGAACTCGGGCACGACCGGGTTCTGATCCGGCCCGACGACCAGTACGGCACACCAGATCTGGCTGAATTGTGCGCGGCCGCTTCGTCCCGTACGGCGTTCTATGTGTGTGGCCCTCCCGCCATGATCGAAAAGGCGCGCGGTGTCGCCACCGCCGCGGCCGAGGCCGGCGGCACCGCGGAATTCCACAGCGAACGTTTCAGTGCCGCACCGATCGTCGATGGCAGAGCATTCACAGTGCAGCTCACCGAATCGGGCGTCGCAGTCGACGTCGCCGCCGACGAGTCTGCGCTCGCTGCGATCCGTCGTGTCAAACCGGACGTGCAGTACTCGTGCCAGCAGGGTTTCTGCGGAGCATGCCGCGTGCGACTGGTGGACGGCGTTGTCGAGCACCGGGACCGGGTGCTGACTCCCGATCAGCACCGCGACTCGATGATGATCTGCGTCTCCCGCGCCCAGGGTGACTCGATCGCCGTCGCGCTCTAGTCATCCACCGGCACCCGACAAGGACACACCATGACCAACCCCACCCACACCCACGTCCACACGGTGATCATCGGCGCCGGATTCGGCGGGATCGGCGCAGCAATGCGACTGAAAGATTCCGGCGACAGCGACTTTCTCGTGTTCGAGCGGGCCACCGATATCGGCGGCACCTGGCAGGCAAACACCTACCCCGGTGCGCAATGCGATATCCCGTCGGTGCTGTATTCGTACTCCTTTGCGCCGAATCCTGACTGGACCCGCCTCTACCCGCTTCAGCGAGAACTGAAGTCGTACATCGAAAGATGCGTCGATGAGAGCGACATCCGACCGCACATCCAGCTCGGGCACGAGGTGACCGACGCCTCGTGGGACGACCTTGCCCAGGTGTGGCAGATAGCCGCGGGCGGTCACCATTTCACCGCCACCGTTCTGGTCGTCGCCACCGGACCGTTCAGCGAGCCGTCGATACCCAACCTCCCAGGGCTGGAGAACTTCTCGGGCCCGGCATTCCACTCAGCGCAGTGGCGCCACGACGTCGACCTACGTGGAAAGGCCATCGGTGTCATCGGGACGGGCGCTTCGGCCGTGCAATTCATCCCACAGATTCAGCCTGACGCCGCCAAACTGGTTGTGTTCCAACGAACCCCCACCTGGATCCTCCCCCACCCAGATCGGCCGGTCGGGTCCGCTCTGCGGTCCGTGTTCCGGACGGCCCCACTCGTCCAGCGCGTAGCGCGCTCGGCAGTCAGCCTGGTCCAGGAAGCGATGGTGCCCGGTCTGGTCCACCTCCCCGCGCTGCTGCAGCCCATGGCGACCGTCGGGAGGTGGCATCTCCGCCGACAGGTTCGCGACGAGATCCTCCGGAACAAACTGACACCGCAGTACGCGTTCGGATGCAAACGACCGACGTTCTCCAACACCTACTACCCCGCGCTCGCGGCGGACAACACCGTCGTGGAAACCTCGGCGATCCGGCGCGTCACCGCGGACGGGATCGAAACCGCCGAAGGGAACCACCATCGTCTCGACGCCATCGTTTTCGGAACCGGGTTCAAACTTGCCCACAACGAAGGCTTCACCCGGATCCGTGGCCGAGATGGTCGCAGCCTCGCCGAGGTGTGGGCCGGCGGAGAGATGAAGGCGCACTTGGGCACCGTCATTCCGGGCTTTCCGAATTTGTTCATGATTCTCGGCCCGAACTCGGTCGTCTACACGTCGCAGATCGTGACGATCGAAGCACAGCTCGACTTCGTGCTCGACGCAATCGCGCAGATGCGACGCCGCCAGATCCGCAGCATCGACGTGTCGGACCAAGCCCTCGACCACTTTGTCGAGCACGTCGACCGGCGTCTCGCCGACTCGGTGTGGAACTCCGGTGGTTGCCAGAGTTACTACTTGAGCCCGTCGGGCCGCAACTACACCTTCTGGCCCGGCTTCGTCTTCACATTCCGGAAACGAATGCGCCGAATCCGCCTCGCGGAGTTCGATATCCGGTATGCGACCGCACCAACCGAGTGCGCCGACGCCGAGTTGGTGGTCGGACGATGACCGCACGTCCAGCGATGAATCTATCTGGCGCAGTGGTTTTCATCACCGGCGCCGCCCAAGGCATCGGCTTTGAAGCAGCCTCGCGTTTCGTTGCCGCAGGATCGCGGGTTGCGCTCGTCGATATCGACAGAGAGCAACTCGCCGAGGCCCAGGCGCTTCTGGGAAACGACACCGTGGGGATCGTCGCCGACGTGCGCGATGCCGAAGCCTTGACCGCCGCGGCCGCCCAGGTCGTGCGCACCTGGGGACGCATTGACGTGGTGGTCGCCAACGCCGGCGTCACGCCGCCGCCGGCGACCATACGCACGATCGAACCCGATGCATTCCAACGGGTTATCGACATCAACCTGCTCGGTGCGGTGCACACGGTGCGCGCCACAACAGAACACGTCATCGCGAGCCGCGGACACATTCAGCTCATCGGGTCATGCGCCGCGTTCGCCCCGGGCATGGGCGGTGCGGCGTACATGATCAGCAAGGCCGGCGTCGAGCAGCTCGGGCGAGCGTTGCGGATCGAGCTCGCCACCCACCACGTCACGGTCGGAATCTCGTACTTCGGCATCGTCGACACCGCGCTGGCGCGGACCACACTCGATGACGACCCGGTGGGCCAACGAATCGGCGAACTGTTGCCCTGGCCGCTGAACAAACGTATCGACGCCGAGGACGCCGCCGCAGCCATTGTCGACGCCGTCAGCCGGCGCACAGCCAGTAGCACGGTGCCACGAGCGTGGATTCCCTACGCCTGGCTTCGCGGTGTCATCAACGTGATTCTCGACCAGCAACTCGCGGCCAACCCGACGGTGGCCGGCATCATTCGACAACTGGAGCAGTGACACGGAAACCCAACCGATAGAACCGCTTTCGAGAAGAAGGATGAAACGATGCAGTTGAATGCTGCCCTTCACACCAAGATGACCAGGCTGCTGGACCGCTCGCTCGAACAGAGCACGTGCGAGACTCGATTGGAGCTCTACAGTCGTATCGTGGATCAGCTTGTTGCCGACGAGGCACGGATTCTCCGTGCACTGTCAGACGGCACCCCGTCGCCGCTGATCAACGTCTATTCGCAGTCTCGGTGGTGGTCGTTGCCGCGAGCAGTTCTCACCAACACGTGTCTCGTCGGCCACACCGCGGGCGTGACGTTGCCGACCATGGTGCCAACCTATGTCGCAAACCTGTTGCAGCTCGGTTTGGTCGAAATCGGACCCCGCGCAGTCGAATCCGAACCCGGCTACGAGGTGCTCATGGCGGAACCGAACGTCCAGCGCGCCATTGCCGATGCACAGGAGGCGCGGCATTCAGCTCGGGTGGAACGGCTCAGCCTGCGCCTGTCCGGCCTGGGGCGCGAGCTGTGGGCGACAACGATGGGCGAGAGGTAAGGCACTCCTCCCGCTACGCGGGCCACAACGCGTTCCGCCAGAGGGCTGACACCGCGTCCGTAGCGCGCTCGAGTTGGTCAGATTGTCCGGCGCCGCGCCCGGGCGCACACCCGGTGACCGTCGCGGCGGTCAAGACCCGCACCAGCGCAGGCACATCGGCCGAGATCGGTTGGGCGCCTCGACGTACTTCGTCCGACACAATCGCCGTGATACGGCGGGCGATCGCCTCCTCGACGTCAGCGACGATGTCGGCGATCTCGGGTTCACACCCTGCAGATGCGCGAGACGACGCCCATACCGGATCGTCAGCCGCCAGGGCAGCACGGATACCTGCGATGACGCGTGCGATCAATGCCGGCGTGGATTCCCCCGCTATCCGCAACGCGAACAACTTATCGAGCATCGCGGCAGTGGTTCGTCCATGCAGTAGTTCCGCCAGGGCGGAGTACTTGGATTCGAAATAGAAATAGAACGCGGTTCGAGTGACGCCGGCCTGCCGAGTGATCGCCTGCACCGAAACCTCAGAAATCGGGTTCTGATCCAGCAGTACGCGCAACGCCGTCAAGATCGCCGTACGGGCATGATCACCCCGGTTGGTGGGGCGAGGGCCATCGGCAGCAGGCGCGCCCACCGGACAATATGCGCCGCTCGATTGACGTCGAGTCGTCAACATCACGGCTCTCTTTCTGTCGAGGAAGGCATTTCACGTGACACGGCGTGCGTCGAACGATGTTTCGCGCACGACCACGCCATCGATGCGATTGAAACAATCATACGCAATATGTTCTACTGTTTCAGTCTAGCCGTAGCGGCAGCACCGTCCATGCGCGGCGCACCGCAACGCAACGCCCGGCCCGCAAGCGGTCCGGACCCCATGGGCAGTGCTGCGAGAAGGGTTGTGATGAGCGAAAGTCTGTGCGCACATTTCCAACGGCGCGTTACCGAGCTCGGAGACGCCGCGGCGATTTGCCGCGCCGACGGTACGGTGGCTTTGACGTGGTCGCAGTACGGCGAACAGGTTCGGCTGGTGGCCGCGGGGCTGGCGGCGCGGGGTGTGCGGCGCGGTGATGTGGTTGCGATGATGCTCACCAACCGCACCGAGTTCCACGTCGTCGACGCGGCCGTGATGCACCTTGGCGCGGTTGGCTTTTCGGTGTACAACACCAGCGCCACGGCGCAGATCACGTACTTGTTCGAAAATGCCAGGCCGGCAGTCGTCATCACCGAAGCGCAATATCTGGAGAAGGTGCTCGCTGCCGCGTCAGGCACGGGTGTGCGCCTGGTCGTCTCGGTCGATGAATCACGCGACGGTGTGCCCACGCTCGACGCGGTAAGTGATGGTGGTGCTGATGATTTCGACTTCGACGCCACTTGGAAGGCGGTTCAGCGCGACGACATCGTCACCCTCATCTACACCAGCGGGACCACGGGAGACCCCAAAGGCGTAGAACTGACACACGGCAACCTGCTGTACCAGCTCGAGGTGATCCCAAGTGTGGTCGGCAATCTGACCAGAGGTCGCGTGCTGTCCTATCTGCCGGATGCACACCTGATAAATCGATGGATCGGCCAGTACGCGCCGATGTACTTCGGCATCACGGTCACCGATGTCGATGACCCGAAGCAACTGATCGACGTGTTGGGCCGAGTGCACCCGACGTTCTTCGTCGCGGTACCGATGCTCTGGTACAAGATTCGGGCTCGAATCGAGGCACTCATCGCGGAGCAGACCGGACCTGCGGGCGCGCTCGCGCGGTGGGCTCTGGCCGCCGGCAAGAAGAAGGCGGCAGTCACGCTGGCCGGCGGTCGATTGGGGCTGTTGGACGAGGCGGCGGCCGTCGCGGCAGATGCGTTGGTGCTGTCGAAGATTCGCTCGCGCCTCGGGATGGATCAATTGACCGCCGCGGTGTCGGGCGCAGCGCCCATCGACGTCACCGTACTCGAGTTCATGCTGGCGATCGGCGTGCCGGTGCTGGAAGCGTGGGGCATGTCGGAGACGTCGGCGGTCACGACCGTGAACCCGAGGGACCGGCTCAAACTGGGCACGGTGGGTAAACCCATCCCGGGCACGCAGATCAGACTGGCTGCCGACGGCGAGATTCTGGTCCGCGGGTGCGGAGTGATGCGCGGATACCACCGCGATCCCACCCGCACTGCGGAGATTCTTGACGCCGATGGCTGGATCCACACGGGTGACATCGGCTCGATTGACGGCGAGGGATATCTGCGCGTCGTCGACCGGAAGAAGGAGTTGATCATCAACTCCGGTGGAAAGAACATGTCTCCCAGTAACATCGAGGGAGCATTGAAAGCGGCCAACCCCCTGATCGGCGCGGTGGCCGCGATCGGCGACAACCGTCCGCACATCGTCGCGCTGATCACACTCGACCCCGATGCGGCTGCGGAATTCGCTTCCCGACACGGATTCGGCGTCACCACTGTCGAGGAACTGGTCGATCACGAGGCGACACAGCAAGCTGTCTCTGATGCGGTGGCGTTGGCGAACACCCGCCTGTCCCGGGTGGAACAGATTCGCAGCTGGAAAGTACTGCCGCACTACTGGATTCCCGGCGGGGATGAGTTGACGCCGACGCTCAAGCTGCGCCGCGCACCCATCGCCGAAAAGTACGCAGCGCAGATCGACGCGCTGTACACGCGTTGAACGAGAGGAACAAGACGGTGACCCACGCATCGACGACCGAACTGGCGGACCTGTCCGGTTTGGCCCGCGACTTCTTCACCAAAGAAGTCGCACCACGCCACGAGGAGTTCGCCGCCGCCGGAGAGCCTGACCGTGCGTTGTATCGACGTGCCGGCGACCTGGGGCTGCTACTGATGTCGATATCGGAGGAATTCGGCGGTGGTGGAGCAACTTTCGCGCACGAGGCAGTGCTCTTTCGGGAACAGGCCTACGCCGGTGATCTGTCCATGCAGTTGGGCGTGCACGCGGGCATCGTCCCGCATTACTTGAACGCCTACGCCAGCCCCGAACAGAAGCTGCGGTGGCTACCCAAACTCGCTGCCGGTGAATGGATCGGTGCGATCGCCATGACCGAGCCCGGTACCGGTTCGGATCTGCAGGCCATTTCGACACGGGCGGTCCGAGTGGGAGACGAATACGTGATCTCCGGCGCGAAGACGTTCATCTCGAACGGTGCGACATGCGACCTCATCATCATCGCAGCCAAGACCGATCCGCAGCAGGGTGCGGCCGGGTTGTCGCTGTTCGCCGCCGAGGTCGACGACGACACTCCAGGGTTCCAACGCGGGCGCAAGTTGAAGAAGATCGGCCAGAAAGGCCAGGACACCACAGAACTGTTCTTCGACGAACTGCGCATACCCGCCGAAAACCTGCTCGGTGGCGTCGAGGGCCGCGGCTTTGTCCAGCTCATGCAACAGTTGCCACAGGAACGGCTGATCGTCGGTGTCGCCGCGTTGGGAGCTGTCGAAGCCGCGTACGACCACACTCTGGCCTACGTCAAAGAGCGCCACGTCTTCGGTAAACCTCTTTTCGCTCTGCAGAACACGCGTTTCGAGCTGGCCGAGATCGTCACCGTGATCGACGTCATGCGTACGTTCGTCGACGACGCGATTCAACGTCATGTTCGCGGCGAGCTCGACGTCAAGCGCGCCGCGCAAGTCAAACTCTGGTGCTCCGACCAACAGACACAGATCGTCGACCGTTGCCTGCAACTACATGGCGGCTACGGATACATGGAGGAGTACCCCATCTCCCGCCTGTTCGTCGACAGCCGGATCTCACGGATCTACGCCGGCGCCAACGAAGTCATGAAAGACCTCATCGCCCGTCACCTCTAGCCCGGCTGATTCGGCCGCCCTGGACCAGCAGGGTATGGAACGCTCTACCCGTGCGATTGGGTAGCTTCGGCCAAGTGACGAGCAACTGATGGGTGGCAACGCACCGTCGCCACCTGCGTCCCGGCTCGGCGGAGCCGAACCCGAAATCCAGTTCGGCGTGCTGGGTCCACTGCAGGTGACCATCGGGTCCACACCGATTCAGGTGGGTACGCCGAAACAGCGGGCGGTACTCGCCATGTTGATCACGAACGCCAACCGCGCGGTCAGTGCCGCTGACATGATCACGGCCATTTGGGAGGACGAACCGCCGGCCGCCGCGCGGATCTCGGTGAGTGCGTACGTATCGAATTTGCGGCGCATCATCACCGAGGCGGGCGTCGACGCCCGCGCCCTTGTGTCGACCGCACCCCACGGCTACCGGCTCGAAATCACGCCCGTACAAAGTGATCTGGCCCGATTCGCCACCGAGCAGCAGGCCGGGATCAGCGCCGTGGCCGCCGGACGCTTCGAATCGGCCAGCACGCATCTCACCGCTGCACTGGGTCAGTGGCGCGGCCCCGTCCTCGACGACCTTCGCGAGTTCGCTTTCGCCGATACGTTGCGCAACGAGTTGACCGAGGACAAAATTCTGGCGCACACGGCGCGCGCCCAGGCCGAAATCGCCTGTGGCCGGGCTCATACCGTCGTTCGGGAGCTCGAAACTCTGGTCGGTGAACATCCCTACCGCGAGCCGCTGTGGGCTCAACTGATCACGGCGTATTACCTCACCGACCGGCAATCCGATGCACTGGCTACCTATCACCGGCTCAAAACAGCGTTGTCAGACGACCTCGGCATCGACCCCGCGCCGGCACTGCGCACCTTGTATGAACAGGTCCTGCGCCAGGAACCGCTCGACATACAAAGAAATGCCCAGGCCGCCGCCCAGACGATCATCGCCTTCGAACCCGACGTGACCACCCTGTCAAGCGATGTCACCGCGGTGCTGCGGGACGGGCACGATCACGTTCATCGACTCAAGGGATCAGCCACCCGCATCGGGCGGCACCCCGACAACGACCTCGTCGTATCCGACGACAAGGTGAGCCGGCACCACGCCGTGATCAACAACGCCGACACCACGCACATCATCACCGACCTCGGTTCCGCCAACGGAGTTCACGTCAATGGCGAACGGGTCCGCGCCACAGCTGAGCTCCACGACGGCGACACCATTCGAATCGGCAGCCAGGTATTCATCTTCCAGACGTACCCGCCCGCGAAGGCCCCGGGCGACAGCCGGGGGAACTGACCTGGCCTCAGCCGCCGTACTGCGGCTTCAACTGACCCGCCAGCGCCGCCAGCGGAACGTTGGCGACGACGGTGCCGCCGTCCATGGACCAGACGCGCTGTCCCGGCGGCGTCGGGTCTTCGCGCATCATCGGCTGATCCGGCATGTACAGCCGCAGCGAGTCGCCAGTGAGCGCGAAGGCCCGGTAATTACCCGAGTAGCCCGGGCCCGCGCTGCCGGGCTGGAATTCCGGCACGGTGAACGGGTAGGTGCCCGGCGTGTGCGGCGGGGGCACCGCGTCGAGAATGGGCGGCAAGACCGTCGCCGCAGCGGCCGAAACTGCTTGATTGGCATTGACTCCCGGCCGGAACAGGTCGGGTAGGTAGAGCCTGCGTCCGGCGTTCATGTCGAACACGAACGATCGGTAGGCGTTGTTGGCCTGGATGCCGAACGGCTCGAAGATCTCATGCACCACCACCGACTGCACGCCGCCGGGGCCACCGATGATCTCGTAATCAGATCTGGCGCTGCTGTCCCGTGGCGTGGTGTTGCCGGTGCTCCGCCACCCGTTGAACAACCGGGTGTAGTAGTCACGCAGGACCGGCCCGGCCGTCGGGTTGTCGATCAGCTCAACCGGCACCCGTAGGGACAGCAGCATTTCCGCTTCGCGCTGGGACTTGACCACCGCGGTGCAGGCGCCACCGTCCCAGACCGCGCCGAGCTGGGCGCAGAAGCTGTCGACCGCTGCGTGGGCAGCCGGGATGCCGGTGAGGCAGCCCACCGTGGCGGCTGCGGCGGCGAGCGCCGCACGGACCTTAGTTGCCACGCTTACCGCCCGCTCCGGCGAGCATCACGTCGGCAGCGAGCCATCGATCCCCCACCTTTCGCATTGTCATGGACACGCTCACATAGTCGGTTTTCTTGTCTTTCACCGCAGCGCTGGTGACGTCCTGCTTCACCGTCAGCAGCACGTCCACGTCGTCGCCGCGGACCGCTTTGACCGCGGCATCGTCGACGGTGCCGGTGGTGGTGACCTTGTTGTCGATCAACATCTTTCGCATCGTCGCCGCGGCCTTGGCGTAGGTGTCCTTGAACGTGCCCGTGGCACCACCGAGGACATCAGCGAAGTTCTTGTCGATGGTGGTCAAGTCGGTTGTGGTCAGGATGACGGCATAGCTGCGTGCCGCAGTCAGCGCCTCCGCGGCCTCGGCGTCGCGCTGATGCTGGCTGTACACCAGCGCCCACGCCGTGCCGGCCGCGGCCGACAACGCAATGATCACCACGGCCACCGCCCAGCACAGCGTTGGTGATCGACTGGTCCACGAACAACAGCACCTCTACCTTGTCGGGCGTCGCCGACTTCACCGCCGCCGCCACGACGATGCCCGTCCCGGACGCCTTGTTGTCGATCAGCACCTGCCGCAACTGGTTCGCGCCCTGACTGTAGGCATCCTTGAACTCACCGGTGGCGCCGTCGAGCGACTTGCGGTAGTTCTCGTCGATGTTCTTGGCATCCAGCGTGGTCAGCACCACGGCATAGTCTTTGGCGGCCTGTAGCGCGGCGTCACTGGCCGCGTTGATGCGGTACTGCTCGTACTGCCGCCAGCCCAGAAACCCCAGCGCCGCAACCAACACCGCGAACAGCAACGCGCACACCGACGCAGCCAGGCCGACCCGCCGTTTCGATGTCGCGGCCGATTCCGTGGCCTCGGCGGCCGCGTCTGCCTCCGTCACCTCGGCGCCCTCGGCATCAGCCTCGACCGCCGAATCGGTCGCCTCGGCGGCATCAGTCTCCGTGTCCTGCACCTGCTCGAAGACGTCGGCATTGGCAGTTCGTTTACTCATCACTTCTCGCGTATCTCGTGGCCCGTCAGTTCGGCAGAGGCACCGGCATGACTGGACCGCCGTAGGGGGTGTCGATGGTGTAGCCCGGGTAGTGCGGGGTCTTGTCGGTCACCGCATGCGGGTCGTAGCCCGGCGGCGGACCGGCCGTGTCGTCACCCGGAGGCCGTGGCGCGTTGCGCGCACCACGAACCAACAGCGACGGATCCTGATCAGCACAGTACGTGTACTTGTACGGCTCGGGGAAACTCGCATCCGATGGCGGGTGCCGCGGCAGGTCGTAATCGCAGCGGTACTTGGGGTAGATGTCACCGAGGGCCCAGATTCCACCATCGTGGACCATGGCGGAGAACCGGTCGATGAACGGATCGCGGTCCGGCCGCCAAATGTACTGCAGCGCAGGAATGCGCTGATAGATGATCTGCGACACCGTCGTCAGGTTCCCGAGGATCTGCACCACGTTCTGCCGGTTGTCGGCGATCAGGTTGTCCAGCGTCGCGAGCTGCGGCTCGCCGCGGTCTACCAGGGTGCGGAAGCCACCGTCCATCCTGTTCACGCCGCCGAGCACCGCTTCCAGGCTGTTGGTCGTCGCTTGCAGACCCGGTCGGACCTCGGCGACAGTGCCGAACACCACCCGCGTGCTGCGGATCATGCTGGTGGTCTCCGGCAGCACCGAGTCGACCGTGTTCGCGAGCAAGCTGGCACCGTCGAGAATCGCGGCGAGCTTGCGCGGGCCGTCCTTGGTCACGTGCAGCTCGTTGAACATCTTGCCGAGCTTGTCGGCATCCAGTTGCGCCAGCGCACCGCGGCTGTGGTCGATGATGTGCGGCAAAGTCACCGGGATACTGGCCTGCTTGCCCGAAATGACCGCGCCGTCAGACAGATACGGTCCACCGCCCTGGTCCGGCCGGAAGTCCAGGTACTGCTCGCCAGCCGCCGACAGGCCCGATACCCGCACCGGCGAGTCTTTCGGGATCCGGGCCGATTTGTCGATGGTGGCGACCGCCTCCACACCGTTGCCCGTGAGGTTGACGGCCGAGACATGGCCGATCGGAATGCCGCGCAAGGTGACGTCCTGGTTGGCCAGCAGCCCACCGGATTCCGGCAGCATGATCCGGATGGCCATGGTGCGGTGGAAGGGGTTGAACCGCAGGCCGTCGATGGCGATATAGGCAAAGGCCACCACCGCGGTGAGCGCCAGCCCAACCAGGGCGAGCAGCACCTTGCGGCTGGCCACCGCTTTGATGACGCGAATCACCAGCGCGAGAACGGAATTCAACATGCCGATCATGGGCGGTCAGCCCCGTTGACTCGACCGACAATCATGTTCCACTCGTACCGCAGGCTGCCGATCATCAGATGCCAGTCAGTGCCATCAGGTCCGTGGATGCCGGGGTCTCCCGCGTAGTTCTTGTCCGGCAGGGCTCCGATCGCGATCTTCTCGACGGATGCACGTCCATGCAGCGCAGCCGAATTCGTGGACTTGACCACAACGCCGATCAGTCGGTTGAACGCGGTCAACGTGATGTTCGGGTCCAACGCGATGTCATTGGAGACCTGCGACAACTTATTGATGTCGGCGATGAAGCTGCGAGTGTCGGTGCCCTGCATCGACGGGAACTTCGCCAGCTGCCGGGTGATCCTGGCCACGTTGTCGACCACATCCATGATCCGGGTGGTGTTGTCGGAGATGACGGCCAGCGCCGGGCCGCCGGCGGACAGCGCCGTGTCGATGGTCTGCTGGTGATTGGCCACCTCGGCAGCCATGTTGGACGTGCCACGCAATGTCGCGTCCAACTGCGCCGAGCGCGCCGACATCTTGGCAAGGAACTGGTTGGTCTCCGAGATCAACCCGGCCAGTTTCTCCCCGCGGCCACCGACTGCCCGGCCAGCACCGTTGACGTCGGTGGTCAAGGCCCGAACGGCACCACCGTTGACGAGCATCGCCAGCGAATTGAGCAGTTCTTCGACCGTCGGCGCCGACGCCGTGTCCGCCAGCGGGATCGTGTCACCGTTGTGCAGCACCGCCCCACCGTCCGCCTTGTCGCTGGGCGGCCGAATCTGCAGGAACACATCCCCCAACGGCGTGGCGGAACGCAGTTCAGCGGTACTTCCCACCGGCAGCGGCACATCCTTGCGGATCCGCATACCCACCTTGGCGGTGAAGTCATCGGCCTCGATCGACGTGACTTCACCGATATCCGCGCCGTACAAACGTACTTTCGCCTTCGACGGCAGATTCAGCGCATCGGTGAATACGGCATTCAACGAGTACGTCGGCCCACCCGATCCCGGGGAAGGCAACGGCACACTGTCGAGGCCCGCGGCGCAACCGGTCATCAGCAGAACACCGCTGAGGACACCGGCACACCGCATACCGCGCGGCACAAAAGTCAGGCTCATCGGGTCGGCCCTCCCTGCGCAGGCACTGCGGGCACCGGCTTGGGCGTCGCAGCTCCAGGTTTGGGCGGTTCGCCCTGACCAGACGGACCGATGCCGTTGCCCATCAGGTCCAACATCGCCCCCAAGCCATAATCGGGCCCATAGTCCTGCAATGTGCCTGTCGCACAACCCAGTTGCTTGAGGCCCATGAGATTGCAAATTTCCTTGTTCAGGTTGTTGTTCGCAATCACCTTGTCGGTCAAGAGATGGACGCGGATGCTACCGCCGACCGGGTCCAGCACGTTGTACAAGTTATCGAGCGTCAGTGGCAGCACATCAATGGTTTCCGTCAGCTCACGCTTGTTTTCGGCCAGCGATTTAGTCATCGTGTCCAGGTCACCGAATGCGCCCTTCAGCTGATCCCGGTGCCGATTCAGCAGATCGCTCACCTGCTGCAGGATCTCGTTCGCCTTTGCGCCGGTGCGACCAGATCCCAAGTTCTGGTCCGCGAGGATGTCGCTGAGTTGGTGCACGTTCGCGCCGAATGTGCGAATGGCCGCATCGTTGTCGGCGGCCGACTGTGTCAAATCCGAGACACTGCGAATGATCTGCTGAAGGTTCTTCTGTGTCTGCGCACCACCGTCAGGGCCGACCTTGAGCGCCTCGGACAATTTGGTCAGCGTGGACTTGATCTGGTCGCTGTTGCCCGCCGAGATTTGGGAGCCCAGATTGACGAGATCACCCAGCGGGCCGCCACCATTCGCGTCACCGCGCAGGGCGGTCCCGAGCTTGTCGATCATGGCCAAGGTTCGGTCGAATTCGACGGGGGTCCTGGTGTTCCCCAACCCGATCAGGTCACCGTCGCGGAGCTTGGGCCCACCACGGTACGGCGGGGTCAACTCGACGTGACGGTCGGTGAGGATCGAGGCGGAAACGGTCGCTGCGACGACGTCGCTCGGTACGGGGACCTTCCGATCGATGTCCATGGTGACCTCGACATAGCCACCCTTGTTCTCCACCGTGTCGACCTTGCCGACCTGCATTCCCAGCACCGACACCGCGTTGCCGGGATACAGCCCAACGGCGTCCTCGAAGTGTGCCGTCACCCTGATGTCGCGGTGCCAGAATCGCGGCACCATGACAGCCGCCGTCGTCACCAACGCCACCACCGCGACAACGGCAACCGCGGCAATTATCAAGGTGCGCTTACTCATTTGCAGTCCTTGAAGTATTCGACGATGTTGAACTGCCGGGCCCGGCCGCTGATCGCGCACATCCAGGAATCCACCATGAGACCGCCGGACAGCTGGACGTCCGCGGCATTCCCGCTACCCAGGATGTTGGCGAAATCGCGCGCCGCCACAGGCGCGTTCTGCAGGATGTTGCGCACCAGCGCGTCGTGATCGGCCAGCATCTTGGCGAAGTCGTGCAGGCTGTTGATCAACGCGTCGAGTTGCGGCTCATCGGCCAGAATCGTGTGCGCCCGATCAGCCAGCAAGGTCACTCCGTCGAGCAGGCGCTGGACTGCCGCCCGCCGCGTCGTGATCTCGCCGAGAACCTGGTTGCCCTGCAGCACCAAGGCACCCAGGTCGGCCTTCTGCCGGTGCAACAGCGCCGTGATGGTGTCGGCGTTGGTGATCAGCGTGCCCAGCTGATCGCGACGCGACTGGATCACGCCGGCCAGCGAATTCAGGTTGGTCAGCGCCTGCGGCAGCGCGTCGGGCAGGCCCTGCAGGCTGGCGCTCATGACTCGCACCGACTCGGCGATCCGGTCGGCGTCGAGCGGAGCCAGGGTGCTGGTCGCGCCCTCCAGCGTCTTCTGCAGGTCATACGGCACTTCAGTGTGACTCAACTTTATTGTGTTGCTTCGCAATTCACCGGGGCCGGCGGGGGCGAGTTCCAGATATCGAGAACCGAGAATGGTGGTCAGCTTGATCGCCGCATGCGTCTCGGTACCCAGCCGCACGTTCTTGTCGGCCTTGAAGGTGACCACCACGTGGTCGCCGGCCAAGGCGACGTCCTGTACCTCGCCGACGTTGATACCCGCGATCGTCACCGCATTTCCCGACTTGATGGCTGCGGCCTGGGCGAACTCGGCGGTGTACTGCTTCCTGCCGAAGTCGAGCACGCTGATCAGCACAACCGTCAGAACCATCGCGACGATCACTGTCAGACCGATGACGCCGAGCCAGAACTTGTTGTAGTCCTCCAGAACTCGCTGCCGGCCGCCCGGGATGTTCGCCGGGCGGAGCGGGCCGCCGAACATGCCGCTCATCGGCACACCGCCGTGTGCCACACTTCGTTGCCATTACCCGGGGTGGCGGCGATGACGAAATTCTGGAACCACTGTTTCAGGCCGCGCCACAGCGCGAAGTCGACATCGCACGGGTACGCGTTCAGGTAGGTGCCGTCCTGTGTCATTCGGCTCAGCCCCTTCAAGAGCAAGGGCACGTTGGCCATCATGTAGCCGAACCGGGCCTTGCCATCCGTGGTGCTGTACTTCAAGAATCCGGGGTCGCGGGCGATGAACTCCTGCATGTTCGGAGTGATCGCATTGACGATGGTCGACAGCCGATTCACATTCGCGGTAATCGACCCCACCGAAGCGAGCAGCTCCTGGCGCCGGGCGTTGAACGACGCGATCGACGCCGACGTCTGGCTCAGCATGGTCTCCAGATTCGCGCTCTGGTGCGCCAGCGTTGTCATGAGCTTGTCGAGGTTGGCGATCAAATCTCCCAGTGCCGCATCCGGACCCGCGAGGGTCTGCGTCAACACCGAGGCCTGCGTGGTCAACGTCAGGAGCGATCCCTGGTTGCCCTGGAAAGCCTGGATGATGGCGCCCGTCAGGTTGTCCACCTGCTTCGGGTCCAACTCGGTGAACAGCGGCTCGAAACCGTTGAGCATGTAAGAGATATCGAAGGACGGATTGGTCCGATTCTCCGGAATCTGTGCGCCTGCCGGCAGTTTCCGCTTTTCTCCCTCGCCCTGGCTGAGGCCGACGTAGCGCTGCCCGATGATGTTCTGGTAGGTCACCGAGGCCAACGTGTTGGTGTAGAGGGTCTGGTTGCTGTGCACCTGGAAGGTGACCTTCGCCCGGTAGTCGGATGTCAGGTCGATCTTGTCGACGCGGCCCACCCGAACGCCTGCGACCCGGACGTCATCGCCCTCGGCCAGCCCCGAAACATCCTTGAACATGGCCGAGTAGGTCGTGGTCGGCCCGGCGATGTTGCGCTGCAAGGTGGCGAACACCATCCAGGTCACGGCGACCGAGAACACCAGGAACAAGGTGAGAAAGACGACGGTGCTGCGTTTCAGTTTCATCGCTGCCCCTCCGGAATCGGAGTGACCTGTATGTCTTGCCCGCGCGCAACCGGGCCCAGCAACAGCTGGGTGGCGGATGTGGCTGGGCCACCGACGATCTTGCTCAACTGATCCTTCTCGACATCGCTGCCAACCGGACCGACTGTTCCGCCGAACAGCGGCGCAGATTGCTGCTGAATCTGTGCTTGCGCACCGACTTCCGCGGGCAACGGTGGCCCCGCGGGTGCGGGCACGGCTTGCGGCCCGGGCGCGGGCGCGCCCTGGGGCGCCGGCGGCGCATCGGGGTCCGGCGGCCCGGGAAAGTCGGGCACGATCGGCACCGAGAACCGCGGCGGAGCGGTGTTGGGGTAGTTCTCGGGAACCCAGGCGGGCGGGGCCATACCCATGGACGCCAGCCCTGGTTTGAGGTCAGGTGCCGTCGGCGTTTCCGGCGCAGTTCGGCAGCTCGGCCCCTCCAGCGCGCCGTACCGCGGGCAGTCTGCCCGGGTGTACTGCCGGGACGGATTCATCGAGATGACCGCCTTCACGGTCAACATGTTGGTCTCCGGGTTCCACGCCTCGTCGTAAGCCTTGTTGGCGAGCGCCTGCAAGCGTGTCGAAATACCGTGGAACTCGCCGGCATGATCTGCGATGACACCCAGCCCTGGTGTCAGGCCGGTGCTGACCTGGATCATCCGGTCGGTCTGATGGTCGAACGCATCACCAAGGGTCCCAGTGGTATTCAATCCGCCGTTGAGGAAATTGGTCAGCTGCGAACGCTTTTCGGCAAAGGTCCGCATCGGCCGGACGGAGCTGTCCAGCGCGGCGAACAGATCCGGTGACACGGTCCGCAGGCTCTCGGAGGCGGCTTTGAGCGCCGACAACGTCGTCGGGCCGGTGTCGTCGGACTTCACCACCGAATTCAGTTGCCGCATGATCTCATTCACGTCGTGCCCGGCGTCGGTGAGCTTCTGCCCACGCCCGTGCGTGGCCTCCGAGATGGCGGCGAAGACACCGACGTTGTTGGCATCGGGTGACTGACCGACGGCCTTGAGCAGCTGCCGCAGCTTGGCCAATACGTTCTGGAACAGCACCGTGGGCAGGGTCTGGTCTTCCATGACGACGTCGCCGCTCCGGATGGGCCGCGCGCCGTTGCCGTTCTGCACGAGCTGCACGGCCGACACGGCAAAGAGGTTTGCCGGCACCACCCGGGCTGTCACGTTGTCGGGGATTTGTGGCGCGAACTGCGGCTGGATGTTGACGTGCACCACGTTCGGCGAACCATGCTGCGAGGGCGTCACGCCCGACACCATGCCAACAATCACGCCGCGGAACTTGACGTCGGAGCGCTCCGGCAAGCCGTCGCCGATGTTGACGAGCTTGAGGTCCACGCGGATGAAATCATCGAGCTTGCCTTGGGATTTGACCACCATCAGCACCGCGGCGATCGCGGCGATCACGCCGAAGCACAGACCGATGACGCCCAGCTTGCGGTTGCTCGAACCCCGCGGGTCATGATCGAACGAGTTGGCCATCAGCCACCGAACCTTGCGCCGCTGATGACGCCCCACAGCGCCATGGTGAGGAGCATGTTGACGATCATCACCACAGTGACGCTGCCGCGCATCGCCCGGCCCGCCGCGACGCCGACACCGGCCGGACCACCAGAAGCGAAGTAGCCGTAGTAGCACTGCATCGTCGAGGAGATGAACACGAACACCACCGCTTTGATGGTCGCGAACAACACGTCCCGGCCTTCGAGGAACAGGCCGAAGTAGTGCAGGTAGGTGCCCGTGGACTGACCGGCCACCACACTGACCAGCTGGCACGACAGATAAGCCAGTGCCAGCGACGCCAGGAAGAGCGGCACCACGGCGATGATCGAGGCCACCACCCGCGTTGCCACGAGATAGGCCACCGAGTTGATACCGAGGGTGTCCAGGGCGTCGATCTCATCGTTGATTCGCATGGCACCCAGCTGCGCGGTGAACCGGCAGCCGGCCTGGGCGATGAAGGCCATCGCGATCATCGCCGGCGCCAGTTCTCGGGTGGTGGCGAACGACGAGACCAGACCGGTGGCCGGCCCCAAACCCAACAGGTTCAACGCGTTGTAGCCCTCGATCGCCACCAGCGCGCCGGCGGTGACGCCCAGCACCCCAGCCACATTCAGGGTGCCGCCGCCGACCACGATCGAGCCGTTGCCCCACGTGATGTCGGACAGCAACCGCAGCAGTTCCTTGCGGTACCGCACCCACATCGTGGGCATGGCCAGCACGACCCTGCCGAAGAACTCGATCATGTGACCGGTACGCCCGGCCGCCTTCAGCAGCCCGTTGCCGACCGCGGTGACCGGCCGCAGCAGCTGCGGGGTGAATGTTGAGGGAGCGGCCATGTCAGATCGACGTTTTCGGGAAGATGATCACGTACAGCTGGCTCATGACGACGTTGACGATCATCATCAGCAGCACCGACTCCACCACCGCGGCGTTGACCGAGTTGGCCACACCCGCCGGGCCACCGCGGGTGTCGAGCCCCTTATGGCAGCTGATCACCGCCACGATGACGCCGAAGACGACGGCCTTGACCATCGCCAATGCCAGGTCACCGACCGTCGAG
>Ga0265327_10001253_pt1 | contig 33702 bp, 37 predicted proteins | sample 41621metaG_FD_202089 | JGI IMG/M metagenome (GOLD analysis project Ga0265327, IMG submission 202089) | Rhizosphere microbial communities from Carex aquatilis grown in University of Washington, Seatle, WA, United States - 4-16-21 metaG | ecosystem: Host-associated > Plants > Roots > Rhizosphere...
GGGACACGTTGAGGGTTGTTTGCAGCCATTGCGTGGCCAGGGATAACATCGCTTCAAGCGATGTTATCCCTTCAAGCGATGTTATCCCTTTGGGCTGCAAGCGCTCGACAATCTCCAGCCTCAACCGGGACACCGCCAGCGACAGCTCATGCGTGCGCCCCGGCGCCTCGCCGAACCAAAACGGAATGCTGGGCGGCTGGCCCTTGGCGTCTTCCACCCGCAAGGTGCCGGCTTCCAGCTTCAACACCTTCCAACTGGTGTTGCCGAGTTGGAAAATGTCGCCGGCCATGGACTCGATGGCGAAATCCTCGTCCACGGTGCCGACGAACTCGCCGGCAGGCTCCAGCACCACCCGGTAGTCGGCGTTGTCCGGAATCGCCCCGCCGCAGGTGATGGCGGTCAGCCGCGCGCCTTTGCGCGCCCGCAGCCTTTGGTTGATGCCGTCGCGGTGCAGATACGCCGCCCTCTGGCCCCGCCGGGTGTGGTAGCCCTCCGCCAGCATGCCCACCACCTCGTCAAACTCGCGGCGCGGCAAATCCCGGTAAGGCCAGGCGCGGCGCACGGTTTCAAACAATTCGTCCTCCGCCCAGTCTTCACAAGCGACCATCGCGACGATCTGCTGGGCCAGCACGTCCAAGGGCTGGGCCGGGATGCGCAGCGCGTCCAGTTCCTGGCGGCGGACGGCGTCCAGCAGCGCCAGGCACTCGACCAGCTCGTCGCGGCTGGTCGGAAAAATCCGGCCTTTGGGGAGGCCGCCGGCGAAATGCCCGGAGCGGCCCACCCGTTGCAGAAAGGTGCTGATGGAACCGGTCGTGCCGAGTTGGCAGACCAGATCCACCTCGCCGACGTCGATGCCCAATTCCAAGGACGCCGTCGCCACCAGGGCTTTCAGCTTGCCCTCTTTCAAGCGGCATTCGGCGGACAGGCGCTGTTCGCGGGCCAGGCTGCCGTGGTGGGAGGTGACATTGTCCTCGCCGACGCGCTCGCTCAAGGCCCGCGCCAGCCGCTCGGCCAGGCGGCGGGTGTTGACGAAAACCAAGGTGGTATTGTGCGCCTCGATCAACGCCGCCAGGCGGTCATAGATGGACTTCGCCTGCTCGTTGGACAGCACCGCCTGTAGCGGCGTGTCGGGCAGCTCGATTGCCAAGTCGAGCCGGCGCAGATGGCCGGTGTCGATGATGTGGCAATCGTTTTCGCGCCCGCTGCCGGCCAGAAACCGCGCCACCGCCTCAATCGGCTTCTGCGTCGCGGACAGGCCGATGCGCTTGAGCCCGCCGCCGGTCAGCCGCTCCAGCCGTTCCAGCGACAAGGCCAGGTGCGAGCCGCGCTTTGACCCTAAGACCGCGTGGATTTCATCGACGATCACCGTGCGCACCGACTGCAACAGCCGGCGGCCGCCTACGCTGGTCAGCAGCAGATACGCCGACTCCGGCGTCGTCACCAGGATGTGCGGCGGCTGCTTCAGCATCGCGGCGCGGGCGGCGGCGGGCGTGTCGCCGGTGCGCACCTGGCAGCGGATCGCGACATCCGTGCAGCCCGACTCGAACAATTTGAGGCCGATGCCCTCCAAGGGCTGTTGCAGGTTTTTCTGGATATCGTTGCCTAGCGCTTTCAGCGGTGAAATGTAAAGCACCCGGGTCTTGTCTTCCAGGCGTCCTTCCACGCCCAGGCGCGCCAGCTCGTCGATGGCGGACAGGAAGGCGGCAAGGGTCTTGCCCGAGCCGGTCGGCGCGGCGATCAGCGTGTGGCGGCCGTCGGTGATCGCCTCCCAGGCTTGGGCTTGGCATTCGGTGGGGCCTGGAAAAGTTTCTTGGAACCAGGCGGCGACGGCGGGGTGGAAGCGGTTTAGGATCATGGTTTAATTGGCGTGCTGTTTGTCGTCGCCATGTTGATGCTGACCCTGGGCTTGATGAGCTTTCTGAAAGAAGTCCATCTGGCGACGGTGACGATGCGCATAGGGGCGCGGTAGTATTTTTGGGGGGGCAATCGAGGAACGCGAACGGTGCGCACTCACCTTAATGGCGCTTTGGGTGGTTTCTTTGCGGTGATGTCACGGAAGCTGCCAGACACGTATTTGTGCAATATGCTGGCAATAAGGGCTTGGCAGGGCATGCCCTCCTCCAAGGCCCGCCTCTGGATGGCGTCCCAATCGCGTCCTGAAATTCGTATATTCATCCGTTTGTCTTGTGTGAGAGTGTTCTCAGCCGCCTGCATAAGCATTTTTTTTCGGGCCAGCGTCAATTCGGATTTGAATTCATCGGCTTCGTAAGCGGCCAATAGCTCTTGCTCAAATTCATCCAGTTTGATTTCGCTCATGTGTTGTCTCCTAGGTATTGCTTGGTGGCTTTGCGGCTGGGTATGACGGTTTTAAGGAAAATTTTTTCTTCCGTTTCAACATAAGGCACAAGATAGGCGTAATCATCAATGTTCACCACAAACACCCTTTGGTTTGGATATTTGTTGTCGTTAGGATGTTTGATGTCGTCCAACAGCCCTTCATGTTGAAGGTAGAAAATCACATCCTCGAAAGAAACGCCTCGTTCTTCGATAATCTGTCTGTTCTTGTCGGAATTCCAGTCGAAGGTTTTCATGTTATGGTGGCCTTTCTTGCATGGCGTATGTTCCGAGCAGGGCGTGGGGTGACAGATGTTTTTTGTTTGCCACCGACTTAGCCAATTCCGTTCCTGGCTCCTGCCTAAGCTAGGAACGCGAATGGTGCGCTTCGTCCATCGGTGCGCTCTGCATGGGCTTAATTGTGCGTTATTGCCTGTCGAGCGTCTGAAATAATCCTATCGTATCGTTCGACAAATAATAAGAATTTATCTCTGTCAGTGTTCATGGATTGAATCCATTTCGACAAAGCGTCCCCAAGCACATCAATCAAATCTAGTAAATTAAAGTACTGGATTGATGTGCCGCCTTGAGATACCGTCCCTTTCCTCCTAATGCAGAACCCTATCCGTTTCTCTTTTCCTGTTAGAACCTTCCTAGAGTCAAGGTTCGACATGTGAAGAATCGAATTTCTCAGCTCCCACAATTGTGACGCAGTGATCCTAAGACGTGCAAGATCAGCAAATTGGTTTAGCCACAATACAAAATTGTCCTTTATGTCTCCGTATTCAAGAAATGCCATCGTATCAATGAATGATGCAATGAGTTTCATGCATGAGACATAGTGTTTGTTGTTAAATAAAACTTTGATCGCGACAAAGTAATCATCATTTATGAGCGCAGGCAGATCAAAGCCTTCTGGCGTCATGTAGTCTTCAAGCCAATCATTCATCTTGCCTTCTCCAAGATCCTCGCTTAGTGTCAGTGGAGAAAGATTCGTGGTTATATCTATTTTCGGCTTGCCATCGACAACTTGTGTAATACAGCATATTGGATTGGCACTTGCGTGAAACTGCTCAAATATTTCTTCAAACAGCTCCATGTGCCTTCCTAGGCGCATCATCGAAAAATACGCATTTCTCGTTATTCGAGGCGCAATGCTAGATAGGCCGTTTTTTTGGGGAGGGAGGAAGCGCTGACAACTTCTATAGTCCATCTCAACCGAGGATCTCAGCAATGCTAATTTCTCTTCATCAGTTCCATCAAGATTATGAATGGCTACCCCAATTTCTTCGAGAAATTCATCTTGCATGAAACAGAATAAATTGAATATATTTTCTCTCATAATCAGATGATGTTTTGAGTGTTAAACCGCTAATTGTCAATATTTTCTGATGTTTGCAATTTGCTGATGCTTGCAGCGCAAAGGAAGAATCATCGACCGAACCAAGACCTACAAGAAGTTCCGCGTTCTCCATCCCCAAGCGTCAGACTTGAACCAAAAGCGCAGTCGGATTAAAGCTTAGCATTGCAACATTCATGCTTTTGTGCAAGCCCACAAATACGGCATGCCCACCCTGCTTCCAGCCCTCGCCGCACCTTCATGAAGCAGACCTCCAACCCAGCGAAACAGTCCTTTCGCAAGGAAACGCTTGAGGGCAGGGCGCATGTCGCGGTATAAGCTTTGCAATTTTTCACCCAACGCCCAGGGTCTTTCGATGAACGAGCGTCCGCTTTCCCCGCATTTGCAGGTGTACCGCCTGCCGTTGACTGCCTTGGTGTCGATCACCCACCGTGCCACGGGGGTGTTTTTGAGCCTGGGGCTGATTTTGCTGGTGTTGTTCTTGATGGCCGTCGCGCAGGGGCCGGGGGCTTTCGAGGTCGCGCAGGGCTGGTTGAACTCCCTGTTGGGCAAGCTGTTCCTGTGGGGCTGGATTTACGCGCTGTTGTTCCATTTAGTCCACGGCCTGAGGCATTTGATCTGGGACACCGGCCACGGCTTCGAGCGCGACAGCCTGGACCGGCTGGCCCGCTATGAAATCGTGGCGTCGGTGCTGCTGACGGCGGCGGTGTTTTTCTTCGGATTGTTTTTTTAGGGGGTCGGCATGCGGTATCAATCTCCCCTGGCGCGCGCGCGGGGCTTGGGTTCGGCCAAGGAAGGCTCGCACCATTGGTGGCGTCAGCGGGTCACCGCCGTGGCGCTGTTTCCGTTGACGCTGTGGTTCGCGGTGGCGCTCAGCCAATTGCCGGCCGCTAGCCACTCGGAGGTGGTGTCATGGATGTCGCAGCCGTGGAACAGCGTTTTGTTGCTGGCTTTCATTTTGCTGACCATTTACCACGCCATGCTGGGCCTGCAAGTGGTCATGGAAGATTATGTCCACCACGACGGCATGAAGGTCGCCGGCATGTTGGGCGTCAGGCTGGTGTCGGCTTTTTTGGCGCTGGCGTCCTCGTTCGCGCTGTTGCGCATCGTCTTCGTGCTTGGGCACACTCATGGCTAATTCTTACGACATCATCAAGCACACTTACGACGCGGTGGTCGTCGGGGCCGGCGGCGCGGGTTTGCGCGCGACGCTGGGGCTGGCCGAGCGCGGTTTGAAGACCGCCTGCATCACCAAGGTGTTCCCGACCCGCAGCCACACGGTGGCGGCGCAGGGCGGCATCAGCGCGGCCTTGGGCAATATGGGCGAGGACGATTGGCGCTGGCACATGTACGACACCGTCAAGGGCTCGGACTGGCTGGGCGACCAGGACGCGATTGAATACATGTGCCGCGAGGCGATTCCAGCGGTGATCGAGCTGGAGCATTACGGCGTGCCGTTTTCGCGGACGGGTGACGGCAAGATTTACCAGCGGCCGTTCGGCGGCATGACCACCCGCTTCGGCGAGGGCACGGCGCAGCGCACCTGCGCGGCGGCGGACCAGACCGGCCATGCGATTTTGCACACCTTGTATCAGCAGTCGCTGAAGCACCGCGCCGAGTTTTTCATCGAGTACATCGCGCTGGACTTGATTATGGAAGCGGGCGAGTGCAAGGGCGTGCTGGCTTGGCGGCTGGAGGACGGCACTTTGCATTTGTTCCGTTCGCACACGACCTTGCTGGCGACCGGCGGTTATGGCCGGGCGTATTTCGCCTGCACCTCGGCCCACACCTGCACCGGCGACGGCGGCGGCATGGTGCTGCGGGCCGGGCTGCCATTGCAGGACATGGAGTTCGTGCAGTTCCACCCGACCGGCATTTATGGCGCGGGCTGTTTGATCACCGAAGGCGTGCGCGGGGAGGGCGGTTATCTGACCAATTCCGAGGGCGAGCGCTTCATGGAGCGCTACGCGCCGCATGCCAAAGACTTGGCGTCCCGCGACGTGGTCAGCCGGGCGATCACGATGGAAATCCGCGCGGGCCGGGGCGTGGGCCCTAACAAAGACCAGGCTTATTTGCACATGGAGCATCTGCCCGCCAGCGTCATCCACGAGCGCCTGCCCGGCATCGCCGAGTTGGCCCGCGTGTTCGCGGGCGTGGACGTGACTAAAGATCCGCTGCCGATTTTGCCGACGGTGCATTACAACATGGGCGGCATCCCGACCAACTACCGCGCCGAGGTGGTGACGCTGAAGGACGGCAACCCCGAGGCCGTCGTGCCGGGGCTGATGGCCGTCGGCGAGGCGGCTTGCGTGTCGGTGCATGGGGCGAACCGGCTGGGCTCGAATTCGCTGCTGGATCTGGTGGTGTTCGGCCGCGCCGCGGCGATCCGCGCCGCCGAGCTGATCAAGCCCCGGCAGCCGCACAGGCCGTTGGCGGCAAACGCATGCGAGGCGGCGCTGGACCGTTTCGACCAGCTGCGCCATGCCAACGGAACGCTTACGACCGCCGACATCCGTTTGAACATGCAAAAGACGATGCAAAACCATGCCAGCGTGTTCCGCACCGGCGAGGTGTTGCGCGAAGGCGTGGAGCAGTTGCGCGGGGTGTTGGATTCGTTCGCCGAGGTGAAAGTGGCCGACCGGTCTTTGGTCTGGAACACCGACCTGGTGGAGACGGTCGAACTGCAAAACTTGCTGGGCCAGGCCATGGTGACCATCTCGGGCGCGCTGAACCGGGAAGAGAGCCGCGGCGGCCACGCCCGCGAGGACTTCCCGAACCGCGACGACGAGAACTGGCTGAAGCACAGCTTGTTGTGGCTGGATGAAAACCATAAAGTATCCGTCGCCTACCGGCCTGTGCATTTGCACACCTTGACCGACGAAGTCCAACCCATCCCCCCCAAGCCCAGGGTTTATTGAGGGCGAGCGGAAAAACGACATGGCCCAATTCACCCTTCCTAAAAATTCCACTGTCCAGCCGGGCAAAACCTGGCCGGCCCCCGAAGGCGCCAAGCGGATCAGACGGCTGGAAATCTACCGTTACGACCCGGAGAGCGGCGAAAACCCGCGCTTGGACGTGTTCGAGATCGACCAGGGCGATTGCGCGCCGATGGTGCTGGACGCGCTGCTGAAGATCAAGAACGAGGTCGACAGCACGCTGGCGTTCCGCCGCTCCTGCCGCGAAGGCGTGTGCGGCTCCTGCTCGATGAACATCGACGGGCACAACACTTTGGCCTGCACCAAGGCGATGGACGATTGCGCCGAGGTCATCAAGGTCTATCCGCTGCCGCATTTGCCGGTGGTCAAGGATCTGGTGCCCGACATGACGCATTTTTACGCCCAGCATGCGTCGGTGAAGCCGTGGATCGTCACGCAGACGCCGCCGCCGGCCGACCAGGAGCGGCTCCAAAGCAAGCAGGAGCGGGCGAAGCTGGACGGCCTGGTGGAGTGCATCCTGTGCGCCTGCTGCTCCACCTCTTGCCCGAGTTACTGGTGGAACGGCGACCGCTATCTGGGGCCGGCGACGCTGTTGCAGGCTTACCGCTGGATTGCCGACAGCCGTGACGAGACCACCGGCGAGCGGCTGGACGAATTGGAAGATCCGTTCAAGCTGTACCGCTGCCACACCATCATGAACTGCACGGACACTTGCCCCAAAGGCCTCAATCCGGCGAAAGCCATCGCCGAAGTCAAAAAGCTGCTGGTCGAGCGGCAGAAATAATGCCCGGCCGCGCCTGCTTGGAATGGCGCTGCCGGCGCGGCACCAAGGAGCTGGACTTGCTGTTGCAGGCGTGGCTGGCTTTGGGCTATGAGCATTCGGGCGAGTCGGAGCGGCGGGCCTTCCTGGCCTTGTTGGACTGGCCGGACGACGCGCTAGGCCGTTTGTTGCTGGGCCAAGACCGCGCCGGCGACCCGGAGGTGGAGGCGCTTGCCGCAAGCATCCGCGCTTTGCCCTTATCTCGCGCCTAAGCCTTCCCGGGCGCTGGCGGCGCTTCTGCTGCTGGCCCACGCCCTGTCTTTGCTGGCCGCCTGGCTCAATCCCCTGTCAATTTGGCTGCGCCTCGCGCTTTCGGCCGGCGTCTTGGCCGGCGGCTGGCTGGCCTTGCGGAACTGGCGCCGGCCGGGGGTCGCCGGGCTCAGGCAAAAGCCTGACGGCCACTGGACTTTGCGCGACGGCGCCGGCGCGGACATCGAAGCGTCTTTGCTGGGCAGTTCGCTGGCCAATCCGTGGTTCGCGCTGCTGCATTTCCGCGCGGAAAGCCGCCGGTTCGACGTGCTGGTCTGCCGCGACAGCCTGCCGGAAGAGGCGTTCCGCCGCCTGCGGGTGGCCTTGGAAATCACCGGCCGGGAGGCGGCGGAAGCTCCGCTCAATCCTTGACAAAGCGGCGAGGCGGCAAGCCTTGCAGCTCCAGCAGGCTGTGGATGCTGCTCAAATCCGGATCGCTTTTTTTGCTGCGGTCGATTAGCACCGTCGGCATGCCGAATTGCGAGCCCCCCATCACGTCGGCCTCCCAGGTGTCGCCCACCATGAGCACCCGCATCGGCAGGCATTCCAGGCGCTTGCAGAGGCTGGCGAAAATCTCCCGCTGGGGCTTCGCCACGGCCAGCTCGAACGACCAGACGAACTCGTCGACATGCGGCTCCAGCAGGCGTTTGATCGGCTCCGCGTAGGGTTTGGCCAGGTTGGAAATCACCGCCAGCAGATAGCCCTTGTCCCGCAAATCGTGCAACACGTCAAGCGTCTCGGGGTAGAGTTCGATGGAGTCCAGCTCTTCCTGCAACAGTTTTTGCAGGTCGTCCAGTTGAACCTGCTTGTTCTGGTCTTTGGCGAGCAGCCGGGCCAGGCTTTGGAAGTCCAGGTTGATGGTCATCGCCGCGTGCCCCAGTTCCCGGCTGGACAGTCCCAGCCTTTGGAACAGCAGCGCGAACGGCTTGCGGGGAAGGGCCACCCTGCACAAGGTGCCGAAGGCGTCGAAAGCGATGGCGTCTAGGTCGTCTTTATATTTCATCTTGCCAAAGGAGCCGGTTTCTGCGGAAATGTCACAGTATACGTTTGGATCGCGCCCCTGGGTTGTGTTTTAACGCCGGGTTTTCCCGCCCCCTGGCTTGTGAAGATGGCTTTTTATGCAATCGACTGAAGTAGAAAGACTTTTTTCCGGCCTGATCGGCGCGGAATATGACAGGCTGGCGATGATTTGCCCAGCCGCGGCGCAGATGAGCCATCGGGTCGGCGAGGCCGTGGCGGGTTGGAACCCGGGCAGGCCGCTGCGCGTGTTCGAAATCGGCTGCGGCACGGGCGTCACGACCCTGTCACTGCTGTTGGCCCGCGAGGATGCCGCCGTCACCGCCGTGGACAATGAGCCGGCCATGCTGGTCCAGGCGCGGGAGCATCTGGCGTCCTGGCTGGGGCAGGGGCGCTTGCGGCTGCTTGAAGCCGACGCCTTGTCGGCCCTTGACGCGTTGCCCGACGCCAGCGTGGACGTGGTCGCCTCAGGCTACGCCGTGCACAATTTTCTGCAAGGCTACCGGTCGCGGGTGTTGGAGGCGGTTTACCGCGTCCTCAAGCCCGGCGGCGCGTTCATCAATGGCGACCGCTATGCGCTGGATGACGCCGCCGCCCACACCCGCCTGACCCAGGACGAGGCGCGCCACTGGTTCAAGGCGTTTGCCGCCATCGGCCGTTACGACTTGCTGGAGCAATGGATCGTGCATTTGTTCAGCGACGAGTCCGAAGACCATATCATGCGCTTAAGTCCCGCCTTGGCGGCGCTGCGCGAGCTCGGCTTCGCCCCGGTGGAGGTGCCTTTCCGGGAGGGTGTCAACACCTTGCTGGTTGCCGTGAAACCCGCGCCGTGAGTTCGCCCAAGGACAAGAAGACCCTCTACCGCTGCGCCGAATGCGGCCATGCGCAGAGCAAGTGGGCGGGCCAGTGCGGCGGTTGCGGCTTGTGGAACACGCTGGTGGAAAGCGTGGAGGCGCGCGCCGCTCCGGCCCCGCGTTTTTCCGGCTATGCCGGCGGCGTGGCCGGGCCGGCCGCGCCGGTCGACCTGTCCTCCGTGGAGGCGGAGGCGATCCAGCGCGCCGGCAGCGGGCTGGAGGAGTTGGACCGGGTGCTGGGCGGCGGGCTGGTGCCCGGCTCCGCGATCCTCATCGGCGGCGACCCTGGCATCGGCAAGTCCACCCTGCTGTTGCAAACCCTGGCGGCTTTGGAGGGCCGGGTCGAAACCTTGTATGTCACCGGCGAGGAGTCGATCCAGCAGGTGAGCCTCAGGGCCAAGCGCCTGCGGTTGAATTGCGCCGGCGTGAAAATCTTGGCGGAAACTTCGCTGGAGCGGATGCTGGCCGCCGCCCAGGCGCTGCGCCCCGCCCTGCTGGTGGTGGATTCGATCCAGACGGCCTACACCGAGCTGTTGCAGTCCGCGCCGGGCTCGGTGGCCCAGGTGCGCGAGTGCGCCGCGCAACTGGTGCGCTTCGCCAAGCGCAGCGGGACGACGGTGTTCCTGGTCGGGCATGTCACCAAGGAAGGGGCCTTGGCGGGGCCGCGCGTGCTGGAACACATGGTCGACACGGTGCTGTATTTCGAGGGCGACCCCGGCAACCGCTTCCGGGTGATCCGGGCCTTCAAGAACCGCTTCGGCGCGGTCAACGAGTTGGGCGTGTTCGCGATGACGGAGACCGGGCTGAAGGAGGTGAAGAATCCGTCGGCGATTTTCCTGTCCCGCTACGAGGAGGACATGCCGGGCACGGTGGTGATGGTGATGCGCGAGGGCAGCCGGCCCTTGCTGGTGGAGGTGCAGGCGCTGGTGGACGAGTCGCACCTGGCCGCGCCGCGGCGGGTGGCGGTGGGGATGGAGGGCAACCGGCTGGCCATGCTGCTGGCCGTGCTGCACCGCCATGGCGGCGTGGCCGTGCTCAACCAGGATGTGTTCGTCAACATGGTGGGGGGGCTGCGCCTGACGGAAACCGCGGGCGATTTGGCGGTGCTGCTGGCCGTGGTCTCCAGCTACCGCGACCGGCCCATCCCCAGGGACTGGATCGCCTTCGGGGAATTGGGCTTAAGCGGGGAGGTGAGGCCGGTGCTGAACGGCGAGGAGCGCCTGCGCGAAGCCGCCAAGCACGGTTTCAAGCACGCCGTCGTGCCGCACAAAAACGTTCCCAAAGGCGGGGTGGAAGGCCTGGAGACCATCCCGGTGAAAACACTGCGCGAAGCATTGGCCGCGCTTTAACCGCCGCCGTCCCCGCTTTTGCAGAAAAACTGCAGCGTGTTCCCCCCCACTTTCAACACGTCGCCATGGCTGAGCAGGACGCTTTCTTCGAGGATGTCGACATTGTTGACTTTGACGTCATTGACGGCGACCAGGGCGGACAAGAAATAGCCTTCCTTGCGGTGGGCGATCACCGCAGACCCTGCCGCCTCCGTCCCAAGCCGGGTCATCGCCCTGCGCAGGGGGATCACCACGCCGATGTTTTTTCCCTTCAACACTTGCAGGCTCGCCTCCACCGTGACGGGGCCGTGCTTGACCGGGTGCTGTTCTGCCTCGCTGGGTTCGGGCTCTGTCTCCAGGGCCGGAGGCAGTCCCGCCGGCACGGGGTTGCCATTGTCGGAAAAATAGATTTGATGCTTGCCCACGCCGATGCGGTCGCCGTGCGTCAAAGGGTGTTCGCTGACGGGGTTGCCGTTGACGACCAGGGGATAAGCCGGGTCGAGCTGCCTGACCAGTTTTTCGTTCCCGGCGACGGATATCGCCGCATGGCGGGGGGCGACCGCCAAGCTGTCGATTTGCAGATCGTTCGTCTCGTCCCTGCCGATGGTGAAAATGCCGCTGGCAAGGGTCTGGGACTGGAGCATTTTGCCTTTGAATGTGAGTGTGAGTTTGGCCATCTCTTTACGCCAGACATTTGTAGATTTGAGCTAAAGTATATCGAGAAACCCGGCGGGCGCAAATTTGTCGCTGCCGCCGCCCGTTTCGCCGGGAATGAAAGCACGCAGGCCAAGGTGCCGGCTCTCCGGGCGGTCGATCCGGTTGGGCTTGGGTAGCGCCCGGCGGCACCTGTCGGCCCATCGTTCCGCCGCCTCTCGCGCGTCGTCCGCCTTCATTGGCGGGCTGACCCGCGGGTGTGGCCACCCCCTTGAGCAGGATTGCCGGCTCCGCCCCAGGCCGGGCGCGCCGCCGCATGGGATCTGAAATTTTGGCGGATTGCGGAGCCTGCCTATGTGGAGGCGCGAAGCCGCCCCGTGGGGGCGCGCAATTATCGAGGCAATAGAATATGGATTGCGGGCACGCGGTTCAAGACGAGATAATAAATCTAGGCTTGATGGATACGCGATCCACTTTGCCGGTCTTGATTCCAGTCCTGATTTTTTATACAATCACTGGCATTTTGTTGTCCAAAAGACCATTGCGGAAAACGGCTTCTATGCCAATTTGGGTTCGGTACTCGCACACATACTGCCAAGACGGCACCGCGTGGTCAACGAAATTCTGGTTAGCCACTGGTCGGCGTCTCAATTGGTGCATAAGTAGGGACAACAATGTCAGTGAAAGTGTATTGCCATGACAGTCTGGAAGCGCTTGCTGGCACCCACAAGGCGGCTTTTGAAGGGGCCGAGTGTGTCAGCTTCGATTTGAGCCTCCCGTGGTTTGCAAATTTTTTGGCCACGACCCTGGGGCCTCAGGAGCGCTTAAGGGTATATGTCGCCGACGACGGCGAAGGGCGCGTGGCGATTTTGCCCATGTGTTACGATGAGGGCGCGAGCAGGCCGAGGAAAATGAGATCCTTGGCTAATTTTTATACCGCGTTGTACGCGCCCATCACCTCTTGCGGGGCGGGCGAGGAATTGTTGGGCCATGCGCTGGCTCCGCTGAGGAGCGACAGCCCGCAGTGGGATGAAATCGATTTCAGCCCACTGTCCACCGAGGATGGCACTTTTAATGCCTTGTTTAACGCGCTCCGCAACCTTGGCCTGTTGCCGTTCAAGTATTTTTGCTTCGGCAATTGGTATTTGCTTGTCGATGGGCGCTCCTATGCCGAGTATTATGAAGGTTTGCCCTCCCGCCTCAGGAACACTGTCAAGCGTAAGAGCAAGCAATTTTTTACCGACAGCGGTGCTCGTCTGGATATTATCACGGGCGGCGACCAGATTGAATCCGGCATTGCCGACTACAACAAAGTGTATGCCACAAGCTGGAAAGTCGAGGAGCCATTTCCCGGGTTTATCCCAGGCCTCATCCGCGCCAGCGCTAAACAGGGCTGGCTGCGGCTGGGCATTGCCTATGTCCGGGGCGAGCCCGTGGCTGCGCAAATCTGGATTGTGGCGCATGGGCGGGCGGCGATTTTCAAGCTCGCCTACGACGAGAAATTCGCGCCTTATTCCGTGGGCTCCGTCCTGTCCGCGCACCTGATGCGGCATGTGTTGGATGTGGACAAGGTGCGCGAGGTGGATTATCTGATCGGTGACGACGCCTACAAGCGGGACTGGATGAGCCGCCGCCGGGAGCGCTGGGGGATTGTGGCGTATAATCCCCGCACCTTGCTTGGCTTGGCCGGCGCGCTGAAGCAGACGCTGGGGGGGTGGCGCCGATTTGTATTATCCTATGTCAAACGATGAATCCAGAGCCAGTAAGTGCGGTATGAATGACGTTGACGAGTTCGATTCCGTGGAGTTCAAGCCGCGTGTTCCTGCGCGCCCAGTCTTGTCTTTGGATACCTTCGGCCGCGATACGTCGCGCTGCGGCTCGGTGTTGGACGCGGGCGAGGCTAGGATGACCCTTAATGCCCGCACCGCCTTGGCCCACGCCCTCCGCCATGCGAATATCGGGCATGGCAGTAGCGTGCTGGTGCCTGCTTACCATTGCCCCGTCATGGTCACGCCCATTGTCTGGCTGGGGGCCGCGCCAATTTTTTTCCCTATCCTGCCTGACACCACGGTTGATGTCGGGGCTTTGGCGCGGCTGGTCAGGCCCGATACGCGCGCGCTGATAGCGGTGCATTATTTTGGCTTCCCCCAGGATCTGCGGCCTTTGCGGCAGTTTTGCGACGAGCGTGGGCTGGTTTTGATCGAAGATTGCGCCCATACCTTTTTCGGGCATGTCGACGGGCAGGTTTTGGGGGGGCAGGGTGATTATGCGATCGCCAGTCTGATGAAATTCCTGCCGATCTACGAGGGCGGCTGCCTGGTCTCTTCCCGGCGCTCCTTGGCGGATTTGAGCATGCGCCAAGGCGGATTGTTTTTCCAGTTCAAATCGGCTTTGAACGCGCTTGAGATGGCTTGCGAGCATGGCCGGTTGCCAGGGCTGAACTATTTGCTGGAAGCCAAAGACTGGCTATGGCGAAGGTTGAAAACGGGCGGTGGCGGCAGCGGGCGCGCCGGGGCAGGGCAGGCCGGAGAGGGCGGCGACGAGGCGGATTTTGAATTTGCCCCGGCCGCCCTGCATGTTAGCATGTCCTGGCCGTCGATTGCCGTCATGAAAGCCATGTCCTTTTCGCGCGCCTGCTCGCGGCGCCGCCGCAATTACGAAAAGTTGTTCGACGCCTTCCGCGACATTCCCGGCGGTCGGCCGTTGTATCCGCGGCCGGTGCCCGAGGGGGTCTATCCGCAGGTGTTCCCCATGGTGGTGGACGCGCCCGAAGCCGTTTTTCACGTCCTCAAAAGCAGAGGGGTTCCCATCATCCGGTTCGGCGAATTTCGCTGGAAGGGGGTGGACGCGTCGATCTGCCCGGTTTCTGCGGAACTCTCCCGCCGGGTTTTTCAGTTTCCGTGCCACCAGTCGATTAAGGCTTCGGAGCTTGATTGGATGATACGAACGATAGTGTCCGTGCTTGCGGACTCGCAAATCAATCCACGCCACCCCTGCCGGGTGGGTATGCCGGAATTGATTCAGCCTTAATACTAATTCTATTGGAAAGAATTCATGAATTGGCAGTTTTTTGAGGCGAGTGACTTTGCTTCGCACCGTAAGGCTTGGGATTGGCTCAATCAGAATAATGGCCTCCACTCTCTCTTGCTCGAATCCCGTTTCGTCGAGCCGCTCATCAGCCACTTCGGCGCTGGCGATGAAAAATTGGCCATCGCCGGCCCGCTCCATGAGCCCGTCGCGATGGGCGTTGTCAGCAAAGTCAAATTTGGCGTTTGGTCGACTTTCCAGCCCGCCCAGGCCCCTCTGGGGCTATGGCTGTCCAGGACGGACAGCCCCGTCGAAAGCCTGCTGTCCTCTCTGGCCGCCGCTTTGCCTAAGCCTGTCCTTGTTTTTGCCATCACCCAGCAGGATCCCTATTTCTGCCAGCGTCCCGAGGATCAAGGGCATGTCGCCACCATGGATTATATCCAAACCGCCCATATCAATATAAATGAAACTTTTGACGAATATTGGGCGGCGCGTGGAAAAAATCTGCGCCACAATTTAAAGCGCCAGCGCAACCGCTTGGAGCGGGAAGGATGCGATCTCCGTCTTGAGGTGCTGACCCAGCCTGCCGACATGGCCCAGGCGGTGCGCCAATACGGAGAACTGGAATCGGCGGGGTGGAAGAGCAAAGGCGGCTCCGCCGTCCATATCGACAACACGCAAGGCCAGTTTTATGTGGACATGTTGTCGGCCTTCGCCGCGACAGGCCAAGGCCGTGTTTACCGCTATTTTTATAACGACCAGTTGGTGGCCACCGACTTTTGCGTGTTGGACGACAATGCGCTTGTGATACTCAAGACGACTTATGATGAGACGATCGAGGGTTCCTCCCCCGCGCTGCTCATGCGGCAAGAGGTTTTTCAGGCGCTATTCGAGGAGAAAGCCGTCAGGCGGATCGAGTTTTACGGCAGAGTGAGGGAGTGGCATACCAAGTGGAGCGATAACATCCGGGTCATGTACCATGTCAACTTCTATCCATGGAAATTGGTCAAAATTTTAAAAAACAGGGCTGCGCCTTCCATTCAGCCGTCTGATGGGGTCGCGGAGAGCGCGAAGAACGGGGCTTGAGTCTAAGACAGCGTATGGCGCCTGAAATTGGCAAACCGGCTATAGCATAATGATGAATTTGGCACACGAACTGTTTCTTTCCAGCCTGCTGGCGAATCCACGCGCGGTCGCCCTCAAAGAAGGCGCGCGGGAATTGGATTATCAATCCCTGTTTGCTGAAATAGGCCAGGCGGGCGCTTTGTTCCTGTCGCTGGGCCTGCTGCGCTCGGAACGGGTGGCGGTCTACCTGGAAAAGCGCATTGACACGGTGGCGGCCTTGTTTGGCGCGGCGGCGGCGGGCGGCGTTTTCGTGCCGGTCAATCCGCTGCTCAAACCCGAGCAGGTGGGGCACATATTGAACGACTGCAACGTGCGCATCCTGGTGACTTCTCCGGAGCGGCTGGAGTTGCTGCGGCCTGTGCTGCCTCATTGCCGGGACGTGCGGGCGGTGGTGCTGGTCGGCGACAAGCCGGTCGACGCCGTCCACGGCGCGGAGACCGTGCGCTGGTCCGAACGCGGCCAGGCGGCGGAGGGCAGGCCGCACCGCGTCATTGACACCGACATGGCGGCCATTTTGTACACTTCGGGAAGCACGGGAAAGCCCAAGGGGGTTGTGCTGTCCCACCGCAACCTGGTGGCCGGCGCGGCCAGCGTCGCCCACTATTTGGAGAACCACGGCGGAGACCGCATCCTGTCCGTGCTCCCCCTGAGCTTCGACTACGGCCTGTCGCAGCTCACCACGGCCTTCCATGCCGGCGGTTGCGCGGTGCTGATGAATTATCTATTGCCCAAAGACGTGGTTCGCGCGGTGGAGCGGGAAAAGATCACCGGCTTGGCCGCCGTGCCGCCGTTGTGGATCCAACTGGCCCAGCTCGACTGGCCCGAGGGGGTCGACGGGCACCTGCGCTACATCACCAATTCCGGCGGGGCCATGCCCACCGCGACGCTGGCCGCGTTGCGGGCGAAGCTGCCGAAAACTAAGCCGTTTTTGATGTACGGGCTGACCGAGGCGTTCCGCTCGACATTCCTGCCTCCGGAGGAGGTCGACCGGCGGCCCGAGTCCATCGGCAAGGCGATTCCCAATGCTGAAATCATGGTCGTGCGCGAAGACGGCAGCCCCTGCGCGCCGGGCGAGGAGGGGGAGCTGGTGCATCGTGGCGCGCATGTGGCCCTGGGGTATTGGAACGACCCGGACAAGACGGCGGAGCGCTACAAGCCCGCGCCTGGCCAACTGGCGGGCCTGCCCATCACCGAAATGGCGGTCTGGTCGGGCGACACGGTCAAAATGGACGATGAGGGCTTTTTGTATTTTGTCGGCCGCCGGGACGAGATGATCAAGACCTCGGGCTACCGGGTCAGCCCCACCGAAGTCGAAGAGGTGGTGTATGCGACGCAGATAGCCGCCGAGGTGGCCGCCGTCGGCGTCCCGCATCCGGTGCTGGGCCAGGCCGTCGTGCTGGTGACCTACTCGCCCCACCGGGACACGGACGCGGACGTGCGCATTTTGGACGAGTGCAAAAAGCAGTTGCCGGGCTTCATGGTGCCCGCGCGGATCGTCGCCCGCGCGGAGCCGCTGCCACGCAATCCCAACGGCAAGATCGACCGCAAACGGCTGGCGGGGGAGTTGGCGGATCTGTTCGAGGAGGCCGGGGCATGAAAGCGACCGCCCAGCATCCTTTCGACTTAGGCTTTGCCGTGGACGGCAACAGCCTGCTGGTCGGCGGCCTGCCCCTGGCCCGCCTGGCCGAGCGTGCCGGGCAGACGCCGTTCTACGCGTACGACCGGGCTTTGCTCGACGCGCGCGCCGCGCAACTGCGCGCGGCCCTGCCGGCGGACATCCATTTGCACTATGCCGTCAAGGCCAACCCCATGCCGGCCGTGGTGCAGCATATGGCCGGCCTGGTCGATGGCTTCGACGTGGCCTCCGTCGGCGAGATGAAGACCGTGCTGGACACGCCCATGCCGCCGGCCAAGGTCAGCTTCGCAGGCCCCGGCAAGACTGAGAAGGAATTGCGCCAGGCCGCCGCCGCTGGGATTGTGGTCAACCTGGAGTCGGAGCGGGAAATGGAGGTTCTGGCCAAGGCCGGCGCCGAGTTGGGCGTGGTGCCCAAGGTGGCCGTGCGGGTCAACCCGGATTTCGAGTTGAAGAGCTCCGGCATGAAAATGGGCGGCGGCCCCAAGCAGTTCGGCGTGGACGCCGAGCGGGTGCCGGCCCTGCTGGCGCGCATGAAGGCGCTGAATCTGGCGTTCCACGGCTTCCACATTTTTTCCGGTTCGCAGAATCTGCGCGCCGAGGCGATCATGGAGGCGCAGGAAAAGACCTTTGAACTGGCGCGCAGGCTTGCGCCCCACGCGCCCGGGCCTACGCGCCTGCTCAACTTAGGCGGCGGATTCGGCATCCCGTATTTTCCGGGCGAGGCGCCTTTCGACCTGGCGGGCGTCGGCGAACACCTGGCCGGTCTGATGCCCGCCGCCCGGCGCGATTTCCCGGACGCCGAGTTTGTCATCGAGCTGGGCCGCTATTTCGTCGGCGAGGCGGGGATTTATGTGGCCCGCGTCATCGACCGCAAGATCTCCCGGGGCCAGGTGTTCCTCGTCGTCGATGGCGGGCTGCACCACCATTTGTCCGCCTCGGGCAATTTCGGGCAGGTGATCCGCAAGAACTACCCGGTGCTGGTCGGAAACCGGGTCGTGCCCGATGCCGAAGCGGCCGGGCCCGCGTCCGTGGTGGGGCCGCTGTGCACGCCGCTGGACATATTGGCGGACAAGATGGAACTGGGCCACGCCTCGGAGGGGGATTTGATCGTGGTGCTGCAATCCGGCGCTTACGGCCTGAGCGCCAGCCCGACGGCTTTCCTGGGGCATCCCGCGCCGGTGGAAATGCTGGTTTGACTCCGGGCGCGGTCACCGGCAAGCCGCCGTGGCCAGCCAGTCCGCCAAAGCGCCGATGTCTTGCAGGCTGCCGCCGCCCGGCCCCCCGTAGTAGACGTGGTTGTTGGCGGAGGAGACGCCCACATAGGCCCTGCTGTATCCGTAGTAGCGGAATGTGAAGGGCGGGGCTGACTGGGTGGCGACGCCGGCCGGGACGAGCAACAAGGGGTATTCCCGCTCCGCCCAGTTGAACAGGCATTCGGTCAGCCGGGCGGGCGGCGGCTTGACGGTCACTGTCACCGCCTGGCTGGCGTTGCCGCCGCTGCCGGCGCAGTACAACGTGTAAGTGGTGGTCGCGCCAGGGCTGGCCCGCACGCTGCCGGACGTTGCCACCGGCCCCGACCAGCCGTCGCTGGTCGTGGCGCTGCATGAGGCGGCATAGGTCGACGACCAGGCCAGCGTGGACGATCCCAGGTAGTCCACGATGGCCGGCGAGGCCGTCACCGAAGCCGTGGGGGCGGGCAGCGCGGCGTTCTCCAGCCAGGGCTTGATTTTGCTGTAATAGCTGTCCAGGTGGCTGTAACTGGCCGCCTGGTAGTTGTTGTACGGGCCGCCGAACAACGTGCCCCGCCAATAGGCGGCGCCGTTGCCCAAGGAAAACAGTCCCGAGCCGCTGCTGCCAGGCTCCGTGCCGCCGGAAAAGTAGTTGACGGTGTCGAGCGTATGGCTCTTGCCTTCGGGGTCTGTTTCCGTTTGCAGCAAGTCCGCCACCCGGCCTTCGCTGACCATGGTGTAGTCTCCCCGGGGATGGTGCACGCCCCAGGCCAGGTCGCCGACTCGAATGCCGGTGTCCCAGCCCACGAAAACGGCGTTGCCGGGCGGGCGCTTGTTGAGCTTGAGAAAAGCGGGGTCCGCCGTGAAGTCGCCCCACAGGAACTGCGCGCCGCCGTCGGTTTGCGCGTAGCGTGGATCGCGGGCCGAGCCGCCGCAGGCCGTCGCCTGGAAAAACCACTCGAACGTGGCGGTGTCGGCGGTGGCCTGGTCGTGGATGCAATGGTAGGCCGTGGCAAACCAGGGCGTGCGCGTGCCCTGCTTGTCGTTCAGCAGCGTGCCTGTGCATGAAAATGACGCGCCGCCGCTGATGAAGTTGACTTTCGCCGTCGCGCCTGCCGCCTGTGCCAGCGCGGGGCCAAACCCTGCGTCGCCCGCCCAGCAGGCGAAATCAATTTCCGGGTACTGGGCCAGCCCCAGGCTCTCCCCGACAATCCCCGCCCCCGCAAGACTGCCGCTGTTCGCATCGGCGGCGACGAGGTTGGCCGCGTCGAGCTTGAAGCCCAGCGTGTCCAGCGCCGTCGTGGCGTCGACAAAGATTTCCAGGTCGGCGCTGTTGCCGTTGGTGAGCGGCAGCCACAGTGCGCCGCCGTGTATGGAGACCGCGCCGACCGGCCCGAATGGCGTCCGGTCGAGGTTGCCTTGCACGCGGAGCTCGATGGAGGATGCCGCCGCGGCCAGGTTGGCAAGATGTAGGCGCAGGCGCTTGGCCTGTCCGGAGACGGCATGGATGCGGGCGGCATAGCCGCCGACGACAGGCTCCCAGGCGAGCTGCAAGGCGGTGGCCGGCGGGGCGAGGGGATGGACGGTGCCGGTTTTTTGCAGCCCGTGGAGGCTGGCCGGTGCCGTGTCGGCCGGCGTTTCGGGGAGCTTGACCGTGTAGGGCTGGGCACCTGGACCCAGGAAGGCGGAGGCGTCCGCGATCTGGGCGTTATCGGCAGGCGCGGGCTTGCCGGGCAAGGGCTCCACTTTTTCCGCGGCGGCGGACAGCGGCCAAAGCAGCGCGTAAACCAGGATCGCTGGCGCGCCGCCGCGGAGGTTTTTCATGACAGCCATGTTTTTCCCTCTTTTGCGCGCCGCGTTCGCAACAGGCGGCGCGATCTGATGACACGGGGCTTATCCCGCCCCGGCGGACAATGGCGCCCTAGTCTTTCTCCCCGGACACGGTGATGTTCATGCCGGCGCGGAACTGCCTGTCCTCCTTGATGCCGTTCCATTTGCGCAAATCGGCCACGGTGACATTGAAACGGCGGGAGATGCTGAACAGGGTTTCGCCGTCGCGCGCCGTGTACTTGGCCAATGGCGACGGTTTGGCGCTGGTTCCCGCCCGGCTGGCGGGCAGTTTTTTGCCCGCAGCCTCCTTCTCCTTGCCGAAAACTGTCAGGCTCTGGCCCCATTTGATGTCGTCGGCGTGGGCGAGGCGGTTCATTTTTTTCAAATCGTCCACGTCCATGTCGTGTTTGCGCGCGATGGAGTAGACCGTGTCACCCTCTTGGACCACATAGGCGACCTTCTTGCCGCCATTGTCCGGCTCGCTTTGGCGTTGCTCGGCAGGCGGCTCGTCGCGGTCATGGCCTTTCTGCGCCGCTTTGTGCCCAGCCCGGCCCGGCGGCACGCGCTCCTCGCGGGCAGCGGCGACCGGCGGTTCGCGTTCGGCCGCTTTTGCATTCGCTCTAAGCTCGGCGGCCGGCTCGTCGCGGTTCTTCGCCGCGGCCTTGGGCGTTGTTTTCGAGGGCGCGGGCTCCTTCGCGGCCAGGGAGGCGCCGCGCTCGTAATCCGCCATTTTCAGGACGGAATCGATGGAGGATTCATTGTCGCTTTTGCGGGCCAGTTTCGGCGCCGGCCATCCGGCGCTGGCGGCCAGCGGCTTTTCGGCCACCGGTTCGGCGGTTCTCGCCGACGCGGCCTTTGGCATCCGGGGTGTCGGCGCGGCGGCGAAGCGCTCGGCGGCCAGGGGTTTTTCCTCTGGATCTTGCGGCTCCGCCGCCGACTCGGCGGGGAAGTTCTCGGTGGCGAGGGGCTTTTCCTGCGGTGCCGGCGGCTCCGCCGCCGGTTCGGCGGAGAGGCTCTCGGCGGACTGTGGGGGCGGCTCCGCCGCCGATTCGGCGGCGAAGCTTGCGGTCGCCGGAGGGGGGGTAGCCGGTGCGCGCGTTTGCAAGTCGGCGGCAGGCGGCGCGCTGGCTGTGAAGCTTGCTTCCATGGGCGCGGAGCCTGCGGCCGGGGCGTCGCGTCCATCGAGCCCCTGGGAATTCGCGATCTGGCGCGCCAGCTCTTCCTTGAAATCGACAATTTTCTTGTGCGCGGGGATGAACAAGCGGTAGCTCCCGTCGAGATCCACGTGTTGCCGCTTGAATCCCGGGTTCAACTCGAATAGCCTATCCAGCGAGATGTCGGCGGCATTGGCCGCCAAGGCCAGGTCGACCTGCTTGTTCATCTTGACGGTCTTGTACAAGGCCTGGTTGGGAATGGGACGCAATTCAAAGCCGTACTGGTCCGAGTCGGCGAACAGCCTGGCCACGGCCAGCAGGCGCGGCACGTAGGTCCGCGTCTCTTGCGGCAGATCCAGCGACCAGAAGTCGGTCGGCAGGCCGCGCGCGGCGTTCCTCTGGATGGCCCGGGCCACCGCGTGTTCGCCGCAGTTGTAGCCGGCGATGGCCAGCAGCCAGTCGCCGTTAAAGTCATTGTGCATTTTCTTCAAATATTTGATGGCGGCGCGGGTGGAGGCGTAAATGTCGCGGCGGCCGTCGTAGGAATGGCTGGTCTTGAGGCCGTAATGGCGGCCGGTCGCGGGGATGAACTGCCAGATGCCGGCGGCGTGCGCCGGAGAGACCACATGCGGCTGGAAGGCGCTTTCGACGACCGGCAGCAAGGCCAGCTCGCCTGGCAAATTCTGTTTTTCCAATTGCTTGACAATGGAATACAGGAACGGCTCGGCCCGCGACTGCACCCGCTCGATATAGGTCGGGTGGTTGATGAACCAATTGAGTTCCCGGTCAATGTCGGCGTTGTTCTCGGCGGGCAGGTCGAAGCGGTCGAACAACCGATCCCAAAGATTGTCATAACTGCGCGGATCGGGGAGTTTGGCGAGGCCCAGCTTTTTGGAGCGGTGGCCTTTTTTGAGCTTGACAATATGGTTCGCCGTGTCTTTGGCGCCGTTGTCCGCCAGGTTTTCCGTCTTCAGCTTGCCCGTGTTGGGGCCGCAAGCGGCCAGTGAAAGCGCGAAAATCGACGCGCAGCAAAGCATTTTTGAATGGGGTATGCGCTGTTTCATGGTTATTTTCCTCAGGATTCAAGTCCGGTGACCCATTGCATTAACTCGTCGCGCAACACAATGAAATATAAAGAAGCCAGCGTTCCATCGCCACATCCCCGCCAACTGTTCATGGAATGGTACCATTCCTCCTCCCCTGGGCGGTCGCTGCGCGACAGCGAAGCATCCTACCTCCTGAATTCGCTACAGCTTACTTATTGTCAGCGAATATTACAAGTTGGGCGGCTGGGAATGGAATCAGGGTACATAGCCGAGGAATTCCGTCGGAATTTCACCCTGCTTGTGGAGGATGGGGCGTGTCCGGCCGGCGCGGCGAGCGTGGCGCAAGCCAAAATGGACGAATGGCCCATCGCCTGCGAGAGCGTGGACGCGCTCATCCTGCCCCACCTGCTTGAATTCGAGGCCGACCCCCACCGCATTCTCGGCGAGGCCGAGCGCGTCCTGAAACCGGAAGGGCAGTTGTATGTCCTGGGTTTCAACCCTTGGAGCCTGCCGGGCCTGCTGCGCCACCGGCGGCGCTCCGCCGCCGCCTGGAACGCCCGCTTCATCGGCAGCTTCCAGGTCATGGACTGGCTGAATCTGCTAAAATTCGAGGCCGAATTCAGCGCCGGCTTCGGCTTCCCGTCCGCGCGGCCCTTGGTCGGCCCCCGCTCGGCCTGGCAAAAGTCCATGGCCTGCCTGGCCGACGCCTACGCGGTGAGGGCGATCAAGCGGACGTGGACGCCGATCCCGATCCGGCCGGTCTGGCTCAACGCGCCCGAACTCCTTCCAGGGCAGGCCATCGCCCCCCCTTTCATGCGTAAACACGGAAACCATCGATGACTGACAAAGTGTATGCCTACACCGACGGCGCTTGCCGGGGCAACCCCGGCCCCGGCGGCTGGGGCGTGCTGCTGCGCTACCAAGGCCAGGAGAAAGAGTTGTTCGGCGGGGAGGCCGACACCACCAACAACCGCATGGAGCTGACCGCCGCCATCCAGGCGCTGGAAAGCCTGACCCGGCCCTGCGCCGTCTGCGTCGTCACCGACTCGGTCTATGTCTCCAAAGGCATCAGCGAGTGGCTGCCCAACTGGGTGAAGCGGGGCTGGAAAACCGCCGCCAAGGCGCCGGTGAAAAACGTCGACCTCTGGCAGCGCCTGGAAGCCGCCCGCCTTCGGCACCAAGTCGAATGGCAATGGGTGAAAGGCCACGCCGGCCACCGCGAAAACGAACGCGCCGACCGCCTCGCCAACCGGGGCGTCGATGAGGTTTTGCGCGGCTCCAACGCGAGGTAAGCCTATGCGCCAAATTGTGCTGGACACCGAAACCACCGGCCTCAGCCCCGAGGACGGCCATCGCGTCATCGAAATCGGCTGCGTCGAACTGCTCAACCGCAAACTGACCGGCGACCGCTTCCACACCTACCTCAACCCGCAGCGCGCCATCGACCAGGGCGCGGTCGATGTCCACGGTCTGGACAACCAGTTCCTGGCGGACAAGCCCTTGTTCGGGCACATCGCCGCCGATTTCATCCGCTTCGTCGAAGGTGCGGAGCTCATCATCCACAACGCCCCCTTCGACGTCGGCTTCCTCAACGCCGAGCTCAAGCGGCTGGGCGAAGGCCACCGGGCCATCGGCGACTATTGCGGCGTGCTGGACACCCTGGCCCTGGCCAAGAAAAAGCACCCGGGCCAGCGCAACAGCCTGGATGCCCTCTGCAAGCGCTACAACGTCAAAAACAGCCATCGCGAGCTGCACGGCGCGTTGCTGGACGCGGAGATACTCGCCGACGTCTACCTGGCCATGACCGGCGGCCAATCCGACTTGCTGCTGGAGCCGGACAAGCGCGAAGAGGCCGGTTTGCCGGGCGCGTCGTCCGCCGGCGCGCCCGGCGTCCGCAAAACCCGCCCGCCGCTTCCGGTCGTCCGTTGCGGCGCAAGCGATCTGGAGGCCCACGAGGCGAGGCTGGAGGCCATCAACAAAAGCAGCGGCGGGCGGTGCCTCTGGCTGCGGTAAGGCTGGAATTGCGGCCCGTTATGATATATCCTATGCGGATAGCGAAATTCGGAGAGGTGGCCGAGCGGTTTAAGGCGGCGGTCTTGAAAACCGTTGAAGGTTGATCCCTTCCGTGGGTTCGAATCCCACCCTCTCCGCCAAATCCAGACTTCATCAGCCCTCCTGTCATGGTCAATGTCCTGTTGGTCGATGATCACGAGCTTGTGCGAACGGGCATAGAACATTTGCTGGCGGGCAGCGCCGCCATTGATGTCGTCGGCGTCGCCTGCTCAGGGGAAGAGGCCATCAAAATGGTCGACGCCCTGATGCCCGATGTCGTGCTGATGGATGTCCACATGCCGGGAATCGGCGGCATCGAAGCCATCCGCAAAATCAACAAGAAGCACCCCGGGGTGAAAATCGTCGTCCTGAGCGCATTGTCGGACGGCCCCATACCGCAGCAGTTGTTGTGCGAGGGCGCACAAGGGTACCTCTCCAAAAGCTGCTCCGTCGCCGAATTGATCGGCGCGGTCATGGCCGTCCATGGGGGGGGGCGCTATTTGAGCGCCGACGTGGCGAACCGGCTGGCGCTGTCGCATTTGCCTGGAACGCAGACCGGCTGCCCGTTCGAGCAACTCTCCCAGCGCGAAATGCAAATCGTCCTGCTCACCCTGCAAGGGAAGGACGTGGCGGAGATTGCGAATTTGCTCATGATCAGCCCTAAAACCGTGAGCACTTACCGCTACCGGGTATACGCCAAACTGGCGGTGAAAAACGATGTGGAGCTGGTGCGCCTGTCCTTGAAGCACCAGTTGAAGACAGAATCCGCCTAAGCCGTTCCGGCAGTTGGCCCGCAATAGCTCGAAACTTGAAAACCACCCGCCCTGGTGGTGAAATTGGTAGACACAAGGGACTTAAAATCCCTCGCCTTAACCGGCGTGCCGGTTCGATTCCGGCCCAGGGCACCATATAAAACAAAGGCTTGCGAGGTTAATCCGGCAAGCCTTTTATTTCGTCTTTTTTCGGTGCTACCAGGGTGCTACCCCGTGGCGGTGCTACCGGTTTTTTCCGCCCTTCGGACGGCCAAAAAGAAACCCGGCGCGGGCCGGGTCTTGGGTGCTTCCGTGGTGATCGAGGGGTGGTCTTGCTGGTGCTGGACGGAACCGGCCAGGGCAAAGGCCCGTGCTGTCGGTTCTGGCGATGGCGGCCAGCCCGAAGCTTTGGGCCGGGTGCGCTGGTGCCTGTCCGCCGCGTCGGCCATCCTGATCGAAGCCCAAGAGTCTGGCCCGGCTCGGTGCCTGGTGCTGGCCTTCCAGATCGAGGGATATGCCGCGCTGAATGGTTGGCCTTCCCGTCCGCCGAAGATCGTTTTTGAGATGCCCAACGGCGACAGCGTGCTAGTTGACGCATAACACGCCACTTTTGATGTTTAATGCAAAGTTAAGCTATTAAAAATCAACATATTCAGGAAGCCACAATGTCAGATGCTAACAACGATCTTGTAACTTTTCACAATGAAAACGGAGACATTAAGTTTTCTGTTGACTTTGAAGGGGAAACTCTATGGGCAACGCAAAAACAAATTGCAGAACTGTTTGGCGTTCATGTGTCGGCCATCTCGAAACATATTGCAAATATATGTGATGAAAATGAACTCGATAGAAGTACAAGTATTTCCAATATGGAAATACTTGTGGATGGAGTAAGGACATACAGTGTAGACCATTACAATCTTGATATGATTATATCAATTGGGTACAGAGTTAATTCAACAAAAGCCACGGCCTTTAGAAAATGGGCAACGAAGCAACTTAAGGAGCTTATAACGGAAGGGTTTGTAATTGATGACAACAGGTTTGCAAAAGGACATCTTGCAGCATTTCAAAAGCTTGTTGATCGTGTCCGAGAAATACGCACATCAGAACAGAATTTTTACCATAAAATACAAGATATTTTTGCTACAAGTAGTGATTACAATAGTGGCTCAAAAGTGGCACAGGATTTTTTTGCCACAATACAGAATAAATTCCATTACGCCACTCATGGAAATACCGCCGCAGAGTTGGCCGCAAAAAGAGCCAATTCAGACAAAATAAACATGGGTCTTACGTCGTACAAAGGGAAAGACGTAACATTGCTTGATGCCAAGACAGCAAAGAATTATTTAACTGAATTAGAGATAAAAAAACTAGAGTTACTTACTGAACAATTTTTATCTTTCGCTGAGTTACGCTATTACGATAAAAAATCAATGACAATGGGAGATTGGGAAATAAAGCTAAATGAATTTTTGAGGTTTAACGAAAAAGAAATCCTTCAAGGAAAAGGCAAAATGTCTAGCTCAAGAATGATTGAAATTGTTGACGCTGAACTAAAAAAATATAAAGAAAAGAGAAAATTACAAAAAAAATAAATGGATTGTGCATCTATTACATAATGCCGGGATTTCTGTGAAGGAGGTTCTTGCTATGGCAAATTTGCCCGAACCAAGAACCGCCGCCCCGTGCGCATGGGCCTGCCCCTTCACTCCTTCCGCAGCGCCGCCCGCACCGTCGCCGAGAAATCGGCCCACGCCTCCCGCCTCGCCTCTGTCCGCGCCTTGGCGATGTCCTTGGCCGGTTGTGATCGCATCCCATGCTTCCGGCTGTTCCGGCTGGCTTTCGCCTTGCCCTTGGCTGTCCTTGGCCCCGTGGATTTCTCCCAAGGCTTCAATTGCCGGATAAGTTCCGCCTGTTTGGCCCGGCGTTCTGTTGTCCATGTCGCCATGCTGTTTTCTCTCCGCTTAGTTCGTTTGCCGGGTTTCGCGCTTCAGGATCGCGGCCCGGCCATCGTTTCAGCAAACGAAGTATTTGCCCCGTGTGTGGATCAACGCCAGGCTTGCCCCAGCAGCCCGGCCAAGGTCATCGGCTGTTGCATCTGCCCGCCATTTCCAAGCGCCCTTATCTTGGCCGCGTTGCCGTACACGTCGGCCATGTTGAACGATCCAAGGGGGCTAGGGCTGTTTCCTTCATTGAATTGCCCGCCGGTCATTGTGGAGCCTATTTGCTGCAATCGCTGTAGGCGCAAAAGCTTGGTGAATGGGTCGTTTTCATCTTCGCCGGTATTACCTGGCACGCTTGAATATCCTTGCGACAGTCGCCGCATGGCGTTGGCATTGGTGAGGATGTCGCCAAGCGAGTAAGTGCTAAACTGGTTTTGCGGGTTCATGTGCCTGCCTTTTCTGGATTGGGTTTATCGTTCGTGGTCGATTCTTTGCCGGGTATTCTTGGGGTATAAAGCGCCTTCATCTGCTCCAACACCTTGGCGGTGTCCGCTGGCTTGGGCGCGGGCTTTCGGGGTTGGCGTTTCATGGCCCTGGCTCCCCGCCAAGGTTGCCCGCGACAGTTCCCGCCGTCGCCTCCAACCAAGAACCGAACGGCCCGGCCTGTGGCGGTCGTTCTGCGATTTCCCTAAGGGCTGGCAATGATTCGGCAACCTGCCGCCTCATGTCGGCCAAGCTGTCAGCGGTCGGCGTGTGGGCCTTGTCCCGCACCAGGGCGCAGAACGCCGGAACTGACAAAACCGCCGTCCAGTCGATGCCGCCCCACGCCTCCCCGTAGACCTCGCCGTTTATCGCGCTGAGAGGCACCAGGACGTGCCATTCCTGCCGGTCGGCACGGAAGGCCAGGATAGGAGTTCGGGCCGCTCTACGGGCCTGTGCTTCGGCCTGCTCCCAAAACTTCGCCAGCATGGCCGGGGTGATCGCCGCGTACCGCTTGCACTCGATAGCGAAGCCCCGCAATGCCAGCGCCGCCGGTTCATCGCCTACGGCTTCAAGATCGTGCCCGCCGGATCTGGATTGTTCGAGATTCCGCGCCAACTTGACGCCCAACAAATCCAGCAACAACGCCGCGAACTCGCGTTCAGCCGCCGCGCCCTTGGCCCGGCTGTTGATTCGGTGCGCCGCAATTTCGCGGGAGTCTTGCGCTTTCCATGGGTGGCTTGCTTTCGGCTTTGAATTCGGGTGTTGCCGGTTTGAATTGGCGTGTGGCTTGGTCATTCGGTGGTTTCCTCGGTGCAAGGGGTGAATGCTTGGCAATGGTGGTAATCGTCCGCCCACCATCGAACCGGCCCGCAAGCGCCAGGTGCGGGAACGTTCGCCGCGCAGTCGATAAGGGCAGGGTGGCCGGTCGGGGTTGCGTGTCGGCAGTCGTGGCAGCGAACCGGCCCGGCCTTTGGCGCTGGTGCTGGCCGGGGGTTCCAGGCGCGAAGCTGTTCCGCGTGTGCTGGGTCGCGGGCTTCGACGGTCAAGGCAACGCCCGCCGGGGTGTGGACGGTGACAGCCTGCCCGCCGCCGGGGTGGTTCTGGCCTTGGCGTCGGGCTTCATCGTTCCGGCCTGCCAGGATCGCCAGCAAGGCGGGCTTGTTGGCCGCGATGGCCTCCCGGTAGTTGGCGACGATGGCCGGGCTCCCGGTCGCCGACAGCCTGCCGCCGGGTTTTGGTTGGAGGGTTACGCCATGGCCTGCTAGGGTCTTGACGAGTTCGGTTGCGGTCATCGTCAAAACTCCTCCGTGATAATTTCAATCTTCCCGGCTCCGACTGTCACAAGCGGCACACCCGGCACACCCTCTAAAGAGGGGTGTGCCGTGCCGTGCCGTTCCTTGTCGGCACAAGGCGGCACACTGTGCCGGTCTGTGCCGTTGTGTGCCGGGCTGTCATCGTCGAAGATTGCCCACCAAAAGCCGCCCATGGTTTGGGCGTAACCGGCCTCTTGTAGCCGCTGCCTTGCCCGCTGGAAAGCGATTTTTTTGGCGTGCTGCCCGTCGCCGTCCGCGTCTATGACTTGGTAGGCTTCCGCTCGCCAATGGTCGATATGGCAAACCATCCGGCCCGCACCAGCCCCGGCGAAGCCGCCGAATCTGGCCTTGATTTCAGCCGTTGGCGGTTCGCCGTTCGCTTCGGCCGCCCGGTGCAAGGCGGTCAATACCGCGCCATCCCGGCAAGATAGGCGCTTTCGGATGGGCGTGTAGCCCTGTTCCTGGTGTGCCGGTTCGACCGCGCACGAAGTCACGGGGTCGCCGTCGTCATCTTCCCCCAGATCCACAACCCGCAGGGTGAAGCCGTGGGCCTCGCCGTCCCTTCCGTCTTTGGCTTTGGAAAGCATCCATTCGCGCCGGTCGCCGTCGCGTGTCACTTGAATCACGGCGTCCAGCGCGGCGAACAGGCTGGAATGGCCCCTCATGCCCTTGGCCGCGTCCTTTCCGGCATGGTGTACCAAAGCCACAAGCCCGCCCGTTTCGGCCTGTAGGCGCTTGCAGGCGGCGATTATGCGGCCCATGTCCACGGATGAATTTTCATCCGCCCCCGGCGCGCCCCGGTTCAGCGTGTCAATGAAAACCGTGGGGCAGTCAAAGCCCGCGCCCTTGATGGCAGACACCAGCGCGTCCAGGTCGGAAGTCAGCAGATCAAACGGGCTGGCGATGAAGCGGACATTTGCCAGGGCGTTGCCGCCGTGCTGGGTTCGGTAGGCCGCTATCCGGTTGCGCAAGCCGCCTTCGCCCTCAAGCACCAGGCAGACGACCGGGCCGGGCTTCACGCGGTAGCCGAACCATTCGGCCCGCCCGGCGATGGCCCCGGCCATGTCGAAGGCCAGAAAGCTTTTACCCGAACCGGACGGCCCGAAAATCGCCGCTATCCCCGCTTCAGGAAGAACGGGCTTGATGCGGTAGGCTTGTGGGGGTAGCTTCGCCAAGTCTTCAACGGTCAGAAGGGTATAGGCGGGGGCGGGTTTGGCGTCGCCGACCAAATAAACCGGCCCACGCCCGTCGTGGTCGATGGTGAATTCTTTCCGCTTCATCGGACACCGCCAGGCCGGAAAATCGGCGACGGCAATTCACAAAGCGGCCCGACAGCGGGAACGGCCCAAGCCCAAATGACAAACAGCGCCCCGGCTTGTACAAGCTCAACGCTCAACGCGACAAGGCGTGGCCTTGGCTCTTGCTCCCCGAATCCGTGCAAGACGCAATCCCGGCCCGCAACAGGCCAGCGGTAAGAGGCTGGGTTATCGCCGAATGGAAGCAAAAGCCGACTTCCGGCGAACCAGAGTGAACGCCATCTTTCCCATGCGCCGCTCCCGGTCAAAATCACAATGCTGTTTTTAATTGCCTGGTCTAGCTGGTTTCCGCCCGGTGGAAGTTTGCGCCGTTGGGTACTCATGGCGTCCATCCTCCCAAGCATCGCGCCGCCCGCTCCGCTTCCATGCTGCGAATGCGGCCCGCGTTCACAGCCAGGCACAGGCACCAGCGAAGCGCCCGCGCCCGGTTTGGCGTGATTCCTCGCCCAATCGAGGAAACTAAAATGCGGACGGCCCAAGGCGGAACCGCGCCGGATCGGCCAGAATAGGCGATGGCGGTTTTCAAAGTTCCCGCTGCCGGTGTAACATTGGCTTCGCCCCGTGTCCTTTCCCATTCGCCCCTTTGCCGCCCCCCAGCGGCAAGGGGTTTCGCGTTTCTAGTCTGGCTGTTTTTCATGGCATACCTCCCCGAACGCTTCCGAGATCGGCTTTGCAACGGACTCGCAAAGTTCGGCGTGTTGGTCGGCTAGGTCTTGGCCGATAATCGCGAGTCTTTTTACCTGTTCAGGTTCGTCATGTAGCGCCAAAATTGAACGAAACAGCGCGGCCAAATCCTTTAGGCCGGATATGGCAATATCGCGGGTGTTGATTCCATCCAAAACCAGATCGTGCTTTGTGACGGTATACCCCCCGAACTCTAAAACCTCCTTATATTCGTCCAGCGTCAGCACGTGGGAATCCTCCTTTACCGTGTGGGCCGAGAACTGGCCGTTGCCTTCATGTTGAAGCAGTAGGCGCAAGCCAATCGGCGGAAAGGTCGGGGCTTGGGGCTCTTGGGTGGCTTGGGTGTTCGCGGCGCTCATGCTTTAGCCTCCACTCTGGCCCGCTTGGCCGAACTAATTTCTTCGGCCTCCCATTTCAGCGCCGCCGCTGCCGGATTCAATAACAGGTAAATCTTACTCGATATACCGTCCAGATCATCAGCGCAAGACAACAGGTCGCCAATGTCGCCTATAGCGTCGGCGGCATTTAGAAGGGTTTCACTCGCGCAAACTGAGGAAATGAGGGGGTTTATTTTCGCCGCTGTTGCGCGGTTGATGGTGGGGGGCTCTTGGGTAGCTTGGGGATTTTCAGCGTTCATACCTTGCCCCCCTGCTGCGAAGTGTGGGTATGCGTGCGCCTTTCGAGAAAGGCCCGCAAGTCGCCAGCTTTGTAGAAAACCTTGCGGCCAGATTTAATAAATTTGAGGTCGTAGCGGCCAGTACAGCGCCAGGTGCTTAGAGTTTGCAGCGCAACGCCAAGTATGGCCCCGGTTTCCACGGGGGTCAGCAAATAGGAATTGGGTAGCGCGTCAAGGTTGACGGGTTGGACACGGGAAAGCGCCGTGGCTGTATGGATTTCGGGCGTGGCTTGGGTGGGGTTTGGGCGGATTTCGCCCGTGGTGGGGGTGTTCATTGGGTGGCTCCAAGTATGATTATTGGAGCCGACACGTCCGCTTTCCACGGCGGATTGGTGGCGGCTGGTGCGGGGGTGGAAAACCGGCTACTTGGAAACCGGCCAGGAATTACCCTGCCCCGCACCAGCAGCCATGATGAAGCAGCAGGCACAAAAAAAGCGCCCACTGGTTGGCGCTGTGCGCCAAGTAGTTCAATCGGGTTTCCACGCCCGGCCTCCGATGCGTCGAAGGCATTGACATTGTGCGCCGCGCTGGCCGGGGTCGTCAAGCGGCCCCGTGTGTGCCTAGGCTTGGTGGGTGGATCGTAGGCAAGTGCCACCGCCGTGGTTGGCAGCAGGTTTGCCGGGGTGGGGGTTGGGGATTGCATGGTGTGCCCTCGTCGTTGTTGGTGGACGTGGGCAATTTTGGGGGAATCGGCTTAGGACAGTGGCGGGCAGTGTCCTAACTTTGTTCGCTTTCTTTCGGGTTGGCAGTGCGCCGCTGGATCGTCTTTGCCGAAACTTTGAAGTGTTTGGCCGCTTCTCTTTGTAAATCGCTGTAGCTTAAATGAGGATTTTTATAAAACAATTCGTTAATATATTCCTGATACTTCCCCCACCTTGTAATTTTCTCGACTTCATTCCCGTGGATTGCTTCATGTCCTAGTTTTGTGCTTCTCCTTACTTTTACACCGGCTTTTGTGTCTTCTTTCAAGTTTGAAACCATATCGACAGAAGCCATAAACATTGCTGCATGATGCATATGCGCCTTAAGCTTATTACCTGCCGCATCAAATTTACCTTGCGCCGCTAATCGAACAGCAAGCAATACAGAATCATTTTCAGCGCTAGAATGATCGTCCGGTAATTCTCTAGCAAGTTGAAGAATCCGCTCCGCATATTGTTGCGGCATAGTAAAAGGATCAAAACCGGCTTTCTCCGCATTTGCGGCGATGAAATAGCCAAGCAAAAGCTTTCCTAGCTGTTCATCTGGTAAATTGAAAGATTCAGGCGGAATAGGTGGTAGTCGCATAAAACCCCTTCAAATCTGCCCCCTCAAAACAAAATAAAAAACCAGCCCCACAGGTGAAGGGGTTCCCGCTTTTCGGCCCGTCGGCCTAGGGCTGGCTTAAACTGGATATTCCGGCGACAGCCCGCGCCGCGCCGACGTGGCAAGCTCGATTTTATAAGCCATGCGCGGCCTTGACAGTTTCCCATGGGGTTGTGCTTTCGCTGCCGTCGGCTAGACCGGCAAGAACTAATTCAGCGTCGCGTATGTCTTCCTGGTTTTCCAAAAACTCAAGCACCACGTCCTTAATAAAATCATCGGCGTTTTTGCCCGCCAGCGTCGCCAGTTGGTTTAAGGCTTGCTCGGTGTGCGTATCAAATTGCAAGGTGTGCATGGTGTTGCCCGGTGGTTTAAATGTGATTTGCCAGCTTGAGAAGCAAAGTGGTGATGATGGTGATTTGCAGAATGCCCACGCCGACAACCCAGCGGATACAGCGTTTTTATAATTGATTAGTTACCCATCATTATAGATACATAAGCAGTGATTGCATAAATTTGCTATACTGTAAATCATAAAATTAAAATCTTTTTTGTCCCAATGGACTGGGCAAGCCA
>Ga0265327_10001254_pt1 | contig 33701 bp, 26 predicted proteins | sample 41621metaG_FD_202089 | JGI IMG/M metagenome (GOLD analysis project Ga0265327, IMG submission 202089) | Rhizosphere microbial communities from Carex aquatilis grown in University of Washington, Seatle, WA, United States - 4-16-21 metaG | ecosystem: Host-associated > Plants > Roots > Rhizosphere...
GTAGCCGGCGATGTTGGCCTGGGAACTCAAGACGTCCATGCTCTGCGCGCGCGTCGTGCGCGGCGCGGCTTCGAGGGCGAAGCCGGTGATGCCGGCCGTGGCCATGCGCTGCAGGCCGGCAGCATCGAAGGGGTTGAGCATGCCGACCACCACCGTGCCGGGCTTCATGAGAGCAAGCTCGTTGTCGAACGGAGAACGCACCTTCAGCACGATCTCGCAGCCAAAGGCACCGGGCGCATCGACGATCTCCGCGCCGGCGGCCTGGTAGGCCGCATCGGTCACGCTGGCGGCCACGCCCGCGCCCGACTGCACCCGCACCGCATGGCCCGAGGCGACCAGCTTCTTCGCGGTCTCCGGGGTGACGGCGACGCGGGTTTCGCCCGCCGTGGTTTCGACCGGCACGCCTATCAGCATGGGAATCTCCTCAGGGCATCGTTTGAATGGCGCCAGAGCTTACCCGAAGACGCCTCGTTCCAGACCGGCCGTTGGGCGCCTGCCCGAGACGGTCCGGCAAGCGCGGCGCCTGGCTCGTCCGCTACCAAATCGATAGCGCGAAATGGCTGCCGCGAGACGCGGCGCGGAAGCAACTGGATACACTGGCGCCAACGCGACCGGACGCAAGAAAGCCGGCGCGCCGACACCGCGAGGCAACAGGGGGAAACAATGCGCATAGCCGCACTCGAAGACGAAGCGAGCCATCTCGAACTGATCCGTCACACCATGGAGGTCATGGGCCACGAGTGCCATGGTTTCGGCGAAGCCAGGACGCTGCTGCGCGATCTGCACCGGCAGACCTACGACCTGCTGATCCTCGACTGGAACCTGCCCGACATCGAGGGCCCGCGCGTCGTGCGCTGGATCCGCGACGACCTGCACAGCTCGCTGCCGATCCTCTTCGTCACGCACCGGCAGAGCGAGGAGGACATGGTCGAGGGCCTGGCCGCAGGCGCCGACGACCTGATGGTCAAGCCGATCCGGCTCGGCGAGCTGCAGGCCCGCGTCGGCGCCCTGTTGCGCCGCTCCTATCCGGCGCAGCACCTCAACCAGCTGGTCTTTCGCGGCTATTGCTTCGACCCGTCGACGCGGACCCTGCGCATCGACGGCAAGCTGGTCGAGCTGAGCCGGCGCGAATACGAGCTCGCGCTGATGCTGTTCCAGAACCTCGGCCGGCTGCTCTCGCGCGAGCACCTGCGCGAGGCGATCTGGGGCGTCGGCATGGAGAGCCCTTCCCGCTCGCTCGACACCCATGTCTCGCGACTGCGCCTGAAACTGCAGCTGAGCCCGGCCAACGGCTTCATGCTGTCGGCCGTCTATGGCCTGGGCTATCGGCTGGAGCCGGTCGACAACGGCCGGCTGGCGCCCTTCTCCGGATCCGCGGACACGGCGCAATGAGCGTCCGGGGCCGCCATGAAGCGGCTTCGCTGGCCGAGCGCCAGCGCGATGCGGCGCTGCGCTTCCTCTCGCACGATGCGCGCAGGCCGGCCGCCCAGATCCTCGGGCTGATCGAGCTGGCCCGACTCAAGGCGCCGCCAGCCGAAGTCCAGGTCGAGACGCTGCTGCGCCAGATCGAGGACGAGGCACGCGCCGGTCTCGAAGCCTCGGATCGCCTGGTGCGATGGATGCGCGCCGAGGCCCGGCCGCTGCGCCTGGAGGCGCTGGACCTGGCCGCACTGCTGCGGCAGGCTGTCGACGCCGCCTGGCGGCAGGCCGCGGCGCGCCGCATCCTGCTGCAGCCCGTCTGCGCGCTCGACGATGCACCCTGCCTGGCCGACCGCGACCTGCTGGACGGCGCCCTGGCCGAACTGCTGGGCCAGTCGATCCAGCTCGCGCCGCCCGATACCCTTCTTCGATTCGAACTTGCCGTCGACGGCGCAGCGCATTGGCGCATCTCGCTGGACGGCGACGGGGGAAGACCCCGGTCGCTCCCGTCATCCGCGCCGGATCGCGCGCTGCAACCGCGACCGGCAGAATTGCCGCTGTTGCGCAATGCCTGGCAGCGCCTGGGCGGGACGATCGACGTGCTCCGGCTCGACGCCGATGGCTGCATCGCCCGCCTGCGCCTTCCCAGGCATCGCGTCGATGGCACCGCACCCGCGCCGGCCGCAATCAAGGAATGAACCGATGGCTCCTCAACGCTGGAAACCCAATGTCACGGTCGCGGCGGTGATCGAACGCGACGGCCGCTTCCTGCTGGTCGAGGAAGAAGCCACAGACGGCCTGCGCCTGAACACCCCGGCCGGCCACCTCGATCCCGGCGAATCGCCGGCCGAGGGCTGCGCCCGCGAGACGCTGGAAGAGACCGCGCACCGCTTCGAGCCCACTGCGCTGGTCGGCGTCTACATGGCCCGCAGCCTGGCGCCCGAGGACATCACCTACATGCGCTTCGCCTTCGCCGGCCGGCTCGGCGCAGAGGAGCCCGGCCGCGCCCTCGACGCCGGCATCGTGCGCACCCTGTGGATGACCATCGACGAGATCCGCGCCAGCCGCGCGCGCCATCGCAGCCCGCTGCTGCTGCAATGCGTGGAGGACTACCTGGCCGGCAGGCGCTTCCCGCTCGAACTGGTCCGGGTCGACGCTTCGGTGGCTGCGCCCTCGGCGGCCTGAGCCCGGATCACGCCGCCGCCCAGGCAGACCTCGCCGTCATAGAGCACCGCCGACTGCCCGGGCGTGACGGCCCATTGCGCTTCGCTGAAGCTCAGGCTGAAGGCGCCATCGGCCTCGGAGTTGAAATCGCAGGCGGCATCGACCTGGCGATAGCGCGACTTGGCGGCATAGCCGCCTTTGGCCGGCGCATGGCCGGCGATCCAGCTGGCGTCGTCGGCCTCGAGCACCGAGGACAGCAGCCAGGGGTGATCGTGGCCCTGCACCACCCACAGTGCATTGCCCGCCATGTCCTTGCGCGCCACGAACCACGGCGCATGCTCGCCGGCACCGCGCTGCGCGCCCCGGGCCTTGATGCCGCCGATACCGAGCCCCTGGCGCTGCCCCAGTGTGTAGAAGCTCAGGCCCTGGTGCTCGCCGATCTGGCGGCCGCGCTCGTCGCGCACCGGCCCCGGCTCCTTGGAGATGTAGCGGTTGAGGAACTCGCGGAAAGGCCGCTCGCCGATGAAGCAGATGCCGGTCGAGTCCTTCTTCCTGGCGTTCGGCAGGCCGATCTCGTCGGCGATCCGGCGCACCTCGGTCTTGTGCAGCTCGCCGACCGGGAACAGCGTCTTCGACAGTTGCTGCTGGTTCAACCGATGCAGGAAGTAGCTCTGGTCCTTGGCCGGATCGAGGCCCTTGAGCAGTTCGTGGCGCCCGCTGCCCTGGTTGAAGCGCACCCGGGCGTAGTGGCCGGTGGCGATGTTCTCGGCGCCCAGTCGCATGGCATGGTCGAGGAAGGCCTTGAACTTGATCTCGGCATTGCACAGCACGTCGGGATTCGGCGTGCGGCCGGCCCGGTATTCGCGCAGGAACTCGGCGAAGACGCGGTCCTTGTAGTCGGCGGCGAAATTGACGTGCTCGATCTCGATGCCCAGCACGTCGGCCACGCTGGCGGCATCGATGAAGTCGACGTTCGACGAGCAGTATTCGCTGTCGTCGTCGTCTTCCCAGTTCTTCATGAAGATGCCGACCACCTCGTGGCCCTGCTGCTTGAGCAGGTGTGCCGTGACCGCGGAATCGACGCCGCCGCTCAAGCCCACCACGATGCGCTGCTTTTTCATAGGGCGAGCATTTTCCCAGCAGCGCCAAGCCGGTGCCGGCGCAAGGAAATCAGGCGGCCTCGTCGCGCAAGCCGGCCAGCAGCTCGTAGGAGCGTAGCCGCGCGGCATGGTCGAAGACCTGCGAGGTGATCATCAGTTCGTCGGCGCCGGTGCGCTCGATGAAGGCCCGCACGCCGGCGCGCACGGTGTCGACCGAGCCGACCGCCGAGCAGGACAGCACCGAGTCAAGCAGCGCGTTCTCGGCCGGCCCGACCTTCTGGCGGTAGCCCTCGACCGGCGGCGGCAGCCGGCCCGGGCGGCCGCTGCGCAGGTTCACGAAGGCCTGCTGCCAGGAGGTGGCACGGAAGGCGGCCTCCTCGTCGGTATCGGCGGCGAACACGTTGAAGCCCAGCATCACGTAGGGCCTGGCCAGCTGCGCCGACGGCTTGAAGGTCTCGCGATAGATCTGGATGGCCTGCAGCATCTGCTGCGGCGCGAAATGCGAGGCGAAGGCATAGGGCAGGCCCAGGTGCGCGGCCAACTGCGCGCCGAAGGTGCTCGACCCGAGGATCCACACCGGCACCTCCAGGCCCATGCCGGGCACCGCGCGCACCGCCTGGCGCGGCTCCTTCGACATGAAGTCCATCAGCTCGATCACATCCTGCGGGAAGCGGTCCGAATCCGACTGAAGATCGCGTCGCAGCGCCTGCGCGGTGCGTTGGTCGGAGCCCGGCGCACGGCCCAGGCCGAGGTCGATCCGGCCCGGGTAGAGCGATTCGAGGGTGCCGAACTGCTCGGCGATGACCAGCGGCGAATGGTTCGGCAGCATCACGCCGCCGGCGCCGATGCGGATGGTCGAGGTGCCGGCGCCGACATGGGCCAGCAGCACCGCGGTGGCCGCGCTGGCGATGCCCGGCATGCCGTGGTGCTCGGCCAGCCAGTAGCGGCGGTAGCCGAGCTTCTCGCCGTGCCGGGCCAGCGACAGCGAATTGCGGAAGGACTGGGCGGCGTCGCTGCCTTCGGTGATCGGTGAAAGATCGAGGATCGAGAACGGAATCATGGGCGGCATCTTGGCCCGATTCGGTGCTCTTCAAGCCGCGAAGGGCTATTCGGCCGGCTGCGGGTAGGCTTGCGCCCATGCTGCCTCGACCCCTCAAAGCCTGGATCGCGATGCTTGCACTGGCCCTGCTGGGCGCCTGCGGCACGCTGCCGGGCCAGGTCGATCGGCCGGTTTCGCACGGCATCCAGGCCGCGCCGGCGCAGAGCCGGCTGGCGCGGGTCGCCGAGGCCAGCCTGCCGCAGGGCGCGCCCTCGGCCTTCCGGCTGCTGCCCTTCGGCGTGCATGCGCTCGACGCCAGGCTGGCATTGATCGAAGGCGCCAGCCGCAGCATCGACCTGCAGGTCTACATCATGGCCAACGATGCCTCCGGCAGGGCCGTGTTCGCCGCGCTGCGCGACGCGGCAGCGCGGGGCGTCCGGGTGCGGCTCTTGCTCGACGACCTCAGCACCACCGGCGCGGAGGAACTGATCGAGGCGCTGGCAGCGCTGCCGAACTTCGAGATCCGCCTGTTCAATCCCTTCTGCTGCCTGCGCGACAGCTTCGCCGGCCGGCTGCTCAGTTCGCTGGGCGATGCGCGCCGGCTCAACCACCGGATGCACAACAAGCTGCTGGTCGCCGACGGCGCGCTGGCCATCTTCGGCGGACGCAACATCGCCGACGAGTATTTCGGGCTCGATCCGCGCGCCAACTTCATCGACCTCGACGCGATCGCGGCCGGCCGGGTGGTGCCGCAGTTCGGCGACATCTTCGATCGCTACTGGAACAGCGAGGACGCCTTTCCGGTCGCCGCAGTCACCGGCCGACGCATCGCCGGCGCGCAGGCCGAGGCCACGCTGGCGCGCCTGCTGCCGGCCCACGCGGCGCGCATCGACCTGGGCCCGCCCGAGACGGACCTGCTGGGCCGCGGCCCGGTCGGCACCGAACTGGCTGCCGGCCGGCTGAGCCTGCTGCCGGCGGTGGCCTACGCGGTTGCCGACCGCCCCACGAAGCGGCAGGAGACGCCGGAGGACCTCGAATTCGGCAGCCTGCGCGCCGGGGCCGAGGCCAACATGCTCGGCACCCGTTCGGACCTGGTGGTGGTGTCGCCCTACCTTGTGCCCGGCCGGCGCGGCATGGCGATGCTGCAGAGCCTGCAGTTGAAGGGCGTCGACATGACGGTGGTCACGAATTCGCTGACCGCGACCGACGCGCCGCTGGTCTACTTCGGCTATGCGCGCTATCGGGTGGGCATCGCCAAGGCCGGCGTCCGGCTCTACGAAATCAGCGCCGACCCGCGTCCGAGCGGCGGCGGCAAGTCGGTGTTCGGCGGATCGTCGCGCGGCCGCCTGCATGCCAAGCTGGTCGTCATCGACCACCAGACCTTGCTGCTCGGATCGTTGAATCTCGACCCGCGCTCGGCGCGCGAGAACACCGAGGTCGGCGCGGCGATCGACAGCCCGGCGCTGGCCCAGGAGGCCCTGCGAATCATCGACGCGATGAAGGCGGAAGCCTACCGGGTGCGCCTCGATGCCGCCGACGGCATGCTGAGCTGGGTGCCCCCCAGCGAGGACGACGACCAGGCCCTCGACGAGGAACCGGGCGTGTCGCCGCTCAATGCGCTGGAGCGGCTGCTGCTGCGGCCGCTGGTGCCGGAAGACCAGCTGTGATCACGCAGCCGGCGCATGCCCGGCGCGGGACCCGACTCAGGCCAGCGCCTTGGCCTTGAGCCTGGCGAACTCGTCGGGCGTGATGGTGCCCGCGTCGAGCAGGGCCTTGGCCTCGGCGATGTGCTCGGCAGGAGACTTGCCCGCGACTTCTCGGATGTAGTTGTCGGTCTCGGACTTGGCGCGCTGCAGGCTGGCGCGCTGGCGCTCGGCCATGCCCCGGCCACGCCCGAAGATGTAGATGATCGCGGTCAGGCCCGGCAGGAAGATCAGGCCGATCATCCACAGCACCTTGTAGCCACCGCCCAGCTCACTGTCGCGGAACAGATCGACCACGATCTGGAACAGGATCAGCAGGTAGGCGATGAGCACGAAGGTCGAAAGAATCAGCCACATCAAGTCCCAGAAATTGCTCATAGAAGTCCTACAGTTAAAAACAAAAAAAGTCGCGAAGTGTAACGACCGCCCCTCAGCTCAGTTCACCACGGCGCTCGCAACACCCACATCGCGAACTGACGCGCAGATGGCCGCGAAGCCGGCCATCCTCCAGGGCAACCAGGGATCCGGCTTTGCCGGGCCCTAGGGTGCGCCCCCCTCCAAGCCGAAGGCGCCAGAGAGGGGGGAGCGGCGAAGCCGCTCGGGGGGTGCTTCATCGCCTCGCACCACGAAGCCAGCTGCGCAGCAGGCTCAACATGAAGCCGCCGGTGAACATGCCCAGCAGGTAGATCAGGAAGACCAGCACCGAGGCCGGCAGCGTGAAGCTCATAGAGAAGAGCGAGATGGTCACCGAATCGAGGTTCTGGAACTTGAACAGGACCACGACCGCGACGAAGAGCACGATGAGGACGATGTAGAGATAGCGGCGCATGCGATGGGCTCCAGGCTGGCTTCGACAGGGCGGATTGTTGCTGGACGAAATGACGGCTCGTCAACCGCCGGGCCGCGTGCCCGGCGGACGCATCGGCGGCGTCGATGGCGGCCGGAATCCAGGCGAACCCCAATTCGCCCACTGGTTGCGATCCGAATACCAGGGTCGGCTGCGGTAGTTGCGGTCCCAGTACGAAGGCAGCGAGAAGCGCACGATCGGCACGTTGCGCACCGAGTTCGACAAGTAGCGTGCGTCGACCCAGCCGCGAGTGCCGCGGCCGGCCGCGATGTCGCACCAGCGCCGGCCCGAGGTGCAGCCGAAGACCCGCACCGAGCTGCGCGCCGGCAGCCAGCTCACCACCGGGAAGGCGCGGTCCGGGCCGGCCCGCACGTTGACCGCGTCGCGCGTGAAGTTGGACTGTTGCGCCCAGCCGGCGAGGGGCGCCGCCAACATCGCCAGCAACAGCAGGGGAAGCCAGGGGCGGCGCATCGCATTCGGCCATCGGATGTTCATCGGGATCTCCGCCATCACGGACCTAGACGCTGATCGCGCCGGTCGCCAGCGCCCGCAGGGCGGCCAGCGCGGCCACGACCAGCAGACCGAAGACCACGGCCTCGGGCGGCGTGAAGAGCCGCTGCTTCTGCTCGCGGCGCGCGAGAAAGTAAAGGAAGGTGCCCGGCGCGTAGAGGATGGCCGAGAGCGCCAGGAAGGTCGGCCCGCCCGCATACAGCATGCCCGCCGCATACAGCGTCGCGATGCCGCCGCGCACCGCGTCGCCGGTACGGCTGGCGCCGTCCTGCTCGTAGGTGCTGCCGGTCCAGGCCAGCTTGAGGCCGTAGGCGGCCACCAGCAGGTAGGGGATCAGCGTCATCGAGCTGGTCATCTTCAGCGCCAGCGTGAAGGCGTATTCGGCGAACCAGGTGACGATGAGGAAGGCCTGGATGACGATGTTGGTGAGCCACAGCGCGGCGACCGGCACCTTGTTGTCGTTCTCGCGCGCCAGGAAGCTCGGCATGGTGTTGTTCTTGGCCGCCGAATGCAGCACCTCGGCCGCCAGCAGCGACCACGAGAGGTAGTTGCCGAGGATCGAGATCAACAGGCCGATGCTGATGAAGACCAGCCCCCAGGGCCCGACGATCGAGGCCATCACGCCGGCCATCGCCGGCGTCGGCAGCGCTTGCAGGTCGGGCCGCAGCAGCACGCCGTAGGACAGCATCGTGACCATGATCAGCAGGCACAGCACGCCCAGGAAGCCGAGGACCGTCGCGGTGCCCACGTCCTCGCGCTTCTTAGCGTGGCGCGAATAGACGCTGGCGCCCTCGATGCCGACGAAGACGAACACCGTCACCAGCATGGTGTGGCGCACCTGGTTGGCCAGGCTGCCGAAGGTCTGCGCCTCGCCGCCCCAGAAGTTCCAGGCGAAGATGTCGGCCTTGAAGCCTGCGATCGCGACCACCAGGAAGACGAAGATCGGCACGATCTTGGCAACGGTGGCGATGGTGTTGAGCGCCGCCGCTTCCTTCACGCCGCGCAGCACCAGGAAGTGCACGCCCCAGAGGATGACCGAGGCCGACAGGATCGCGACCGCGGTCGAGCCGTCGCCGAAGACCGGGAAGAACTGGCCCAGCGTGGCCTTGATCAGCACCAGGCAGGCGACGTCGGCGAGACAGCAGCCGATCCAGTAGCCGACCGCCGAGGCGAAGCCCAGGTAGTTGCCGAAGCCGGCCTTGGCATAGGCGTAGATGCCCGTGTCGAGATCGGGCCGGCGCCGCGACAGGGTCTGGAAGACCAGCGCCAGCATCAGCATGCCGGCGCCGGCGATGGCCCAGGCGATCAAAGCGCCGAAGCCGCCGGTCGACCGGCCGAAGGCCGATGGCAGCGCGAAGATGCCGGAGCCGATCATCGAGCCCACCACCAGGGCGATCAGCGCGACCAGGGAGAGCTTCTGTTCGCCGGAACCGCTTGCTGCGGGTGCGGCCTGGGGCAGTGCGCTCGTCTCGACGTCAACGGAGGCCATCGCCGCCTCCGTTGCGCGCACGCGCCAGTTTTGTTCTCGTCATTTCCACGTTTCGTTCGTCAAGAGGCAATCGGATGCGTCGATGGAACGTCGTCTCCGCGGCTGAACAGGATCAGCATTTTTGTCGCGCCCGGCACGTCGCGCCGCAGCCGCGAACCAGCATCGACGGGCGCCGAATCTTTGTCAAGAAGAAGCCGATGCGACGCCGGCGCGCGAAGCTGCCCGGTTGCGCCGCGAAGCTGTCCAGGCTGGTCAGGCACGACGTGGACAATAGCCGGACGACTTCAACGCCCGCCCATGTCGCTGCTTCAAATCATCATCCTCGCCCTGGTCCAGGGCATTGCCGAACTGCTGCCGATCTCGAGTTCCGCCCATGTGATCGCCGCGGAAAAGATGCTGGGCCTCGATCCGACCGCGCCGGAGATGACCTTCCTGCTGGTCATGCTCCACACCGGCACGATGTTCGCCGTCATCGGCTACTTCTGGAAGACCTGGCGCGCCCGCTATTTCGCCTCACGGCGCAGCTTCCTGCACATCCTGCGGCTGCTGATCATCGCGACCCTGATGACCGGCGTGATCGGCGGCGCGCTGGTGCTGCTGATCGAGAAGCTGGTGCTGGGCAATGCCGGCGGCAGCGGCGAGATCGAGCACCTGTTCGGCAACCCCTACGTGATGGCCGGCGGCCTGGCTGCGGCGGGCATCCTGATCATCGTCTCGGGGCTGCGGCCGCAGGCCGAACGGCCGCTGGCCGCGCGCGAGTCGGCCTGGATCGGCGCGGTGCAGGGCCTGTGCCTGCCCTTTCGAGGCTTCTCGCGTTCGGGCTCGACCATCTCGGCCGGGCTGCTGGCCGGGGTCGATCGCTTCAGGGCCGAGGAATTCAGCTTCGCGCTGGCGGTGATCCTCACGCCACCCGTCATCGCCAAGGAAGCCTGGCGCCTGTTCAAGGCGCAGGGCGCCGAGATCGGCGCGAGCCACGGCCTGTTCGCGTCGCTGGCGCCTGGCCTCTTCGGCATGGTTTGCAGCTTCGGCGCCGGCTGGCTGGCGCTGCGCTGGCTGTCGCGCTGGCTGGAGGAAGGGCGCTGGCACTACTTCGGCTTCTATTGCCTGGCGGCGGCGCTGGCGGTGCTGGTCTTCCTGCGCTGAGCCCCTGCGCCGACCGGCGCAGGCTCGGTCTGCACGGCCCTGCTGCGGCTCAGGCCTGCGCCGGTCGCCGCCAGCCTTCGACCGCATGGCTGGCCGGCAGCCTGTCGGCGCCGAAGAGCTTGCGGCGCAGCGTTCCTTCGGCATAGCGGGTCTTGTAGACGCCGCGCTCCTGCAGCAGCGGCACCACCAGCGCGATGAAGTCGTCGAAGCATTCCGGCACCACGGTACGCGACAGGTTGAAGCCGTCGACATCGGCGTCGGTGGTCCAGGCGATCAACGCATCCGCCACTTGCTCCGCAGAGCCGACCAGGGGCTGCTGCCGGCTGCCCAGCACCATCTGCTCGAGCAGCTTGCGCCGGGTCCACTGGGGACCGGCGCTGCGATTCATGGCGTCGACGTTGGAGACGATGGCCTGGCTCTTGCCCGTCTCGATCGGCTCGTCGATGTCGAACTTGTAGAAGTCGATGCCCATCGATGCGGCGGCGTGGGCCAGGGCGGCCTCGGAGCTGACGTAGCGACGGTAGTCGGCGAATTTCTCCTCGGCCTCGGCCTCGGTGCGGCCGGCGATCACGGTGGCGCCGAGGAAGACCTTGATGTCGGAGGCAGCGCGGCCGCGCTGCACCGCCTGCGCCCGGATGTCGTCGACGATCTTCCTCACGCCGGCCCTGCCCTGGCCGTTGACGAACACGCATTCGGCATGGGTCGCGGCGAAGCGAGAGCCGCGCGCCGACGAGCCGGCCTGGTAGAGCACAGGCGTGCGCTGCGGCGAGGGCTCGGCCAGGTGCATCGCGTCGACCTTGTATTGCGGGCCCGCGTGATGCACCGCATGCACCCGGGCCGGATCGGCGTAGATGCCGCGCGCCTTGTCGCTCAGCACCGCGCCGTCTTCCCAGCTGCCCTCCCACAACTGGTAGACCAGCGCCATGTATTCGTCGGCCAGGTCGTAGCGGTCGTCGTGCGCGTTCTGGCCGCTGAGGCCGACCGCACGCGCCGCGCTGTCGAGGTAGCCGGTGACGATGTTCCAGCCGATGCGCCCGTTCGTCAGGTGGTCGAGTGTCGACATGCGGCGCGCGAACTGATAGGGCGTCTCGTAAGTGAGGTTGGCCGTCACGCCGAAGCCCAGGTGTTGCGTGACCGCGGCCATCGCCGGGATCAGCAGGGTCGGGTCGTTGACCGGCACCTGCACCGCGCCGCGGATGGCCGCGTCGGCGTTGCCGCCCAGCACGTCGTAGACCCCCAGCACGTCGGCGAAGAATATGCCGTCGAAGAGCCCGGCCTCCAGCCGCTTCGCGTAGTCGGTCCAGTAGTGGATGTCGAGGTAGCGCGCGGACTGGTCGCGGGGGTGCGTCCAGAGGCCCTGCTGGATGTGGCCCACGCAGTTCATGTCGAAGGCGTTGAGATGGATCTGGCGCGTCATGGAGTCTCCTGCTCGATCGGGCGCCGCGGCAATGCGCACCGGCGCCAGTTTGCACCAGCCCGTCGCGCCATCGGCTCATCGGAAACGACAGGCAGGCGCTGCCGATGCCTCAGTGCCGGTCGGAAACGTAGTCGGGATACTGCCTGCAGATCTCGTCGACCGCGCTGAGCGTGCCCGACAGGTGCTGGCGCAAGGCCGATGAAGCGGCGGCGGGATCCCGGCCCTCGATGCCGCGCACGATCGCGCGGTGGTCGCGCAGGATCGATTCGGTCTTGCCCGCGGTCGGCAGGTGCAGGCGGCGCAGGCGGTCGACATGGCCCGATGCCTTGGTCACCAGATCCCACAGCGCCGGCACGCCGAGCGCGTCGTACATCTGCCGGTGGAAGGCCCGGTCCGCCTCGACGAATTCGCCGTAGCGCTGCGCCTTGGCCAGCAGGGCCTGCTGGGCGATGGTCGCCTTCATGCCCTCGACCAGCCCCGGCGGCGGCTGCAGCGCCAGCTGGTGCACCAGTTCGAGCTCCAGGGAGCGGCGCAGGAAGTGCGCCTCGCGCGCGGCCGCGATGTCGATGCGGCTGACCAGGGTGCCGGACTGCGGAAACACATCGACCAGCCCCTCTTCCTGCAGGCGCAGCAAGGCTTCGCGGACCGGCGTCTGGCTCACGCCGAAATGGTCGGCCAACTCCAGCCGCGTCAGCACGGCGCCGGGCGGGAGTTCGAGCGAGAGGATGGCTTCGCGCAGGCTGTCGAGCACCTGCGGCGAGGCATAGCGGGTTCGATCGAGTCTGAATCTGGGCAGGGCACTCATCGGACGTGATGGTAGCAGTTGACGTACTAATATATTAGTGTTTCAATCGACCCCGAGCGGGGCCTCTACCCGCAATCCCCCGGAGACTTTCATGACCCGACGCAGCCACGACACCCTGCGCAGCGCCCGCTGGTTCGCACCCGACGACTTCCGCTCCTTCGGCCACCGTTCGCGCGTGCTGCAGATGGGCTACGGCTACGAGGACTGGATGGGCAAGCCGGTCATCGCCATCGTCAACACCTGGAGCGATGCCAACCAGTGCCACGGGCATTTCAAGCAGCGCGTCGAGGACGTCAAGCGCGGCGTCTTCCAGGCCGGCGGCTTCCCGCTCGAACTACCGGCCATCAGCCTGTCCGAAAGCATGGTCAAGCCGACCACCATGCTCTATCGCAACTTCCTCGCGATGGAGACCGAGGAGCTGCTGCGCAGCCATCCGGTGGATGGCGCGGTGCTGATGGGCGGCTGCGACAAGACCACGCCGGGCCTGACCATGGGCGCGCTGTCGATGGGCATCCCCTTCGTCTTCCTGCCGGCCGGCCCGATGCTGCGCGGCAACTGGAAGGGCAAGGTGCTCGGCTCCGGCTCGGACGCCTTCAAGTACTGGGACGAGCGCCGCGCGGGCCGGCTGTCGGACCAGGCCTGGTCCGAGATGGAAGCCGGCATCGCGCGCAGCCAGGGCACCTGCATGACCATGGGCACCGCCGCCACCATGATGGGCATCGCGGAATCGATCGGCCTCACCCTGCCGGGCGCGTCGAGCATTCCGGCTGCGGATGCCAACCACGTGCGCATGAGCGCCGACTGCGGCCGGCGCATCGTCGACATGGTCTGGGAGGACTGGACACCCGCCCGGATGCTCTCGCGCGCCAATTTCGAGAACGGCATCGCCTGCGCCATGGCGATGGGCTGCTCGACCAACGCCATCATCCATCTGGTCGCGATGTCGCGGCGTGCCGGCCATCCGGTCAGCCTGGACGACTTCGACGCCTTCAGCCGCCGGGTGCCGGTGCTGGCCAACGTCCGGCCCAGCGGCGATGCCTACCTGATGGAGGACTTCTTCTATGCCGGCGGCCTGCGCGCGCTGCTGGAGCGCATCCGCGGCCACCTGAAGACCGAAGCCTTGACGGTCAACGGCAAGACCCTGGGCGAGAACATCGCGGGCAGCGAGGTCTATCACGACGACGTCATCAGGCCGCTCGACAACCCGATCTATGCCGAGGGCGCGCTGGCGGTGCTGCGTGGCAACCTGGCGCCGGACGGCGTGGTGATCAAGCCCAGCGCGGTGGCGCCGCACCTGCTGCGCCACACCGGCCGCGCCCTGGTCTTCGACGACTACCCGAGCCTGAAGAAGGCGGTGGACGATCCCGATCTGGACGTGAGCGGCGACGACATCCTGGTGCTGCGCAATGCCGGTCCACTGGGCGCCGGCATGCCCGAATGGGGAATGCTCCCGATACCGACCAAGCTGCTGAAGCAGGGCGTGAAGGACATGCTGCGCCTGTCGGATGCACGCATGAGTGGCACCAGCTACGGCGGCTGCCTGCTGCACTGCTCGCCCGAGGCGGCCATCGGCGGGCCGCTGGCGCTGGTGCGCAGCGGCGACCGCATCACCGTCGACGTGCCGGCCCGCACGATCCACCTGGAGATCAGCGACGACGAGATGGCCGCGCGCCGCGCCGCATGGACGCCGCCGCCGCCGCGCTACGAACGCGGCTACGGCTGGATGTTCGGCCGACACATCAAGCAGGCCAACGAAGGCTGCGACTTCGACTTCCTGGAAACCACCTTCGGCAAGCCCGTGCCGGAACCCGACATCTTTTGACTGGAGACATCGCCGATGAATTCGCAAACCCGCGACCGATTGATGAAGGTGAGCACCGCCACCCTCTGCACCGCCCTGTTCAAGCGCGGCCTGCGCAACCAGATGATCCAGAACGTGCGGCCCCTGGGCTGGCAGGGCGCCAACATGGTCGGCCCGGCCTTCACGCTGCGCTACATGCCGGCGCGCGAGGACCGCAACAGGATCGATGTCTTCCTCGACCGCGATCATCCGCAGCGCAAGGCGGTCGAGGAGTGCCCGCCCGGCGCGGTGATGGTGATCGACAGCCGCAAGGACACGCGCGCCGCATCGGCCGGCGGCATCCTGGTGGCGCGGCTGATGAAGCGCGGCGTCGCCGGCGTGGTGACCGATGGCGGCTTTCGCGACAGCCCGGACATCGCCGGCTACGCGATGCCTGCCTACCACTGCCAGCCCAGCGCGCCGACCAACCTGACGCTGCATGAAGCCATCGAGATCAACGGCCCGATCGGCTGCGGCGATGCGCCGGTGTTCCCCGGCGACGTGATCGTCGGCGATGCGGAAGGCGTGGTCGTGCTTCCCGCGCACCTGGCCGACGAGATCGCCGCCGAGGCCACCGAAATGACCGCCTTCGAGGATTTCGTGCAGGAGAAGGTCATGGAAGGCCGCTCCATCCTCGGCCTCTATCCGCCCACGGATGAACAGAGCCGCATCGACTTCACCGCCTGGCGCGAAACGCACGGCCGCTAACCCACGAGGACACGACATGAACACGCACAAGCCCACCCGCCGGCGCACCGCCCTGCTGACGATCCTGGCCTCGGTGGCCTCGATGGCCTCCATGGCGCCCCTCGCCGCCTTCGCCGACGACGCCTATCCCACGCGGCCGATCACGCTGGTCGTGCCCTTCTCGCCCGGCGGCGGCACCGACATCGCCGCCCGCCTGCTGGCCAGCCGCCTGAGCGCCAAGCTGGGCAAGGCGGTGGTGGTCGACAACCGCGCCGGCGCCGGCGGCCTGCTGGGCGCCGAGCTGGTCGCGAAGGCCAAGCCCGACGGCTACACGCTCTTCTTCGCGAACGTCGGCACGCAGTCGATCAACCCCTTCCTCTACAAGATGCCCTACGACGCCGACAAGGCGTTCACGCCGGTGTCGCTGTTCGCCGAGCTGCCCTTCGCCTTCGTGGTCGGTCCGTCGGTGCCGGCCACCAACGTGAAGGAGTTCATCGCGCTGGCCAAGGCCTCGCCCGACAAGTACACCTTCGCCAGTTCCGGCAACGGCGGCTCGCCCCACCTGACCGCCGAGATCTTCCAGCAGGCCACCGGCGTGAAGCTGCGCCACGTGCCCTACAAGGGCGGCGGCCCGGCGATGGTCGACCTGATCTCGGGCCATGTCGACATGCTCTTCGCCTCGATCCTGGAGACCTCCTCCTATGTGAAGGCCGGCAAGCTGCGCGCGCTGGCGGTGACCAGCGCGCAGCGCTCGCCGTCGATGCCCGACGTGCCCACGCTGGCCGAGCAGGGCGTCGCCAATGCGGAATCGGGTTCGTGGACCGCCGTCATGGCGCCGGCCGGCACGCCGCAGGACATCATCGACAAGCTGGCCGCCGGCGTACAGGCGGTGGCGCAGATGCCCGACGTCAAGGAGCAGTTGATCGCCCAGGGCGCCGTACCGCGCGGCACCACGCCGGCCGAGCTGCAGAAGGTGATCGATGCCGACAAGGCGCGCTACGGGCAGGTCATCAAGGCCCGCGGCGTGCGGCTCGATTGACGCGGCCGCAGCAGGCACGACGCGCGAAGGAGCCAGCTTGAACGACACGATCTCCATCCATGAAGCGGTCGGGCCGGCCGTTCCGCTCGCGGGACGGCGCAGCCGCACGCGCTTCACCATCCTGGCGATGATCCTGCTGCTGGCGACGATCGCCTACGCCGACCGATCGATCCTGTCGATCGCGGCACCGGGCATCGTCAAGGAGTTCGGACTCGGCACGGTCCAGCTCGGCTACGTGCTGTCGGCCTTCAGCTGGGCCTATGTGATCGGCCAGATACCCGGGGGCCTGCTGCTCGACCGGCTGGGCACCAAGAGCGTCTACACGGTCACGCTGGTGATGTGGTCGATCGCGACGATCCTGGTGGGCTTCATCGGCCGGGTCACGACCGAGCTGTCGGTGGCGCTCGGCCTGCTGTTCGCGCTGCGCTTCGCGCTCGGCTTCATCGAGGCGCCGGCCTTCCCGGCCAACAACCGGGTGGCCGCCATGTGGTTCCCGAAGGAGGAGCGGGGCTTCGCGACATCGCTGTTCGCCTCGGCCTCGTATTTCGCGGTGGCGGTCTTCTCGCCGCTGGCCGGCCTGCTGACACAGCACTTCGGCTGGCCCGCGCCCTTCTTCGTCGTCGGCGGCATCGGCCTGCTGGCTGCGGTCGCCTGGGTGCGGCTGATGCACGAGCCGCGCAAGCACCCCGCCATCACGCCCGCAGAACTCGACCACATGATCGCCGGCGGCGCGATGGTCGACATCGACTCCGCGAAGGAGCGCCATGCCCGGCCGCCCCTGTCATGGGCGATGCTGAAGGTGCTGCTCGGCAACCGGATGCTCTGGTGCGCCTACATCGGCCAGTACTGCGTGATCGCGCTCAGCTACTTCTTCATCACCTGGTTCCCCATCTACCTGGTGCAGGACCGCGGGATGTCGATCGCCAACGCGGGGCTGGCCACGGTGCTGCCGGCGATCGCGGGCTTTCTCGGCGGGATCATCGGCGGCGTCGTCTCGGACTGGCTGATCCGGATCGGCTGGAGCGTGTCGTGGGCGCGCAAGACGCCCTTCATCGTCGGCATGGCGGTGGGCAGCTGCCTGGTGCTGTCGGCCTTCACCCAGAGCAACGCGGTGATCGTGCTGCTGATGACCCTGGCCTTCTTCGGCAAGGGCGTCGCGGCCGGGGCCGGCACCTGGGCCATCGCCTGCGATACCGCGCCGCGCGAGGCGGTGGGCCTGGCCGGCGCGATCTTCAACTGCATCGGCAACATCGGCGGCATCGTCACGCCGATCGTCTTCGGCTACATCGTGCACGCGAGCCATGGCTACGCGGCGGGCCTGTATTTCGTCGCGGCCCATTGCCTGGTGGCGGCGCTGGTCTTCCTCTTCTTCATGGGCAGGATCGAGCGCGTGGCCGTGGCTTGAGCTGGCCGCCATCGCGGCCTGCGCATCGATCGTCAGAGAAAAATACCTGCATGGACAAACCCGTCATCCTCCTGGCAGCCGAACTGCCCGACCGGACCCGCGAAGAGCTGCGCGCGCTCTTCACCGTTCTCGACTATCCCGACGAGCCCGCGGCCGCCGCGGCCATGCTGCGGGAGCACGGCCCGCGCATCCGCGGCATGGCGCTGCGCAAGACCAGGATCGACCGAGCCTTCATCGATGCGCTGCCGGCGCTGGAGATCATCTCCAGCTACAGCGCCGGCCTCGACAACGTCGACGTGCAGGCAGCCAGGGCACGCGGCATCGTCATCGAGAACACCTCGCACGTGCTCGCCGAGGACGTGGCGAACACGGCGGTCGGCCTGGCCCTGGCGCTGACGCGGGACCTGGTGAATGCCGACGCCTTCGTGCGCGCCGGCAGATGGCCGGCGCACAAGCAATACGCGCTGGGCCGCTCGATCTCGCGCATGCGCATCGGCATCGTCGGGCTCGGCACCATCGGCTCGGTGGTCGCCAGGCGGCTCGCGGCCTTCGGCTCGCGCCTTGCGTATTTCGGACCGACTCGCAAAGAGGTGGAACTGGCCTACTTCGACGACATGAAGCGCCTGGCCGCCGAAAGCGACATGCTGATCCTGACCTGCCCCCTGACGGCAGCAACGCGCCACCTGGTGAGCGCGGAGGTGCTCGAGGCACTGGGTCCTCAGGGCTTCCTGGTGAACATCTCGCGCGGGCCGGTGGTCGACGAGCAGGCGTTGATCGCGGCACTCGCCGCGAACCGAATCGCCGGGGCGGCCCTGGACGTGTTCGAGCACGAGCCCGACGTTCCGGCAGAACTGATCGCCGACCGCCGGCTGGTCCTGACGCCGCACATCGGCTCGGGGACCGAGGAAACGCGAACCGGCATGGCGGAAAACGTCGTCGATGCGCTGGCCCGGCATTTCGGGCTTGTCGGGCCTCGGGACGGGCGTTGACGCAGGGCCAGCCTCAAGCCGTGCGCCGGTACACGAGCGTCCCGATGTGCAACTGTTCCTCCGCCCCGTCCTTCACCATGCGAAGCTCGACCAGATCCCGCCCCGCGTTGACCGGCACCTTCACGGTCATGCCGGCCTCGTTGTCGTCGATCACGCGCAATAGCTGCGCACGCCAGGGCTGATCGTCGAACCACACGACGTAGCCGGGCCGCTCGGCCATGGCACCGATAGCGCCGGTCCTAGGCATGAGCTTGCCTTCGATCGATTGCGGATCGTCGTCGATGCAGCGCCACCGGCTGCCCAGGCGCGCTTTCCAGGCGTCCGGCAGCGGCGCGGAGATCTCGGGCAGCCATTCCCCCTCGGGCACCTCCCCCCAGTAGAGGCGATTGGCAGGAAGCAGACGCCGAATCAGGTAGCGATGCCCCCGCACCTCGGCAAATAGAAAGCAGTTGCCGGTGACGTCATCGGACCACCACCGGCCATCGGCGCGCAGCCGAAGGCCCGACTGCTCGACGGTCCAACCCGATGCGCTCCAGCCGCTCACCGTCAATGAGCCATCGCCCGCGTCCGCCACCTGCAAGGGCTTGTCGTAGTTGGCGTAGATGCCGGGCAGCGCCAAGGCGTCGATGGCGGCCGAGGCAACTGCAGGCACGGTGGAGACGATGGCCGACGGCACGGAGCGAATCGCGCCGCGCTCCGCCGCCGCGCGCAGCAACAAGCCCTCGCACAAGGAGCGCGGGTCGTACTCGAAGCCGTTGCCGCTCACCAGCACGGCCAGACGCGCTTCGGGCAGCACGAAGAACTCGGTACTGAAGAAGGCGGTGCCGCCGTTCTTGCCCCAGGCCTTCAATCCGCCGGCCGCCAGGCCCATCTGGGCCACCGTATCCCAGCCCAGTCCGTAGCGCGACGGGGACGCGGCGATGGGGTTGATGGGCGCCATGGCGCTCTGGTCGACGGCCATGTCTTGCAACCCGCTTTCGGACACGATGCGCCGGCCCTGGTATGTGCCGCCGTCCATGATCATCAGCGCCAGCTTCATCATGTCGGCCGGCGTGCTCATCGTGCTGCCGGTGGCATGGGCCGCCATCATCTCCTGAGGCAAGGTCCGGCCCTCGAAGTTCGGATGCACGAAGCTGCCTTCGACGGCCGGCGCCAGGGGGTACTCGGTGAGCGTCATGCCCAGGGGATCGAACACTGCGCGCTGCATGAAGGCCGGATAGCTCAGGCCGGTGAGCTGGAGCGTCAGCAACTCCACCATCGTGAAGCCGTCGTTGCAATAGACCGTGAGTTCGCCGGGATCGTGCTTCAGGCGCGACTGCTGCAATCCTTTCAGGGTGTCCTGCGCGTAGCCGGGAACGGGCGCGAAGTTGAAGACATTGCGGCGGTTGAAGCCGGGAAAGCCAGGACTGTGAGAGATCAGGTGGCGCACCGTGACCTTGCTGTAGTCCGGCGAGCGCATGCTGAAGGACGGCAGCAGTTCGACCACCGGCTGATCGAGCGACAGCTTCCCCTGGTCGCGCAGGATCATCACGGCCAGCGCAGCGAACACCTTGGCGACCGAGCCGATGTTGAAGCGCGTATCGACGGTGGCCCGGAGCCCCGACTCGCGATTGGCGTAGCCGAAGGCTTCCTGCCAGACCACGCGGTCGCCGGCGAACATCGCCACGGAGATGGCGCTCAGGTCGACCTTGTCTTGCCGGAGCGCCGCGAGGATGCCCTCGCGCATCCATTGCACGGATGCAGCGTCGGTGGTCGAGGTGGACGTCTGCGGCAAGGTGAGCCCCGCACTGGAACCGCCGCCGCAGGCTTGCAACCAAGGGGCGGCAAGCGCTGCCGCGCTCAACTGAATGAGAGAGCGCCGGGAAGGCCGCGCTTGATTCAGATCGGAGCGCGAGATGCTTGTCGTGCGAATGGGAGTTCCTCGGTGAATGAACTCGGCGTGGGCAGCCCTGCGAGCGCCTGCAGGGGATCGAAGCAATCGGCCGGCTATGCCGCCGCGGCCCGCTGGAACACCAGGTTGCCGCCGACGTGCATCTCCTCCTGGCCATTCACCGTCACCATGCGCAGTTCGAGCAGGTCGCGGCCGTCGTTGCCGGGCACCTTGACGGCCATGCCCGCCTCGTTGTCGCTCACCACGCTCAGCAGTTGCTCGTTGTCGAACAGGATGTAGCCCGGCAGCTCAGGCAACGCATCGATCGGCCAGATGACCGGCGGGAGCAGGCGGCTCACGAGCGAATCGGGCGAGTCGCTGACATATCGCCATTGGGTCCCCAAACGGGCTTGCCACGCTGCCGACAGCGGCGACTTCGGCGCCAGCCATTCGCCCATCGGTGTCTCGGCCCAGTAGAGCGCGTTGGCCGAGAGTGTGCGGTTGATCAGATAGCGGTGTCCCAGCACGGTCTGGAAGCGATAGCACGCGGCGGATTGCCCATCCTCCCACCAGTTGCCATCGCTGCGCGCTCGAAGCTGCTGCTGGTTGGCAATGTCCCACTGGCGCTTGTCCTTGCTCCAGCGTTGCAGCGTCAGCGAACCGTCGGCCGCACTGAGGACCTGCAGCGGAGCGATGGAGTTGCCGTAGACACCGGTCAGGTCGGTGCGATCCGGAGAAGCAGCAGCGATTGGCGGCGCAGTGGAGACGATGGCCGGAGGCGGCACCGCGATCGCGCCGCGCTCCGCGGCGACGCGCAGCAGCAGACCCTCCGCCAGCGCCCGAGGCGCGTAGTCATGCCCGCGGCCGGTGATCATCACGGCCAGGCGGGCCTCGGGCAGAACGAAGAAATCGGAGCCAAAGAAGAAGGTTTCTCCGTTCTTCACCCAGGCCCTCAGCCCGGCTGCTTTCATGCTCGGCTGCTGCACCGAGTCCCATCCAAGGCCCCACAGCGCGGACGATCCGCTGGGGTTGATGAGCGTCCGGGCGCTCTGGTCGACGCCCATTTCGCGCACCGCATCGGACGAGACGATCCGCCGGCCCCGGTAGACACCCTGGTCCAGGAACATCTGCGCCAGCTTCAACATGTCCGTGGGCGTGCTGAGAATGCCGCCGGCTCCGAAGGGCGTGGACATCTCCTGCGACAGGCTGCGGCCCTCGAAGTACGGATGCACGAAGGTGCCTTCGGCCGCAGGCGTCACCGGAAAGTCGGATAGCGTCATCTCCAGGGGGATGAAGATCTCACGCCGGACGAACTCGTAGAAGGGCAAGCCGGTCAGTGCGTACACCAGGGGCTCGACCATGGTGAAGCCATCGTTGCAGTAGACGGCCAGTTCGCCGGGATCGTGCTTCAGGTGCGACTGGCTGAGCGCCTGCATGGTGTCCTGCGCATAGTCCAGATAGGGCACGAACATCGCGTTGTTGCGCATGTTGTTGCCGGGAAAGCCTGAGGTATGGGACACCAGCTGACGCGGCGTGACCTGCGCGACGCCTGGAGAGAGCATGCGGAAATCGGGCAACAACTCGACCAGGGGCTGGTCGAGCGCCAGTTGACCGCGGTCGCGCAGGACCATCACGGCCAGCGCCGTGACGACCTTGGAGACCGAGCCGATGTTGAAGCGGATGTCGGGGGTGGCCGGCACGCCGCGCTCGCGGTCGGCATAGCCGAAGGCCTCGCGCCAGACCACCTGGTCATCGGCCAGCAGGGCAACGGACACGGCGGTGGTGTCGCTTTCGCTTCGGCTCAGCGACGCTTGAATGGCCTCGCGGCACCAGCGCACCGATTCGGGCTCAGCCTGGGGCGTCGGGGCTGCCGCGGCGCTGGTGACGGCTCCCCCGTTCGAACCGCCGCCACAGGCGAGCAGCCATGGCGCCGCCAGTCCGGCGGTCGCCCAGCCGATGCAAGCGCGGCGTGATGGTCGAAAGGGTTCGGTGGCGTCCGGCTTCAATCGTGCTCTGGTCATCGGCGTTTCGTGTCGGGTTGCTGGCCTGGACGCGGCTGGCTACACGTCGGACGGGCGGATTCTGCAGCCTACGACACCTGTCGAACACCGATTGTTGCACTTGAAATAATGACGGAATCCGATTGCCAATTCCTAGAACGGAATGTCGTCATCCATGTCATCGAAGCCCGACGAGGACCTCGCCGGCGCCTGGCGCGCCGCCGGTGCGGGAGCTGCGGCACGAGGCGCCGCGGCCGGACGCGAATAGCCGCCGCCACCACCGCCGCCGCCGCCTTGCGAATAGCCGCCACCGTCGTCGTCGCCGGACGGGCCGCCCTGGCCCTGGCGGCTGCCGAGCATCTGCATCTGGTCGACCCGGATGTCGGTGGCGTATTTCTCGATGCCGTCCTTGTCGTTGTACTTGCGAGTGCGGATCTGGCCCTCGACGTAGATCTGCGAGCCCTTGCGCAGATACTGCGCGGCGATCTCGGCCAGGCGGCCGTTGAAGACAAGGCGGTGCCATTCGGTGGCTTCCTTGGGCTCGCCGGTCTGCTTGTCCTTCCACTTGTCGGTGGTGGCGAGGGTCACGTTGCAGACCTGGTCGCCGCTGGGAAAGGTGCGGGTCTCGGGATCGCGTCCCAGATTGCCGACGAGGATGACTTTGTTGACCGATGCCATGTGCACTGCTCCTGATGAATGGAGTGAAGGAGAAGGAGGATCGGGGATTGTGCCGCAAGCGCCCCGGCCGGTCCTGCCAGAATCGGCCAAGTTTCCCGATGAATCACGAACCCGATTTCCTGCACAACCTGCGCGCCGAGCTGTCCGGCTGGCGCCGCTGGATCGACCGGGCGATCGTGCTGGGCTACGCGGTGGCGGCCGGCCTCTTCGTGGTGGGCTTCACCCTCGCCAGCGACTGGGCCTTCGGCATGTTCCGGCGCCTGTGGCACGGCCACGCCTGGGCCGTGCTGTTCTGGACGCCGGCGCTCACCGCCGCCATCGTCTGGGCCACCCGGCGCTTCGCACCCGCGGCCAGCGGATCGGGCATTCCGCAGGTCAAGGCGGCGCTGCATCACACGCTGCCGCCGGCGATGCTCGGCCGCTTCGTCTCCCTGCGCCTGACGCTGGCCAAGATCGGGCTGGCGGTCGCCGGCTTCGCGGGAGGGCTCTCGATCGGTCGCGAAGGGCCCGCGGTGCAGGTCGCGGCCGGCCTGATGCAGCATTCGCGGCGCTGGCTCTCGCCGGGCAGCAGCATCGACCGGCGCTCGCTGATCCTGGCCGGCGGCGCCGCGGGCATCGCGGCGGCCTTCAATGCGCCGCTGGCCGGCGTGGTGTTCGCGATCGAGGAGCTGTCGGGCCGCATCGAGGCCAAGGCCAGCGGCCTGATCATCACCGCGATCGTGCTGGCCGGCCTGGTGGGCGTATCGGCCTTCGGCAACCTGAGCTATTTCGGCGTGATCCGGGTCGAACGCCTCGGCCTGGACGTGCTGGGTCCGGGCCTCGGGGTGGCGCTCCTGGCCGGCGCCTGCGGCGGCATCTTCTCGAAGCTGATGATCGCCTCGCTGACCGGCGCGCCGGGCCGGCTCAACAGCCTGCGCGCCCGCTTCCCGGTGCGCTTCGCGGCCGCGCTGGCGCTGGCGGTCGCGGTGATCGGTCTGGCTTCGGACGGCGCCACCTTCGGCTCCGGCTCCGAGACGGTCAAGCAGCTGCTGGCCGGCCATGGCGAGCTGAGCCCGCTGCAGACGCTGCTGAAATTCATCGCCACCTGGCTCACGGCCTGGTGCGGCGTGCCGGGCGGCATCTTCGCGCCGGCCCTGACGATCGGAGCGGGCCTGGGCGAGGGCATTGCCCGCCTGGCCGATCCGGCCTTGCGCCCGGCGCTGATCGCGATGGGCATGGCCGGCTTCCTGGCGGCGGTGACCCAGGCGCCGCTCACCGCATTCATCATCGTGATGGAGATGGTCGACGGCCATTCGATGGTGCTGAGCCTGATGGCCTGCGCACTGGGCGCCAGCCTGGTGTCGCGGATGATCTCGCATCCGCTCTATGAGGCGCTGGCCGATTTCATGGTGTCGAACGCCATCGGCCGCCAGCCGCCGGCGGAGCCGCAATCCGAGGCGGAAGCGCTGGCCGAGATGGAGCCCGAGGCGGACACGGAGCCCGAGACCGAGGCACCGGCCGATCCCGGCCCGCCGGAGCCGCCGCCACAGCGCTGAGAGCGCCGAAGACTTATCATGCTCGGTTGCCCGAAAGACCGACCGCCCCCGTGAATTCCCCCGCAGACGACGCCTATCTCGGCGCGGTGCTGGCGCAGCAGCGCATCAGCATCCGCGGCGCGCGCACGCACAACCTGAAGAACATCGACCTCGACATCCCGCGCAACAAGCTGGTGGTGATCACCGGCCTGTCGGGCTCGGGCAAGTCGAGCCTGGCTTTCGACACGCTGTATGCCGAGGGCCAGCGCCGCTATGTCGAGAGCCTGTCGGCCTATGCCCGGCAGTTCCTGCAGCTGATGGACAAGCCCGACGTCGACATGATCGAGGGCCTGTCGCCGGCGATCAGCATCGAGCAGAAGGCGACCAGCCACAACCCGCGCTCGACCGTCGGCACCGTGACCGAGATCCACGACTACCTGCGCCTGCTGTATGCCCGCGCCGGCACGCCCTATTGCCCCGACCATCACCTGCCGCTGCAGGCGCAGACCGTCTCGCAGATGGTGGATGCGGTGCTGGCGCTGCCCGACGAGCCGCGGCTGATGATCCTGGCGCCGGTGGCGCGCGAGAAGAAGGGCGAGTTCCTCGAGCTCTTCGCCGAGATGCAGGCCCAGGGCTACATCCGCTTCCGGGTCGACGGCCAGACCTACGAATACAGCGAGCTGCCCAGGCTCAAGAAGACCGAGAAGCACGACATCGACGTGGTCATCGACCGGCTGCGCGCGCGACCCGACATGCAGCAGCGCCTGGCGGAAAGCTTCGAGGCCGCGCTGCGGCTGGCCGATGGCCGCGCCATCGCGCTCGAGATGGATGCGCCGGCGAGCCAGGCCGAATCCACGCCCGCACCCAGGCCTGCGCGGGAGCACCTCTTCAACGCCCGCTTCGCCTGCCCGATCTGCCACTACTCGCTGGCCGAGCTGGAGCCGCGCCTGTTCTCGTTCAACTCGCCGGTGGGCGCCTGCCCGAGTTGCGACGGCCTGGGCCATCGCGAGTTCTTCGATCCGCAGCGGGTGGTGGCCTTCCCGTCGCTGAGCCTGGCGAGCGGCGCCATCAAGGGCTGGGACCGGCGCAACGGCTACTACTTCAGCATGCTGGAGAGCCTGGCCAAGCACTACAAGTTCGACCTCGACAAGCCCTTCGAGGAACTGCCCGCCTCGGTGCAGCAGACGGTGCTGCAAGGCTCGGCGCAGGAAGAGATCCGCTTCAGCTACGTGATGGACAGCGGCCAGCAGGCCGGCAAGAAGCTGGTGCGCAAGCATCCCTTCGAAGGGATCATCCCGAACATGGCGCGGCGCTATCGCGAGACCGACTCGGCGATGGTGCGCGAGGAGCTCTCGCGCTTCCGCAACCTGCAGCCCTGCCCCGACTGCGAGGGCACGCGCTTGCGGCCGGAGGCGCGCAATGTGTTTCTGGTCGACGACTCCGGCACCGAGCCGCAGCGCATGGCCATCTACGAGATCAGCCATGCCACGCTGCGCGAGAGCCTCCACTATTTCCAGCAGCTGAAGCTGCGCGGCGCCAAGGCCGAGATCGCCGACAAGATCGTTCGCGAGATCGGCCTGCGGCTGAAGTTCCTGAACGACGTCGGGCTCAACTACCTGAGCCTGGACCGCAGCGCCGAGACGCTGTCGGGCGGTGAAGCCCAGCGGATCCGGCTGGCCTCGCAGATCGGCTCGGGCCTGACCGGCGTCATGTACGTGCTCGACGAACCCAGCATCGGGCTTCACCAGCGCGACAACGACCGGCTGATCGGCACGCTGCGCCATCTGCGCGACATCGGCAACAGCGTGATCGTGGTCGAGCATGACGAGGACATGATCCATGCGGCCGACCACCTGATCGACATGGGTCCGGGCGCCGGCGTGCACGGCGGCCGGGTGATGGCGCAGGGCAGCTACGCCGAGGTGGCGGCCAATGCCGATTCGCTGACCGGCCAGTACCTTTCGGGCGCGAAGAAGATCGAAGTGCCGGCGCGCCGCACGCCCTGGCTGCCGGTGGTCGCGCAACAGGCCTTCCACGAGGGGCGCAAGGCGCCGCGCTTTCCGCCGAGCCCGGCGGCCGAGCGGCGCGCGGCGCGCGAGGCGGCGCACCTGGCGACGCAATCCGACCTGCAGGAAATCCGCGTGCTGGGCGCAAGCGGCAACAACCTGAAGAACGTCAACGTCGCCTTCCCGGTCGGCCTCCTGACCTGCGTGACGGGCGTCTCGGGTTCCGGCAAGTCGACGCTGGTCAACGACACGCTCTACAGCGCGGTCGCGCGCACGCTCTATCGCGCGCACGAAGAGCCGGCCGCGCACGAATCGATCGAGGGCATCGAATATTTCGACAAGGTGATCAACGTCGACCAGTCGCCGATCGGCCGCACGCCGCGCAGCAACCCGGCCACCTACACCGGCCTGTTCACGCCGATCCGCGAGCTGATGGCCGAGACCAACACTGCGCGAGAGCGCGGCTACGGCCCCGGCCGCTTCAGCTTCAATGTCGCGGGCGGGCGCTGCGAGGCCTGCCAGGGCGATGGCGTGGTCAAGGTCGAGATGCACTTCCTGCCCGATGTGTACGTGCCCTGCGAGGTCTGCCACGGCCAGCGCTACAACCGCGAGACGCTGGAGGTGCTCTACAAGGGCCGCAACATCGCGCAGATCCTCGACATGACGGTCGAGACCGCGCACGACTTCCTGAAGGCAGTGCCGACCATCGAGCGCAAGCTGCGCACGCTGCTGGACGTCGGCCTCAGCTACATCAAGCTGGGCCAGGCCGCGACCACGCTGTCTGGCGGCGAGGCGCAGCGGGTCAAGCTGGCGCTGGAGCTGAGCAAGCGCGACACCGGCCGCACCCTCTACATCCTCGACGAGCCGACCACAGGCCTGCACTTCGCCGACATCGAGCTGCTGCTGAAGGTGCTGCACCAGCTGCGCGACGCGGGCAACACCATCGTCGTGATCGAACACAACCTGGACGTCATCAAGACCGCCGACTGGCTGATCGACATGGGCCCCGAAGGCGGCGCCGGCGGCGGCACGGTGGTGGGCGTCGGCACGCCGGAGACGCTGGCCGCGAACGCGGCGAGCCACACCGGGCACTACCTGAAGCGGCTGCTCAGCTGAGCTTGCGCGCCTCGGCCTCCCAGTTGCGGCCATCGAACTCGACGATCTCCGGGCGCTGCGCCACCCGGCTGCCGAGCCAGCGGATGTCGGTCATCGGCGCATTGTGCGGCGAGCCGGGGTGGCGCCGACGCCAATGGCAAGGCCGACGGACAATCGCTCCTGACGGACGAACAACGAAGAGACATCCCCGCATGAAGGACACCGCCGCCCCCCGCCATTCCACCCACGACCACCAGAGTCCGCTCAGCGGCATCGACCTGGTCTCCGCGCTGGGCGTGGTCGTAATCTGGGGCCTCAACTTCGTCGCGATGAAGTTCGCGCTGCGCGACTTCACCCCCTTCCAGCTGGGCGCCGCGCGCTATGTGTTCGCCGCGCTGCCGCTGGTGCTGGTCGTCAAGCCGCCCCGGCTGCCGGCGCGCTGGCTGCTCTGGTATGGCCTATCGCAGGGCGTGGGCCAGTTCGGACTGCTCTTCGTCGCACTGCAGGCAGGCATGACGGCGGCGCTGGCCTCGGTGCTGATGCAGACGCAGGTCTTCTTCACCACCTTGCTGGGCGCGCTGTTGCTGCAGGAGCGTATTGGCAGGCCCCTGCGCATCGGCCTGGCATTGGCGGCGATCGGCCTGGGCTGCTTCGCGCTCAACTTCGTCGGCGGCAGCAGCGGCGGCGGCACCACGCTGCTCGGCCTGGTGCTGAACCTGGGAGCGGCGGGCATGTGGGGCTGCTCGAACATCGTCGCCCGCCGCGCGCAGCAAGCACATCCGAACTACGACCCCTTCCAGTTCGTGGTCTGGAGCAGCCTGGTGCCGATCCTGCCCTTCATCGCGATGAGCCTGCTCTTCGATCCGGCGGCCAGCCGCTGGCAGTGGCTGGATGCGCGCTGGAGTTCGTGGATCGGCGTGTGCTACCTGGGCTGGATCGCCACCATCCTGGCCTACGGCATGTGGACCGGCCTCTTCAAGCGCCATGCGGCGAACCGGGTCGCGCCCTTCAGCCTGGGCGTGCCGGTGGTCGGCCTGGCGGCCGGCATGGGCCTGCTGGGCGAGCGCATCACGCCCTGGCAATGGGCCGGCATCGGCTTCATCGTGGCCGCGCTGGCGGCGGTGATGTTCGGCGGGCGCTGGATGGCGCGGACCAGAGGCCGGGCGGGCGCGAGTTCGGCCTGATCTCGGAGGTCGTGTCGGGCGCGAAGCGCCGCCCTGAGCGGCACCCGCGCAGCGCGTGAAGCACTCCCGCGAGCGACTCGCCCGGGCAACACTTTCACGACACGTTTGCACGGCTGACGAGACATTCGTCAACCGATTGACAAGCACTCGATCAATCGGAAATTTCTCCATTGATTGCAAGACGCCTCGCCTATCGCGCCTGCAAACCGCCATCGAGAATTTCGCGCGCTCTGTTCTTGAGCCGCAGGGCAAAGCTCAGCCACCGCCCTGGCCCATTCACGAATTCCCAACTTCCAATGAACAAGATCTATCGGATTTTCCGCAACGCCTCGGGCCAATGGGTGGTCGCCTCGGAGCTGTCCAGGAGCCATCGCAAGTCGAGCAGGCGGAGCTCCGCGCGATTCGGCGCGCGCGCAGCCGGAATCGGCGTTGCGGCGTTGCTGGGCATGTCGAGCCAGGCCTTCGGGGCATGCGGACTCAACGCGATGGGCAGCTATACGAGCAGCGTGTCGTGCACCCCCGCGACAGGCAATGCCGACCTGACGACCCAGAACGGAACCCGCATCGATTCGTCGGCGCACGGCGAAGCCGGCATCCAGTCGATCTCCAACGACGGCAATGCCAAGGCCATCGTGCAGGGCACCACCATCACCACCTCCGGCCCCGGCGCTTCCGGCATCGTGATCCGGGCCAACGGCACGGGCGAAGCCGCGATCGAGCTTTCCGATGCCAACTCGATCACGTTGCGGGGCTCGGCCGTGCCCGACACCGCGGTCATCGCATCCAGCCTGCGGGGCAACGCGAGCATCGACGTCAGCGGCGAACTCAATATCTCGAACGAATCGGAAAACTCCGACGCCCGGCATGGCCTGGAGGCCAATGCCGGAGGCGCGAACGCACTGGTCTCCCACATGGGCAGCGGCACCATCAGGACGCTTGGCGGCAATGCCGTGCTCGCCAACGGCCTGGGCGCCACGACCAAGGCCACCGTGAACGTCGGCTCGGAGCTGACGCTGGAGGTCGACAACCGCGTTTCCGGCGCCTCCGGCCTCACCAACGCCGCCATCAAGGTCGCCACCAAGGACGGCAAGGCCCTGGCATCCAGCTCGGCCAGCATCAAGACCCAGGGCGACACGGCCCTCGGCATGTTCGTGCAGGCCACAGGCAGCGGCGACGTCGTGATCGAGAACAGCGGAACGATCGACACCGCCGGCACAGGCAGCCACGCCATCCTGGCCCGCGCCAACGACGCCGCGACCACGATCACCAACACGGGTGCCATCGTCACCCAGGGCGCCTCCAGCAACGGCATCGACGCCGGTTCGGCCAGCGGCTCGATCAGCATCGTCAACCACAGCATCATCGACGTCCGCGGCGCGGGCAGCAGCGGAATCCGCGCCGCCAGCAGCGGCGGCGGCAATGTCGATCTCACCAACTCCACCGCCATCACGACCGAGGGCACCAACAGCTCGGGCATCCAGGCAGCGAGCCGCGCGGGCAACCTGACGATCCGCTCCACCGGCGACATCACGACACGGGGCACGGCCACGGACACCAGCGTCGCGAGCGAGAACTGGTCGCACGCGATCGTCGGCCACACCGAGGAAGGCGGCAATGTCTCGATCACCGCCTCCAGGGCGCTGGCGACCCATGCCGACGGCGCGAACGCGATTCGCGCCTTCAGCGCAGGCGGCGACGTCAGCGTCAACTTCAACGGTTCGAGTTCGAGCATCAAGACCCTCGCCGCGACCGGCATCGCGGCCCAGAGCGACGTGGGCAGCGTGACGGTCAACAACTCCGGCGGCATCAGCGTCGCCGGCCCGTCCAGCGACGGCATCCGCGCCCAGACCTCCGACGGCGATGCCCGGGTCACGAGTACCGGTCGCATCACCACCGCCGGTCCGGGCGGCATCGGCATCCACGCCTCGAGCTTCAGAGGCAACGCGGCCATCCAGGCCGCTGGCAACATCGAGACGCTCGACAACTCGACGGTGGTCGGCACCGGTGCAGGCTCGCACGGCATCTACGTGCTCAGCAGCGGCGGCGCGGACAAGACCGCGAGCATCGAATACGGCAACGCCGCCGGCGGCATCACGATCCACGGCAGCAGCGACAACGACGCCAGCATGGTGTCGGCCCTGCGCGCCGATACCAGGGGCGGCGCCAACGCCAGCGTGACTGTCTCCAATGTGGGCCGCATCGACGTGCTCGGCAGCAATACCGCCGGCATCGAGGTGCGCGGCGCCCGCAGCGCCACCGGCGACCTCGCGGTCACGTTCGCGGCCGGCACCATCAACGCCGGCACGGCCGATTCCTCGATGAATGCCGACGGCATCCACGCGGTCAACCACGGCCGCGGCAACGTGAATGTCGCCTCGCGCGGCAACATCAACGTGGCGGGCAACGCGGAAGGCGGCGCCAGCCAGGGCAGCGAGGCGATCCTTGCCGAAGCCAAGGGCGACGGCAACGCGGCCGTGCAGGCCGGCGGCATCCTGGCGGTGCGAGGCAGCCGCAGCGGCGAAAGCGCCGGCATCGTGGCGGTCACGCGCGGCGCGGGCCTGGCCAGCATCGAGTTCCAGGACGCCGCCGGCATCGTCTCCACCGTGGCCGCGGCGGCACCGGCGTTGAAAGCGGCGGCACTGGGCAGCGGCGCCGCCAGCGTGCAGGCACTGGCGGGCCGAATCGTCGCGACCGGAGCCGGCGCCCATGCGGTCGAGCTCATGTCGCCCACCTCCCAGGGCGTCGAGGTCGGTGCCGGGGCCGAACTGAGCGGCGGCTGGGGCGACGCGGCGGCGATCCGGCTCCACGGCGACACGCCGGCGGCGGTGGTCACCAACGCCGGCAGCGTCGGCGCACTGAGCGACATCGCCATCGCCAGCGACGCGATGAACGGCGCCACGCTCAACATCGTCAACCAGGCCGGCGGCACCATCACCGGGGGCATGAAGCTCGGCAGCGGCGCGAACGTGTTCGGCAACGCCGGCACCTGGAACCTGCGCCACCTGGCCGGCAGCGACGACAGCGGCGCGCGCGACACGCTGCGTGTCGCGGTGGCCGACTTCGGCACCGGCCCGAACAACGCGGTCGACAACAGCGGCACCCTTGCGCTGCTCGGAGGCACCGCCGCCAAGATGGACGCAAAGGGCCTTTACGCCACCGGCCATGACGCCAACACGCTGACCTCGGGCGGTGCGGTGCAGGGCCAGCTGCTCGGCGTCAAGACCTTCAACCACAGCGGCCTCATCGATCTGGGCGCCAATCCAGCGGTGGGCGACGTGCTGCTGATCTCGGGCGGGCATGCGCCGGGCACCGGCGCTGGCGGCGTGTTCGTCTCCAACGGCGGCCTCGTCAAGATCGACACCGTCCTCGACGAAGGCGGGGCCCACGGCCGGAGCGACATGCTCGTCGTCGACAGCACGCAAGTTGGCGCAGGCGGCGCCACCGGCATCCGGGTGAACAACGTCGGAGGCGCCGGGGGCATGAGCCAGGGCAAGGGCATCGAGGTCGTGCGCGTGCTCGAGGAGGGTCAATCGACCGATGGCGCGTTCGTGCTCGATGGCCGCGCGGTGGCGGGCGCCTACGACTATCGCCTGCGCAAGGGCAGCGCCAGCGACGCCGCCGATGGCAACTGGTACCTGCTCAACACGGTCGACGAGGAAGAACGCAAGCCCGACGACGACAAGAAGGTCGATCCGAAGGATCAGGAAAAGGTCAGCCCCGACAACCTGGACAACGACCGGGCTTCCCCTGACGGCGGCCCGGCCATCCCGATGTACCGCCCCGAGATCGGCGCCTACCTCGGCAACCAGATGGCCGCCGTCGGCATGTTCACGACGACCCTGCACGACCGCCTCGGCGAAGTCGACTTCGCCGAACGCGGCCGCGCCGCCCACGACAAGCCGATGGCCGGCTGGGCCCGCGTGCAAGGCCGCAAGACCGACAGCGAGGCCGGCGCCGGCCAGCTCGACATGCGCACCCGGGCCTGGGTGCTGCAGGGCGGCTTCGAACTGGGCCGCTGGAACTCGGGCGACAACCGCTTTCATGCCGGCCTCATGTTCGGCACCGGCGGAGCCACCACCGATGTCGATTCGAAGATCACCGGCTACAAGGCGACCGGCCGCGTGGACGGCAATAGCGTCGGCGCCTACGGCACCTGGTATGCCGACGCCGAAAGCCGCACCGGCCTCTACGTCGACAGCTGGATGAACTTCGGGCGCTACGACAACGAGGTGCAGGGCCAGTCGCTGATCCGCGAGGAATACAAATCGAGCACCGGCGCCTTCTCCCTGGAGGCCGGCTATGCATTCGAGGTCAGCAACAATGGCGAGCGCGCCATCCTTGTCGAACCCCAGGCACAGGCGATCTACACCCGCTACAGCGCCGACCACCATGTCGAGGCCAACGGCACGCTGGTGATGCCAGACGACGCCGGCGGCTTCATGAGCCGCCTGGGCGTGCGCGTCTACGGCTACCAACTTGGGCAGGCCAGGACCATGCAGCCCTTCGCGGAAGTCAACTGGTGGCATGCCGACAGCGACAACTCGGTCACCATGAACTTCGAGCGCATGGAGCAGGGCCTGCCGCGCGATCGCTACGAACTCAAGGTGGGCGTGCAGGCCGAACTCGGCGGCGGCTGGACCGGCTGGAGCCATGTCGGCTTCCAGACCGGCAGCAACTACGAGGATGTCAACGGACAGGTAGGCGTCAAGTACACCTGGTAGGCATCGGAGGTCCGCGCTGCGGCTTCGGGCAAGGCCC
>Ga0265327_10001255_pt1 | contig 33656 bp, 27 predicted proteins | sample 41621metaG_FD_202089 | JGI IMG/M metagenome (GOLD analysis project Ga0265327, IMG submission 202089) | Rhizosphere microbial communities from Carex aquatilis grown in University of Washington, Seatle, WA, United States - 4-16-21 metaG | ecosystem: Host-associated > Plants > Roots > Rhizosphere...
CGTGACCGCTCATTTCGGTCGACACCAAAAATCGGTCACGACTTAGCGAAACAGCCGGTCACGATAGACCGAAATCACCGGTCACGACTTAGCGAAATGACCGGTCACGATGCTCCGAAATACGCATATTAAGCCGAGCTAAATTACCTCCGGCAAGGCCGGAGGCATATCGGGTGAGCCATTCAACCGTGAGCCACCCAAGGCGACTTGTTCTCGCTGCTACACCCTGTCAGTAAAGGGATGGGATTGAAGTAATGTTTTGCCTTCGCTCATACTTAAACTCTTTCCCTCTCTACCCATTAGCCTGATAATGGAGAGCCATTAATGTGGCTAACTTTTAACTTTGCTTTTTAAGTGATGACCACCGGAACGGTCGAGTTTAAAGGAACTCCCCGGCAAAGCCAGGGATTTACTCAACTGAATTCTTTCAAAAATATGCAAGGGAAAAATAGCATGAAAAAAATTTTAGCGGTTTTGTTTGCCTTCATCGTAGGCTCGGCATTAACGGTCTCATCTGCTCTGGCAAGTCCGGCTTCAGATGAATTAGGAACTTGTCTGGCAGATAACACAACCGGCAAAGATCGCAAAGAATTGGCAAGGTGGATCTTTGTAGCCATGTCATCACACCCGGAATTACATAAATTCATCAACATAACAGCACAAGAACGGGACGAGGAAAATAAGAAGCTTGCCGCGATGGTTACAAAACTGATGACGGAAAGTTGCCGTGCCCAGACGAAAATAGTGTTGGAAAAGGATGGACAAGAAGGGTTTAAAAGTGCTTTTGCCGTCATTGGCCAGTTGGCAATGCAGGAATTAATGAGCAATCCAGAAGTTAGTTCTTCATTTACTGAGTATGCGAAATATTTGGACAAAAGTAAGTTTAATTCAGCTTTTGAAAAGAAATAATACGCATGTGGAGACAACCGGGTCAACATCAAAAAATCAGGGCCATCTTGCGACAGCCCTTAATGGGTAGAGCGTAAAATCTGGTTTAGGGAAACTGCTTACGCTCTAACTACACTTTAACAGCTGATTATTTCAATATTATGAATAAATCAGTGACCTTCAGAAATTGCTATTCAATTTGCTGTTCATTGCATTTTCAGCCCTCAGCGCTGATTGATCACAGCCATGTTGCCACCCTTTCCGCTCCCGGATTGAAAGATATAAGCAACGCTTGGTGCAACTCCAGATTGGGTGATAGCGGAAAAGTTGCCAGTGCCAATTCCAGTGCCGGATTTTTGATCAATCAGGGCAAAGTCCGCATCACTAGTCTGGCTGATCAGGGCAACGTTTTGAGTATAAACCGGGCCACCTGCAGCAGTAACGTAGTCTTTATCCGCTTGGGTAATAATGGCACCCAGATCTCCGGTAGCGTTAGACGAAGACTCAATCGTGGCTACATCGAATGCACCGGCAAATACCTGAGTAGTGATTATCATGGCGACGATGACATGAGAGAAATGTTTGAGATGTAACATGATTTCCTCCCTAACAAAAGCCTGAATTTAACAAACCCGGCAATTGCTTCGACATAAACACGGAGCATTACCAGTACAGTTGGCTTTGAATAGGAGGAGGACAAACGACTTGAACCAATAGCCACTCTAATTAGCGGCGAAGGTGTGGAAACGACAAAGGCAATTTTCTACTTGACGAATCCGGGCATTCAAGTTGGTAACCCGGAATCGGCAACCCGGCCAGCATATGGATAATACTCATAACCCAATTAGCTCCGTGGCTTTGCGTCTTCGCCTTTCGACGAATTTGCCAACTTCGATTTCATCATAAGCAACCAATCATACACAGTCAAGGAAAAACAGACGAATGGGCGAGTACAAGTTATGAGTGGCAACGGGGCATAGGGTGATCGTTCGGGGCACCGTCATTGTGACGGCTTTCGTCAAGCTGGACAAGGGAGTGTGAAGAACCAAGTATCGTATTGAAGAACGGCGACTGCAACTGTTCGGGGAGGTCAACGCGAGCCTGTAGCATACCTCCGCTGCCAATCCACTCTGCGTGTTACACTTAACATTACAACCAATCAGCATAAGCTGGGGTGTATGGGCATACTTCTAGCATCAAATACACTTCGTCGGCACGAACATTTCGAAGCAAGGTTGAGCGGGCTTCTCCCCAAAAATTACTGCTCCAGGAACAGGGAGACTGCATTTAAATTATTGTTTTGCAAGGGTATATATTTTTCGGCACGGCCAACGATTTACTGGATAAAGTTCAGCAACGTTTAGAAAATCCTGACCTTCCTGCACCGCAATTTATCGTGTTCGATTTTCGTTTGGTCATTGGGCTCGACTCTACCGCTGTCCTCAGCTTCATGAAACTTGCCCAGTTGGCAAATAAATCCGGATTTAATCTGGTCTTTACGCAGCTTGAATCAAATTTTGAACGGCAAGTCGAGCAGGAAAGGCTGTTTGATCAAGTGTCCCGCTTTCCTGATCTCGATCGGGGGATGGAATGGTGTGAAAATAAGTTGCTGGAAACAAATCGATTGGCGCATAGCGCTCCGGTTCCATTGCAATCCCAACTCCAATCTTTCCTGCTTGATGATCAGCTTGTTTCCGTACTGATGGATTATCTTCAACTCATAGTGATATCTGAGGGTGAATTTCTGTTTCGGCAGGGTGCGTCCTCCGATGGGCTGTATTTCCTTGAATCCGGACAAGTCACCGTTATTCTGGAACTCCCCGATGGGCATACAATAAGGCGGAGAACTTATAATAGGGGAACGGTCATAGGAGAGATGGGCCTGTATACCAAAGCGCCCCGTTCTGCTTCCGTTGTAGCCGAACAATTAAGTCATCTATATCATTTCTCAAACCGTTCATTTGAAATGATGACCATTGAAAACCCCCATCTGGCGGCCTCTTTCCATAGCAGCATTGTGAACCTTCTGGCCGAAAGGCTTAGAACCAGTGAAAATGAGATTAAGACATTGCTGCAATAATTTAACTTCAACAATTTTGCCGCTATCATTTTTCGTTTGAGTTTTTCGGCTACGCCCAAATTGACGCGCGCTGCTTTGCCTCCCATAATTACAGTCCCTACCTAACCAAGCAAGCCGTGCCATGACCACCATCCGCCAGCAGGATCTCATCGACAGCGTCGCCGACGCGCTGCAATTCATCTCCTACTATCACCCGCTTGATTACATTCAGGCGCTGGGCCGCGCCTACGAGCGCGAGCAGTCGCCCGCCGCACGCGACGCGATTGCACAAATCCTCACCAACTCGCGCATGAGTGCGCAGGGGCACAGGCCGATCTGCCAGGACACCGGCATCGTGTCGGCCTTCGTCAAGGTGGGCATGGACGTGCGCTGGGATGATGCAAAGATGAGCGTCACCGACATGATCAACGAAGGCGTGCGCCGCGCTTACCTGAACCCGGACAACATGCTGCGCGCCTCATTGCTCGCCGACCCGGCCGGTGCGCGCAAAAACACCAGGGACAACACCCCCGCCGTGATCAATTACGAGATCGTCCCCGGCAACCAAGTCGAGGTCATCCTCGCTGCCAAAGGCGGCGGGTCGGAGAACAAATCCAAGTTTGTTGCACTGAATCCTTCCGACAGTATTGTAGACTGGGTGCTGGAGACCGTCCCCGAGATGGGCGCAGGCTGGTGCCCGCCGGGCATACTCGGCATCGGCATCGGCGGCACGGCGGAAAAAGCCATGCTGCTGGCCAAGGAAGCACTGATGGAACCGGTGGACATGCACGAACTGCAAGCGCGCGGGCCGAACAATCGCATCGAGGAACTGCGTCTGGAACTGTTCGACAAGGTCAACGCGCTGGGCATAGGCGCGCAAGGCTTGGGCGGACTCACCACCGTGGTAGACGTGAAGATCAGGGACTATCCCACGCACGCCGCCAGCCTGCCGGTCGCCATCATCCCCAACTGCGCCGCCACGCGCCACATTCATTTCACGCTCGACGGCAGCGGCCCCGCAGTGCTGACGCCGCCCTCGCTGGAGGATTGGCCGAAGATCGAATGGAAGGCTTCCGCCGAATCGCGCCGCGTCAACCTCGACGGCATCACGCGCGATGAAATCGCCAGCTGGAAACCGGGTGAGACGCTGCTGCTGTCCGGAAAATTACTTACTGGGCGTGATGCCGCGCACAAGCGTATCGCCGACATGCTGGCCAAAGGCGAAAAACTGCCGGTGGATTTCAACGGGCGTTTCATTTACTACGTCGGCCCGGTCGACCCGGTGCGCGACGAAGTGGTCGGCCCCGCCGGCCCCACCACCGCCACGCGCATGGACAAATTCACCGAAATGATGCTGGCGCAGACCGGCCTCATCGGCATGGTCGGCAAATCCGAGCGCGGCCCCGAAGCCATCGCAGCCATCAAGAAACACCAAGCCGTGTACCTGATGGCCGTAGGCGGCGCGGCCTACCTCGTATCCAAGGCGATCAAGGCTTCGAAGGTGCTGGCTTTCCCCGAACTCGGCATGGAAGCCATCTACGAATTCACCGTGCAGGACATGCCGGTGACCGTCGCGGTGGACAGCAACGGGACTTCGGTGCATGAGACGGGGCCGGCAGAGTGGCGTGGGAAGATTGGGAAGATAACGGTGAAGGTGGGGTAAACATCTGTCAGAGTCTAGATGTTGACAATCCCCATCCTGAATAGCCGGCATGGCTTCACTATGAATAAGTTTTCTATATTTAGGTTGGGCCAAGAAAGGAATCATGGATACTACTATCGCTTGGATTCTCGGTATCGCGACCATACTCGGTGGCATTGCAGCCATTGGTTATTTCCGCGATAAGCGGCGTGAGAAGCAACAATGGACCGAGCAACAAAAGGAAATAAATGACACTTGGTGGGAATCCTCTGAATTGAAAAAACAATACGAAGAAAATGGGTGCAATAATTTTGGTTGGTCAAATTCAGATCGAGTCGCAGAACTAATCGCTGAAGGAAGAGAGATCGTTTACGAAGTCAATGAAGATAAAAGAGTCAAGTACATGCTAGTTAATAAAAGCGGTCAAGTGTTGGTGTGCCGCAAAAATACATAGTACACAGCTCAAGCTAACAAACGTTATGAGTCTGGTGCATGAAGCCCCATTTGAAAGGAAATAGAATGCGAAGGCTAGTAATGTTTCTTCTGCTCACTTTTTCGTTGGCTGCTCAAGCGGTAACGAGCGGCAATGATCTTTATTACAAACTCAACTCAACTGATCCATCCAAAAATTTACAGGGATATGCATACTTGGAAGGAGTATTAGACTCGGAAGACTGGTACTTCAACGCAACCCGCGTAAGGCGCAATCATTAAATTCGCCGAATCAAAACATCTGGTGCAATGCGCTTCGCTTATTGACACCCTACATTTTGACTTGCGCGAGTTGAACACACGTAGGGCGTCAATAACCAACGGGCATTGCGCCGGATGGTTTTCTCCAAGCCAAACCAAACCCGGATGAAATGCAATGGTGCGACAAATCTGGGATGTTCGATGTACGCATCTACAGTTGGCGTAACAGGGCCATCCCTTGCGTAATTGCACTTTTTTGCTATGATGCGGATTAAGGAGATCAAGCCAGCGCAGCCCGGATGAAATCCGGGATGTTCAATGTAACACATCCCCGGATTCCGCTACGCTGCATCCTGGCTACAAACCCGGATGGGTTGTTATCCAATTGGGATATTCAGAGCTCCACTCCCTCAGCATTTATGCGTTAGCATGGATTTTACCCGCCGTTTCGACTATCATGCCGCCTCGGTTCCGCAACCACAGATTTTGAGCGTTTCCTGATTTTTGAGGCGTTCGTAACGAATTGGCGGGCCTCCCCGCATTGCGACATGGTGAACCTGGTCAGGTCCGGAAGGAAGCAGCCACAGCCAAACGTTGCAAGTGCCGGGGGCAAGGCTCGCCTCCTATATCTCGAGGGCATTCCACTCGATATTTTTTGGCAGGCACTATGTCGGCAACATCGGTTCTAGCACGCAAATGGCGCCCCAAGACCTTCGCGCAACTGGCGGGGCAGGAGCATGTCGTGCAGGCTTTGGGCAACGCACTGGCGCAGAACCGTCTGCACCACGCCTACCTGTTCACCGGCACGCGCGGCGTGGGCAAGACCACCATCGCGCGCATCTTCGCCAAATCCCTGAATTGCGTTAACGGCATCACCGCCACCCCGTGCGGCGCGTGCAGTGCCTGCACGGAAATCGACAGCGGGCGTTTCGTCGATCTGATCGAACTGGATGCCGCATCCAACACGCAAGTCGATAACATGCGCGAACTGCTGGAAAGCGCGCTGTATGCGCCAACCAGCGGACGCTTCAAGGTCTACATCATCGACGAAGTGCACATGCTGTCGAAGTCGGCGTTCAACGCGATGTTGAAGACGCTGGAAGAACCGCCCGCGCATGTGAAATTCATCCTCGCCACCACCGACCCGCAAAAAATACCGGTCACTGTGCTGTCGCGCTGTTTGCAATTCAATCTGAAACAATTGCCCCCCGCATTGATACTCACGCATTTGCAATACGTGCTGGGGCAGGAAAATATCCCGTTCGAGGCGGGCGCACTGACACTGCTGTCGCGCGCTGCCCAAGGCAGCATGCGCGACGCTCTTAGTCTTTTGGATCAAGCCATCGCCTATTCGGATTCCAAGGTTGATGAGATCACTGTGCGCAATATGCTGGGCGCGATAGACCAAAGCTACTTGTTTGATTTGTTGGAAAATCTGCTGGCACGCGACGGTGCGGCGCTGCTGCGCATCGCCGACGACATGGCAATACGCAGTCTGGCTTTCGATGCTGCCTTGCAGGACTTGGCGACCCTGCTGCACCGCGTTGCCTTGGCGCAGACTGTTCCGCAAGCCATCGCCGAAGATGAACCCGAACGTGCGCGTTTGCTGGAACTGGCCCAACGTTTCGGCGCGGAAGAGATTCAGTTGTTTTATCAGATCGCCATTCATGGGCGCAATGAAATAGATCTGGCCCCGGATGAATATGCCGGATTCACCATGACGTTGCTGCGCATGCTGGCTTTCATGCCGGGAAACGTGCCAACAAACTCTGAAAAACCGGTGCAGAAGCCTCCCATTTCCGCAGCACCGCCCAAGCCGCAGACTACTCCCGCCCCTGTTCCCGCTCCCGCGCAATCCATTCCGGCTCCGGCTGCCGTTCAGCCTGTTAATCCGGCAAGTGCCGGCGCGCTTGACTGGGGGGTACTGCTGGGGCAATTGAACGTGCAGGGAATGGCAAAGGAACTGGCTCGAAACTGCGCTCTGGAAAGTTTTTCAGAAGGACGTCTGACGCTTATCCTGTCTCCCCAATTCAAACACCTGCAAATGAACAAGGACAAATTGCAGACAGCTCTCAGCGAATACTTTTCACAGCCGGTACGGCTGACGGTAACCGTGGGAAGCGCAGCAGCAGCCACCCCGGCCGCAGTTGAACAACAGGAAAAGCAGACGCGCCAGCAGTTGGCGGTAGATGCAATCACGCAAGACCCTTTTGTGCGTGAGCTGCAGGCACAGTTGGGCGCACAAATTGTAGAAAATTCCATTAAACCGATACAGCAGGAGAGCGCAACATGATGAAGGGTGGATTGGGCGGCTTGATGAAACAGGCCCAGCAGATGCAGGCAAACATGAAAAAAGCACAGGCCGAACTCGCAACCGTTGAAGTGGAAGGTCAGGCCGGTTCCGGTATAGTAAAAGTGACCATGACCTGCGCGCACGAAGTACGCCGCGTGGCGCTGGACGACAGCTTGTTGAGCGACGACAAGGAAATGCTGGAAGACCTGATCGCGGCCGCGATGAACGACGCGGTGAAACAAGCCGCTGCCGTATCGCAGAAAAGAATGAGCGGTTTTACTGCTGGTATGAATCTGCCTCCCGGCATGAATTTGCCGTTTTAGGGTAAATGAACACACCATCCAGCCTGGAAGACTTGATTTCAGCCTTGCGCTGCCTGCCGGGCGTAGGGCCAAAATCCGCACAGCGTATGGCCTATCATTTGCTGCAACGGGACAAACCCGGGGCATTGAATTTGGCAAAATCGCTTAATCATGCGGTCGAGAGCATTCACCATTGCGCCAAGTGCAACAACTTTTCCGAGGAAGAAATTTGTGCCTTGTGCCGTTCGCCCAAGCGCGACAACAGTCTGCTGTGCGTGGTGGAAATGCCGGCGGATTTGCTGATGATGGAACAGGCGCAATGCTACCGTGGCATGTATTTCGTACTCATGGGCAGATTGTCCCCGCTGGACGGTATCGGCGCGCGCGAGCTTCGTCTTGATCGCTTGCTCAAACGTGCGCAGGAGCAACCGTGCGAGGTCATCCTGGCCACCAACTTTACCGTGGAGGGGGACGCCACGGCACATTACATTGCCACGCTGTTATGCGGGCATGGCGTCAAAGTATCACGCATTGCACGGGGCTTGCCGGTTGGCGGCGAATTGGAACATGTGGACAGCGGCACACTGGCGCAAGCCGTGCTGGAACGACGCGAGGTAATGGAATGACAGAGCAGGAGGAGCAAGCGGATACACAGGACGCCCCTGCAGGCGAACGCCTGCAAAAGGCGCTGGCGCAGGCAGGCGTCGGCTCGCGGCGCGAAATGGAAACCTGGATCAGCGCGGGTCGCATCACCGTCAACGGCAACTTGGCCACCCTGGGTATGCGCGTGTCCGCAGAAGATGTCGTGCGTGTCGATCAGCGAATTATTCCACTCAAGGCCCCCAACGAAAGCCTGCCGCGCGTTTTGCTGTACCACAAACAGGAAGGCGAAATCGTCAGCCGGGACGATCCGGAAAACCGCACCAGTGTATTCGACAAATTACCCAAAGTGCGCGGCATGAAATGGATAGCCATAGGTCGTCTGGACTACAACACCAGCGGTTTACTGATATTCACAAGTTCCGGCGACCTGGCCAACCGTTTGATGCACCCGCGTTTCGAGGTGGAGCGCGAATATGCGGTTCGTGTCCAGGGCAGCATGACGGAAGAGCAAATGAAACAAATGCTAAATGACGGCATCACGCTGGAAGACGGACCGGTCAAATTTGAGAAACTGCTGGATGAAGGGGGCGAGGGTTACAACCACTGGTACCGGTTAATCCTTAAGGAAGGCCGCAACCGGGTTGTACGGCGCACCTTCGAGGCACTGGATCTGCCCGTAAGCCGTTTGATGCGCGTACGCTTCGGTATTGTCAATCTTCCGCCGCGCCTGAAGCGGGGCATGCTGGTAGAACTCGGAGCGGGTGAAGTCAATGCTATTCTCGACTGGGTCGGTATGGAAAAGCATGCTCCCCCGCAGCTGTCACCGCGTCAAGTCGCTGCAAGTTCAGCGCGTGGAAAACCCGTCAAGGCTCATCAAAACGGTAATTCAAGACCCTCTGACAAGACCAGAAATACCGGCAACGAAAAAACCAAACCCAAAAAGGGCCCCAGCAACGCTCCGCGCGGTGGGACACGGAATAAAACTTATATAGCTTAATGGGCTAGCATAAAGACTTAACTATCTATTAGAATATGAGAATTGGATTTGTTTTGGTTTAATAATCGTCCCAATTTGAGCAATAGATCATTAGCGAGACTGCGTAGACCCGCGAAAAACCATATCGGATTAAGACCAGATGGAACAGCATAGCAATAAAACTATAATGTGCAGTGTGATGATGTTGGATATCGTCGGATATTCAAAGAAATCCGTTTCCGATCAGATCAGTTCTAAAGAAGTTTTCAATACCATGCTGGGCGCAGCCATCAAAGATGTTCCTGAAAATGACCGCGTTATCCTCGACACGGGTGATGGTGCCGCAATCACCTTTTTGGGAGACATTGAGGATGCGTTAAAGGCGGTATTGGCATTCCGTGACAGCTTGCTTAGCGAAGGTGCAAATATGGCCCCGCCGCTGGAGGTGTGTATGGGGATCAACCTTGGCCCGGTACGTTTGGTCAAGGATATAAACGGGCGGGCTAATATTGTCGGTGACGGTATCAATGTGGCACAACGTGTGATGGGCTTCGCCAAAGGCGGACAAATTCTGGTTTCGCGTTCCTATTTCGATGCTGCCTCGCGTTTGTCACATGAATATGCGGGGATGTTTTACCACGAGGGGTCGCGTGCGGACAAGCACGGGCGCGACCATGAAATTTATGCAATAGGCCAGCCGGGTGTAGCCAATCCGGATCATCAATCCGGAGAAGATACGCTGGGGATAGCTGTCAAACAAGCTACTGCAGCCCCTGCCGAAGACAAGCTTCAGGGGGCGGTTGACACATTCAAAAATGCCTCCGGCCAGCAACGTGCCCTGTATGCCGGGATCGGCGTAACTGCGCTCGCCCTGGTCATCGTCATTGCTATGAAATTCACGAGTCATCCCGAGGTACCCCCGGTCACCGCGGAACTACCGGCTGCACCGGCCGCCCCGTCGGCTCCCGAGGCGGTTACAGCGCCACCTGCTCCGACTGAAATTCAGGCTCAACCCGAACCGAAAAATGAATCAAGCGCAAATACTTCCGCATCCCCCAATGCAGCCGAGCCTGCACCGGCTAGAAAAACGAAAGCTGCACGCTTGGCCGACCCGGCAGGGACCCCGGGAAAAGACAGCAAACCAATCAACAATAACTCGGCTGCCACTAGCCGGCCCCCGGCCGAAACGACTGCCGCAGCCCCGGCTGCAGACAGCAAACCTGCCGCCAAGGCAAATTTAAGTTTCGCTGTAGCCCCCTGGGGGGAAATATATCTGGATGGCAAGAAGCAAGGCGTAAGCCCTCCTATGGATTCCTTGAGCGTCACTCCGGGGAGTCATGAAATTGAAATTCGCAATACGGCATTTCCGCCCTACACAATGAGCATTCAGGTTCAGGCGGATGAACAATTGAAGATCAAACATAAATTTACCAATTAGTTTTCAAGGAGTTAATAATGAGAAATGTTCGGGCAATATCGGTTGTGGTTTTTTCCGTCTTTTTGCTGTCAGCCTGTGCTGGCGCAGGGACGGTAGCCGATGCATTTCAGTCCCCGAACAAACAACTTGCCAGCGGCATAAAAAGCTATGATGATGGAGACTACCAGACTGCACTTATCACGCTAAAGGATGCGCAACAGATGGGATTGGAAGACAAGCGTGATCAAGTGCTCGCGCACAAGTATTTGGCTTTTATCCATTGTGTTTCCGGGCGTGAACAACTGTGCCGCGACGAGTTCAAGAAAGCAATCATGATAGATCCCACGTTTGAACTGACTCCGGCAGAAGCGGGTCATCCTGTTTGGGGCCCCGTATTCCGTGGTGAGAAGACGAAGTTCGCCCAATAATTCGAAGCCGTGCCAGAAAACATGATTACCCATTTGGGGCGGTATGAAATTATAAGCGAGCTTGGACACGGTGCGATGGGTATCGTGTACAAGGCCAAGGATCCTTTGATCGACCGTGTACTCGCTATCAAGACCATCAGCTTGAATTTGGCGATGGACGAAAGAGACGAATACGAAGCGCGCTTTTATCAGGAAGCCAAAGCCGCAGGTCGCCTGAGCCACCCGAATATCGTTACGGTTTACGACGTGGGCAAAAGCGGGGATGTGGCGTACATCGCCATGGAATTTCTGGAAGGGCGCGAGTTACGCGATGTGATCAAGGAAGGCCAGCGCCTGCCGATCAGCCAGGCGATCGACTATGTGATGCAAGTTGCATTGGGCTTGGCCTACGCGCACGAACACGGTATTGTTCACCGTGACGTAAAGCCTTCCAACATCATGGTAATACGTGACGGTCATTTAAAAATCACGGATTTCGGCATTGCACGCATGGCGTCCTCCACCGTGCAAACCCAGGCCGGTGTTGTGCTGGGTTCTCCCAAGTACATGTCTCCGGAACAGGTATTGGGAAAATCAATCGACCAGCGCTCGGATATTTTTTCGCTGGGCGTCATGCTCTACGAAATGCTGACAGGGCAATCCCCCTTTGTGGGCGATACGATTAACGCGGTCATGTACCAGACCATGAACTCAGTACCGGCCCCACCCAGCACCCTGAATGCAGAAGTGCCCTCCGTCCTGAACTTTATTGTCAGCAAGGCTCTTGCCAAGACGCTGGAAGAACGCTATCAAAGTGCGAAAGAGTTTGCCGATGATTTGCGCGCTTGTCGCGAAAATCTGTCGCAGTCCGGCAACAAGACGAACTCGTCTATCCCCGCCTCCGCTCAAAGAGGGATGCAGTTACAGTCTGCCACGGAAGATTCCAAGCCGGTTGCCAATATGGGCGTATCCAATAATTTCGATTCATTTGGAGCCACGATGCGCTTGGCCTCGATGACCGCCCCCGAGGAAGCGGAAGAAGTCAGTAAAACATTAAAAATCACCCGTCCCGTCGCTGCTGCTGCCACGCCGGTTACGCCCAAGCCCGCAGCCCCCAAGCAGGTAACGCCCCAGGCATCACGCACCATTCCCCTTAAGACTAATAAAGGTCAGGCTGCTTCTGCTGCGCCCGCCAACAATACCAAACTGATCCTGATCATGGTCGTCTTGCTGATTTTGCTCGGCGCGGCGCTCATCCTTTAGCCCGGACAACAATGCCGCGCTAACATGGTTAACCAGCGGCAATTCAAATTTAAAGCTTCTAAATACCTTGCGCTCATTTTGATCGCGGTACACGGAACTACGCTTGCGGCTCTGTACCCTTTGAATTTTCCGGATTGGGCAAAAATAGCACTTTCAGCGCTGGTTCTAAGCAGCCTGTTATATCACCTGAGTCGAGATGCTTTGCTGCTCGCACCTTCTTCCGGCGTGGCCTTGATGTTTGAGGGGGATCAAATAGTACTGACGACACGCAACGGCGAACACATTGCCGGAAAGATACTGGCGGACAGTCTGGTCACGCCGTTGCTCACCGTATTGAATATATTGCCACTAAACACTCGCCTTTCCCGTAGCGTCATAATCCTGCATGACAGTCTGGATGCGGAGTCTTTCCGTCAATTGCGGGTTCGCTTGAAGTGGGGAATGTAGTAATGGGAGCAGCACTACTGTGCCGCTCCCGCTCAAGATCAGGCAGCCAACGCTTCCATCGGGTAACCTGCCATCAATATCGCCGTGTGTGCCTGCGACATCATCCGGTCTTTGTTGTAATCGGTAATCATATTGAGCAGCAGCTTTTCATCGAAGCGAAAGCTGCACAGCAGGATATTGGATGCGGCCATTTTCAGCAATTGTGCCGGACTTAATCCGGCGAGCAGCTCGACCATTTCCTCGCTGATCCCGAGCCGGAAAATAGCAGCCGCCTGGTCATCCTGAATCATTTGGCGTGCAAGCAGCAAATATGAGAGGTTGGCTTCCTTGATTTCTTCACGCAGCTGAGTTGTATTCATTATTCATCCCCTTGGCAGTTAACACTGTCTCCTTCGACAGTTGCATCTTGCGCCATCCGGGGGAGGGATAAAATCGGAAGTCTTCCAATTTGTTGCTAGGAATCCTTCCTACAGGACAATACAATCCGCAATGAGTAATATTGCTGTATAAATTACACGGTAAGCAGGCTCGGCTCTTCAAACAGGGAGGAAATAAGAACTTTGCGTATCTCCGGATGATCGGGAATCTGGTATAGCACCGGCGTAAGCATTTCTTCGAATATTCCCCTCAAGCTGCGTGCTCCTACCTTGTATTCGAACGCCATCTCTGCAATCTGACGGAACGCCTCATGCTTGATTTCAAGTTCAACGCCCTCTTCCCTGAGCATTTCGCGAAACTGGTTGTAAATTGAATTGCGGGGTTCCACCATGATTTTTACCAGCAGTTCCTTGGACAAATTCTGGAGGGTGGCAATAATAGGTAAACGTCCCGCAAACTCCGGTATCAGTCCGAATGAAAACAGGTCGGTGGGCTTCACGCGAGAATTGAGTCGATCCAGAATTTTCTGATTTTCCCCCTCTGAAACGGAAATAAACCCGAAAGCATGGTTTGCGGCCGTAATCGAATCAAGCCCCACAAACGCGCCCGCGCAAATAAACAGCACATTGGTTGTGTCTATTGTTTCCGTGTTGCTCAGTCTAACCGGCGCACCTTCCATGATTTTGAGCAAAGCATGCTGCACCCGCTCACCCGATGTGCTTTGCTGATCCCCCCCGGCCGATTTCAGTTTGTCGATCTCGTCTATAAAAACGATGCCGCGCTGGGCTTGCGCTATATCGCCTCCCGCCTTTTGCAAGAGGCGTAGCATCAAAGCCTCTATCTCCTCGTTGACGTATTTCGTCTGCGCCAGCGAGGTGGCATTGGCTGTTACAAAAGGCACCCCAAGAACTTTAGACAATGTTTCACAAATCAATGTTTTACCTGTTCCCGTCGGGCCGATCAGCAGAACATTGCTTTTGGCACTCTCAACCTCGCTGGTTCGTGTCAATTCAAATTTTCTGTAATGCGTGTAGACGGCCACGGAAAGTATTTGCTTGGCCTTGTCCTGACCGACCACATACTGATCCAAGTATTGGGTAATAGTGCTCGGCGTCAGTTTTTTTCCAGCGCGGGAATGTCCGTTCAAGTTATTCATACCCATATCTCCACAACTAAAAATTATATATTACAACAGGTTAAATTAATGACCATTAGTCATTAATTTATACAATCTCCCCCGCTCAATAGCGCTTGCCTGCGGAGCGTGCTCCCACTAAAAATCCGGAGCGCTGAATGCACCCGAATTAAAGAACATAAAATTTCGCATTTACTGCAATCAGTTGCAATTATGACCTATGGTCAATTATCATACCCTTGTTAAATGACCGGAAGTCATTCATGGCCCGCCCCCTTGCCACTGCCAAAGAACGCGATCTGCGTAGCCAGCAATTACTGGACGCTGCGGTAACGCTTTGGCAACTGAATCCTGATCGAGTCCCCAGTGTAGCCGAAGTGGCCATCAAGGCAGGGGTCGCCAAAGGAACGGTCTACCTTTACTTCAAGAGTAAGGAAGATTTGCTGCTCGCGGCTCACGCACGCCATGTGCAGGTTTTCTTTGCCGCATTGATCGAGCGCGCTTCCCTGCGCAAACGGATGAACTTTGACGACATTATGCACTTGGCACGCGATCATATTGCCAGAGTTTCCGCCTTTTTGCCGCTGGCCACGCTGGTGGCCGGATTGCGCCATAAAGGAGTCACTCCCGAAGCGGCCATCGCCTTCGACGAAAGCATGGCGGTACAACTCATGACGGCAGGAGGATTATTGTGCCGACACTTTCCCTTGCCTGACGCAACCAGCGGCGTCCGCCTGCTGATGCGTTCTTATGCATTAATACTCGGACTGTGGCAACTGGTCGGCAGCGACCAGCCGATCTGCACCAGCCCGGGCGTTTCAGCGATGTTGTTACCCGATTACCTGTCCGAACTGGATGCGGCTTTGCGAGCACTCTGGCAGGGCGCATTGAATAAGGAAGTTTCCCATGATGCATAAAAGAATTCTCCTCCTGACCCTGCTGCTGGGCGCCTGTGACAAGCCGCCCGCCCCGCCGGAACCGGTACGCCCTGTCAAAAGTGTACGGGTCGGGCTGGAACCCGGTTCAGCGTATCTCCGCTTGCCCGGCGAAGTACGCGCGCGGCACGAAACGCCACTGGGATTCCGCGTGGGCGGAAAAGTATTGGAGTGTAAAGTCAATCTGGGCGATTCAGTGCGGAGAGGACAGATATTGGCCAAACTGGAACCCACCGATTATCAGCTTGCCAGCCAGTCCGGGAGTGCAAGTTTGACCGAGGCACGCAGTACGCTCACGCTAGCCGAGGCCGAATTGGTGCGTTACCGGAACTTGCACGACAAAGGGTTTGTTTCCGCCGCAGTTCTAGACCAGAAACAGGCCGCCGCCGACAGCGCCAAAGCGCGCTTGGACGCCTTGCAGTCGAACCATAACGAACAAACGCGGCAGCTCGACTATACCACCCTCGCAGCGGACAACGACGGCGTCATCAGCGCGTACGATTGCAATGCCGGACAAGTGGTCAATATCGGGCAGCCGATTCTGCGGCTTGCCCAAGCGGCGGAAAAAGAGATCGAAATTCATTTGCCGGAGACCGAATTGCAGCATTTCCGCTCGTCCGCCGGCTTCACGCTGGTTCTGAATGCCATGCCTGAAAAGACTTACACGGGAACCTTGCGCGAACTGGCCGCAGCGGCAGACCCGGCAACACGCACCTACGCCGCCCGCATCATGCTCAAAAATCCCGATGCGGCCGTGCAACTCGGCATGAGCGCAACTCTTGAAGTCCGCCCCGCAGGCGATCAAATCATGCGCCTGCCCCTTGCCGCCGTGGTCAGCCGCGACAGTCATCCTTCCGTATGGAAAGTGGATAACGCGGGCATCGTGCACATGACCCCGGTTGCCATCGGAAGCATCGAAGAAAATGCAGTGCGGATTATTTCCGGGTTAACCGGCGGTGACATCGTCGTCACCGCGGGAGCCAACCTGCTGCGCGACGGCGAAAAGGTTAAATTACTGCCATGAGTGATCGCTTCAATCTAACCTCGCTCGCCTTACGGCAACGCGAGTTGAGCTGGTTTTTTATTTTTGTGATCGGGATAGCCGGAATCCTGTCCTATTCCAAACTCGGCCAGCGCGAAGACCCGGACTTTACTTTCCGTGCCATGGTCATCCGCACCCAATGGCCGGGTGCGACGCCGCAGCAGGTCGATGAGCAAATCACCACGCGTATCATCAAAAAACTGCAGGAAGTTCCCTATTACCGGCGCAGCTCCAGCTATTCGCGCAGCGGAGAATCCATTGTTATTCTGGAATTGCTGGACACCGCTCCGAAGGAGCAAGTCGCCCAGTTGTGGTATCAGGTGCGCAAGAAAATCGGGGATATCCAGTACACCCTGCCGCCGGGTATCACCGGACCGAATTTCAATGACGAGTTTGGCGATGTATTCGGCTCCATCTATGCTTTTACCGGCGACGGTTTCAGCCTCGAAGAATTGCGACAGTACGCGGAAAAAGCGCAGCAACGGCTGATCACCCTGCCCGACGTGGCTAAAGTCGATCTGGTCGGCGTACAACCCCAACAAATTACCGTTACCATTTCCACCCAGCGGCTGGCGAGCCTGGGTATTCCCCCGTTGACCATCGCGCAAGCCATCCAGTCGCAGAATATCATTCAAGATGCGGGCCGGCTGCATGCCGCCGATTTCTCGGTGCCGTTGCGGGTACGCGGCAATTTTGAATCGGTAGATGAACTTAAAGAACTGCCGCTGCGCGCAAACGGAAGGACACTGCGGCTGGGCGACATTTCCGAAATCACGCGCGGATACCTCGATCCGCCGGAAACCACCATGCGCTATGCGGGCAAACCTGCCGTCGGACTCGCAATCTCGATGAAAGCCCGCGGCGATGTGCTGCGTCTGGGGGAAGACCTCAACCGTGAAATGAATACGCTGCAAGGTCAGCTGCCCATCGGTATTTCTTTTGCCCGCGTATCCAATCAGCCCGCCGTGGTCAAAGAAGCCGTGGGCGAATTCATGAGTTCGTTTCTGGAAGCGGTCGTCATCGTGTTGCTAGTCAGCTTCGCCAGTCTGGGTTTCCGCGCGGGGATGGTGGTGGCCATCACCATCCCGATGGTCATCGCCGCGACTTTTTTCATGATGCGGATTTTCAACATCGATCTGCACCGCATTTCAACGGGGGCGCTGATTATTGCGCTCGGCTTGCTGGTGGACGACGCGATGATCGTGGTGGAAATGATGGTGCGCAAGCTGGAAGAAGGCTATGACCGGATGCGCGCCGCCACGTTTGCCTACACCGCAACCGTGTTCCCCATGCTGACCGGCACGCTGGTCACGGCTTCCGGATTCCTGCCGATAGGCACCGCCCAATCTTCCACGGGGGAATATACTTTCGCGATGTTTGCCGTGGTTACCATTGCGCTTCTGGTATCCTGGGTTGCGGCAATTTTCGTTACCCCGCTGGCGGGATACCACATCTTGAAGAGTCACGCCGGACAGGGACACGAAATTTTCAACACGCCGTTTTATGTTCGTCTGCGCCGTCTGATCGACTGGTGCCTGCATCACCGTAAAACCGTGCTCATCGGCACGCTGCTCGCTTTCGTGCTCGGCGGCATCGGCATGAGCTTCACCGAAAAGCAATTCTTCCCTTCTTCCAACCGGGTCGAACTGATGCTGGACGTCTGGTTGCCGGAAGGCTCCAGCATCCGCGCCACCGAGCGGGAAGTGGCACGAGTCGAAGAAATTCTTGCCAAAGAAAGCGATATTTCCAGCTATGTCACTTACGTCGGCTACGGCTCGCCGCGCTTTTTCCTGTCGCTCGACCAGCAATTGTTCCGACCGAATTTTGCCCAAGTGGTGGTGTTGGCCAACGACATCGAAGCGCGCGACCGCATGCTGAAAAAAATGCGCGCAATTTTCGCCGCCGACTTTCCCGGCGTGCGCGCCCGTGCCAACCGTGTCCCGCTTGGCCCGCCGGTTAGCTACCCTATCGACTTCCGCGTGCTGGGCAACGATCTGTCCACCGTCAAACGCTATGGCGACCAGCTTGCCGAAATGCTGCGCAGCGACCCCCGCCTGCGCGATGTTCACCCTGACTGGGGCGTTCAAACCGCCATGCTGCGTGTGGATGTCGACCAGGATCGCGCCCGTGTAGCCGGTGTCACCTCGGCTGATATTGCGCGTACCGTGCGCACTGCAAGCGACGGAATCAATACCGGACAATTCCGCGAAAACGACCAGCTGATCGATATCGTGCTGCGTTCCCCCGTGTCCGAACGCCGGCAACTGGCGCAAGTCGGCGCGCTGGAAGTACCGTCCTCGCACGGCGGCAGCGTTCCCCTGCGCCAGGTTGCACAAATTTCCTACGCGATGGAAGATCCGATTCTGTGGCGCAAGGACAGAAATATTTCCATGAGCGTGCGAGCCGACGTCATTGAGGGTGTGCAAGCCACCGATGTCGCCACGGCCTTGAACATCAAGCTGAACGAGTTGCGCGCCAAAATGCCGGAAGGCTATCAGATCGATGTGGGCGGTGAATTGGGCGAAAACTCGGGTGCGCAGGATTCCATCAATGCAGGCATGCCGCTGATGATGGCGGTCATCCTCGGATTCCTGATGATCCAGATGAAGTCCCTGTCGCGCACGTTCATGGTACTGCTGACCGCCCCGCTGGGCATCATCGGAGTCGCCATGGCGTTGCTGACTTTCCACAAACCCTTCGGCTTCGTCGCCATGCTGGGAACCATCGCGCTGGGCGGCATGATCATGCGCAACACGGTTATTTTGATCGACCAGATCCGCCAGGATCGGGAAGTGGGATTGTCCGACTGGGATGCGATACGCGAATCAACGGTACGCCGCTTCCGCCCCATCATGCTCACTTCGGCCGCGGCCATTCTGGCCATGATACCGCTCACGCGCAGTGTGCTGTGGGGGCCGATGGCCTACGCCATCATGGGCGGCCTGCTGGTCGCCACGCTGCTCACCATCCTGTTTATTCCGGCGCTGTATGCCGCATGGCTGCGCCTGCCCAAACAGGAACCGGCTCCCGCTGTTGCCGTGCAGCAACCATGACGCGAAAAACTATTTGACCGGGCTGCTCAGGTAATCACCGTGGGTTGTTCGCGTCCGGTGCGTGACTGCAATTCTGAAATTTGCAGTGCAATTTGGATCAACCCGGCCAGTGCCACCTGCGCATCGAGGGGGTGGCGCGTCACGTCGGCTTCATAGGCTTCCAGATACACGCGCAACGTGGCACCTTCGGTACCCGTGCCGGAGAGGCGGAAAATAATACGCGAGCCGTCGGTGAAAATAATGCGCACGCCCTGCCCTTTGCTCACACTGCCGTCGACCGGATCGGTGTAGCTGAAATCGTCGCAGAACTTCACGGTATATTTGCCGAACTGCGCCCCGTCCAGCTTGGCGAAATTATCTTTCAAATGCTGCATCACGCCTTGCGCCGCCTCGGTGGGCAAACCTTCGTAGTCGTAGCGCGAATAGAAGTTGCGGCCATATTTCGCCCAGTGTTCGCTGACGATGCTTTCCACCGACTGTTTGCGCGCCGCCAGAATATTCAGCCAGAACAATACGGCCCACAGCCCGTCTTTCTCGCGCACATGGTTGGAACCGGTGCCGAAACTCTCCTCGCCGCAAAGCGTGACTTTGCCGGCGTCCATCAGATTGCCGAAGAATTTCCAGCCGGTGGGGGTCTCGTAGCAGGGTATATTCAGCGCCTGCGCCACGCGATCCGCCGCCGCGCTGGTCGGCATCGAGCGCGCAATGCCCGCCAAACCTTGTTTGTATCCGGGGGCCAAGGTTGCATTGGCCGCCAGCAGCGCCAGACTATCCGAGGGCGTAACAAAGAAACGTTTCCCCAGAATCATGTTGCGGTCGCCGTCGCCGTCCGAGGCCGCGCCGAAATCCGGGGCATTGTCGCCATAGGCAATTTCCACCAGTTCATGCGCGTAGGTCAGGTTGGGATCGGGATGCCCGCCGCCGAAATCCTCCAGCGGTACAAAATTCATCACACTGCCCGCTGCCGCGCCCAGACGGCGTTCCAGAATTTCCCTGGCATAAGGCCCGTTCACCGCATGCATGGCATCGAACTTGATGCGGAAGCCCCCGCTTAACAAAGCGCGGATGGCAGCGAAATCGAACAACGATTCCATCAACCCCGCGTAATCGCCCACCGGGTCGATCACCTCTACCTGCAGGTCTCCCAGGGTGAAACTTCCGGGGGTATCCAGCGCCACGTCGGCGGCATCCAGAATGCGGTACGTGCCGAGGGTTTTGCTCTTGGCAAAGATCGCCTCGGTCACCGTCTCGGTGGCCGGACCGCCGTTGCCGCTGTTGTACTTGATGCCGAAGTCACCGTCCGGCCCGCCGGGATTGTGGCTGGCCGAAAGGATAATCCCGCCGAAAGTCTGGTATTTGCGGATCACGCACGAAGCCGCCGGAGTGGACAGGATACCGCCCTGCCCCACCAAAACTTTGCCAAAACCGTTGGCGGCGGCCATTTTCAAAATGATCTGGATCGCTGCACGATTGTAGTAGCGCCCGTCACCGCCGAGCGCCAGCGTTGCCCCCTTGGGGGCGGCAATTGAATCGAAAATGGATTGAACAAAATTTTCCAGATAATGCGGCTGCTGAAAAACCGGAACCTTCTTGCGCAGACCGGAAGTGCCGGGTTTTTGATCCTGAAATGGCTGGGTATTAACAATACGGATGCTCATGAAAACTCCCTTGCTGGATAAATTGTTATTTTCGGCATGATATCACCAGGCCGGTTTTTGCAGGATGGAACAAATTCCAAATCTCCCCGCCCCCCTTTTACAAAGCGGGAAATCGAATCCGAAGAACTTTTGGCCATGCACCCGGCGCAGAGGATTTGCATTTTTCATGGCCAAGATACGCCATCATCCCCATGACCACAATTTGGCAATAGGTTAGAATCGCGCATCTTTTACCTCCAGACTTAACCGCCATGGCCCAATATGTAATGTCGATGCTCCGCGTGAGCAAAATCGTTCCCCCGAAACGTCAAATCATCAAGGATATTTCGCTGAGCTTTTTTCCCGGCGCCAAGATCGGCCTGCTCGGTCTGAACGGCTCCGGCAAATCCACCGTGCTGCGCATCATGGCAAACGTGGACAAGGAATACGACGGCGAGGTGCAACACCTGCCCAACATCAAGATCGGCTACCTGCCGCAGGAACCGGCGCTCGACCCTGCCAAGACCGTGCGTGAAGAAGTGGAGTCGGCTTTAGGCGAGGTGATGGAGGCACAAGCCAAGCTGGACGCGGTGTATGCCGCCTATGCCGAAGAGAACGCCGACTTCGACGCGCTCGCCGCCGAGCAGGCGCGACTGGAGAACATCATCGCCGCTTCCGGCAGCGATGCCTCGCACCAGATGGAAATCGCCGCCGACGCGCTGCGCCTGCCGGAATGGGATGCGGTGGTCAAGAATCTCTCCGGCGGTGAGAAGCGCCGCGTCGCGCTGTGCAAGCTGCTACTGGAAAAACCCGACATGCTGCTGCTGGACGAGCCGACCAACCACCTCGATGCCGAATCGGTGGAATGGCTGGAACAATTTCTGGTGCGCTTCCCCGGCACCGTGGTCGCCGTCACCCATGACCGCTACTTCCTCGACAACGCCGCCGAATGGATACTGGAACTGGACCGTGGCCACGGCATCCCGTGGAAGGGCAACTATTCGAGCTGGCTGGAACAGAAGGGCGAACGTCTGGCGACCGAACAGAAACAACTCGATGCCCACGCCAAGGCGATGAAGCAGGAACTGGAATGGGTGCGCCAGAATGCGAAAGGCCGTCAGGCAAAATCCAAGGCACGTATCGCCCGCTTCGAAGAACTCAACTCGCAGGAACACCAGGCGCGCAACGAGACGCAGGAAATCTTTATTCCCGTCGGCGAGCGTCTGGGCAACGAAGTCATCGAGTTCAACAACGTGAGCAAAGCCTACGGCGACCGCCTGCTGATCGACAACTTCAGCTTCAAGGTGCCTGCGGGTGCCATCGTCGGCATCATCGGCCCGAACGGCGCGGGTAAATCCACCATGTTCAAAATGATCGCAGGCAAGGAACAGCCCGACAGCGGCGAAGTAAAAATCGGCCAGACCGTGAAGTTCGCCTTCGTCGACCAGTCGCGCGAAAGCTTGGAAAATGACAAGACCGTGTTCGATGCGATCTCCGGCGGCAACGATATTCTGACCGTGGGCAAATACGAAACCCCGGCGCGCGCCTACATCGGCCGCTTCAACTTCAAGGGCGGCGATCAGGCCAAGCTGGTCGGTCAGCTCTCCGGCGGCGAGCGCGGACGATTGCATTTGGCGCAGACACTGATCTCCGGCGGCAATGTGCTGCTGCTCGATGAACCTTCCAATGACTTGGATGTGGAAACGTTGCGTGCGCTGGAAGATGCCTTGCTCGAATTCGCCGGTTGCGTAATGGTGATCTCCCATGACCGCTGGTTTCTCGACCGCATCGCCACCCACATCCTCGCGGCGGAAGGCGATTCCAAGTGGACGTTCTTCGACGGCAACTATCAGGAATATGAGGCTGATAAACGCAAGCGTTTAGGTGAAGAGGGTGCGAAACCGAAGCGGATTCGGTATAAGCCGATTAGCCGATAGGCATAGTCAAACTCGGAGTTTTGCAACCACTATAAATCGATAAATTTCCCACGAGGTTTCTTATGAAGCTTGTCACTTTCTCTGTTCAAAATTACAGAAGTATTACATCGGCACGCAATATTGAAATTGGAAATTTAACGGTATTGGTTGGTCAAAACAATGAGGGGAAGTCGAACATACTGAATGCTCTTGTGACGGCTATGGAAATCATTAGATTTCACGCTCGTTATGGGGATAGAGTCAGTAGGCTTGGGATGATTAAAAATAGGTATTCAGAAATATTTGATTGGGAGCGCGATTTCCCAATTGGACTGCAGGAGAGCAAACCTAAAAGTGATTCAATTTTCCGACTCGAATTTTCCTTGGAAGACGATGAGGTTGAAACTTTCAAAGAAGAGATCGGGTCAAGGCTAAATGGTCTCTTGTTGATTGAAGTTCACGCCCCACGCGTGGGGGATGCAAATATTAAGGTTGTTAAGACTGGAAAAAACACGACCACACTAGCTAATAAAAGTGCTCGGATTGCAGCATTCATTGGTAATCGCATAAACATAAATTACATCCCTGCAATTCGGACGGAACAAACCTCTTTGGACGTTATTGACTCTATGTTGACAAGAGAGTTGCGAAAGCTTGAGGATAATGACGAGTACAAAAAAGCGTTAGAGAAGATTGCCGAGCTACAAGACCCTATCCTTAAGCAGATGTCTACTGAAGTCACAAAGGTAATGCAAAGTTTCTTGCCGCAGGTAAAAGATATCACGATTTCTATAAGCCAAAGATCACGTTCTGGCGCGCTTAGTAGAGCTTCACAAATTACTGTTGATGATGGAACTCCTACCTCTATTGAGAGAAAGGGTGATGGTATTAAAAGTCTAGCTGCTATTAGTTTGCTACAACAAATTGGTGATTCGAGTGGTTATGCTTCTATTCTTGCAATCGAGGAGCCTGAGTCGCATCTTCATCCTAGTGCAATACATCGGCTAAAAGAGGTGCTTGATAAGATAGCTATGAAGAGGCAAGTAGTCATCACAACGCATTGCCCTCTTCTGGTTGATCGAGTTGACTGCACTAACAATATCATTGTCAGCAATAACAAGGCCAAGCCAGCATCACAAATCGAAGACATCCGAAATGTGCTGGGTGTGAGAATCTCAGATAATTTGCAGCACGCGGCAATGGTGCTTGTTGTGGAAGGCGAGGATGACAAAATAATTCTAGAAGCAATATTCTCTGAACGGTCTACGGTGTTGCAAGAAGCTATTCAAAATCAGATGCTCGTTGTTGATTATGTTGGTGGTGCAGGTAATTTAAGTTACAAGTTGCATGAATTGAAAAATGGCTTATGTAATTACCATGTCTATTTTGATAACGATGAAGCTGGAAGGTTGGCCACAAATAAAGCAATGGAAGTTGATTTGCTTGGCCTGTCTGATTTGACGCTGTGTATATGCAATGGCATGAAAGATTCAGAAATGGAAGATTGCGTGAACATCCAAATTTATAGCCAGTTGTTTCACGAGAAATTTGGAATTAAACCTGAGGTTAAAAGCTTTAAAGGAAATGAAAAGTGGTCAAGTAAAGCACGCAATTTATTTCTTTTTGCAGGGAAACCTTGGAATGAGAGAATTGAAAAGCAGGCAAAACTGGTTGTTGCTCGAGCGGTTGAGGCCAGTCCTGAAGCGGCACTTAATGAGCACAAGGATTCTTCTATCAATGGGTTAATCACAGCTCTCGAAGAAAAAATCCAAGCTATGCATTACGCAGGATGAAATTAAACAATCGGAGGCCACGGTTTCTAATGGAGTTAAGGGACTAGAACCGAAATAGTTCCCGGACATTTAACCATGGAAATGAAGAAGATCAATTCGGGCAAGTTGCGCGCCATTGGCTACGATGCGCGCGCCCGCATGCTGCAAGTCCAGCTCGACAACGGCAGCACGCTGCAATACAGCGGCGTGGGCGAGGACATCTGGCGCCGTCTCAGCAGCTCGGGCGCGGCATGGAGCTTCTATCGCGACAACATCGAGGAAGAGTTCACCGCCAAGCGCGTTTCCGGCAGCGCCCCCGCAGCCAACAACCCGCTCGACGATTTATTCGGGAAACCCTGAGCTGGCAGGCTGGTGGTGCAACAAAGTCAGGCAATCTGCTATCGAGCAAGCTCGATGCAGAGTTGACACAGCTAGCGAACCCCAGCATTACAAGACCGAACGAACCTGGGGTTCGTTCCTCACCCCAGCCTACGGTTAGGCCTCACCGCAAGTCTACGGAAGGAGCCCAAACCATGAGAACTTATACTCGCGCATTCACTACGGTGGATAAAGCGGTGGCAAAATACGGCGAGGGTGTGCGGAAGGTGTGGGGATGCATGCAAGAACCAGCCCGGCGATTTGTTCAAGCGTTGAAGAAGATTTGCAGAAATTAAATGCAATATCATTGCTGCGACATTACTGCCTTAGCCGAAAAATAGCCGATAATAGGCCTATCTGAAATCTTGGCTCACATTCTATGAAAACAGTTTTAGTCCTTTTTTCCGCAGGCAGTGAAGAACTGGAGACTGTCACGGTCGTCAACATTCTGCGCCGCGCAGGCATCAACGTCACTTTGGCCGGATTGAGTGCGGGCGCGCTGCGCGGGAGTCGCGGCATCGTGCTTACCCCCGACACAGCGCTGGAGGAGGCTATCGGACACAGCTATGACATGCTGGTTCTACCCGGGGGGCAACCGGGCACTAACCATATGAAAGCCGATGCGCGCGTGTTGCAACTGGCCCGACAGATGGCCGCACAGGGAAAATACGTTACCGCGATTTGCGCCGCGCCCGCAGTGCTGGCCACGGCCGGGCTGCTCGACGGCAAACGTGCCACCTGTTACCCGGGTTCGCTGGACGATTTTGTTCAGGTTCAACAGCAATCCGGCGTGGTAGTTGAAGACGGCAAACTGATTACTTCGCGCGGTCCCGGCACGGCAATGGATTTTGCCTTGGTGCTGGTGGAGCATCTGGCGGGCAAGACTAAGCGCGACGAAGTCGAGGCGGGTTTGGTGCGCGGATAACCCTCTGTTTTCATTATTGCCCATACTCTTCCAAAATTGCGCTCCCTGATCGGCAAACTGCCCCCTTCCGTTATTGCGCTGATATTGCAGGCGGCGGCGTTTGCCTGCACCTTGCTGTTCGTCCGGTTTGCCGCGCTTCATTTGCCCCCGCTGCTACTCGCCCTGCTGTGCGGTTTGGTTGCAGCCGCATTCAGTCGCATCGCGGGTCTGGCGCGCTGGTGGCTGCTTATCCAGCTCCTGTTTGTCCCCGCAGTGGTGCTGGTGTTGTCGCTGGATATGCCGCCGAATTTTTTTCTGATCGTTTTTCTGATCCTGCTGGTCGTGTACTGGAGCACCTTCCGTACCCAGGTTCCGCTCTATCTTTCCAGCCGCCGAATTTGGCAGGCGTTGGAATTGCTCCTTCCGTTGCCGGCACCCGATAAAAACTTCACGTTCATGGATCTGGGTTCCGGTATTGGCGGAGTGCTGACGCATCTGGCCGGGATTCGCCCCGATGGCCGTTATTACGGTGTTGAAGCCGCTCCGCTGCCTTACCTCTGGAGCAGGCTGCGTATCCGTCTGGGCGGTTATCGCAATTGCAGCGTACTTTGGGGGAGTCTGTGGAATTGCGACCTTGCGCAATACGATGTGGTGTTCGCCTATCTGTCACCTGTCCCCATGGACGAACTGTGGCAGAAAGCGCGCAACGAAATGCGCCCCGGCACGGTTTTTATCAGCAATACTTTTGCGGTGACCGGACATCCCCCGCAGCAAACATTTACCGTGGATGATTTACACCATTCGACCCTGTACATCTGGCATATGTAAGGCCAATCATGGGAATCTGTACCCGATTTGTCAGCTGCGTATTCCCGACAGTTTATCGGGCGTATATTTTTTTTAATAGCATTTAATCAATACCTTACATCACCCGCAGTGTCGCAAAGGTAGCTTGACGTAGCAATACGAATCAATGACTTAACTGGGCTGTAGCTTCAAAACAGCTACAATTTTTTTGTGGCGTATCCAGCTAAATGCCGTAAATACAACAAGCCATTCTTTAGCATGGGGGGGCAGAATTCGGAAATCACCTCTTTCCATTCTGGCAATTCTTGCGGATATTAATACGTGACAAGTCACTAAATACAATATAATGTGACTTGTCACTATTTATAATTTAATAGCAAAATGAGCGAAACTAAATCTACTGAAAACGCCAAACCGACTTCTACCAAACGCGGAAGACCTGCTACCGGCAAAGCAATGACTCCAGCACAAAGGCAACAGGCAAAGCAGAGGTTGGATCAGATGTAAATCAGTTCGTCTAAATGTCCGTCACCCGATATTCACTTTTTCCAAGCGGAAGTTCGAGGCACAAATCTATGAGTTAGCGAACCAGTTATGTGTATCGCTCACCTCAACATCTCATTCACCGCAATCAAATCCTTCTCATCCAGCGTTCCAGCGGCTGCCTTGAGTTTGAATCCTTGCAGCAATGTGTCATAGCGCGCTTTCGACAAATCCCGTTGCGCGGTAAACAATTGTTGTTCCGCGTTCAATACATCAACATTTATGCGGATTCCAAGTTTGTAGCCAACCCGATTCCCCTTTACTGCACTCAATCCGGATTCAACCGCAATATTTAACGCATCGATTTGCGCCAACCCGTTGGTCACGCCGGCGAACGCCTGTTGCGCATCCGTGGATGCTTTTCGGCTGGCGGCTTCCAAATCAGCCTCGGCTTTGTTCATGTTGGCAATCGCTTCTGCCACTCTGGAATTGACCGATCCTCCCGCATAAAGCGGCACCGTGAGTTGCACGCTGGTTTCTTGCTGTTTGATGCGGGTACTGAAATCGTTCGGCGTAGTCAGGCTGCTCGACGCATAGTTGCCGCCATAGTTCGCCACCAAATCCAGCGTCGGCAAATGGTCGGAACGATTCTTCCTGATTTCCTGCCGGGCCGCCTCCAATGCTGCGCGCTGAACTCGCACCAGCGGATAATTTAGTCGCGCCTGATCCATCCATGCCCGACTATTCAACGGGCTGGGCTGGGGCGGGATAATCGCCGCTTGTAGTGCGGCCAGCTGGTCGAACGTTTTTCCGGCGACTTTTTCCAGTTCGGCTTTGGCGCTTTCCAGGTCATTCTGTGCGGCCACACGTTGCGATCGCGCCGATCCAAGCCTGGATTTCGTGTCGTCGATGTCGGTCATCGAGTGCGTGCCCAGTGTGTTCCCCCGGGTTACCTGGGCCAACTGTTCTTCCAGCGCAGCCACCTGAGCATCGGCTGCCGCTATCGCGTCTCGTGCAACAAGAACGCCGAAATACGCTTGTGCAACGCGCAACAGCAAGTCCTGCTGAGCCTGCGCATATTGCGCTTCGGCCTGTTCGACCACATATTGTGACTCACGGTAGGCATACACATTACCCAAGCGCACCAAAGGCTGCGTCAATTGCAAGTTCCATGTCCACGACTTCATGTTTCGCTCGACAGGAGTTATTCCGGTAAATTCCGAGTCGGCGCGGGTAGCCCCGTCTTTGCCGGTGACGGACAATACCGGCAGCAATCCTGCCCGCGCCTGGGGAATTTTCTGGCGCACACTATCCAGCGAATAGCGTGCCGATGCTATCGTCGGATCGCTGTCTTGCGCTAACCGGTACACTTCAAGCATGTCAGTTGCGCATGCTGGCAAATCCATGCCGAGCGACAACGCAATTGACGCGCCCATAAAACAACTCGACCGGACAGCTTGGGCAAATACTGGGCGCTTCATCTTTCCCGTCCGCTTTCCGCCACTGTTCTTTGCAGCGGGGACAAAAGATATTCCAGCACACTGCGTTTGCCCTGATCTATTTCCGCAACAACCTGCATCCCCGGAACCAGCTTGTACTGGTTGTTTTCCACAGCCAGTTGTTGCGCACCCAACGATATCAGCGCCTTGTAAATCATGGCCGGGGCAGATTTCTCGGCATTCTTATTCGAACTCTGCGATTGTTGCGATGATTGCTCCTCGCTGGCATCCGCCCCTACGGTCAAAACTTCACCATCCAGCAAGCCATAATGCTGGAACGGATAAGAGGCCAGCTTAAGCTTTACCTTCTGATTCGGATAGACGAAACCTACATCGTCGTTCTTGACCATCACCTCGGCTACCAGAGGTTCGTTGTCAGGCACCAGTGACAACAGTACGGTGCCGGGTTGCACTACTGTCCCGACCGTGTGCGTGGCCAAATCCTTGGCAATCCCCGCCTGCGGGGCCTTTAACTCCAGCAAGCCGGTTTTGTGCTCCTGCTTGATCATGTCCTGCTGAGACTTGCGATACTGGCCTTCGGCATCCATGCGCTCGTTCTGCAAGTCGCTGCGGTATTTGGACGTTATCTCGGCAACCTGCTTTCTGGCGGCCGATACGGCTGCCTCCAGGCTGGCAAGGGTGGATTCCTGCGCATTCATGTCCCTGACCTTTTCCACATACTCGCGCTGTTTGTCCCGAACCTGCACCTGCGGCACATACCCGTCTTTACCCATGTCTGAGTAGGAATCAGCCTGCTGCTTAAGAATGGGGGTAACTTCACGCAATTTTGACAGAACCTGATTGCCGGAATCAAAGTCGCGCTCGGCCTTTTTAAGCGTAGCCTCCGCTCCACCCAATGCGTCGGTATAGGCATGGCGACGGTCCGCATATTGGGATTCAATCTGATGAAAAAGATCCTCCGGATCACCCGTTTGCCGGGTCAGTTGCTTATTTCCGAGTTCGGCATCGATCCGGCGCAATTGCAACGAGCGAAGCGCAAGCTGGGTATGCAGCGTGCTTTCGTCGGCCAGCGCATCCTCGGTGTCCATCCGCATGAGCACCTGCCCCGCCACCACGTGCTGGCCCTCCTTGACTAGGATTTCCTGAACGATACCGCCGTCAGCAGGTTGCACGATCTTGACATAGGTTTGCGGCACCAGCTTTCCTTCCGCGCTGGCGATAATGTCCAGCTTGCCGAAGATCGCCCAAAAAACCATAATCGTGAACAGCGCCGCCACCAGATACATCACGGTGCGGGGAAGCCGCGCGGGCGGACTTTCCTGAATCGACAACAAGCCCGGCGCAAAATCCAGCGCTTCCGGTGACAGCGTACTGGCTTGGCGCTGTCGTTTCTCCGTCTGTCCCGGCAAATTTACTCCCCCATTGATTGTCATATCATCTCACCCTCAATGTAGGGCGTTGCCGCCACTGATACCGCCCCACGCATCAATCGTCTGCGCTGTTTTACCAAACGTTGCATTCTGCAACGTCGTTACCGCTGTCGCCAGATTCATTCCTGTGAGGTTGCCGTTCAGTCCGTCGTAATAGGCCAGATCACCACCCAATGCCGTCGTGTTGCTGCCGCTCAAGTGGTCGTTCAGCAAAGTATTCATCAGACTCCAGTTAGTCAGCGACGGGGTCGCTGCCAGCGCGGCATTGAAGTCATTCACCAATTGCGTGAAGTTAAATTCTTCGACCGCCGAGTTGTACAGCGCGTTGGTCGAGTTCGGGTTATATGTATTCGCGGCCTGTTCCAGCACCTGCAGCGTGACGAAATTCTGATTGGCGACACCGGCGTACCAGTTCACGAACGTGATCGAATTCGTGCCGCCCGTGTTGAGGATCAGATTATTGCCGCTTTTGCTGAAGGCAAGGTTGCTGTAGTCGATACCGCCCCCCAGCGACAAGACGTTGGAACGCCCGGTTCCGTGTGTAATCGTTGCAGCACCGTCGCCGGTGTTAAAGGCCACCACAGCGGTGCCCGCCCCCAGCGTGATCGCATCGCTACCTGCCCCCCCGGCAATAAAACTGGCTTTCGTGCCTCCAATCAATGTGTCGTTGCCGGAACCCGCAATCAGCGCATTGGCACCGCCGATGTCTTTCAGGGTGCTGTTTCCGAAACCCGCCTCCAGAACGTTAGTGCCGGAACCGCCGGTCAATGTATCTGTTCCGCTATTGCCGATAATCAGGTCGTTTCCGGAATTGCCTGTCAGCGTAATTGCGGCCGTGCCGGTGCCGAAAAGATCCTGGACGTTGATTGAAGCGGTGTAGCTCGCCGACGTCTGAATCGTATTGATGCCGCCGGATTTCGCTTGAACGATATCGCCCGCATTTTTCACCACAAAGGTATCGTTGCCGGTTCCTCCCACCAGTGTGTCCCAGTTGGTGCCTGCCACCAGCGTGTCGTTGCCGCTGTTGGCGGTGATCAAGACGGCGAGAGTCTGGTTGCCGGTCAGGGTAATATTGCCGCTGCCCGTCCCCGTGAGTTTGATCACGTTGTCCGCCGCCGTGTAGCTCACAGACGTCTGGATCGTGTTGGTGTTGTATCCATAATTTGATAGCGCCTGCACGATGTCGGCTGTATTGTTCACCACGAAGGTGTCGTTGCCGCTTCCGCCCACCAGGGTTACGAGGCCGCTGCCCGCCACCAGCCAGTCGTTGCCGATTCCGGCCACCAGCGTGTCGTTGCCGCCCCCGCCAATCAAGGTATCGTTGCCGTAGTTGGCGGTGATCACTTCATTGCTGTTCTGGTTGCCGGTCAGGGAGATGGCTGCGCTGCCGGTGCCCATCAGGTTCTGCACGTTGTCCGACGCCGTGTAGCTTACCGAGGACTGGATCGTGTTGGTGTTGCTGCCAGTCGATTGCGCCTGTACGACATCGTTGATATTCTTCACCACGAAGGTATCGTTGCCCGTGCCACCCACCAGGGTCACGATACCGCTGCCGGCCACCAGCCAGTCGTTGCCGCTGTTGGCGGTGATCACATCACCGCTATACGCGTTGCCGGTCAGGGTAAGGTCGGCGCTGCCGATGCCGGTCAGGTACTGCACGTTGGCCGCTATCGTGTAGCTCACCGACGTCTGTATCTCGTTGGGACAGTATGCATTGTATGTGTTCGCTGACACCTGAACAACATCATAGACATTGTTTACCACGAAAGTGTCGCCGCCCGTTCCGCCTCCAACCAGGGTTGCGATACCGCTGCCGGCTACCAGCGTGTCGTAGCCCCAGTAGTTGGCGGTAATCACTTCACCGTTATACGAGCCGCCGGTCAGCGTGATGTCGGCCATGCCAGTGCCCGTGAGTTTTTGCACGTTGGCCGAAGCCGTGTAGTCCACCGAAGACTGGATGGTGTTGGTGCCGTACCCGGTCGATTGCACGATATCGCTTGTATCGTTCACCACGAAGGTGTCGTTGCCATAACCGCCCACCATGGTTACGTTGCCATAATAGCTGCCGTCCACTAGCGTGTCGTTGCCCCAGATGTTGGCGGTGACCACATCGCTGCCATACCAGCTACTGGTCAGGGTGATGTTGGCGCTGCCGGTGCCCGTGAGGTACTGCACGTTGTCCGCGTTCGTATAGCTCACCGATGTCTGGATAGTGTTGGTGTTGCTGCCAGTCGATTGCGCCTGAATGACATCGGAAATCTTGTTCACCACAAAGGTATCGTTACCCGTGCCGCCAACCAGCGTCGCAACGCCGCTTCCGGCAATCAACGTGTCGTTGCCGCTGTTGGCTGTAATCACGTCAGTCAGAGTGTTGCCGGTCAATGTCAGGTCTGCACTTCCCGTGCCGGTCAGATTCAACACACTTGTCGATGCCGTGTAGTTCACCGAGGTCTGGATCGTGTTGGTTCCGCCTACCTTGGCTTGAACAACATCCAGAGTATTGTTCACCACGAAGGTGTCATTGCCGGTTCCGCCAACAAGCGTTGCGACTCCGTTTCCTGCAATTAACGTGTCATTGCCGCTTCCGGCAATCAAGGTGTCAGAACCTCCGTTCCCGATGATCGTATTGCTAAGTGCATTGCCCGTTAGTGTCAGTGCGGCACTTCCGGTGCCTGTGAGATTCTGCACATTGGCAGGTGCAACGTAACTCACCGAAGTATTGATGGTATTGATGTTTGTGCCGGTGGATTGAGCCTGAACAACATCGCTGGCACTATTCACTACAAAAGTGTCGCTGCCTGTCCCGCCTATCAACTTCGAAACACCACTACCGGCGATTAGCGTGTCATTACCGCTTCCAGCAATCAGAGTGTCTGAACCACTATTCGCTGTGATCGTGATATCAAGCGAATTTCCTGTTAGCGTCAGTGCGGCACTTCCGGTTCCCGTAAGATTCTGCACTTTGTCCGCAGCCGTATAACTTACCGAAGTTTGGATAGTATTGGTGTTTGTTCCGGTAGATTGAGCTTGGACGATATCGCTCATATTATTCACCACGAATATATCGTTGCCCGTGCCGCCAACAAGTGTCGCGACTCTGCTTCCGGCTATCAATGTGTCATTGCCGCTGTTGGCAGTGATCACGTCAGTCAGAGTGTTGCCGGTCAACATCAGATCGGCGATCCCGGTTCCCGCAAGGTTTTGAACATTGTCTGCAGCCGTATAACTAACCGAAGTCTGGATGGCATTCGTACCCGTAGACTGCGCCTGTATAACATCGCTGGCATTGTTCACCACAAAGGTAACGCTGCCCGTGCCGCCTATCAGCGTTGCCAA
>Ga0265327_10001256_pt1 | contig 33655 bp, 33 predicted proteins | sample 41621metaG_FD_202089 | JGI IMG/M metagenome (GOLD analysis project Ga0265327, IMG submission 202089) | Rhizosphere microbial communities from Carex aquatilis grown in University of Washington, Seatle, WA, United States - 4-16-21 metaG | ecosystem: Host-associated > Plants > Roots > Rhizosphere...
TTTGCATCTCAAGCGGTGGCGAGGAATTGCGACGCGCTACGCGAAATGTACTTCGTCATTCCTTGCAGCCGTCCACATTCGTTGCATCGCCTTGTGGGCAAATATCTTGTGACGACACTATCTAAGCAACAAACACTTCAACAGAGAAATTTTCCTCCCGGCGCGTTTTTGGCTATAATCGCGCCTTCTTGAAGCTTGGCAACAGGCAAAAGACACGGCCAGGTAGCTCAGTTGGTAGAGCAGCGGATTGAAAATCCGCGTGTCGGCAGTTCGATTCTGCCCCTGGCCACCAGACCCTAAACGGCTTGCATTTCTGCAAGCCGTTTTGCTTTCTGGCCTTGGTTAATCGCGACCAGCCGCGCCATTTCGATATGCTAGAATCCCCCGACACCCATGCTCGGGAAAGTATTGCAATGAGACCCTTGTTCAAGCCCAGGCTACCCCTGGTGAGAAAGATACTTCTCTGGATAGGCGGGTTTTTCCTGTTTTGGGGGGTGTTTGGCGCTTTCGCCATTCCTTATTTTGCCCCCAAGCTACTCGGCAATTTGTTGACGGAAAAGCTGCACCGGCCGGTCACGATCGAGCAAATCGCGCTGCAACCTTATGCCATGGCCGTGAGCGTAAAGGGCTTCCGCATGATGGAGTCCGACAAATCAGCCGAGGCCGCTTCGTTCGATGAACTATTCGTCAATCTGCAAGCTGAATCCTTATTCAGGCTGGCTCCGGTGGTGCAGGAAGCACGCCTGACTGCGCCCCATATCAGCGTCATCCGCAACCCGGACGGCAGCTACAACTTTACCGATCTCATCAAGGAATTTTTGGAAACCCCTGAAGATGAGAATAAGCCCAAGTTTGCGGTGTTCAATATCCAATTGCAAAACGGGCGCATTGATTTTGATGACCGCGTGGCCAAACAAAAACACGCACTCTCCGGCATCAAGGTCGGCATACCTTTTATTTCCAATTTGCCGTCAAAGCTGGATGCTTTTGTCCAGCCTTCACTGGCTGCCGAGGTTGATGGCGCGCCCTTTGCGCTGAAAGGGCAAACCCGGCCTTTCCGCACCACGCGTGAGGCTACGCTCGATATCAACCTGCATGAACTCGACCTCGCCCGTTATTTTGGCTACTTGCCGGTCCCGGTGAATTTCACGCTGAATACAGGCAAGCTGGATTCCACGCTGGTGATATCGTTCATCCAACCAGAGAAGCAAGCCCCAGCCATCACGCTGGCGGGTAGCGTGCAATTGCACGGGCTGCAAATCACGCATAAGGGTGGCCAGCCCTTGCTCAAGCTGCCTGAGCTTGATTTGGCCATCCACTCTTTCGACGTGATGAGCATGAAGCTGGCGATGGACAGCATCAACATCCAGTCGCCGGAACTCAATGTACACCGCAACAAGGACGGCAGCTTAAATCTGGTGCAGCTCATTGGCACGACGCCAAGCAAGGAAAAACCGGGCAGTCCTCTGCAACAAGACAAACCCGGGGTGGGGCTTAGCATTAACGAACTCAAACTTACTGGCGGAACCGTTAATGTGAGCGACGATCTGCCCTCCCGCCCGTTCAAGACCCAGCTACGTGGACTTGACTTCACTCTCAGACATTTTGCCCTTGACGGAGGAAGTCCATCGGATTTTGATCTGGCGCTCAAAACCCCTGCTGGTGCAACCTTGCAGCAATCCGGCATCCTGCAACTCTCGCCTTTGCATGTGGCCGGCAAGGTGGAATTACAGAACTTGCGCATCAGCGATTTAGCTCCGTACTACCAGGACGCGCTACCCTTTGCCATCGAAGATGGCAACCTGAATGCAAAGACGCGCTACGAGCTGGCAATCAACGGCCATACCACCAAAGTAGTGGCACGGGGCGTTTCCTCCACCATCAACAAACTGCGCCTTCATCGCCAAGCCGGCAAGGAACTGCTGGTCGGCATCGAGTCTTTTACCCTGGGCACCGGCAAGCTGGACCTCACCCAGGATGGCGACGCGGTGCAGGTGACCGCCAAGGATATTGCCGCATCCATCAACAAACTTGACCTGCACCAGCCCGGCGCCCCAGTGTTTGCCGCCGAGTCCTTTGCGATCACCGGTGGTGAGCTGGATCTGGACAAGAAAACCCTGGTGCTGAACGAGTTCAAATCCTCGTCCGGCAAGCTGGCCGTTGTGCGCAACCAGGACGGCAGTTTCAACCTGAGCCAGTTGCTGCAGGACGGCGCTGGTAAGCCGGACAAGCAAGCGGCGACACCGTGGAATATCAAACTCAACAAGCTCGCACTTGACCGCTACAGCGTACGGCTGGACGACCACACTGTGTCTGACAGCCTGCCGCTCCTGCTGGAGCCGATCAACCTGACCGTACTCAGGCTCTCCAATGCTAAGGATGCAAAACCGGAGTTTGCGCTAAGAACCGGCATCGGCAAGGGCAGTCTGGAAGCCACCGGCAAATTGACCATGGAGCCGCTGCAAGCCAATCTCAAGCTTGATGCGCGGCAAATCAGCATCGTGCCGCTGCAGCCCTATTTCACCGAGCGCTTCAATGTACTGATTACCGATGGTGCCATTTCCACGCACGGCGATTTGGCTTTCGAGCAACCAGGCGACCCGGCCCAGCCATTCAAGGCAAAATTCCAGGGCGGGCTGGGTATCAGCGAATTCCACCTGATAGACAAGAGCAATTCCGCCGACTTGCTGAAGTTCAAGACACTGGACTTGGACAACATACAGGTCAACGCCAACACCAGCGAAACCCCTTATGACATCGCCATCGTCGGCCTGGCACTCAACGATTTTTACGCACGCATTGTCGTCAATGAGGATGGCCGGCTGGCGCTACGCAAACTGATCAAAGGCCGTAACCGCGACGGCACACTGGCAACGGACGAGGAAAGTCCACCGGTACCGCCAGCAGATGGGGGCAAACCACAGAAGGATGCTGCGCCAGTCGCGGAAGCACCTTCCCTGCCCAGTCCGTTAAAGCTGCGTCTGGACAAAATCACTTTTAGCGGCGGCGATATCAACTTCAGCGACTTCTTCATCAAGCCCAACTACTCGGCTGACTTGTCAGAAATTGGCGGCAGCATCAGCGGACTATCATCCGACCCCGCCAGCACCGCCGACGTTGACTTGCGTGGCAAGGTCAACGGTACCGCCCCGCTCATTATCGCCGGCAAGGTTAATCCCCTGGCCAAAAACATCTTTATTGACCTCAAAGCCAGCGCCAAGGGCGTAGACCTGGCCAGCGCGAGCACCTACTCCAAACGCTATGCCGGTTACGCCATCGAAAAAGGCAAGCTATCGGTGGATATCCGCTACTTCATCAAGGATCGCAAGCTGCAAGCGGAGAACCATCTGTTCCTGGATCAACTGACTTTTGGCCAAAAGGTGGACAGCCCGGACGCCACCAAGCTACCAGTCACGCTGGCAGTGGCACTACTCAAGAACAGCAAGGGCGAGATTGATGTCAACCTGCCGATCCAGGGCTCCCTCGACGATCCACAGTTCAGTATCGGTGGAATCGTCTGGAAGATGATCGGAAACTTGATCGTCAAAATCATCACCTCGCCCTTCGCGCTGCTAGGCTCGTTATTTGGCGGCGCGGATGCGCATCTGAACTATCTGGAATTTGACCCCGGCTATGCCAGCATTTCCAAAAATGAGGAAGAAAAGCTGCAGAAGCTGGCCAAGGCGCTTAACGACCGCCCCGCCCTCAAGCTGGATATCGCCGGCCGCGTTGATCCAGAGACCGACAAGGAAGGGCTCAAGCAAGCCGGATTGCAGCACAAGGTCAAAGCCGAAAAACTCAAGGATAGTGTCAAGAAAGGAGAGAATTCCGGTTCTACCGATGCGGTCAGCGTCAGCAAGGAAGAATGGCCGGAATACCTGAAGCGCGCCTACAAGGAAGAAAAATTTCCCAAACCACGCAACCTGATTGGCTTTGCCAAGGACCTGCCACCCGAGGAAATGGAAAAACTGATCCTAGCCAATATCACGGTTAGTGAGGAAGACCTTCGGCGCCTGGCCGAGCAGCGCGCTACTGCCACCTCTGCCTGGCTGACCAAATCAGGCGGCATTGCCGCTGAACGGGTGTTCGTTACCCCACCCAAACTCGATGGCGAAGGCATCAAGGACAAAGGCAAGCCGAACCGGGTGGATTTTGCGCTGAAATAGCTGGGCTTAGCTGTACTTGCGGAACTGCCCCACTACCACGCCAAAAATCTCCAGTTGCCCTTCCGGCCGGATCACCGGATAAGCCTTGTTGGCGGGATAGAGCACAAACTCACCCTTCTCACGCCCGAGCGTTTTCAGGGTAAATTCGCCGTCCACGATGGCGACTACGATGTCGCCGACGTTGGCAAGCTGACGTTTTTCCACTACCACGATGTCGTCTGGCAGGATGCCGGCATCCACCATGGAATCACCCTTGACCGGGATGAGGAGGGTCTTGGAGGGCTGGTCTACCAGGTATTCATCTATTGTCAGCGTGTCGCTGCTACCGCTGTATGCTGGACTGGGCATGCCGGCACGTACCACGTCATCAGCCAGGATACGCTCGAAGAAGCGCTTGCCCGGCTTGAGCCGGCCGGTTTCGGTGGCCTCCAGAAAGCCTTGCAGCTTGAGCCGCGCCACCAGTGCCGCCGCCGAAGCGCGCGAACCGAAGTTGAGCAGTTGGCAAATCTTCGCAAACGACGGCATCACGCGCTGTTCGGCGTAATAGTCCTGCAAGGCAGCAAGATAATTGGCATCGTCACCCATGATGGCTCCCGACCGATCAAATGTTCGCCACCATCATAAACGAACAAATGTTCTTTATGCAAGCAGCGATTAAATCACTGCTGCTATAATTCGCTTTCAACAACCCGGTAATACTGAAGAAATGACCAGTTACAAAGAAATCAAAGCTGACGCACTACATGCAATGCTGGCCCAAGGAAATGTGCTGCTGATAGACGTCCGCAAGGATGAAGAAGTCGCCCGCGGCATCATTCCGGGAGCCGTGCATATCCCGCTGCACTTGATTCCGCTTAAGGCAGATGAGCTAAGGAGCGGCGAGCAGCCGCTGGTGTTCTACTGCCATGCCGGCATGCGTTCGGCACAAGCTTGCGCCTTCATGGTCAACCAGGGGCGCGATCAACTTTTTAATCTGCAAGGCGGCGTACTGGCTTGGGGTAAGGCCGGCTACCCGTTTGAACCAAAGGGGCACCTCTAAAAAGCCAATTTTCGTTGCAATACGGCGTTACTCACAAAAAATTCTCGCTTACATATTTCAATATGCGGCGCTCCAATTTCTTGCTCACGCTTGGTCTTGCTTAGAATCTTGGCGTTTTAGAAGCGCCCCAAGACATAGGAGCACTTCAATGGAATTCGACAAAGAAGTAGACGCACGCGGCCTCAATTGCCCGTTACCCATCCTGCGCGTCAAGAAAGCGCTGGCTGATATGAGTGGCGGCCAGGTACTTAAGACCGTGGCAACCGATTCCGGCTCGGTCAAGGATTTCCAGGCGTTCTGCCGGCAAACTGGCCATGAACTGCTGGAATCCAGCGAGGCCAACGGCGAGTACACTTACTTCATGAAAAAGAAGGCATGAGGCCATGGCAAAAAAATTAGCGATTATCGCTTCCAAAGGCACGCTGGACTGGGCCTACCCGCCCTTTATCCTGGCCTCCACCGCCGCTGCGCTGGATTACGAAGTGCAGATTTTCTTCACTTTCTATGGCCTGCCACTATTGAAAAAGAAACTGGAAGCCAGCATCAGCCCGCTGGGCAACCCAGCCATGCCGATGCCGGTACCCATGCCCAACCTGGTGCAAATGCTGCCTGGTATGGAAAGCATGGCCACCATGATGATGAAGCAGAAAATGAAAGACAAAGGCATCGCCTCGCTCGAAGAACTGCGCGACCTGTGCCTGGAAGCCGGCGTCAAACTGATCGCTTGCCAGATGACGGTAGACCTGTTCGACTTCAAGAAAGAAGATTTCATCGACGACATCGAATTCGGCGGCGCCGCCACCTTCTTCGAGTTCGCCGGCGAAGCCGACGTCAGCTTGTTCGTTTAAACCAATCACGTCATGCCGGACTTGATCCGGCATCCAGTTATTCAAAAACTTCTGGATTCCGGCTTTCGCCGGAATGACAGCCAACCGCCTATTTCAACCGCGCGAACTGCGCCTGTAGTTTTTCCAATGTCGCGACAAAGCCAGCGAGACGCTCTTTCTCCTGCGCCACCACGGCAGCCGGGGCACGCTCGACGAAACTGGCGTTGGACAACTTGGCGTTAGCCTTGGCGATTTCACCTTCGAGCCGCGCCACTTCCTTGCCCAGGCGCTCCCTCTCGGCCGCCACATCAATCTCAATCTTCAGCATCAAGCGGAAATCGCCCACCACCGCGACCGGGGCATCAGCTTCCGGCAACGCGGCAACGATGGTGAAGTCGGAAAGCTTGGCCAGCGCCTTGATGTAGGGGGCGAAGCTTTCGAGCACATCCGTCGCGCCTTCCGCCACCAGCGGCACGCGCTGGGCCGGCGACACGCCCATTTCGCCGCGCAGGCTGCGGCAGGCGTCCACGGCCTGCTTGAGCGTGGCGGCCCAGGCTTCCGCAGCTTCGTCCAGCTTGGCCGGCTGCGCCTTGGGATAGGCTTGCAGCATCAGCGTATCGCCGTGCTTGCCGGTGTATTCGGCCACGGTCTGCCACAGTTCCTCGGTGATGAAGGGGATGACCGGGTGCGCCAGACGCAGCACGGTTTCCAGCACACGCAATAAAGTCCGCCGCGTGGCGCGTTTCTGCGCCTCCGTGCCACCCTGCAGTTGCACCTTGGCGATTTCCAGGTACCAGTCGCAGTACTCGTCCCAGACGAACTTGTAGATCGCCTGCGCCACGTAGTCGAAGCGGTAGTCGGCAAAGCCATTCTCCACCTCCAGATCGGTGCGCTGCAACAGGCTGACGATCCAGTGGTCGGCTCGGGAGAAATCGAGGTAACCTTCAGTCCCGCAGTCATGCTTGCACTCGTCCATGCCGCAATCCTGCCCTTCGCAGTTCATCAGCACAAAGCGCGTCGCGTTCCACAGCTTGTTGCAGAAGTTGCGGTAGCCCTCGCAGCGGTGCATGTCGAACTTGATGTCGCGGCCGGGACTGGCCAGGCTGGCGAAGGTGAACCTCAAAGCATCCGTCCCGAAGGCCGCGATGCCTTCCGGGAATTCCTTGCGGGTGCGCTTTTCGATCTGCTCGGCCTGTTTTGGATTCATCAGGCCGGTGGTGCGCTTCTTCACCAGATCGTCCAAGGCGATGCCATCTATCAGGTCGATCGGGTCGAGCACGTTGCCCTTGGACTTGGACATCTTCTGCCCTTCCGCATCGCGGATCAGGCCGTGCACGTAAACGTCCTTGAACGGAATCTTACCGGTGATGTGCTTGGTCATCATCACCATGCGCGCCACCCAGAAGAAAATGATGTCGAACCCGGTCACCAGTACGCTGGAAGGCAGGTACAGGTCCAGCGCCGGGTTGGATTTGGCCGGCCACTCCGGCGTCCAGTCCAGCGTGGAGAACGGCCATAGCGCGGACGAGTACCAGGTGTCCAGCACATCGTCGTCACGCTTGAGGTTGCCGGTATAGCCCTCCTTGGCTGCGAGTTCGCGTGCCTCGGCCTCGTCATGCGCCACATACACCTGGCCGCTGTCGCCGTACCAGGCGGGAATCTGGTGACCCCACCAAAGTTGGCGCGAAATGCACCAATCCTGGATGTTGTTCAGCCACTGGTTGTAGGTATTGACCCAGTTTTCCGGGTGGAACTTAATCTCACCATTGGCGACCACTTCCAGCGCCTGCTCGGTGATGGATTTGCCGTTGGCTCCGGGCTTGGACATGGCGACAAACCACTGGTCGGTGAGCATGGGCTCGATCACGACGCCGGTACGGTCGCCACGCGGCACCTTGAGTTTGTGTTTTTCGGTTTTCTCCAGCAGCCCGGCTGTTTCGAGGTCGGTGACGATTTGTTTGCGAGCTTCGAAGCGGTCGAGGCCACGATATTTTAGTGGAATAGACCGGAAAGAGTGCTCGAAGTCCCGTCCGTCACCAACAGAACTTTTTACCCCTGAGTTGGCTTCAGCAACATATTTTTCCCATCCAGAATCTTCATCGAAAGGGTTGGAAATGACTTTGCCATCGAGAGTGAAAATATTGAAAGGCTCTAAACCGTGGCGCTGCCCCACTGCATAGTCGTTAAAGTCATGCGCCGGAGTGACCTTGACCACGCCGGTGCCGAATTCGCGGTCCACATAGTCGTCGGCGATGATGGGGATTTCGCGATTGCACAGCGGTAGCGTGACATTCTTGCCGATCAGGTGCGCATAGCGCTCGTCTTCCGGGTGCACCATCACCGCCACATCACCCAGCATGGTTTCCGGGCGAGTGGTCGCCACGGTCAAATGTTTCAGCCCACCAATGGTGTCTGGCTCGACCAACGGATAGTTGATATGCCAGAGGAAGCCGTCTTCCTCCTCCTGCACCACTTCCAGATCGGAAACCGCCGTGTGTAGTTTGGGATCCCAGTTAACCAACCGTTTGCCGCGGTAGATCAGGCCTTCGTTGTACAAGCGCACAAAGGTTTCGGTGACAATCTTGGACAGGCCATCGTCCATAGTGAAGCGCTCGCGGCTCCAGTCAGGCGAAGTGCCGAGGCGGCGCATTTGTCTGGTAATGGTGGAGCCGGAATGCTCCTTCCACTCCCACACTTTTTCCAGGAATTTTTCGCGGCCGAGGTCGTGGCGCGACAAACCTTGCGCATCGAGCTGGCGCTCCACCACAATCTGGGTGGCGATGCCGGCGTGGTCGGTGCCCGGCTGCCACAGGGTGTTGTCGCCGCGCATGCGATGGTAGCGCGTCAGCGCATCCATCAGGGTCTGGTTGAAGCCGTGCCCCATGTGCAGCGTGCCGGTCACGTTGGGCGGCGGCAGCAGGATGCAGAAGTTGTCGGATTTTGCCGTGTCCAGGCCGGCGGCGAAGTAGCCCTTGTCCTCCCAAAAGGAGTACCAGCGGGCTTCTATGTTCTTGGGGTCAAAAGACTTTTCCAGGGATTTGTCGAGTTCGCTCATGGGGCGGCATTTTATCACAGCATTACGCCCCCTCTCCCCCACCTCTCTCCCATCAAGGGAGAGGGAGGTTAATTTCCGCACACCACACAGGCCGGATCGCGCTTAAGCTTGATGGAACGCCACTCCATCGCCAGCACGTCGAGCAGCAGCAAGCGGCCTTGCAGGCTTTCGCCCACGCCCAGTAGCAGCTTCATCGCCTCCGCCGCCTGGGTGGTGCCTATCATGCCCACCAAGGGCGTGAACACGCCAAACTCGGCGCAGCGCATCTCGCCCACCCCGTCCTCGGCGCCCACGTCGGGGAATAGGCAGTGGTAGCATGGACTATCCTCATGGCGCAGGTCGAACACGCTCACCTGCCCCTCGAAGCCAATCGCCGCGCCCGACACCAGCGGCTTTTTCAACTGCACGCAAATCCGGTTGAGGGCATAGCGGGTGCGGAAGTTATCGCTGCAATCAATCACCACGTCCGCCGCGCGCGCCAGTTCAGCAAATTCCTCCTCGCTGGATTTACGCGTGACAGGTACCACCGTCACTTCCGGGTTGATCGCGGCCAATGCCTGCTGCGCCGACACCGCCTTGTTGACACCCACGCTCTGCATGGTATGGATCACCTGCCGTTGCAGATTGGAGAGGTCAACATTGTCAAAATCGCAAATCGTCAGCCGGCCCACCCCGCCTGCTCCCAGATACAACGCCACCGGCGACCCCAGCCCGCCCGCGCCGACAATCAACGCATGCGATTGCGCTAACCTCTCCTGCCCCTCATAGGCAATTTGCGGCAGCAGGATATGGCGACTGTAGCGGAGAAGTTGGTGGTCGTTCATTGAGTTAAGACAATTGGTCGGCTTGAATTAGGCGACTAAAAACGCTACTGGTACCTTCGCCGCTGTCAATGGCATAGAGCAGCGCCTCCAGCACCGCGCCGCGATTACCGCCGGGATAGAAAAACTCGGTATTGGGAGTGATCTTGAACGGTGCTTGCTTGAGCCCGAAATGCGCGTAATACATGCGGGCTTTAATTCTCAAACAGCTGCATGCGGCTATACAACGTGGTGCGGTTAATGCCAAGGATTTTCGCCGCATGGGTCAGGTTGCCATGCGTGATTTTCAGCGCCGCCTCCACGTAGCCTTTTTCCCAGGCAGTCAGAACCTGGTCCAGTTCCACCCGTCCCTGTGATTGCAAACGGGCATAGGCATGGGCGAACATGGTTTCGGCGTCCACCGGTAGCGCCGTGGTTGCACCATTTCCAGCCGCCGGCCCCAAGTCCATCTCGGCGACGAGTTGTGTTTCACTTACGGTTTTTCCTGGGTATTTGGCGGTCAGCCGGATAATGATATTGCGCAATTCGCGCACATTGCCGGGAAAATAGTAGCTGCCCCAGCGCCGGCGTGCCTGCTCGTCCAGGTTGAACATGGCCTGGCCGGTCTCGTGCGCATAAAAGCCGCGGAAATGATCCAGTAACAGCAGGCTGTCCTCATCCATCTCGCGTAGCGGCGGCATGTGCATGATAAACACGCTGAGGCGATGGTAAAGATCAATGCGGAAGCGGCTGGCGCGGACTTCTTCTTTCAGGTCGCGATTGGTGGCAGCGACGATACGGGCGCGGCTTTGGCGCGTCTGGGTTTCACCCACGCGCTGGTATTCGCCGTTTTCCAGCACGCGCAGTAATTTAGCTTGCAACTCCAGCGGCAGCTCGCCGATCTCGTCCAGGAACAGGGTACCGTCCGCCGCATCCTCAAAATAGCCGCTATGCGCCCCGGCCGCACCAGTAAAAGCGCCCTTGCCATGGCCAAACAGGATGGACTCCGCCAGCGCCGGCGAAATCGCCGCACAGTTGAGCGATAGATAAGGGCGTTCCCGGCGCTGACTCAGGCGATGCAGACAGGCGGCAACCAGCTCCTTGCCGCTACCGGACTCACCCTCGATCAGTACCGGGAACGGTGCATTGGCAAACTGGCTGATCTGGATGCGCAGATTCTCCATAGCCAGACTGTTGCCCAACAGCCCGCAAGCATCTTGTTCACCCCGCTGCTCACCTATTTCCGCCGTTTGCAATTGCAAGGCATTGCGTAGCAGCTGGCGCAAGCGTTCCACATCGCATGGCTTGGCAACAAACTCCACCGCACCGAGCGCCAAGGCGTGCCGGGTATTGGCATCGTCATTCTGGCCAGACAGCACCAGAATCTTCATGGCAGGAGAATGGGCGAGCAACTCGCCTATCATCTTGAAGCCTTCATCAGGCCGATGCGGGGTGGGCGGCAGGCCAAGATCCACTAAAGCCAGTTGGGGCGGAGTTTCCAGCTGGTGCAGCAGGCTGCGCGCCTGAGTTCTGGAGTCGGCCACACACACTTCAAACTCGTTGCTGAGGACGAAATGCAGGGTATCGGCGATCAATGGATCGTCGTCAATAATGATGAGTAGCGGGCGGGCGCTGGCCATGATCCCAGCTAAAGCAGTGACGAAAATCGAATGTTCAGCATGACGGCACTATAGCCGCAAAGCCGGGGGCTATCAATCTTGATGAAGCAAGGGGATGGGGTGGCTGATGGGGCTCGAACCCACGACAACTGGAATCACAATCCGAAATTTCTCATCGCAACAAATCAAGCATTGACGATGGCTATAGCGTGATGTAATGTTTCGCATGTCATTTTCGGGGACAAAACGGAGACAGTGAGGGCTAAAAATGGCAACTTTCGAGCAGCGTGAATCCGGGTGGTGGCAGGCCAAAATCCGCCGCAAGGGTTATCCGGTACAAAGCAAGACTTTCCGGCTAAGAACCGACGCCGAGGCTTGGGCACGGCAGATTGAAAACGAGATTGATCGCGGCATATTCGTCAGCCGCGCCGAAGCGGAAACCACCACTTTGTACACGGCCCTTGGTCGGTACGATAGGGAAATATCCAGCCTCAAGAAGGGGCACGATCCGGAAAAATACCGGATTGCCGCCTGGAGGGAAAGCAAGCTGGCAAAACGTCCCTTGGCAAGCCTGCGCGCCTCGGACTTTGCCGAGTACAGGGATGTGAGGCTGGCGGCCGGCGCATCAGCCGCCACCATTCGTAACGACCTCGCTGTCATTTCGCATCTGTTCAGCACCTGCGCCAAGGAGTGGGGCATTCCGGTAGTGAACCCTATCGCCAACATCCGGCTGCCGCGTGCCAACAATGCCAGGAATCGCCGTCTGGTGCACGATGAGGAAAACCGCTTGCTCTCGGCGCTCGATGCCGCAGAAAAAGCTGGGGGCGGCCAGAAAACCAACATCTGGATGAAGCCGGCATTCATCGTTGCCATTGAGACAGCCATGCGCCAAGGCGAATTGCTTTCCTTGAGATGGGAGCACGTCAATCTTAAACGGCGTGTCGCGCACCTTCCAGAAACCAAAAACGGGGATGCACGTGATGTACCGCTATCAAGTCGCGCGGTTAAGACGCTGGAAGCCCTGCCAAAGGCCATTAGAGGGTCGGTTTTCATGACGACCGCCAGCGCCCTGGATCAGTCTTGGCGGCGCTGCGTGGCACGCGCACGACGTATGTATGAAAAGGAACTCAGAAATGCTGGCATCCCCTCATCGCAGATTACCGACGACCCACTTTTACTGAATTTGACCTGGCACGATCTGCGCCATGAAGGCACCAGCCGGCTTGCCGAGAAACTGTCCATGCACGAGTTGATGAAAGTTACTGGGCATAAAGACACCCGGATGCTAGCCAGGTACTATCACCCGAAGGCTGAAGACTTGGCTAGAAAGATCGGTTAAATAATGATTGCACCCATCAACCTCTTCAGCCCTATAGTACGAGCATTAAATGGCTATACATAACAGTTACCGACTTGGTTGGTTATTGAGTATACAACGTGAGTATGCGACGATATAGCACTACAATAAACAAGCTCAAGCGCGGACTTGGCTTAGAAACTGGGAGAAAAGGGCGCTACGGCGTAACTTAGGCAAAATCAATGACGCAAAACGCAACCCAACTTTCCGCATTGTCTCGCCTATTTTCATCAAGCGTATTCCGTGAGATGGCTCAAAAGGGGCGTTCGCCATTATTCGCACGCCTGTTCTACCAAACCGGCCTTTCGAGTCAACAAGTAGCCCAAGGAACTGTGGGCGCTGCTTTCGAAGCCGCATTCGCGGCACTTCGGAAGTCCGGTTTACGTGATGAGTACGTATATCGCTCCGCTCTGACGCACAATATCCTATTAGGTCGCCATTCGCTAAACACCACCAGCATGCTAACCGAATTTCGAGCTGGTTCGTGCAAGGCTGATCTTGTTATCCTGAATGGCACAAGCACTGTTTATGAGATTAAATCAGATCGAGACTCTTTGTCACGCTTGGGCAACCAGATTGAAAACTACCGCAAAGTGTTCGCGAAAATATACGTGATTGCCGGCGAAGCACATGTTCAGGAGGTTATCGGCAGTACAGCTAGCGACATTGGAGTATTGCGCCTAGCGCGATGGGATCGAATTCACACAGTGCGCGAGGCCGTTGATCGCTCCGACTCAGTGTGCCCAGTGGCAGTCTTTGAGTCATTGCGCTTGCCCGAGGCGCGTGTGATCTTGCAGGATCTCAAAATACCGGTTCAGGACGTGCCTAACACAATGCTGTATGGCGTCATGCGTGAATGTTTTGCGAGGCTAGAGCCAGCGGCAGTACACCATCGAATGGTTCAGACGTTGAAGCGAACGCGTAACCTAGCCCCGCTTGGCGCCTTAGCAGACCAATTACCTGCGTCACTACGGCCAGCAGCCCTTTCGATCCAAGTACGACGCGAGGATCATGAACGCTTGCTTGAGGCGGTGCGCACTCCGCTCAGTGAAGCAATAACTTGGGCGTGACCACAATATGTATCACCCTTATTTTCGAGGCAAACTGTTCGAATTACTCACGATCCGTGAAACTGCCGAATTACTAGCAGAGTCTAAGTTCGTACCAATTATCGAACCGGTGAGGGAGGCCTTGGGCGGACTTGATCGAACGCTAAAAGCGGTCTGTCAAGCAGGTGGCAAAGCGGTGGTTATCGTCAATCCTTATCATGGTGATCATGCAGAGAATGGGGCTGATATATCCTCACTGCTCAAGAATAATTACCTCAACTATAAGGGCATCACCGCCGGTATCCTACTTAAGGAAAACATGTACCTTGATGCAGCGCTCAACTATTACGAAAAACATCAGGATCATAAGCCCATCTTCGTGCATGCAGGCTTCACCGAAGCAAAGGCACTGGCAGAGAAACTAGGTGAAAGTCTTGTCGATTCGCAGCATGTATTCTTCGATAATCATTGCGGCAAGCTGTACCGTAAGCATTTCAAGGGAAGCAAGCGCATTCTCCTACGTGACGGTTTCCAGCGGCGACGCAACGCCGATCATCCAGGGGTCGAGGAATTCTCCGATCTCCATATCACTTACGAGGAAGAGGATATGGACGGATTCGGGGATTTCCTGATCGTAGGTGACGATTACAGCGAAAGTGGAGGGCCGGCATACGCTGTCGCAATCCATCTGACGTTCATTGATCCCGACAAAGACGACGTTATGTATATCTACCATTTCGTCTCAACGACGAAGGATACACCGACCGACCCGGCCGGAAAATTCGCCCAAGCGCTCGACAAATTGATAACCAAGCTCGACTCTGGTAACTCCAAGCTACTAGAGAGCACAGCAATTAAAGAATTCCGTGATTTCCATGCGAATCGGCATTTTCCTGGACTAGGCTATGTGAAAAAACTTTCGATGAAGCACCACATCGAGACGCTTGCCGACTTCTTATCCTGAGTGGAGTCCATGCCAAAGCATTGCTGCCCCGAGTGCTTCGATGATCGTGGACTACGTAACGACATCATCCCTTCGCTCAACCCGTCCTTTGGCACCTGCGATTTTTGTAAATCGACAGACGTCGACTTGATCGAGCCATGTCAACTAGCAGACATCTTCGAAATGTTGATCGGCGTTTATGAACCCGATCCCAATGGCAAATCCCTTGTTGAGTGGATGAAAGAGGATTGGCAGCTTTTTTCGCACGAGCGCATGGATGTCGCCCACGCAAAAGAGCTGCTCAGCGAAATCCTCGACAATGGCGACATTGTCCGAAAGGCCTTCTCGCCTTCGGCGACATACAAGAGCGTTGGGCTCGTTCAATGGGAAACACTTCGGGACGAGCTTATGTACAAGAATCGCTATTTTCTCGATGAAGCACTTGATACCGACCGGCTGGAAGAGCTACTAGCCCTCCTTGCTAAAAAATACGAGACGCAAGAACTTTGGTATCGGGCTCGCATTATGACTAGCGATGCCCTTTATTCAATTAATGACATGGGGGCACCTCCGAAGCGCCTAGCCACCTATGGACGCGCCAACCCCACCGGTATTCCTTACCTTTATCTCGGCTCACTCCAAGAAACAGCGATAGCCGAAGTACGACCCCATACCGGCGAATTGGCATGTGTGGCCGAATTCACGACCCCAGCTCCTTTGATTGTGGTTGATCTACGGAACCCCCGTAAACAAGTCTCTCCTTTTTACCTTGAAGATGCTAGTGCAATCGGCCAGTTACGCGCTGACATTCCTTTCCTGGAGCGACTCGGCGACGAGCTAACACGGCCTGTTCTGCCACGCAGTGCTGCCATTGACTATATTCCTAGCCAGTATTTGTGTGAGTTCATAAAGAAGATCGGCTACGATGGTGTTGTCTACCGTAGTTCGGTAAGCAGCGGTATTAATCTTGCGCTATTCGATCCTGCAAAGGCCAATGGTGGGAATGTTTCGCTTTACACTGTTAGTCGCGTCTCAGTCGAAATTACGTCCGCGCAGAGTCCTAAGTAGCGGAAAAGAGTATGTATCCGTAACCAGCGGCGGGACAATTTTCCTGATTTTCTCATGCCTGGCAATACGGCTCGTGCAAGTTCATTTTTGCTCACCTTTTGTAGTGTTGTTTGAAGTTTGATGCTCCTGCTGCGCATTGTCCAGCCAGCCATGCCCATGGCTGGCCAGAGAGGCCAGAAAACCCAGACTTGCCAATGCGGCAAAAACTAGCAACACGATCCGCCGTAAAGTCCTCCACAGCAGCCCGCCCAATTCCCACCCGATCCGGCCGCCGAACCCATAGCCCAATCCCCGCTTGATTTCATTCCACATGGTTAACCTCCGTCCGGCTGGATGTTAGGGAGAGCCGCCAGCAACGGCTTCGGCTGTAACAGAACCACCTCATACTTAATGCCTTGCTCCTTCAGCTGCTTGCAATAAGCCTGCACTACATGGGAGTTCCTGATTTCGCTTGCACGGTCATCAAGCTCGTTAAACTGTTCGCATTCCCTCTCAAGATCAAGGCTGCGAAATTGCCGCAAAATCTGGCACTCCCCCACCTCGTCCTCGACTTGCCTGCTGTTGCTGCAATCACTGCATTTCATTCCTGCTTTTTGGTGGGCTGCCGGGCGTTTGAGGGCAGCGCCCTCAAGGTCTTGGGTTTTGGGCTGGTTGGTCGAGTTGGTCATGGTCTTCCTCCTAAGGTTGTCGAGTGAATCTGCTTTTCGGAGCCGCTGCGCCCAAAACCGGCATCCGTTCCGCGCGTTTAGGCGAGTTGCAGGACAAGTGACATAAACGCTTGCCCGAAGGGGCGGTGGGAGGGATACCGCAACCCCGCAGGGGTGAGGATATTCATCGCCTGCTGGGCGGCATTGACAACCTGCAGGGCGGATTCGAGCGCGTCGTTCATTTTTGATCGTAAATCTTGCGGTTGCGCTCCGTGGCCTGGCGTGCGACCTCCGCGCTGCGTTCCCGCTCGCGGGCGCGTAGCAATGCTTCCTGCTGCGCGGCCTGCGCCGCGGAGGCGCCGACTTGGATAAGCTGAGTGACCTGGTCACTTAGCAGGTGATTCTGTGCCCCGATGGTTTGCAGTAGCTCCACCGTCCCGCCAGCCTGTGGCAACTGGCTGGCAAGCAGGTCGGCGCGCTGCTGGTGATGTTCGAGCTGGCCCAAGCTCTCCTGCAACCGCTCCAACTCGCTGTCCGCCATTGCCCTGCCTTGCGCGGCGGCGCGCGCCTCCACTTCCAGCAATCTTTCCGGCGTTACGTTTGCGCTAGTCGAAATATTGGAAATGTCACTCCACAGGCTGTCCAATTTCGCGTAGGTGTTTTGCATGGCGTCCATTTCCTGGACGGTTTGCCGGTAGCTGGAATAAACCCCTCCAGCACTTTTCAGCACATCCGCCGGCGTCATCAGTCCCACAGCGTCAACGGGCAGGTACCCCCGATTGATGCCTTGGTTGATGACTTCCACCGGAACCTGCCGCAAATTGCGCACCTGTAGCATGTATTGTTGGGTTTGTGTTGCCAACTGATTGGCCTGGATCGCCGTCTGGCGGATGGTCTGGGCGGCGGTAATGGTGTTCTTACTGAAGTTCGACGGGTCGAACACGATATTGCCGCCAGCCAAGGCGGGCAATGGCCCTGCCAAGCAAGCGAGCAATAAGAGTGAAGGAAGTTTTTTCATTTCAGCCCCCAAAATAATGTCCAAATGAAGAGAAACACGAAGCCGGCGACATATATTGAAAATGCCCATATTTCGACTTTTTCCTCGCGCCGCCGCCATTGCTGCCAGCGTTTCCACAACGGGTCGAGCCGTGGTTCCTGGTTGGCAAGATCAACTTCCATGGTCGGCCTCACAGAATGTCGTCGGCCAGTTTAGATTTCTCGGCCTCCGCCTTGGGTTTTAAGGAAATTGAGATGTAGGGCTCGTCGTTCCGGCTGGTCTTGCGCCAGCCCGACAGCCAGAATTCCTGATCGTGGACAGTCACGCTCCCGGTAAAATCCGGGTGGCTGTCCTTGGTTTTGCGGTCGTTTTTGAAGATGCTGCCCGTCAAGTCCTGCCGCTCGCGTTTCTCTGCCTGGCTGGCCTGTTGGCTGTCGCCGTGTTCTTGCTGTTGCTGTTCGTCTTGCATGGCTAACTCCTTGGTAAGTCTTGAAACGAAAAGCGGGCATGATGCTCTGACGTGATGCCCACCCGCTGGCCTTGGAACATCACTGAATCAATCGAATGGAAAAGCTCCTGCAGATGCCTGGCCATGCCAGGCGGACAGTGGTAAGCAATTCGGTCAATTTGCCCCTGTTTCACCATGCGCAAATAGGCAGACAGCACGTCGGCGTAGCGTTTCGCCGTCTTGAAACTCCGCTCGACCTCCAGCGCCACGCGCTGGCCAGCCGGATCGCGCGCTAGCGCATCCGGTACTTTGAGCCAGCCCTCCGCCGTGCCGCGTCGCCTGCACTCCTTTTCGCTTTGCCAATCCGCCCAGCCCTCGGCCTCCAGCGCGAGGCGCAAACGCTGGGTGGCGAGCGCGTGGTGGATGGTGAAGGGAGAAACGCGGCCGGTCTCAAAGTAAGGCAAATCCGCGAAGTCGTCTCTGCCCGGCTCGCGCGCGGCGACTGCGCCGTGGGGCGTCAGCCCCCACACCGCGATGATGGAGCTACCGCCGGGTAGCCGTTCGGAGCGCACTAGGCCGTCACGCGCCATGGCGGAGAGGGTTTTCCAGGCGGCCGGGCGCTGTATGTCTAGCAGAGTGGCCGCCACATCGGCGGTGGTGTAAATTTCACCGCGCAGCCAAGCAAGAACCTTGGCGCGCTTGTTGGCGGTTCTCTGACGCTGCAGCACCTTGTCCTGGATCAGGTTACTCAAAACGGCTTCTCCGGCTTTGAAAGATCAAACAAATCCTGGGCCTCCTGTAAGGCGTCGCCGACACAGGTCCTGGGAACGAGGTTCGCGGGGTCTTTCGCCACCTTGAGTGGTGCTGTCGTGATGAATCGGGGCAGTCCCGCGCCGAACACGACCGCCTGGCTTGGGCGCAGGTTGAGGATCATGTTTTCGTCGATGAGGAACCGCTCGGCCTGGCGGATTTGCCGGTCTGGGTCGACCGTTTCGGACAGTGCGGCGTTGCGCCGCACGCGGCGCATCTCATCGTCCACCTGGATGCGGCCGGACTTGCGCGCCAACCACTCGGCGGTCACTGGATCCTGGACACGGTAAACAATCTTGAGCGCGCAATTTTCCATCACTGCGCCGACCACGGCATCGGGATCGAGATCGGCCGGACAGTCTCGCAAATCGGCCTGACTTTGGTGCGCCAGGATCATGTGCAGCCCCTTGTCACGAGAAGCACTAAGTGCTTCCAAGGCTGGCCTCGATACGTGGTATTTGGCCTCGTCCAGCACGGCGCAAATCGGCCGTGGCTTGCCCTTGGTACGGTCGCGCTCCTCGGCCAACTGGACGAGCTTGACCAGCACCATGCGCTGCAGGCGAATGACCTTGGCGTTGCGCATGGAGCCGACAAAGTACAGCGCCGCGCCATCCTCAACAGCCCGGCGCAAATCCAGGCCTTCCCGGGCATTGACCGCTGGGATCGCCGCCATTTCCTGCAGCAGTCCGGCGAAGCCTGGCGCGGTTTCCCGCAACTCTGGTCCATACTTGTTGTATAACGCTGCGGGCGTCAGCCCGCCTCCAGCGGCTGCCGCCTGCGCCATACGGTGCGCCGCCTGGCGGTCGGCCAAGCGGTAAAAATCGGCGTCGCTGCCTTTCTCGGCCAGGCTGAATCCGGCCAGGAACAGTTCCTCTATTTGTTCAGCCGTGGCGCCCCAGAAGAGATTGATTTGCGGCCCCTCCGCTGGGCGCAAATCAATCAGGATAAACACTCTCCCTGCCGCCTTGGCAGCAGCGGCCAAGACGTGTGGCGCCCACTCGTCGTTCTTGGGGTCTAGCCACACGACTGCAATGCCGCGCAACAGACACTGCGCGGCCCAAATGGCCAGCATCACCCCTTTACCCGCCCCCGTGGTGCCCACGACTTGAGCGTGCGGAAACGTATCTAGCTTTAGGTAAGCGGCCTTAAGGCTTTCACCCAACCCCAAGAAAAACCCTTTTGCAAGGTCAAAAAATTCCCGGGGATCGAATTCGCCGGCGGCCGCCGGAAGGAAGTCGTCGATCCGACGCACGTCAGTGCGCTCGTTGCGTTGCAACGCGCTGACGCGGGTCAGGCGCTTAGCGGCTGACTGTGCGGCTGGCTGTGCCCAGCGCAACCAGCTGAGGCCGGCCAGCATGGCGCCAGTTGCCCACAGTATGGCCACGATCAGGTTAATTACCGGGAATTTACCAACCTGGCTGGCAAAAGAGGGGTGCACAAACCCGTTGAAAATTGACCACGGCAGGATCACGGCAACTAGACCAAGCGTTAGCAACCGCCCGCCAATTGCACGCCAGCGCTCGGATTCCAGCGCGACTAGCGCGCCCAGCCCCGCCGCGATGCCTCCGCCCACGATTGCCCAAGGCTCAATTTTTAGAAGGATATTTGCAGCCCTGGCCAGAAATTCCATATTTACCTCCTGAAACTGTTTCCGGCGCATTGTTCCGTAAAAAATTCGGTTGGGTGATAACGGAAAGCAAGGGTTTACCCCACTTATATTTTTAATTGTTTTTATTCAGTTAGTTATGAGTGATAAATTTGCGTGTTTGACGTAAATTCCACCTCGGGGAGCCGGTGAGCAAAGCGAGACGGGGCAAGGCGAAGGCCTCGCGTAGCGTGGCCGTCTCACCGCCGCCCCCGAAACAAGCCCCGCCCCAGCGGGCGCAGTTGAGGGCGGGGGGAGCCACTTGCAGAGAATCGCCCCCAGGCGATTCAGGGCGCCCCAGCGCCCGGTCTGCTAGTGGGGGGCTTGCCCCGGCAACGTCGAAGCCAGCGGCGCTCGACCACCCCAAAAGAGCACGACCGTCCAGGTCGCCCGAAGGGCAAGCCACGCCTAGTCCGACAGGGCTAGGTTGGCGCAGTGATTTTTTGGGGTGGTCGAGCGCCGCTGGGCGCGCTGACGTTGCCCTGCAACGAACCATAGCATCCCGCCCCTAGGCGGGGAGTAAGCCGCCCACCGTTCAGGTGGGAAGCGGCTTGCGGTGCGTATATGGTGAGGCGCAGCAGCCGAAGGCTGCGAAGCAACTATGGAAACAACTACCGGAAACAAGACACGCAACAACAAGGGATTGCGTCCGAGTTCCGGTGGCGGTTTCCGGCTCAACGAAAGCCTGCCGCCTTCAGGGCGGCGCGGGCTTTCTCCCCCGCGCGTGGGTCGCGCGCGGGTGGTGGGGGTGGATGCACTTTTTGGGTTGCTTTCCTCCAAGCCACCAAGGCCGCCATGTCGTCTTCGTTGGGACCCTCAAGCCGCAAGCGCCTCCGCACTTCGCGCCTCCAGGACACAGGGAACCTGGGGGGATTCCCTGTCTGGGATGCGGCCCACTCGGCCGCAGTCAGAAGCTCATCGAGTTCGACACCACCCCCTCCTCCCTCCTCCCCCGAAGAGGGAGGAGGGGGTGGTGGTTTCTCATTGTTGTTCTTATGGTTCTTCTTAAGGGGTTCAGTTTCCGGATGCCGGTTCACCGGGGTTCGGTGAACCGAAGTCCGGTTTTCGAACTTCGGTTCATCTGTTGGCTGCTGTGGGAGATCAAATATAGCGGTTTCTGTCCGCCACCTGCCGCGTTCATCCTGAAACTTGCGGACAAGGGCATAGCCATAGCTCCGGAGTTCCAAAAGGGCGGCGAGGATCGCTGCTCTCCCCTCCTTGCTCTCTTCGGCCAAAGTTGTTGCCGTTGTCCGGTAACCATCCTCGTTTGAGAGGAGCCTAAAAAGCAACCCACGAGCGCGAAAGCTCAGCCTCCCGTCTCGCGCAGTCGAATTAAAGGCCAAGAAATATCCGCTCTCTGGGCGCGGTGAACGAACGATCCCGGTCATGCCACACCTCCCTGCCGCGCAAGCCTGGCAAGCTGCTCTTTCCTTGTGGGCCGTCCTCTTTTCTTCTTTGGTTGGTCATGGATCGGTTGGATTTCGACGATCCGCTTGGCAGCCCGTGCCGATTCCAATCGTCCTGAAATCCACTCCTCAATCTCCAGCCTGCTCCAAAAGACACGCCCGCCAAGGCGCACCGAAGCCGGAAAATCATCCAGCGTGGACCGCGAATAATTCCCGCTAGCCAGTTTTTCAAGGGTCGACCGCGAGAACAGCCCAACCTTAGCCATTTCCTCGGCAAGGCCGTCAAGTGAAACAAGTTGATCAAACATGTTGCAGCTCCATGGAGCCTTTTGGTGCTGCGGCGAACCGGCGCAAGCCAGCGCACGGCGCCAGCCGTGCGAATTTTGGGACCTTGCTGAGGCTCACTTCCAGAAAGGGGTTTCTCGCGCAGAATGCGCGTGGCGGGCGGCCGAATAAAGGCCGGGGTCTTGCCTTTTGACATGCTGCTTTGTTTAATTTCGCGAGCTACGACTTCTGCATTTTTCCCTTATTTTCTCTCGCCGTCAATGGTTAGAAACGTGACAAAACCGGGGCAGCCTAAAATTGACGAAAAAAGAAACTTGTTGAAACCCGGAGAAATTCGGGGACAATGCGGGGACGCTCGGGGACAGAAAATAGGCGAAAATACAAAAAACAAAGGCCGCAATAGCGGCCTAAGTTATTGATTTTATGGGGTGGCTGATGGGGCTCGAACCCACGACAACTGGAATCACAATCCAGGGCTCTACCAGCTGAGCTACAGCCACCATAGAACCAAAACTAACTTTTCGACTACTGGCCTGCCCGACAGGAATCGAACCTGTAACCCCCAGCTTAGAAGGCTGGTGCTCTATCCGGTTGAGCTACGGGCAGAGAATCGTCGGACAAAACCTGGTCGGGGTGGAGAGATTCGAACTCCCGACATCCTGGTCCCAAACCAGGCGCGCTACCAGGCTACGCTACACCCCGAGGGGTTGCAACTATACGCAATCACGCGCTTTCGGTCAATTTTAATCTGCTAAAATAGGCGGGGTCAAAATAGAAGAATTCACCATGGCGGCACAACTCATCAATGGCAAAGCGATCGCTGAAAACCTGCTGGCGAAACTCAAGCGGCGCATCGAACAACGCGTGGCAGGGGGCAAGCGTGCGCCATGCCTGGCAGTCATCCTGGTCGGCGACAGCGCCGCTTCCACCATCTACGTCGCCAACAAGCGGCGCTCCTGCGAACAAGCCGGCATGCGCTCGCTGGCCTATAACCTACCAACGGCAACCAGCGAAAGCGACTTGCTCAAGCTGATTGACGAGCTGAATGTCGACGCTATGGTGGATGGTATTTTGGTGCAACTGCCGCTGCCGGCGCAAATCAATGCGGAACGCGTCATTGAGCGCATCAGCCCGGCCAAGGATGTGGACGGCTTCCACCCCTACAACGTCGGCCGTCTGGCGCTGCGTATGCCGCTGCTGCGCCCCTGCACGCCGCACGGCGTGATCACCATGCTGGAAACCCTGAACCTTGATCTCAAGGGCCTGAACGCCGTGGTCGTCGGCGCGTCCAATATCGTCGGTCGCCCCATGTCGCTGGAGTTACTGCTGGCCGGTTGCACCGTCACCACCTGCCACCGCTTCACGCGCGACTTGGCGGGTATTGTGGCCGGCGCCGATTTGCTGGTGGTCGCAGTGGGCAAGCCTGGTTTTATCAAGGGGGAATGGATACGCCCCGGCGCCATTGTCATTGATGTCGGCATCAACCGCCTGGACAACGGCAAGATATGCGGCGACGTGGAATTCGCTGCTGCCAGCGAGCGTGCCGGCTGGATCACCCCGGTGCCGGGCGGTGTCGGCCCAATGACGGTGGCCACGCTGATGGAAAATACCCTGGACGCGCTGGAACAACGCGAACGCGCCGGCTTAGCAATCTGACCAGGCTTTCAGCAACCCCACATCCACCAGCGCATTTCCATTCAATTGCCCCTGTAACACCTCGCAGGGTGCATTCGGCTCGCCCAAATCGCTCAACACCACCAGCGCGCCATCGAAACACTGGCCGGCGCTATAGCCGTTGACCGTCACTACGGTGGCGATCCCGGCGCCCAAGCTGGATTTCAGGCCATTTTCCGAATCCTCGAAGGCCAGGCACTGCTCCGGCTTGAGGTTTAACGCTTGCAGCGCCCATACATAAATATCCGGCGCCGGCTTCTTGGCCGGGACGATGTCGCCCGCCGCGATCACCTCGAACCAGTTTTCTGTCCCTTCGCCCAAGCTGTAACGCAGCAGGGCGGTGACGTTGTCCGGCGTAGTAGTGGTGGCAATCGCCAGGCGCAGGCCGCTTGCCCGCGCTTCTTCCAGCAAGCGCCGCACGCCAGGTCGTAGCGGTATCGCGCCGCCACTTAGCAATTCCGTGTAATGCCGGGTTTTGGCGCGGTGCAAATCCGTGACCAGTTGGTCGAAGTCTACCGGCTTGTGGTAATCGGGACGGAAATTCTCGATATAGAAACGCATGCGCTCCTTGCCGCCGGTGACCGCCAGTAACTCGCCATACAGCGCTTCGTCCCAAACCCAATCCAGGCCGTATTCGGCAAATGCCCGGTTAAATGCGGGGCGATGCCCGTCGCGCTCGGTATCGGCCAAAGTGCCGTCCACGTCAAAAATCAATGCCTCTAATCCCATGCTGGACTTATTTCCTATTCGTAGTAAACTTGCGCCTTCTTAAATTTTTTGCTAGCAATCAGCAATTTCCATTCATGACCGAAGTCATCACCAAACCATTCACTCCTTACGTTGCCAAGGCTAACGAGGAGTACATGAACGATCAGCAACTCGACCATTTTCGCAAAATTCTGAACGACTGGAAATCCGAGTTAAGCCAGGACATAGACCGCACCGTGCATACCATGCAGGACGAGGTTACCATGTTTGCCGACCCTAACGACCGCGCCAGCCAGGAATCCGATATGGCGCTGGAATTGCGCAACCGTGACCGGGAACGCAAGTTGATCAAGAAAATTGACGAAACCCTGGGGAAAATTGACGCTCACGAGTACGGCTACTGCGAAAGCTGTGGCATCGAAATCGGCCTCAAGCGCCTGGAAGCCCGCCCCACTGCAACGCTGTGCATAGATTGCAAGACGCTGGACGAAATTCGGGAGAAGCAAGTAGCCAAGTAATCGGCAGTTTGCTTTAGCCAACAAACAAAAAGGCCGGATAACCTAAGTTATCCGGCCTTTTCTATTCCCTACTTAAGCTCGCGCTTATTCCTGCTCGGCAGGAGCCGTTACCTTGGCTTCCTGTGTCGGCGCATCCAGTAGCGCCTTCATCGACAGGCGCACACGGCCGCGGTCGTCCACTTCCAGCACCTTGACCTTGACCTGTTGGCCTTCCTTAAGATGGTCGGCGACGGCATTGACGCGTTGGTGGGCGATCTGGGAGATGTGTACCAAGCCGTCCTTGCCCGGCAACAGCGAAACGATGGCGCCGATATCCAGCAGCTTCAACACCGTACCTTCGTACACTTGGCCTACTTCCACTTCAGCGGTGATCAACTCGATACGCTTCTTGGCCTCTTCACCGGCTTCGGCACTGGTGCAGCCAATCTTGATGGTACCGTCATCTTCGATATCAATGGTGGTACCGGTTTCTTCGGTCAGCGCGCGAATGACCGCGCCGCCCTTGCCGATCACGTCGCGGATTTTTTCCGGGTTGATCTTGATTGTGATGATACGTGGTGCGAACGCGGACATTTCTTCGCGCGCATGGCCCATGGACGCTTTCATCAGGCCGAGGATGTGCATGCGGCCTTCCTTGGCCTGCGCCAGCGCGACCTTCATGATTTCGGCGGTGATGCCAGTAATTTTGATGTCCATTTGCAGCGCGGTAATGCCACCGTCAGTGCCGGCCACCTTGAAGTCCATGTCGCCGAGGTGATCCTCGTCGCCCAGAATGTCGGTCAGCACTGCGAAGCGGTTGCCTTCCTTGATCAGGCCCATGGCGATGCCCGCCACGTGCGCCTTGACCGGCACGCCGGCATCCATCAGCGCCAGGCAGCCACCGCAAACGGAGGCCATGGAGCTGGAGCCGTTGGATTCGGTGATTTCCGACACCACGCGGATGGTGTAGCCAAACTCTTCCTGGCTCGGCAGCGCGGCGATCAGCGCACGCTTGGCCAGACGGCCGTGGCCGATTTCGCGACGCTTAGGCGTACCGACACGGCCGGTTTCACCGGTGGCATACGGCGGCATGTTGTAGTGCAGCATGAAGCGATCGTGGTACTCGCCTTGTAGCGCGTCGATAATCTGCTCGTCGCGCCCGGTACCCAGCGTGGCCACCACAAGTGCCTGCGTCTCGCCGCGAGTAAACAGGGCGGAGCCGTGGGTACGCGGCAGCACGCCGGTACGGATGGTGATGGGGCGCACGGTGCGGGTGTCGCGGCCGTCAATGCGTGGCTCGCCATTCAGAATCTGGCTGCGCACCACGTTGGCTTCCAGCTTGAAGAAAGCATCCTTGATCTGGTTGGCCTGGTGGGTATCGGTATCGGCGGTAATCATTTCCGCCAGTACGCGCGACTTGATTTCATCCAGCTTGCTGGAACGCGCTTGCTTGGACTTGATCTTGTAGGCTTCATTAATGTCGTTGGCAGCCAGCGCAGTGAGTTTTTCCATCATTACATTGTCATGCTCCGGCGGTACCCAGTTCCACGCTTCCTTGCCCGCTTCGGCGGCCAGTTCGTTGATTGCGTTAATCACTGCCTGCATTTCATTATGGCCAAACACCACGGCACCGAGCATGATATCTTCCGACAGTTCCTTGGCTTCCGATTCGACCATCAGCACCGCTTTGTCGGTGGCAGCCACTACCAAGTCCAGATCGGTTTCCGCAAGTTCTGACTTGGTCGGATTGAGTACGTATTCACCGTCAATATACCCGACACGCGCGGCGCCGATCGGGCCGTAGAACGGGATGCCGGAAATCGCCAGCGCGGCGGAAGCGCCGATGATGGCGGGAATATCGGAGTCAATCTCGCTATCGGACGACATCACGGTAGCGACGATCTGCACTTCGTTGTAGAAGGCATCCGGGAATAGCGGGCGTAGCGGGCGGTCGATCAGGCGGCTGGTCAGCGTTTCCTTTTCCGAAGGACGGCCTTCGCGCTTGAAGAAGCCGCCCGGAATCTTACCGGCGGCATACGTGCGTTCCTGATAATCCACGGTCAACGGGAAGAAATCCTGGCCTTCCTTGACCTCATGCTTGCCAACCACGGTGACCAGCACCACGGTGTCATCCAGGCTCACCAGCACTGCGCCATCGGCCTGGCGGGCGATTTCGCCCGTTTCCAGCGTCAGCGTATGACGCCCGTATTGAATTGTTTTTTTGATTGCGTTCACGACATTACGTCCTTTTCAAATAGAAAATAAGCCGACAAGCGCCGCGTTTCCGCATTGCTTTCGGCTTATTTAGGTGTGCTCCTGATGAATTACTTACGCAGGCCGAGGCGAGCGATCAGGCTGCGATAACGATCAACGTTCTTGCGCTTGAGATAATCCAGCAGCTTACGGCGCTGGCTGACCATGGCAAGCAGACCACGGCGGGAATGGTTATCCTTGGCGTGGGCCTTAAAATGCTCGGTCAGAGTGCTGATGCGGCTGGACAGCAGCGCAACTTGCACTTCCGGGGAACCGGTATCGTTTTTCGATTGTTGATATTCGCCAATCAGTTTGGCGGTTTCAGCTGTCGTAATGGACATCGTTTTCTCCTAATCTTGAACCGCGCATTTTAACCTTGAATTATATAAATTAACAACAGCTTAATCAGTTTTTTACATCTGTTGCGGACTATTCACTAAACGCCGCGGGGCAATCTTGCCATCATCGGCCACTTCGCCCAAACCAAGGAAGCGTTGCGGTTCCGCATACAACCTTAAAAAGCCCCGCTGCGTCACCCCGGATTTCCATACCGCCTGGCCGCGGCACAGGTAGTAAGCGCTTTCTTCATCCAGATAAACCGCCGGCAGTTGCTGGATCAGACGGTCGGGCGGCAACAGGCAGGCTTCGCGCTGCTCCATAGTCATGGCTTCCAGTTGTTCCAGCGTCACGGCCTGCGCCAGACCAAAGCAACCCGTTTGCAGCCGGCGCAGTTGGGTCAGGTGGGCGCCACAGCCCAAAGTCTTGCCAATATCTTCGGCCAAGGTGCGGATGTAAGTTCCCTTGCTGCAAGATACCGTGATCTCAGCGCTGCTCTCCATCAGATTATTCAGCGTGATGTGATGTATCGTCACCGCGCGCGCCGGCCGCTCGATTTCCACGCCGGCGCGGGCGTATTCGTATAAGGCCTTGCCCTGGTGCTTGAGCGCGGAATACATCGGCGGCACTTGGCTGATGTCACCGGCAAAGCGGCGCAGCACATCTTCCATCTGCACGCGGGTCACATGAACTTCGGCGCGCGTAACAATCTCACCTTCAGTGTCGCCGGTAGTCGTAGTTGCGCCCATCTGCATGGTGGCGCGGTAGGTCTTGTCGGCATCCAGCAGAAAGTGGGAAAACTTGGTCGCTTCGCCCAGGCAAACGGGTAGTAAACCGGTGGCAAATGGGTCCAGGCTGCCGGTGTGACCGGCCTTGGCTGCCTGGTACAGGTATTTAGCCTGTTGCAGCGCCTGGTTGGAGGACAGCCCGACCGGCTTATCCAGCAACAGCACGCCGTCTATCGGACGCTTGATACGCTTGTACTGCACGGGGGAGAAGATCAGTCTTGCGGGTGGCTTTTGTCTTGCGCCACCGCTTCGTCAATCAGGCGCGACAGCTTCATGCCCCGTTCGATAGAGGCGTCGTAGACAAAATGCAGCTGCGGCACGGTACGCATCAGCATGCGCTTGGAAAGTTCACTGCGCAGGTAGCCGGCTGCTTTTTGCAATCCCTGTGAAAGTTCAGGCGGATTCTCCGGCGCGCTGAAATAAACCTTGGCATGCGCCAAGTCACCGGTCACCTCGACTTCGGTGATGGTGACCATGGACACGCGCGGATCCTTGACCTCGAATTGCAATAAGTCGGCCAGTTCGCGCTGGAGCTGCTCGGCGACGCGCTGGCTGCGGGCAAACTCTTTTGCCATTACAGGGTTCTTGCGACCTCAACAACTTCAAACACTTCCAATTGGTCACCCACTTGGATATCGTTGAAGTTCTTGAGCGACAGGCCGCACTCGAAGCCAGCTTTCACTTCGCGCATGTCGTCCTTGAAGCGCTTGAGCGAATCCAGCTCGCCCTCGTGTACCACCACGTGGTCGCGCAGCACGCGCACCGAGGAGCCGCGCTTGACCAAGCCTTCCAGCACGTAACAGCCCGCCACCGCGCCAACCTTGGAGATACGGAACACTTCGCGGATTTCCACCAGGCCGATGGCATTTTCCTTCTTTTCCGGCGACAGCATGCCGCCCAGCGCCGCCTTCACCTCGTCCACCGCTTCGTAAATGATGTTGTAGTAGCGGATATCCACGCCGGCTGATTCAGCCAGCTTGCGCGCGCCACCGTCGGCACGCACGTTGAAGCCGATGACCACGGCCTTGGAGGCTGCCGCCAAATTGATGTCGGATTCGCTGATCGCGCCCACGCCGGTATGCAGGATGTTGACCTTGACCTCGGCGGTAGACAGTTTTTGTAGCGAGGTGGCAAGCGCTTCGTAAGAGCCCTGCACGTCGGACTTGATAATGAGCGGCAAGCTTTTGACTTCGCCCTCACCCATCTGCTCGAACATGTTTTCCAGCTTGGCCGCCTGCTGTCTGGCCAGCTTGACGTCACGGAACTTGCCTTGGCGGAACAGTGCAATTTCGCGCGCCTTGCGCTCGTCGTTAAGCACGATGGTTTCTTCGCCGGCGTTGGGCACATCGGATAAGCCGAGGATTTCCACCGGAATGGACGGGCCGGCTTCCTTTACGTCCAGACCATTTTCATCCAACATGGCACGCACGCGGCCAAACACGCTGCCAGCCAGCAACATGTCTCCACGCTTCAGCGTGCCGGACTGCACCAGAATAGTCGCCACCGGGCCACGGCCCTTGTCCAGACGGCCTTCAATCACTAGTCCCTTGGCCGGCGTGTTCTTCGGAGCGGTCAGCTCCAGCACCTCGGCTTGCAGCAGCACGGCCTCTAGCAGGTTGTCGATACCCTGTCCGGTCTTGGCGGAAACCTCGACGAACATGGTATCGCCACCCCAGTCTTCCGGCACCACCCCTTGCGCGACGAGTTCCTGCTTGACGCGCTCCGAGCTGGCATCCGGTTTGTCGATCTTGTTGATTGCCACCACCACCGGCACCTTGGCCGCTTTGGCGTGATGCACCGCTTCAATGGTCTGCGGCATCACGCCGTCATCCGCGGCCACCACCAGAATCACCACGTCGGTGGCCTTGGCACCGCGAGCGCGCATGGCGGTAAAGGCTTCATGGCCGGGAGTATCGAGGAAGGTCACCATACCGCGCGGGGTTTCCACATGGTAGGCACCAATATGCTGAGTGATGCCGCCGGCTTCGCCAGAAGCGACGCGGGTACGACGGATATAGTCCAGTAACGAAGTTTTGCCATGGTCAACGTGGCCCATCACCGTGACTACCGGCGGGCGCGACTCGTTGACGGCCGCCGCATGTTCGGCTTCTTCCAGGAAAGCCTCCGGGTCGTTGGCCTCAGCCGCCTTGGCGACGTGGCCCATTTCCTCGACCACAATCAGCGCGGTTTCCTGATCCAGCACCTGATTGATAGTCACCATCATGCCCATTTTCATCAGCGCCTTGATCACTTCGGTGGCCTTGACCGCCATCTTGTGCGCGAGATCGGCAACGGAAATAGTTTCCGGGACCAGCACTTCATGCACGATGGGTTCGGTTGGCGCCGAGAAAGCATGCTGCTGTCCGCTGGTATCCTTGTGATGCCCCTTGGACTTGGATTTGTGGTCACGCCAGCCTTGGCCGATGCCGACGTCGCCACGGGTCTTGAGGCCACGTTTCTTGGCGGCGCCATCCCATTCCGTGTTGCCGCGGCCTTTCTTGCCGGACTTGTCTGCGGTTTTGGCTTTTTCCGTGGTGGCAGGCTTGTGCAATGTGCCTTCGCTCAAACTGGCTGGCGCAGCTGCGGTAGCCTTGCGCGCCTCTTCTTCCTGCTTTTTCTGTGCCAGCTCCTGCTTCTTGCGTTGTTCTTCGCTCTGCAATGAAATCAGCTCGGCCTGGCGGCGCGCCTCTTCCTCGCGCTTGGCAATCTGCTCGGCATCCAGCAGCGCTTCCTTGACCGGGACGGGTGCCACGGCGGCAGGCTGGGGTTGCGGTTGTGGTGGCGCAACTTCAACAACCGGCGGCTCGGCATCGCGCCGTACCAGAACACGCTTCTTGCGCACTTCAACCTGGATGGTACGCGCCTTACCGGTACTGTCGGATTTCTTGATTTCGGTAACTTGTTTGCGCGTCAGCGTGATCTTGTTCTTGGGAGCCTCGGAACCGTGGCCTTTGCGCAGGTAATCCAGCAAGGCTGTTTTATCCTGTTCGGTCAACTTGTCCTCCGGCGTGGTTTTGTTGACGCCCGCCGCTTTCAGCTGCTCGAGAAGGAGCCCTGCTTGCAGCCCAAGCTCACCGGCAAATTGTGCTACGCTCGATTGTCCCATACCGCTCTCCAGTTCTTTCTCGGTTCCGCCTTGTTAGGCAAACCAGGGCGCGCGCGCCGTCATGATCAGTTGCTTGGCGCGCTCGCTATCCATACCGGTGAGTTCCACCAGATCGTCCACTGCCAGGTCAGCCAAGTCTTCCACCGTGGATACCCCCTTGCCAGCCAGGGTATGGGCGGTATCCGCATCCATGCCTTCCATCGCCAGCAGCTCTTCGGAGGCTTCTTCCACTTTCTCTTCGCGGGCAATGGCTTCGGTCAGCAGTGCGTCGCGCGCACGCTTGCGCAGCTCTTCGATGGTATCCGCATCAAACGCCTCGATATCCGCCATTTCGGACAGCGGCACGTAGGCAATTTCTTCCAGCGTACTGAAGCCTTCCTGCGCCAGGATGTCAGCCACCTCCTCATCCACATCCAGCTTGTCCATGAACAGCTGGCGGGTCTTGGTATATTCGCTCTCGTTCTTCTGCGCCGCTTCTTCTTCGGTCATGATGTTAAGCGTCCAGCCGGTCAGCTCGGAGGCCAGGCGCACGTTCTGCCCACCCTTGCCGATGGCTTGCGCCAACTGGTTTTCGTCCACTACCACGTCCATGCTGTGTGCATCTTCATCCACCACAATGCTGGAAACCTCGGCCGGCGCCATGGCGTTGATGACGAATTGTGCCGGCTCCATCGACCACAGTACAATATCCACGCGCTCGCCGGCCAGTTCGCCGGTGACCGCCTGCACACGCGAACCGCGCATACCGACACAAGTGCCAACCGGGTCGAGGCGCTGGTCATTGGACTTGACCGCAATCTTGGAGCGCAGGCCAGGGTCACGCGCCGCCGACTTGATTTCCAACAAGCCGTCCTCGATTTCCGGCACTTCCAGCTCGAATAGCTTGACCAGGAATTCCGGCACGATGCGTGACAGAATCAGCTGCGGACCACGACCGCCACGCTCGATGCGCGCCAGATAGGCACGGATGCGGTCACCGACACGCAGATTTTCCTTGGGAATCATATGGTCGCGCGGCAACAGCGCTTCTATGCGGCCCACCTCAATGATGGCGTTGCCCTTTTCCATGCGCTTGATCATGCCGGTGACCAGATGCTCCTTGCGCGCCAGAAAATCGTTCAGGATCTGTTCGCGCTCGGCCTCGCGCACTTTTTGCAGGATTACCTGCTTGGCAGCCTGTGCGCCGATACGGCCGAATTCGATGGATTCCAGCGGCTCCTCGATAAAATCGCTTTCGTTCAGGCTTTCATCACGCGCCTGCGCTTCACTCAGGGCAACTTGGGCGGCCGGATTTTCCACCAGATCATCGGCCACCACCTGCCAGCGGCGGAATGACTGGTATTCGCCATTGTCCCGGTCGATCTCGACGCGCACGTCGGCATCTTCCTGGAAGCGCTTTTTGCTTGCGGAGGCCAGAGCCAGTTCAAGGGCGGTAAAGATCACCTCCTTCTCGACATTCTTTTCATGCGCCAACGCATCAACCAGCAATAATATTTCGCGACTCATACTCCACCTCCGCCTAAAATTCAGGACTCAAACGCGCCTTGTCAATATCGGCCAGCGCAAAACGCTGCTCGACACCCTCGCATTCAATCTTTACCCAACCCTGCTCCACGCCTTGCAGGATGCCTATAAAATTCTTGCGGCCCTGTAGCGGCACACGCACTTTCAACTGCACCTTGCTACCGGCAAAGCGCTCAAAATCCCGCTCTTTTTTCAACACCCGATCCAATCCGGGCGAAGAAACTTCAAGACGGTCGTAGTCCACATCATGTTCGACTGCCAGCAAGTGGGAAACGTGTTCACTCACCAGGGCGCAGTCATCAATATTTACGCCGCCCGGCTTGTCGATAAACAACCTCAGCAGCTTGCCACGGTTGGAAATCTCCAAATCAGCCATTTCATAGCCAATCTGGGAAACCGCCTGCTCCAGCAATGTGTGCAAATCCTGCATGCGTCTATAAATATTCCAGAAACAAAAAATGGGCTCGAAGCCCATCAAAAAAGTTCTGCATTATATCAACCAATTCAATGAATTGGTACTACAAAGCAAAAAGCCCTCACGGGGAGGGCGAATTGCTGGCCGTTACAAGATAACAGCTTAGGAATAACAGCCTGGCGGTGACCTACTT
>Ga0265327_10001257_pt1 | contig 33614 bp, 42 predicted proteins | sample 41621metaG_FD_202089 | JGI IMG/M metagenome (GOLD analysis project Ga0265327, IMG submission 202089) | Rhizosphere microbial communities from Carex aquatilis grown in University of Washington, Seatle, WA, United States - 4-16-21 metaG | ecosystem: Host-associated > Plants > Roots > Rhizosphere...
CGTCAACCCTCACCCTCCCACCGTCGATGGCGGCGGGCCCCTCCCTCTCCCGCAAGCGGGCGAGGGGCCGCGTCAGCACGAGCCACGCCGGACTCTCGACCGGCTGCCTTCGTTATTTTCTCCTATGGTCGATCTCCTTGGCGACGCCCTTGAAGGGCGTGCCGTCCGCCTTAACCTGCATGAACTGGCCGGTTTCGGCGTCGCGCTTTACAAAAGTTTCGGTCTTTGGATTGTACGTTTGAGTGCGACCACTGACCGAGCCGCGCCGAAAATTATCACCCGTGTTCGTTGCCATAACGTGGTCTCCATATTTGGGTTTTGAGTTTGATAGCATTGCCAACCACTCCACACAAGCCCGAAAAATCCCACATCTAGTGGGCAATCCCTTGCCGCACACACAATATCCATCTATATTCCGCCTCCCCGGCAAGGCCGTACCGCCTCGTCACCGGCACAAATATAGGGAATGAGGCTTTCATGCGCATAGCACGTCGGTTCACCAAGGCAGGACAGGATGCATACGCCGGGATCGAATTCCGCGTGGCCCGGAGCGAGATCCGCAATCCGGACGGCTCCGTCGTGTTCGAGGCTGGCGACATCGAGATTCCGGCCGAGTGGAGTCAGGTCGCCTGCGACGTGCTGGCGCAGAAATATTTCCGCAAGGCGGGGATTCCGGTGCATCTGCGCCCGGTCGAGGAGGCCGATGTGCCGGCCTGGCTGTGGCGGCGCGAGCCCGATGAGGCGGCACTGGCCGCCCTTCCCGCCAAGGCCCGCCATACCGGAGAGCAAAGCGCCCGGCAGGTGTTCGACCGGCTGGCCGGAACCTGGACCTATTGGGGCTGGAAGGGCGGCTATTTCGACGCCGAAGCCGATGCCGCCGCCTATTACGACGAGATGCGGGCCATGCTCGCCCTACAGATGGGCGCGCCCAATTCCCCGCAATGGTTCAATACCGGCCTGCATTGGGCCTATGGCATCGATGGCCCAGCGCAGGGCCATCATTACGTCGATTACCGCACCGGCGAGCTGACCGCGGCGCGGAGCGCCTATGAGCATCCGCAGCCTCATGCCTGCTTCATCCAATCCGTGGCCGACGACCTCGTCAATGAGGGCGGCATCATGGATCTCTGGGTGCGCGAGGCACGGCTCTTCAAATACGGCTCCGGCACCGGGTCCAATTTCTCGGCGCTGCGCGGCGAGGGCGAGAAGCTTTCCGGCGGGGGCCGCTCCTCGGGGCTGATGAGCTTCCTGAAGATCGGCGACCGCGCCGCCGGGGCCATCAAATCCGGCGGCACCACCCGCCGCGCCGCGAAGATGGTCTCGGTCGATGTCGATCATCCCGATATCGAAGCCTTCATCGACTGGAAGGTGATCGAGGAGCAGAAGGTAGCGGCGCTGGTCACCGGCTCCAAGCTCCTCCAGAAGCATCTCGAACTGGTAATGAAGGCCTGCTGGCCGGAAGAATCGGCGAACGAAAACGAGGCCGGCGATGACCGCTTCGAGCCGGCGAAGAACCCGGCACTCCGCCGCGAGATCCGCGCCGCGCGCAAGGCGATGATCCCCGAGAACTATATTCAGCGGGTCATCCAATTCGCCCGCCAGGGTTTCCGCTCGCTCGATATCCGGACCTTCGACACCGATTGGGACAGCGAAGCCTATCTCACCGTTTCCGGTCAGAATTCCAACAATTCCATCCGGCTCAGCAACGCCTTCCTGGAGACCGTGCTGAAGGATGAGGACTGGAACCTGACCCGCCGCATCGACGGCAAGGTTCACAAGACCGTCAAGGCCAGCGACCTCTGGGACAAGATCGGCTATGCCGCCTGGGCCTCCGCCGATCCGGGACTGCAATTCGACACGACCATCAACGAATGGCACACCTGCCCGGAAAGCGGCCGCATCAACGCCTCGAATCCGTGTTCGGAATACATGTTCCTGGACGATACGGCCTGCAATCTGGCGTCCTTGAACCTCGCCACCTTCCGTCATCAGGATGGCAGCTTCGACGTCGAGGGCTTCGAGCACGCGGTCCAGCTCTGGACCATCCTGCTCGAAATCTCGGTAATGATGGCGCAGTTCCCCTCGCCGGAGATCGCCCGGCTTTCCTATGAATACCGCACGCTGGGGCTGGGCTTCGCCAATCTCGGCGGGCTTTTGATGGCCCGCGGCCTTGGCTATGACAGCGTCGAGGGCCGGGCACTCTGCGCCGGGATCAGCGCGCTCATGACCGGCGCCGCCTACGCGACCTCGGCGGAGATGGCGGAAGAACTCGGGCCCTTCACCGGCTTCGCCCCGAATCGCGAGGCGATGCTGCGGGTGATCCGCAACCACCGCCGCGCCGCCCATGGCGAGACGACAGGCTATGAAGGGCTCTCGGTCGCCCCGGTCCCGCTCGACGCCGCCAATTGCCCCGACCCGGCTCTGGTCCAAGCAGCCCGCCGCGCCTGGGATCAGGCGCTCGAACAGGGGAATCGGCACGGCTTCCGCAACGCCCAGGCATCGGTCGTCGCCCCCACCGGGACGATCGGGCTGGTCATGGATTGCGACACCACCGGGATCGAACCGGATTTCGCCCTGGTCAAGTTCAAGAAGCTGGCCGGCGGCGGCTATTTCAAGATCATCAACCGCATGGTGCCGGAGGCGCTCGTCACCCTCGGCTATGACGATACGCAGATCGAAGAGATCGCCGCCTATGCGGTCGGTTACGGCACGCTCCAGGGCGCGCCCGGCATCAACCACCGCAGCCTGGCCGAAAAGGGCTTCACCCCGGCGGTGCTCGACGAGCTTGAGCGCGCGCTCGGCTCCGCCTTCGACATCAAATTCGCCTTCAACAAATGGACACTGGGCGAGGAATTCTGCACCAAGACCCTGGGGATTGAAGCGTCGAAGCTCGACGATTCATCCTTCGAGCTGCTTGCCGCCCTGGGCTTCACGCGGGCGGAAATCGATGCCGCCAACATCTATTGCTGCGGCGCCATGACGCTTGAGGGCGCGCCGCATCTCAAGGCCGAGCATCTCCCGGTCTTCGATTGCGCCACCCCCTGCGGCCGCACCGGCACGCGGCTGCTCTCGGCGGAAAGCCATATCCTGATGATGGCGGCGTCGCAGCCCTTCATCTCCGGGGCGATCTCGAAGACCATCAACATGCCGAACCAGGCCACCGTCGAGGCCTGCAAGGACGCCTATATGCTGTCCTGGCGGCTGGGGCTGAAGGCCAACGCGCTGTACCGCGACGGCTCCAAGCTCTCGCAGCCCCTGCAAACCCAGATGTTCGCCGGCGAGGACGATGAGGATCTGGCCGCCGATACCGTGGCCGAGCTTATGGAGAAAACCCCGCAGGAGCGGATCCCGCTGGTGGCCGAGCGCATCGTCGAGCGCGTGGTCGAACGCATCATTCAGCACCGCGAGCGCCGGAAGCTGCCGCAGCGGCGCAAGGGCTATACGCAGAAGGCGATCATCGGCGGCCATAAGGTCTATCTGCGGACCGGCGAATACGAAGATGGCGGCTTGGCCGAGATCTTCATCGACATGCACAAGGAAGGTTCGGCCTTCCGCTCGCTGATGAACAATTTCGCGATCGCGATCTCGATCGGGCTGCAATACGGCGTGCCGCTGGAGGAATTCGTCGAAGCCTTCACCTTCACCCGCTTCGAGCCCGCCGGCATCGTCGAGGGCAACGACGCCATCAAGATGGCAAGCTCGATCCTCGACTATATCTTCCGCGAATTGGCGATCTCCTATGTCGGCCGCAACGATCTGGCCCATGTCCAGCCGGCCGATCTGCTGCCCGACACGCTCGGCAAGGGCGTCAAGGGCGAGAACCTGCCCGAAACCGCCAGCAGTGCCGCCCATCGGAACGACGTGGCGGCGGTGGTGCAGCGCGTCGCCTCCAACGGCTATGTCCGCAGCAAATTCACCGTCTTCCACAACCGCGGCCACGGCGCCACGGCGCTCGCCGGTGGAGCGGTGGTTGCGGAAACCCAGATGGGCGAAACCCATGTGATCGAGCGGGGCACCACCGTCGACAGCCGGATGGAACAGATCCGCACGGCAAGGCTCAAGGGCTATGAGGGCGACAGCTGCGGCGAATGCGGCAATTTCACCCTGGTCCGCAACGGCACGTGTTTGAAGTGCAACACCTGCGGCTCGACGACGGGGTGCAGCTGAGGGGAACGAAGCTAGACTGCGCTGTTAACCAATGCTTGACAAAAAGCAACCACCAACTGCCGCAAACGGACCATCAACCCGCCGTGCCCTTTGGGGTACGGCGGGTGGGCGTTGAACATAAATATTTTTTGGAAGGTTCCAATCGCGATTTCAGCTTTTGGCCAACAACGGACATCTGCCAATTTCTCGGAAGGGAAGCAGGCCTTCCATTGGATCACCAACGCGTTGACCGCTATAAAACATCGTTACTATGATATTTTGTTCAATTATCGCGCGGGGCGCAATCAACCATGGCTCGCGTACAAAACCCAAAACTGTTTTCCAGCTACTTCGGTGTGCCTCCGAAAGAACTGGCGACCGCTGGGTTGATAGACCCGTTCCTGGACGTTGACGTGCCGCTGTTCATCGATCCGGTACTGCTAGAAAAATCCAACAACAAACTCATTAGTACGGCGGCCATTCAGCGGTTTCGCAAGCACTTCGAGGTATTGGTGCGACTTCTCGCAATATCGAGAACCGAGATCGATTCGCCCTGGAAGGCAGCGCGCCGACAAATAGACTTGCGCGAGCCACCTGAGAACGGCCTCGGCTATGGCGGTAGTGGCCGCTCTGGCAGCTCGCGGCCCAAGGATATTCGCGAAGCCATCCTTCGCACGAGTAAGGAGATCATTACCCTGGGCGCGAACGACCCGGAGATGATCTCGCTCATGGGCTTCTTTGAAGAGGACGTCGGTCCTGACACCATCAGCGACCTGACAACGACAGTCATCAAGGATGACCTAGCAGCGATTACAGAAGACTTTTGCAAGATCCACGGCATCCCACTCTTTGCCTTTGATGTCTGCGCTAGTCACAAACTGCCGAAATTCGTTGATCCGCGAGGCCGCGCTGTGCCGATCATCCTCGTTCCAGCGGATATCGTGCGTGATCTGCCCATTGCCAATGACTGGTCTGACATTGAGCGCGCTGCGATGGAGAACACCAGAATACGCGACCGGGTGAACCAGTTTTTGGGGAGGATAATCCAGCCCACAGTAGTCGATCGTAAACACGCACTCCGTAGTGCTGCCCTTGGATCGTCGGCTGATTTCAATTTTTTCTTAGCTGCGGTGAAGGAAAACGTCAGTCACTACGACCCGAACCTTGATGCGCTTGGCTATTATCGGCTCAAGGCGATCATAGCCAATGGGTTTCCAGACATCAAGCAGCCAGGCCGTTACAATTTAAAGGTCGGCCCCACTGAAATCATGCGTGTGGTTAATGACACAATCGCGCTGTTCAAGCGGCATGTTGAATCTGGCAATTTGTGGGAGGAGCTTTGGATAAGCGACAAGCCGAAAAAAGAGCGTGCCTCGCAGCTTATCTATTATGCAATTGCGGACTCTTTCTGTAAGGCGAACGATCTCGATATTTCGCCGGAAGCCAATATGGGAGGGGGACCGATCGACTTCAAATTCTCAAGCGGCTACAATGCAAGGATCCTGGTCGAGATGAAGCGATCTGGCGGGACGGTTGTTCACGGTTATGAAAAACAACTTGAGTTCTATAAAACTGCCTCCCAAACTGATTTCGCTGTATTTGTCATCATCAATTATGGTGATTTGGGCAACAAGTTGAATGAGATCAGGGCTATCCGACAGACCCGGCTTGATAATGGGGAGCGAGCATCTGAGATCGTCGTGATTGACGCCGCTCCGAAGGCGTCGGCGAGCAAGCGGAAGTAATTCCAGTGATCGTGCATTTATCTCACAAAATAAGGCGCTCTTTTAATCGTGCGCCTATACCGGCCAGAAGATAACCCACCTCCTCGAATTTGCACATCTATCCGCCCCGGCGTATGATTGCCCAGCCGAACCCGACGCCAGGAACCGCCATGCGCCCATCAATCGCTCTCACCCGCAACCGCGATGCCCTCGCCGCGCTGCCGGTGCGGCATCGGCTGGTCAATGTCCGGGTGTTCGGTTCGGTTGTCCGCGGCGAGGACAAAGACGGCAGCGACCTCGATCTGCTGGTCGATCCGCTACCCGATGTCACCACCCTGTTCGACATCGTGGCGCTGAAGGCCGAGGCCGAACGCCTGCTCGGCGTCCCCGTCGATGTGCGCACGTCGAACGACATCCATGAGCGCTTTCGTGCCCGCGCTCTCGGCGAGGCGAGGCCGCTGTGATACCGGCAAGCGCTCGACCTGACTCGAAAGATGTTTCCTACCGGATGTAGGCGTGATTCTCTATGCCATCGACGAGATGTGGGGGATCGGGCCGATGACGCTGAGGATTTCGGAATTGCTGACGGCAGCGGAGTTGCGGGCGTGGGCACGTCGCTGCGGTGACAGCCGCGCGTCAGCGCGGGCCTACGCCATTGCCAATGCCCTGGAGGGATCGGACCGCGCCGAGGCCGCCCGGCTGGCCGGACTGGAGCGTCAGGCGTTGCGCGACGCAGTGCTCCGCTACAATGCCGAGGGCGTGTCCGGCCTGTTCGACCGTCCGAGAGGTCGCCGCCCGGAATGGCTGACCGAAAGTGAGCAGGCGACGCTCGCCGCCACGATCCTCAAGGGGCCAAAGCCCGAGGTGGATGGCGTCTGTACCTGGACGCGCGAAGCGCTGGCGATCTGGATTTCGGCCGAGTTCGGCAAGACGGTACATCCCTCCAGCCTTTCCCGCATCCTGCGACGCATGGGCATGTCGCGCCAGAAGGCCCGGCAGGTTCACCCCAAGACCGATCCCGAGGCGCAGGAGCGCTTCCAAAAAAAGGGCTTCGCGACGCTGTAGCAGCGGCGGAAAAGGCTCACCCCGATAAGCGCGTCACCCTGTATTTCCAGGATGAGGCCCGCGTCGGGCAGAAAGGGCGGTTGTGCCATCGCTGGTGGGTCAAGGGTCAGCGTCCGCCCGGCCTCTGTGACCATCGCTTCGACTGGACCTATATCTTCGCCGCCGCCCAGCCCGCCACCGGCGACGCCTTCGCCCTCGTCATGCCCGAGGTCTCTACCCGGACCATGGACCTGTTTCTCGCCGAATTCTCCAAGACCCTGGACCCGGACGAGCATGTGGTGATGGTTCTCGATGGCGCGGGATGGCACGGCAGCAAAGCCCTCGTCGTCCCGGACAACATCACCCTCGTTCCGCTCCCGCCCTACTCGCCGGAACTCAACCCAGTCGAACGCATCTGGCTGTTCCTACGCGAACGCTTCCTCTCGCTCGCGGTCTGGCCCGACAGAACAGCCATTATCCAGGCGTGCTGCGACGCTTGGAATGCCCTCCTCGCCGAAATCGGTCGGGTCAGGAGCCTGTGCTTTCAGCCCTGGGTCAGAAAAGTCATTTCGTAGGCTCGCCGGTATGACATCAACCTCGGGCCGTTTCGCCTTGCCCGAGTAGCTATCGCCCCGACCGGAAGACGGATACGGATTTCTGGCCGGATTCGCGGAATCTCTAGGAGCGCATGCACGCCCTGATGTATACAGGTCGACGGATATTTCGGGAGTGTGACATGTCTTCCATCGATAGCGCCGACAATGAGAATGAGCGCCGGGTTATCGCCGAGTTCTTCGAGGAACTCCGCGATACCGCGAGCAGCCTTCATGTTCTGCTTGGCAACCTCCGTTCGAAGGCGGTCCCGCCCGATGAGGCCCTCGCCGAGATCCGGCGCAGCGCCCATAATATGGGCAGCGAGGCCCAGACGGTCGGGGTGCCGCTGATCAAGCTGATCACCCACCGCCTCTCCGAATACGTCGCCGACCTCAAGACCTTGGACAAGGCCGGGATCGACGAGATCGAAGCCTTCGTCGTCAAGATCGAAGCCATCGCCAATGGCGAACCGGTGGGCGAGGCCGATGTGCCGAGCGTCATCCGCTCGCTGCCGGCCAAGCGCACCGCCGATATCGATTTCGGCAATATCGAGAAGAAAGACGTCGAGATCCTGCTCGTGCTGCCGGAAAAAGCGATGGCGCATATCGTTCAGCGCGAACTCGCCAATTGCGGCTATCGCACCTCGACCGTCCGCGACGCCTTCCAGGCGATCGAGACGGTCGTGCGCACCCGGCCCGACATGGTGATCGGGGCCATGGAGCTTGGCGTCGTCTCGGGCATCGACCTCGCCTGCGCCCTGGCGGCAATGCCGGTCACCGAGAGCGTCCCCTATGCCCTGCTCACAAGCTACGAACTGGGCCACGCCAAGCTGAAGGGCCTGCCATCCAGGGCCGCCATCATCCGCAAAAGCAACATGTTCGGCGTCGATATCGCCGAAACCCTGATCCGCTTCGGCGTCGGCGCATAGTACCAGCGGCCCCGAAAAAGCAGGCCCTCGTATTTACAACGGTTTGCAGTCGAGTCTTTTCGCTGCGATGGAACAACGGGCGATGAGGGCGCCGGTTGCGTCGTAGCCCTCCCCGCTCCAGCTGGCCGCTTCACGATGAAGCAGCAGGAAGCCGAAGCCCGGAAGGCTCATGCCATCGGCGATCTTGACCCCGCCGATCTCCAGCCCCGCCAGATCGCCGGGCGCCGTATCGAGCTTGTCACCGCCGTTGCCAACCAGAAGCTGGGGCGGCAAGGCTGAAGCCGGGTCAAAGTTCATCGCCTCGAAGGCGTGGATATGGCCGGCAACAAGCAGCTCCACCCCTGGCGGCAAGCCCCGGTCCAGGGCGGCGGTCAGCGTCGGATTGCTCCCGGCGACAAGCCCCAACCCGAGGCTGAGAACCGCGCGCGGCGGTTTGTGCATGAACAGCCAGCTCCTGGCGCCTGGGGGAACCGGCAGAAACGAGAATTCTGCCCGGTCACGGGGCACCAGTTCATCCGCCCGCTGGCGGTCGGGGGCGTCCGTATCGTCGATCACGACAAGCTGCGTACCGCCGATATCGATGGCATAGGGGGGAAGATGGGAAGCGCAGGCGACCGGCGCCTCCGCCCCCGGCGCCATCAGCCGGAACCAGCCTTTCCAGGCGCGCTCGCAATCCTCGTGATTGCCGCGCACGAAAATCCAGGGCGCCGCCCGCAGCAAAGGCGCCGCCGGGATAAAGAAATCAGCCGCCCAGCTCGGCCAATTATCGCCGGAAGGACCGGCGCATTCCGGATGATCGGCGGGACAAGGCGTCTCCCGATAGAGATAGTCGCCGACATGCACGACCAGATCCGGCTTCAACGCCGCCGCCTTGGCCGCAAGCCCCGGAAACGGCCAGGCAACCGGGTCGGCGCAGGCTTGGATGTTCCAGCCCTTGACCCGGCATCCGGTGTCGCCCAGAAGCAATATCCGCTCCGGCAGCGCCTTCGGCAGCCGAAGCCCGGCACCCCCGATTTCCGCCCCTAGCCCGCCTCGCGGCACCGGCGCGGCGCAAACCCACGCCGGAAAACCCGCCGAGGGCTTGGCCCGCTCCACCAAGGCAACGCTTTTTCCGTCGATCGTCGCCGCCGGACAGCCGGGTCCATCGGTGACGGCCCGGATCTCCGCCACCCCATCAGCCCGATACTGAACCCATTGCGACAAAACCCCGGCTCCCGCCGGAAAGGAGCCGAGGCCGGCGCAAGCCAGTACCAAAATAAGAAAATTCCGCCCGTTCATGCGCCACCCCAAAAGGCTGCCTATCGATAGGATAGGGTACGGACACTATCCTTTTATGAATGCGGCCCTCTTATGAATGCGGGGGCAGGTAGCGGATCGCGGCAAGAATGACACCGACGGCGATGACCATCACCGTTCCAAACCAGATCTTCATATCCCGCTTGAGAATTTCAAGATCGTTCTTGGTCGTCATCGAGTTGCGGTCTGGGTGCCTCATACAACACCAAAGCCGCCGCCCGCTCATGCGCCCTTTTTCTTTTCATGTCTGCGGATAAAGACGTAGAGGGCGTAGCCCGCCAGGGACAGGATCACGGCGGCGGCAAGGCCGATGTAGAGGTTGCGGTTCCGGCTCGCCATGCGGCCGATCGAAAGCGGGAGGCGGTCGATCCAGCGTTGCTGGTGATCATCCGTGACGGTGATCAGCCCGATGTATTTTCCAGGCGTGGTGAAAATGTGGTCGAACACGATCGAGCCGCCCGGATATTTCTTCGGCGGTAGATAGGCCTCGGTGATGTCGTTGAGGTTCACCTTCTTTTCCGCCTCCTCCCCGATATCGCGGATGATGCGGATTTCGGTCTGCATGTCCCGAAGCTCGTGCTCGCCGGCATCGAGCACGATGAGCGTGCGGCCGGTGAAGGGAATTTCGTTACAGAACTCGTCTCTCGTCTCGTCCGGCTGATAGGCGGTCACGCCCATCACCCGCGCCCCGAAATTGAGCACGCACACATTTTTCTTATTGTTCTCGGTCCCGATATAAAGCCGAAAGGCGATAACCGCGAAGACGATGATGATCGGCGCGATCACCCGCAAGAATCCCATGCTCCGACGCTCCCCACCACCCGTTCATTTTATAAAATTTGGCGAGAGACGCGATCGAATGTCAAGCGCCGCGCTTCTCCCTCTTTCCTCTTCCCCCCAAACGAGAAACGGCCCCGTCCGGAATTTTCCGAACGGGGCCGTCTTCCCACGCAACAACCAGCTACCTTGCGGCGGCGGATTTTCCGATTAGCAGCTGTAATACATCTGATATTCGATCGGATGCGGGGTGTGTTCGAACAGGTAGACCTCTTCCCACTTCAGTTCCGCATAGGAAGCGATGAAGTCGGCGGTGAAGACGTCGCCCTTGGTCAGGAAGGCGTGATCGGCTTCGAGGCTCTGGAGCGCTTCGCGCAGCGAGCCGCAAACCGTCGGGACTTCCTTCAGTTCTTCGGGCGGCAGGTCATAGAGGTTCTTGTCCATCGCGTCGCCGGGATGGATCTTGTTCTGGATGCCGTCGAGGCCGGCCATGAGCATCGCGGCGTAGGCGAGATAGGGGTTCGCGGCCGGATCCGGGAAACGGACTTCGACGCGCTTGCCCTTCGGGCTCGACACGAACGGGATGCGACAGGAAGCCGAACGGTTGCGCGACGAATAGGCCAGCAGCACCGGGGCTTCGAAGCCCGGAATCAGGCGCTTGTAGCTGTTCGTCGACGGGTTGGTGAAGGCGTTGAGCGCCTTGGCGTGCTTGATGATGCCGCCGATGTAGAAAAGCGCCGTTTCCGACAGATCGGCATAGCCCGAACCTGCGAACAGCGGCTTGTCGGCCTTCCAGATCGACTGGTGGACATGCATGCCCGAACCGTTGTCGCCCTTGATCGGCTTCGGCATGAAGGTCGCCGTCTTGCCGTACTGATGGGCGACATTGTGGACGACATACTTGTAGATCTGCATGCCGTCGGCGCTCTTGACCAGCGTGTCGAATTCGCAGCCGAGTTCGTGCTGGGACGGAGCCACCTCATGGTGGTGCTTTTCGACCTTGAGGCCCATCTGCTCCATGGTGGTGAGCATTTCGGCGCGGAGGTCGGAGGCGCCGTCGACCGGCGGAACCGGGAAGTAGCCGCCCTTGATGCCCGGACGATGGCCGGTATTGCCATCCGGGAATTTCTTGTCGGTGACGTAGGGGCCTTCTTCGCTGTCGACTTCATAGAAGGAGGTGTTCATCGCGTTCTTGTAGCGCACGTCGTCGAAGACGAAGAATTCGGCCTCGGGGCCGAAAAACGCCTTGTCGCCAATGCCGCTCGAAGCCAGATGCGCCTCGGCCTTCTTGGAGATGGAACGCGGATCGCGGCTGTAAGGCTGGCCGGTGCCGGGTTCATGGACATCGCAGAAAATGATGAGCGAGGTCTGCGCCGCGAACGGATCAAGCACCGCCGTCGACAGATCCGGCTGCAGGACCATGTCGCTCTCATTGATGGCTTTCCAACCGGCGATCGAAGAACCGTCGAACATAACGCCGTCCGTCAGGAAAGCTTCATCGATCGTGCGTACGTGATGCGCCAGATGCTGCCACATGCCCCGAGGATCGGTAAACCGGAAATCGACGTATTTCACGTCGTGTTCCTTGATCAGCTCCATAATTTTGCTTTGTTTCGACATCGGATATTTCCCGTAACTAGTTCGTTGACCGTGGGTTGCACCACAGCATGCAGCGACGCTCCGGCATTGCCGAAGCATCCCCTCCCTTCATCGGGTGCACACCTGGCCCCGCGACGCTCTTCACGTAGCGCCACGGGACCAGGATGGCAATCGGATTATATCGCTTCGACGCCGCGTTCTCCGGTACGGATACGGATTGCCTCCTCCACTGAGCTGACGAAGATCTTTCCGTCGCCGATCCGTCCGGTATGGGCCGCGCGTTGAATCGCCTCTACGGCGCGCTCGACCAGACCGTCTTCCAGGACGACCTCGATCTTCACCTTCGGCAGGAAATCGACGACATATTCGGCGCCGCGATAGAGTTCGGTATGGCCTTTTTGGCGCCCGAACCCCTTGGCCTCCGTCACCGTGATTCCCTTGATGCCGACTTCATGGAGAGCGTCCTTCACCTCGTCGAGTTTGAAGGGCTTGATGATGGCTTCGATTTTTTTCATCGGCTCGTCGTCTCTTGAAGAATGGCAGCTCCGACGCCCGTCGCCGGACCTATCTATTCCTTTTAGCACAAGGCATGCCATGTCGCTCGTATTCCGTTTCGCCCACAAATCGGCCCGGAATACGAAGGGCTTGCGCCATTCGGAAGACAGTGATGATTATAATTTGAGCTATAGCGCCTAAGTTTTAGGCGGCTACCAATAGCGAACCCGTCCCGTATCGACATGGACGAAGCCGGAAGCCGGGTAATAGCCGACCCCACCCAGACGCAAGGAAGCCGCCACCCGGTGGATTTTGGCGATGCTGCGCCCCTGAATCCGGATGTCGGCGGCTTGGCCCTTGATATGAAGGCTGCTATTGGCGACGCCGTCGGTGTTGGCGGCAAGCATCGCATTGGTCTCGGGCGAACGATAGCCGGAGATGATCTGCAGCGGCTCCTTGGTGTGCAGCCGCAGCCGCAGCTGGTGCAGGAGGTCCAGAAGCTTCGGGTCCATGCGATGGACCTTGTTGTTGTAATGGTCGCGGAGCACCCAGCTGATCCGGCGCAGCACCTCTGGATGATAGTGCCCGTTCTCCCAATAAACGGCGTTCAGCTTCTCGCCGGTATGGAGATTGTCGAAGGCCAGCGAGCGCACCCCGATCGGCCGGCGCGCCGCCTCGGCAGCGGTCAGGGTGAGAAAAGCCACGCCGCCCGCCGCCAAACCCAGAAACCCCCGACGGCCGTAAAGCACCTCGGAACTCATACGCCTGCTCTCCCGATCGCCTCGCTACCGCCGCCCGCGATACAAACGCCGCAGCCCAGCAATAAGGCAAATAGGGAACTCCGGCTTTAAAAGTGATTAACGCCGAGCAATCAGCCCGCACGTTCCTTACTCTTCGGTGCCCCCTTCGGGATTTGCGGCGCGGCCAGCAGATGGGCCTCGGTGACCGCTTCGAGCGCGTTTTCCAACCGCTTATCGCGGCCATAGATATCGTCGCGGAACTCGATGGTGCCGTCGCCATCGACGAAGCCGGTGAAGTAAAGGATGTGCACCCGCAGATGCCGGGCAATGTCCAGCTTCTGGGTCTGACCGGACCCGATCGCGCGATCGATGGCCTCGGAATTCCAGAGCCCCGGATCGAGGACATAGGCCGCCAGATCCCGCGCCCGCTCCAGCCGGACGCAGCCATGGCTCATCGCCCGCGCCGCCCGCTCGAAGGCCCGCCGCGACGGCGTGTCGTGCAGATAGACATCGAACCGGTTGGGAATGTTGAATTTGATCTGGCCCAGCGGATTGAGCGGCCCGGCCTTCTGCACGAAGGAATTGATCCCATAGGCGCGGATGTGATTCCGGTCCAGATAGCGCGCGTCGCGCTGCGCCTTGGGCAGGATCTCCTTGAGCGCGATCGAGGTCGGGACGTTCCAGACCGGATTGATGGTGATGCCGGCAAGGCTGGCCTGCACCACCGGGGTCGGATGCCCCGGATCGCCGACCACCGCCTTCATCGTCATCACCGTCTCGCCGTTCTCGATGACGTCGAGGCTCTCCGCCGGGACATTCACAAAGACATAGTCGCGGCCGAAATGGCGCGGCAGCGAACGCCACCGCTCCAGATTGACGATGATCTGTTCGATCCGGCTTTTCACCGAGACGTTGAACGCCGCGAGCGTCCCCTGGCCGATGGTGCCGTCCTCGCTGATGCCATGGCGCCGCTGGAACGCCCGCACGCCCTTTTCGAGAACGGGATCGAGGCTGTCCACAGCCGCTCCACCCACGGCGGCGGCAACAGCCGCGGCGGCGGCATCCGCATCCGCCGGCATATCGCCTTCCGCCATCAGGCGCCGCCGGATCGCCGGGATCCGCTCGTCGCTCATGCCGGGCTTGATCGAGGGGCCAGCAACCGGGATGCGCTCCCAGCCGCCGGAAGCCGCCAATTCCCGATAGCGGGCGAGAGCGCCTTTCAGCCGCAGATAGCGGGCATCGGCCGGGGCCAGATTCGCAAACCATTTGGTCAGCGCCCCGCTTTTGCCGCGAAGCGCGTGCTCAAGCCCAGCCACCGCCTCGAAAGCCGGGACGGGTATCGCCCAATCTTCCTCAAGGCTTTCCGGACGGACCCGGCCCACGGCCAGCGCTGTCGCATAGCGGATCGCCGACCCGGTCAGGAACAGTTCACGTTCCGCCTGACGCCCGGCCGGATCGGCGGCTGGGACTGGATCGGAACCCGCCTTGGCATGGGGAAGCTCGATGCCCTCTTCGCCGGCTCGGGCAAGGGCGGCGGACAGCTCTTCCCCATGGTCGCCGCGCCCCATCCAAGCGGGACTGAAATCCCGCCGCTCATAGAAACGCCGGACCTGTTCACGGTCGAAGAGATAGCCGCCGACATCGAGCGGCCCGTCGCCGTCAAGCCTCCCCGCCACCGCACGGCCGACATCCATCGGATCCGGCAGTTGCCGTTGCGCCGGCACAACGCCGGCGGTACTGGGAGATATGGCCGCTTCCCCCGGACTCGAAACCAGGAGAATCGGGGCCAAGAGAAACGGAAACAAGAGCAACGCGGCAAGCAGCGCCGTCGGCATGCGGAACAGGATGGACATCATATCTTGAATGCTCAATCGGCCGTGGCTCGCGGCCAGCAGGTTCTCGAAGAACAGCTGCGCAATATAGGCATTCGTTCCGAAGGATGCAAAATTTCCCGGCATCCTTTTGGCCCAATAGCCCCGATGCAATGAAAGCATTGGCGCACCGTTGCAAAATTGCCACCATGGCAGCATCCCGGATTCGAGGGAGCTGATCGAGGCGCAACCATTGCGTTGGCCCGGCGGCTTGCCTACCTTATGGGCTCCGCCTTTGGGTGAGCCTATCGCTTCAGGAAAGAAAATGGTCGCCCTCGTCATGCCGACGCCTTCCCGTCAGGAGACGATGCGCGGCATTCTCTATTCGCTCCTGGCCTTCCTCCTGTTCTCGGTCGGCAACGCCCTGAGCAAGTGGCTGGTGGTCCGCTATTCCGTCATCGAGATCGTCGCCTTCCGCGCGGTGATATCGCTGGTGCCCTGCCTGCTCCTGATCGCGGCCACGGGTGGCACGCGGCTGTTCCGGACCAGCCGCATCGGCGGCCATGCCGTGCGGGCCTTGCTGTCCTTCATGGCGATGACCACGATCGTCTATGCCTTCCGGCTGATCCCGCTGGCCGACGCCGTCGCCGTCACCTTTTCCGCGCCGCTCTTCATCACCCTCCTTTCCGCGGTCACCTTGGGCGAGACCATCGGCGGACACCGCTGGGCAGCACTTTTTCTTGGATTCGCAGGCGTGCTCGTCATCCTCCAGCCGGGAAGCGGCGTGCTTGCGGGCGGTGCCGTATTCGCCCTCGCCAGCGCCATGTTCGGCGCCGTCGCCACCATCTCCGTGCGGCGCCTGAGCCTGACCGAGCCCAGTGCCACCATCGTCTTCTATCAGACCAGTATCGTCGCGGTGATCGCGGCGGCGGCGCTGCCCTTCCTGTGGGTAACGCCGGATTGGAGCGATTTCGGGTTGCTGGTCCTGATCGGACTGGTCGCGGGGGTGGGCCAGTATTTCTGGACGGAATCCTGCCGGCTCGCGCATGCCTCGGCAGTGGCTCCAATCTTCTATACGCAGATCCTCTGGTCGACGGCGCTGGGATTCCTTATCTGGAACGATCTGCCGACAGGCGATACCCTGATCGGCGGCGCCATCGTGATCGCCAGCACCTTTTACATCTTCTACCGGGAGGCCAGCCGTTGAGCGGAGTGGAAATCGTCGAAATCGGCCCGGATGAGGGTGAATTGCGGCTCGACCGCTGGTTCAAGCGCCACTATCCGGGGCTTGGGCATGGACGCCTGGAAAAGCTGCTGCGGACCGGGCAGGTCCGGATCGATGGCAAGCGCGCCACGGCGGGCGAGCGGCTCGAACCCGGCCAGATGGTGCGGGTTCCGCCGCTGGGCGACATCTCTTCGCCGGCACCGGCCCCCGCCAGCCGTCCGCCGCGCCAGAGCGACATCGACGCCCTTCTGGCCTGCATCCTCTATCGCGACGACGACGTGATCGCGATCAACAAGCCGGCGGGCCTCGCCGTCCAGGGGGGCACCGGAACGGAGCGTCATATCGACGCCATGCTCGACGCACTCCGCTTCGGCTCGCCCGAGCGGCCGCGCCTCGTCCACCGGCTCGACAAGGATACCTCGGGGGTGCTTCTACTTGCGCGATCCGCCCGGAGCGCGTCCCTCCTCGCCGAAGCCTTCCGCGAGAAAACCACGGTCAAGACCTATTGGGCCGCCGTGGTCGGCGCGCCGAAGCCCCGGCGCGGCAAGATCGACATGGCCCTCGCCAAGGCGCCCGGGAAAGACAAATTCTCGGGTAAAGAGGGGGAGCGCGTTTCCGGCGATGAAGACGGCAAGCATGCGGTCACCTATTACACGACCGTCGACAATGCCGGGACCAAGGCCGCTTTCGTGGCGCTGCGCCCGGTGACGGGCCGCACCCATCAGCTCCGCGTCCATTGCGGCGAGGCGCTCGATACCCCGATCCTCGGCGACGGCAAATATGGCGGCGCCAAGTCGGAAATTCCCGGCCTGCCCGCCCCCCGGCAGCTGCATCTGCATGCCCGCTCGATCGAAATGCCGCATCCCAGCGGCAGCGGCGTCCTCGCCGTCACCGCCCCCCTCCCGCCACACATGAAGGCGACCTGGGCGTTTTTCGGCTTCTCCGAACCCAAAGGCGACCTCTTCGCCGACCTCGATCTGGCATCATGATGAAGCGGCTCTACAAGGACGTATCCACCTATACCTCTCCGGAAGGCTTCGGCGTCGCCCTCGACGGCAAGCCGCTACGGAGTCCCGCCGGCGCGCCGCTGCTCATGCCGAGCCAAGCGCTGGCCGAGGCGGTGGCGCAGGAATGGCGGTGCCAGGGCGACACGGTGCAGCCGCACAGCATGCCGCTGATGCGGCTCGTCAGCACCGCGATCGACATAACGGACAAACGCTGCGACGACGTCATCGGCGAGATCCTGGCCTATGCCGAGACCGACCTCGTCAGCTACCGGGCGCCCGAGCCCCCCGAACTTGCGGCCAAGCAGCAGGAATTGTGGCAGCCGCTCGTCGATTGGGCGATGTTGCGCTTCGACGCGCCGCTTGCCGTCACCTCGGGGATCATCCCGGTGCCGCAGCCCGATGAGGCCCTGACCGCCTTCACCGCCGCCATCGCCGCCTATGACACGATGCTCTTGACGGCGCTGCACGCCGCAACCCAGGTGCTGGGCTCGCTGGTTCTGGCGCTGGCCCTGATCGAAACCCGTCTCGATGCCGAAGCCGCCTTCGCCGCCTCGCAGCTCGATGAAAACTTCCAGATCGAAAAATGGGGCGAGGATCAGGAACAGGCCGAACGCCGCGCCGCCCTCCGGGAAGATCTGGGAACCATGGTGCGCTTCATTCAACTCGCGCGGCAATGAAGCATGCCTCATCAAAATAAAGTTATGGTCTGGCGTTTCGCGAACGGTTGAGGTATTTCGGCGCGTTACAGTTCAATGGCGTTGAGGAAATGGCGGGCGCCGATGCAGGACATCATCAATCGTTTGCAGGAAAAGCGCGAGGCTGCACGCCTCGGCGGTGGCGAAAAACGCATCGCGGCGCAGCATAAGAGAGGCAAGCTCGCCGCCCGCGAGCGGATCGAGATCCTGCTGGATGCCGGATCCTTCGAGGAATGGGACATGTTCGTCGAACATCGTTCCGTCGATTTCGGCATGGACGAACAGAAGATCCCAGGTGACGGCGTCGTCACCGGCTACGGCACGATCAACGGCCGGCTGGTCTTCGTCTACTCGCAGGATTTCACCGTCTTCGGCGGCAGCCTCTCCGAGGCGCATGCCGAGAAGATCTGCAAGATCATGGATCAGGCGCTGAAGGTCGGCGCGCCGGTCATCGGCCTCAACGATTCGGGCGGCGCCCGCATCCAGGAAGGCGTGGCCTCCCTCGGCGGCTATGCCGACGTGTTCCAGCGTAATGTCGATGCCTCGGGCGTCATTCCGCAGGTCTCGCTCATCATGGGCCCCTGCGCCGGCGGTGCGGTCTATTCCCCCGCGATGACCGACTTCATCTTCATGGTGAAGGATACGTCCTACATGTTCGTCACCGGTCCCGACGTGGTCAAGACGGTGACGCATGAGACGGTGACCCAGGAAGAGCTCGGCGGCGCCGTCACCCACACCACCCGCTCCGGCGTTGCCGACAACGCCTTCGAGAACGACATCGAAGCGCTGTTGCAGCTTCGCCGCTTCATGGATTTCCTGCCCAGCTCGAACCGGGAAAAGCCGCCGGTGCGGCCGAGCCCCGACAGCCCGGACCGGCTCGAATTCTCGCTCGACACGCTGATCCCGGCGAATCCGAACAAGCCCTACAATATGCAGGAGCTGATCTTGAAGGTGGTCGATGACCGCGACTTCTTCGAGGTCCAGCCCAATTACGCCAAGAACATCATCATCGGCTTCGCCCGGATGGAAGGCAGCACGGTCGGCATCGTCGCCAACCAGCCGATGGTCCTGGCCGGTTGCCTCGATATCGACAGCTCCAGGAAGGCGGCGCGCTTCGTGCGCTTCTGCGACTGCTTCAATATCCCGATCCTGACTTTCGTCGATGTGCCGGGCTTCCTTCCGGGGACGGCGCAGGAATTCGGCGCCATCATCAAGCACGGCGCCAAGCTGCTCTACGCTTTCGCTGAGGCGACGGTGCCGAAGGTCACGCTCATCACCCGCAAGGCTTACGGCGGCGCCTATGACGTCATGAGCTCGAAGCATCTGCGCGGCGACGTGAATTTCGCGTGGCCATCGGCGGAAATCGCGGTTATGGGGCCGAAGGGCGCGGTGGAGATCATCTTCCGCTCCGATATCGGCGACCCGGCGGCACTTGAGGCCCGGACCGAGGAATATCGGCAGAAATTCGCCAATCCCTTCGTTGCCGGCAGCCGGGGCTTCATCGACGACGTGATCACGCCGCATGGCACGCGCCGGCGCATTTGCCGGTCGCTCGCCATGCTGCGCGACAAGAAGCTTTCGAACCCCTGGAAGAAGCATTCGAACATCCCGCTCTGACCTGAACCGACGGTCAGAGGCAGAAGGCGCCGCTGGAGACAATCGAAGACATGTTCAAGAAGATCCTGATCGCCAACCGTGGTGAAATCGCCTGCCGGGTCATGCGCACGGCGAAACGTCTCGGCATCAAGACGGTTGCGGTCTATTCCGACGCCGATGCCGATGCGCTGCATGTGCGGGAAGCTGACGAGGCCGTCCGCATCGGCCTGCCGCCCTCGGCGGAAAGCTACCTGAAGATCGATGCCATCATCGAAGCCTGCCGGACGACCGGGGCCGAGGCGGTTCATCCGGGCTACGGCTTCCTTTCGGAAAAGGCTGAATTCGCCAAGGCCCTGGAAGCCGCCGGCATCGTCTTCATCGGCCCCAATGTCGAAGCGATCGGCGCCATGGGCGATAAGATCGAATCGAAGAAGCTCGCCCGCGACGCCGGGGTATCGATGGTGCCGGGGCATCTCGAAGTGATCCCCGACGCCGATGCCGCCATCGTCATCGCGCGGCAGGTGGGCTATCCGGTGATGGTCAAGGCCTCCGCGGGCGGCGGCGGCAAAGGCATGCGCATTGCCCGTTCCGACGAGGAGACGCGCGAAGGCTTCCGCTCGGCCCAGAACGAGGCGCGTTCGAGCTTCGGCGACGACCGCATCTTCATCGAGAAATATATCGAGCAGCCCCGCCACATCGAAATCCAGGTGCTCGGCGACAGCCACGGCAACGTGGTCTATCTGGGCGAGCGTGAATGCTCGATCCAGCGCCGCCACCAGAAGGTCATCGAAGAAGCGCCGTCGCCCTTCCTCGACCCCGCCACCCGCGAAGCCATGGGCGAGCAGGCGGTCGCACTGGCCAAGGCGGTCAACTACCGCTCCGCCGGCACGGTCGAATTCATCGTCGACAAGGACAAGAAATTCTATTTCCTTGAGATGAACACCCGCCTCCAGGTCGAGCATCCGGTGACAGAATGCGTGACCGGGGTCGATCTTGTCGAGCTGATGATCCGGGTCGCCGCCGGTGAGAAGCTGCCCTTCACCCAGAAGGACATCAAGCTCAACGGCTGGGCGCTCGAAGCCCGTGTCTATGCCGAGGATCCGTTCCGCAATTTCCTGCCCTCGATCGGGCGGCTGACGCATTACCAGGAGCCCGAGGGCGAGGGTGTGCGCGTCGATGCCGGCGTCTTCGAGGGCGCCGAGATCAGCATGTTCTACGATCCGATGATCGCCAAGCTGATCGCCTCGGCCCCCACGCGCGACGGCGCCATCGCGCGGCTGATGGAAGCGCTCGACTCCTATGAGATCCGCGGCGTCAGCCACAACATCTCGTTCCTTGCCGCCCTTGTCGGCAATCCGCGCTTCGCCAAGGGTGATTTCTCGACGAATTTCATCGCCGAGGAATTCGCGGGCGGCTTTGTCGGCGCCGAACTCAACGCGGCACAGGAAGCGACGCTGATCATCGTCGCCGCAACCGTCCAGCGCATCCAGACCGACCACGAAGCCGAGATCAACGGCCAGCTTCCCGGCCATGAGGTGAAGCCCGTCGACGAATGGGTCGTCTGCCTGGGCGACGCCCGCCATCCGGTCACGGTCAAGGGTTACACCGTCGCGAAGCAGGACCGTTCCTACCAGCTCGAAACCCCGTCCGGCTCCCATGAGATCACCACCTCCTGGCTTCCGGGGCGGACGCTGTTCCGGGCCACGCTCGATGGCAAGACGGTGACTTTCCAGGTCGACCGGGTCGGCATCGGCTACCGGCTCTTCCATGCCGGCGCCTCGCGTCTCGTCAAGATCCTGCCGCCCCGCGCGGCTGAGCTTCTCGATTTGATGCCGGTGAAGCAGCCGCCCGACCTCTCCCGCTTTCTGCTCTCGCCGATGCCGGGCCTTCTTGTCCGCGTCGAGGTTACCGAAGGCCAGGAAGTCAAAGCCGGCGAGGAACTGGCCGCCGTCGAAGCGATGAAGATGGAAAACATCCTCCGCGCCGAACGCGACGGCCGCATCGCCAAGATCCGGGTGAAGGCCGGCGAAAGCCTCGCCGTCGATCAGGTCATCCTGGAATTCGACTAGAAACGCATTCGACGAGGAAGTTAGATGCCGGTGGCGGTCAGGCTTCGCATCGAGGGCAGGGTTCAAGGCGTGGGCTACCGCGCCTGGCTCTGCCGTGAAGCGGGCCGCGCCGGCCTTCGCGGCTGGGTCCGCAACCGCCCCGACGGCAGCGTCGAGGCGCTCCTGATCGGTGACGGCGCCACGGTCGAAGCCGTGGCCCAAGCCTGCCACACCGGCCCCCTCTCCGCCCGCGTCCAGCGGGTGGAACGGCAGAACGCCGAGGATGACGGCAGCACGCGCTTCAACCACATTTCAACCGAATGACACGGAGGCCCTCGCAACCCCTCTGCGGGACGAGGGCGCAAAGCCTGAAAGAAAAAAGGGCCGCTTTCGCGGCCCTTTTTATTGTCGTCGCTGAACGCCGCCCTTTAGGCCGCCTCTTCCTCATGGATCTGGATCGGGCCGGAATCGAGGCCCTTGGCGGCCGGGTCGCGGTCGACCAGTTCGATGACCGCCATCGGAGCGGCGTCGCCGTAGCGAATGCCCGCCTTGATGATCCGCGTGTAGCCGCCCTGACGGGTCGCATAGCGCTGAGCGATCGCGGTGAACAGCTTTTCCGTGACCTTCGTGTCCTGCAAGGCCGACAGAACCTGACGGCGCGCATGCAAGCCGCCGCGCTTGCCAAGCGTGATCAGCTTCTCGACGATCGGGCGAAGATCCTTCGCCTTCGGCAAGGTCGTCGTGATCTGCTCGTGCTTGATCAGCGCATGCGCCATGTTCTCGAACATGGCCTTCCGGTGGGCGGATTTGCGGCTGAAGCTCCGGCCGCTGATACGATGACGCATAATATTCCCCGATTCTACCTTAAGCTCTTGGGTGCCCTACGGCGCCCGAATTCACGTACCGGAACCGCTATCAATAGGGTTCCTCAAGACGCTTGGCCAGCTCCTCGATGTTCTCGGGCGGCCAATTGCTGATCTCCATGCCGAGATGGAGGCCCATCTGCGACAGCACTTCCTTGATCTCGTTCAAGGACTTGCGCCCGAAATTCGGCGTCCGCAGCATTTCGGCTTCGGTCTTCTGCACGAGATCGCCGATATAGACGATATTATCGTTCTTCAGGCAATTTGCCGAGCGAACCGAAAGCTCCAACTCGTCGACCTTGCGCAGCAGGTTCTTGTTGAACGGCAGCTCGCTCGGACGCTCTTCGTCGGAAGCCAAACGCGGCTCCTCGAAATTGATGAAGAGCTGAAGCTGGTCCTGAAGGATGCGGGCGGCGAGCGCAACCGCGTCCTCCGGCGTAACCGCGCCATTGGTCTCGACCAGCATCGACAGCTTGTCGTAATCCGTCACCTGACCGACGCGGGTGTTCTCGACCTTGTAGGAGACCTTGCGCACCGGACTGAACAGCGCATCGACCGGGATCAGGCCGATCGGCGCGTCCTCGGCACGGCTCTGAGTCGCCGCCACGTAACCCTTGCCATTCTCGACCGTGAATTCGACATTGAGCTTGGCGCCGCTATCGAGCGTGCAGAGCACGTGGTCCGGATTCATGATATCGATATCATGCCCGGACTCGATCGCACCCGCGCGGACTTCGCCAGGGCCCGTGGCCCGCAGCCTGATCCGCTTCGGTCCTTCGCCATGCATGCGAAGATCGATGCCCTTGACGTTGAGAACGATGTCGGTCACGTCCTCGAGCACGCCCGGAATCGACGAGAATTCGTGCAGCACGCCTTCGATCTGCATCGCCGTGATCGCGGCTCCCTGCAACGAGGACAGCAGCACGCGGCGCAGGGCGTTGCCAAGCGTCAGGCCAAAGCCCCGCTCCAGCGGTTCCGCCACCGCGGTAGCGCCGCGCTTCGCATCGTGGCCGGGTTCGATCGCGAGCTGCTTCGGCTTGATCAAAGCCTGCCAATTCTTCTGAATCACGGACGACACCTCTTCGGGTAGTGCAAACGACGCGGGGATAGCCGTCACGGGCTCAGACGCGCCGACGCTTCGGCGGGCGGCAGCCATTATGCGGGATCGGCGTCACGTCGCGGATCGAGCTGACGGAGAAACCCACCGTTTGCAGCGCCCGGAGAGCCGATTCGCGCCCCGAACCCGGCCCCTTGACTTCGATCTCCAGGGTCCGCATGCCATGCTCCATGGCCTTGCGCCCGGCATCCTCAGCCGCGACCTGCGCCGCATAGGGCGTCGATTTCCGCGAGCCCTTGAAGCCCTGCGCGCCCGAAGACGACCAGGCAATGGTATTGCCCTGCGCATCGGTGATCGTGATCATCGTGTTGTTGAAAGTGGCATTCACATGCGCCACGCCCGACGTGATGTTCTTGCGCTCACGCCGCCGCAGACGCGGCGCTCCAGCAGCAGCCTTCGCCATAACCTATTCGTCCTCTCTCTAGTCGTTCGGCCCCTGCGGATGCTTTCCATCCGCTGGAGCCAAACCACAAAACTCTGATGTAGCGGGCCGGTTTCCGGGGCGGATGGGATCCATCCGCCGGAGCCGATCCGCCCGCGCCTACTTCTTCTTGCCGGCAATCGGCTTGGCCGGACCCTTGCGGGTGCGGGCATTCGTATGCGTGCGCTGACCACGCACCGGAAGGCCCTTGCGATGCCGAAGCCCGCGATAGCAGCCCAGATCCATCAAGCGCTTGATGTTCATGGCGACCATGCGGCGAAGATCGCCTTCGACCGTATAATCGCGATCGATGATCTCACGGATGCGGAGCACTTCGTCATCGGTCAGCTCATGCACCCGCCGCTGCGGGGGGATGCCGACCTTGGTGCAGATTTCGGTTGCCTTCGAAGCACCGATTCCGTGGATGTAGGTCAATCCAATCGGAACCCGCTTCTGGCTCGGAATGTTTACGCCAGCAATACGCGCCACTTGCGCTTCTCCTTAACTCTGGAACTCGAATATCAAACAGAAGGCCGCGGCGCAGCCGAGGGCGCGCATTATAGGAATGTTCGCCAACAAGTCAACCACCGACAATGGCATCGATCGCAGCCGTCACTTGCTCGATCGGCGCCATCCCATCCACCGCCTTCAAAATCCCTCGGGCCCGGTAATAGGGCAGGATCGGAGCGGTCTGCTGGTGATAGGCCTGGAGTCTCGCCGTCACGGTTTCGACATTGTCATCCGCGCGCCGCGCGAAATTGCCGCCGCCACAGACGTCGCAGACGCCCGGGGTTTTCGGCTGGTTGTAGCGGTCGTGATAGGAAGCGCCGCAGTTGGTGCAGGTCGAGCGCCCCGTGATGCGATCAACCAGCGCCGCCTCGTCGACGACGATCTCGATCACCCGGTCGAGCTTCCGCCCGGTCCGTTCCAGCATCACATCCAGCGCCTCCGCCTGCCGCGTCGTGCGGGGGAAGCCGTCGAGGATGAAGCCCTTGGCGCAATCCGGGGCGCCGATGCGCTCCTCGATCATGCCGATCAGGATCTCGTCGGAAACCAGTTGCCCCGCATCCATGATCGGCTTCGCCTTGAGCCCGATTTCCGTGCCGTTGGCCACCGCGGCCCGCAGCATGTCGCCGGTCGCGAGCTGCACCAATCCCCACACCTCTTCGAGGCGCTTCGCCTGGGTGCCTTTGCCGGCACCCGGCGGCCCAAGAAGAATGATGTTCACGGCGATCCCCTCTTCGATCGTCAGCGCCGGCTGCCGCGCAGCTTCGACTTCTTGATCAGCCCTTCATATTGATGAGCCAGAAGATGCGAATGGATCTGGGCGACCGTATCCATGGTGACGCTGACCACGATCAGGAGGCTGGTGCCGCCGAAATAGAACGGCACCTTATATTCGGAGATCAGCAATTCGGGCAGGATGCAGACCGCGGCGAGATAGGCGGCGCCGATGACCGTCAGGCGGGTCAGCACGTAATCCAGATGGTCCGAGGTGCTCTTGCCCGGACGGATGCCCGGAATGAACCCGCCATATTTCCGCAGACTGTCGGCGGTCTCGACCGGATTGAAAACGATGGCCGTGTAGAAGAACGAGAAAAACACGATCAGGCCGACATAGAGCGTCATATAGAGCGGCGTGCCATGCGCCACATAGGACGTGATCTCGCCGAGCCAGCCGCCGGTATTCCCGCTTTGGGCGTTGAAGCTCGCCAGTGTCGCCGGCAACAGCAGCAGCGAGGAGGCGAAGATCGGCGGGATGACGCCCGAGGTATTGAGCTTCAAGGGCAGATGCGAGGAATCGCCGCCGGTGGCCCGGCCATTCGCCTGCTGGCGCTTGGGATATTGCACCAGAAGACGCCGCTGCGCCCGCTCCATGAAGACGATGAAGGCGATGACGCCCACCGCCATGATCAGGAAAAAGGCAATCATGAACGGCGAGATCGCGCCGGTTCGTCCCAATTCCAGGATCGCGGCCAACGCATGCGGCAGATTGGCGACGATGCCGGCGAAAATGATCAGCGAAATACCGTTGCCGACGCCGCGCGCGGTGATCTGCTCGCCAAGCCACATCAGGAACACGGTGCCGCCGGTCAGGGTCACCATGGTGCCGAGCCGGAAGAACATCCCGCCTTCGATCACCGGCGATCCGCCGGCGCCACCGACGCCCTCAAGCCCGACGGCGATGCCCCAGGCCTGCACCAGCGCGAGCACGACGGTGCCGTATCGCGTATATTGATTCAGGGTCTTGCGCCCCGACTCGCCTTCCTTCTTCAGCGCTTCCAGCGTCGGCGACACCGCCGTCAGCAGCTGCACGATGATGGAAGCCGAGATATAGGGCATGATGTTCAGGGCGAAGATCGTCATGCGCCCGAGCGCACCGCCCGAAAACATGTCGAACATGCCGAGAATACCGCCGGCATTCTGGTTGAAGATCCGCTGCAGCGCGTCCGGATCGATGCCGGGCAGAGGGATATAGGTTCCGAGGCGATAGATAACCAGCGCGCCGAGCGTGAACCAGAGTCGGCTCTTCAGCTCCGTCGCTTTGCCTAAAGCGGTTAAATTGAGATTCGCTGCAAGCTGTTCAGCGCTCGACGCCATTGAGAGACCCTTCCTTGGCGCCGCTCTTTCCGGCGGCGCTCCTGATTTCTGCCCCGCGACTGCTTTTCACGGGCCCGCCCGCCCCCTTGACGGGAGCTAAGCGGGCGCGTCGCTTATTCTTCCGCGGACTCCGCCGCTTTCTTCCCGGCATCGCCGGTCAGTACCAGCTTGCCGCCGGCCTTTTCCACCGCTTCAACCGCCGTCTTCGACGCACCGGCAACGGCGATTGTTAATGCCGTCGTCAATTCGCCCTTGCCGAGCAGACGAACGCCAAGACGGAGCCGCCGCAGCACCCGCGCCTCGACCAGCGCCGCGCCATCGACCGTGGCCCCGGCATTCAAGCGGCCGGCATCGACCGCCTTCTGGAGATCGCCGAGATTGACGACGTGGTACTCGGTCCGGAAGATGTTGTTGAAACCGCGCTTCGGCATGCGCCGATGCAGCGGGGTCTGTCCACCTTCGAAGCCATTCAGGGCGACACCGCTGCGGGCCGTCTGGCCCTTGCCACCGCGCCCGCTGGTCTTGCCCTTGCCCGAACCGATACCGCGCCCAATCCGCTTGTATTTATAATGGGCACCGGGATTATCCCGGATATTGTTGAGTTTCGTCGTCATCTCAATCCTCACAGGCGGTATCCGCCCCTATCCTACTCTACGTCGTGCTCGACTTCGAGCAGATGCCGAACCTTGTCCACCATCCCGCGCACCGACGGCGTATCCACCAGCACCCGCGAACGATGACGCTTCGTGAGGCCAAGCCCCTTCAGCGTCGCCCCCTGGTCCGCCGGGCGGCCGATCGGGCTGCCGGTCAGGGTCACACGAATCTTATCGCTCATCAATTCTACTCCCGAACGTCGCCGGCGTCGCGGCGACCGAGAATCTCGCTCACCTTCTTGCCACGACGGGCGGCAACCGCCCGCGGACTGACGACATTGCTCAAAGCCACGAACGTCGCCTTGATCATGTTGTGCGGATTGGACGTACCGATCGATTTCGCGACCACGTCCTTGACACCAAGCGCCTCGAAGATGGCGCGCATCGGGCCACCGGCGATAATGCCAGCACCCGGATCGGCGGCACGGACGACGACTTTGCCGGCGCCAAAGCGCGCGTGAATGTCGTGATGGAAGGTCCGGCCTTCGCGCAGCGGCACGCGGATCATGTTCCGCCGTCCCTGCTCGGTCGCCTTGCGGATCGCTTCCGGAACTTCGCGCGCCTTACCCGAGCCGTAACCGACCCGGCCCTTGCCGTCGCCGACGATCACGAGTGCCGCGAAACCGAAGCGCCGGCCACCCTTCACCACCTTGGCGACGCGGTTGATGCCGACGAGCTTCTCGATGAACTCGCTTTCCTCACGCTCACGCGGCTGGCCGTCTCTGTCCCGCCCGCGCTGCGGACGATCGCCGCCCTGACCCCTTGCCATACCGAAGACCTTCCTAGAAGTTGAGACCGCCCTCACGGGCGGCATCGGCCAGCGCCTTCACTCGGCCGTGAAAAATATGTCCGCCGCGATCGAAGACCACATCCTTGACGCCAGCGGCCAGCGCGCGCGCCGCCACCAGCTTGCCAACGGCGGATGCCGCCTCGGTATCGGCGCCGGTACGCCCGCCTGCGCGGATGTCCTTGTCGAGCGTCGACGCCGTCGCCAGGGTGACGCCCTTGATGTCGTCGATCACCTGCGCATAGATGTGTTTGGACGAGCGGAAGACCGAGAGCCTCGGCCGCGTATTCGCGCTTGCTGCCAGGCGAGCCCGAAGGCGCGTACGCCGCCGCTCGAAAAGTGATTTGCTGTTCAACGCCATGGCTGCCTCGCTTACTTCTTCTTGCCTTCCTTGCGGCGGATCGTCTCGGTCGCGTATTTGATGCCCTTGCCCTTATAGGGTTCGGGCCCGCGATAGCTACGGATCTCCGCCGCGACCTGTCCGACGCGCTGTGCGTCGGCGCCGCTGACCGAAATGGCCGTCGGCTTCTCGCACACGATCTTCAGATCGTCCGGAATCGGGTACTGGATATCATGGCTGTAGCCGAGTTGAAGATTCAACATCTGACCCTGCGTCGCGGCACGATAGCCGACGCCGTTGATTTCCAGGTTGACGGTGAAGCCTTCCGACACGCCCTTGACCATATTGGCGACGAGTGCCCGGGTGGTACCCCACAGCATACGCGCCTTTTGGCTGTCGCTGTTCGGCTTAACCCAGACCTTGCCGTCTTCCATGGTCGCGGACACCTCGTTCGAAACCGCAAGCTTCAGCGTGCCGAGCTTGCCCTTCGCCGTGAGCGTCGAGCCGGTGATATCGATATCGACGCCGCTTGGTACGGCGACGGGATTCTTGCCTACGCGTGACATTCGCTATCCCCAACCCGTATCAAAAGACGCGGCAAAGGACTTCGCCGCCGACATTGGCGGCACGGGCCTCGCTGTCCGACATGACGCCCCGGGGCGTCGACAGGATCGCGATCCCGAGCCCGTTATAGACACGGGGGAGATCGCCAATCTTCGAATAGATCCGGCGTCCGGGCTTGGAAATACGCGCGATTTCGCGGATCACCGGCTCGCCATCGACATATTTCAGCTCGATCTTGAGTTCGGCAACACCTGGCCGCACGCTTTCATGCGAGTAACCGCGGATGTAGCCTTCCCGTTTCAGAACTTCGAGCACGTTCACCCGGATTTTGGATGCCGGCGTCGCCACCACGGATTTGTGTGCCGCTTGGGCATTCCGAATACGGGTAAGCAGATCGCCGAGCGGATCGCTCAATGACATGACCTGTCTCCCTTACCAGCTCGACTTGACCATGCCAGGAATCTGGCCGGCCGATGCGAGTTCGCGCAATGCAATGCGCGAGAGCTGAAACTTGCGATAATTGCCGCGCGGACGCCCCGTGAGGGCACAGCGATTGCGGATTCGAGTGCGCGACGAGTTACGCGGCAGCTCGGAAAGCTTGAGCTGCGCAGCGAAACGATCCTCGGGCGGCGCCTCGCGGTCGAGCGCTATGCCCTTGAGCCGCGCACGCTTGTTCGCCAACTGCTTGCTCAGCGCGATCCGAGCGAGGTTCTTGTTGACGGAGCTTTTCTTTGCCATATGGGCGATCCTGCTTGTCTAGTTGGCGAACGGCATGTCGAAGCCGCGGAGAAGCGCCTTCGCCTCCGCATCCGTCTTGGCCGTTGTCACAATGACGATGTCCATGCCGCGAACGGTGTCCACCTTGTCGTAATCGACCTCGGGAAACACGAGCTGTTCCTTGAGGCCCAACGCATAGTTTCCACGTCCGTCGAAGGACTTGCCGGAGACGCCGCGGAAGTCGCGGACGCGCGGCAGTGCGATATTGACCAGCCGGTCGAGGAATTCGTACATCTTCGCACGCCGCAGCGTGACCTTGACGCCGATCGGCATGTTCTCGCGAACCTTGAAGGTCGCAATCGACTTCTTGGCATGCGTGATGATGGGCTTCTGCCCAACGATCGCCGCCATGTCGCCCGCCGCCGCATCGACCTTCTTGGTGTCCTGTACGGCCTCGCCGACGCCCATATTGACGACGATCTTGGTCAGCTTCGGAACCTCGAACGGGTTCTTGTAGCCGAATTCATTCGTCAGGGCCTCTCGGACGACCTGCTTGTAGTGTTCCTCTAACCGCGTCATGGCCTACCCCTCAAGCGTCCAGCAATTCGCCGGAGCGCCGCGCAAACCGAACCTTCTTACCATCCGCCAGAAACTTGTACCCGACCCGGGTAGGCTTGCTGGTGGACGGATCGATATGAGCCACGTTCGAAACGTGAATCGCCGCTTCCTTTTCGATGATGCCGCCCTGCTCGCCCATCTGGGTCTGCTTGGTATGGCGCTTCACCAGATTAACACCCTGGACCAGCACGCGGCTCTCCGTGGGCATGACGCGCAAAACCGAACCGGTCTTGCCCTTGTCCTTACCCGTGATGACGACGACTTTGTCGCCCTTCTTTATCTTCAGCTTGGCCATGTCGGCGCCACTCCGCTCACAAAACTTCCGGTGCCAGGGACACGATCTTCATAAACTTGCGTGCCCTCAACTCGCGGGTCACCGGGCCAAAGATACGGGTACCGATCGGCTCGCCCTGCTTGTTGATCAACACTGCGGCATTCCGGTCGAAGCGAATGGCGCTTCCGTCCGGACGCCGGATTTCCTTTGCCGTGCGCACGATCACCGCCTGGTGAACGTCGCCCTTCTTGACGCGGCCCCTTGGAATGGCTTCCTTGACCGAGACGACGATAATGTCGCCAACCGAAGCCACTTTCCGCTTGGAGCCGCCAAGAACCTTGATGCACTGCACCCGGCGGGCGCCGGAATTGTCGGCCACGTCAAGATTGGACTGCATCTGAATCATGGCGCGCTATCCCCTTCCGCGCCAAGCACGACCCAGCGCTTGCGCTTAGAGATCGGGCGGCACTCCTCGATCCGGATCAAGTCGCCGGTCTTATGGACGTTGCCCTCGTCATGCGCCGCGTATTTCTTCGAGCGCGTGACAAACTTTTTGTAAACGGGGTCCATGACGCGGCGCTCGACACGCACGACGACAGTTTTGTCGCCGGCATCGCTCACCACTACCCCTTGCAGAATACGCTTCGGCATTCTATCTCTACTCCTACGACGCCGACTGAGAGGCGCCGGCGCGCTGGCCCAGAATGGTCTTGATCCGCGCGATGCCGCGCCGTATCTGGCGCACGCGCGCCGTATTTTCGAGCTGGCCGCTCGCCCGCTGGAAGCGCAGGTTAAACGCTTCCCTGCCAAGAGTGTCGAGCTCCTGCTTCAGCTCGTCGCTCGTCTTGCTCCGAATATCAGCCGCACTCACGATGCCACCTCATCACCAAGCCGGGTGACGAACCGCGTATCGATAGGCAGTTTCGCCGACGCCAGAATGAACGCTTCCCGAGCCGTCGCGGCGGGAACGCCGTCAAGCTCGAACATGATCCGTCCGGGCTTCACCCGGCAAACCCAGAATTCCGGCGAGCCCTTACCGCTACCCATACGCACTTCGGCAGGCTTGGTCGAGACCGGCACGTCCGGAAAAATGCGGATCCAGACACGTCCAACGCGGCGAATGTGACGGCTGATCGCGCGGCGGGCCGCCTCGATCTGCCGGGCAGTGATACGGCCGGGCTCGACCGCCTTCAGGCCATAGGCACCGAAATTCAGTGCCGTCCCGCCTTTGGCCAAGCCGTGAATCCGGCCCTTATGGGCTTTCCGGTATTTCGTACGCTTTGGGCTAAGCATCGCAATTCGTCCTGTTCAAATCGCCACGTCAGACGGCATCCCGTCCGCCATCCCGGCGTCCACGTTCGGGGGCAGCCGCCTGCGCCTCGAAGGCGCGCTTGTCCTGCGCCATCGGGTCATGGGCCAAAATCTCGCCCTTGAACACCCAGACCTTGATCCCGCAGGTGCCGTAGGTGGTCTTGGCGGTCCCATAGCCGAAATCGACATCGGCGCGGAGCGTGTGCAACGGCACCCGGCCCTCGCGATACCATTCGACGCGGGCGATCTCCGCCCCGCCGAGCCGGCCGGAGCAGTTGATCCGGATGCCCTGGGCGCCGAGACGCATGGCCGATTGCACCGCCCGCTTCATCGCCCGGCGGAACGCCACGCGGCGCTCAAGCTGCTGGGCGATACCATCGGCGATCAATTTCGCATCGATTTCCGGCTTGCGGATTTCGACGATATTCAGGCTGACCTCGCTCTTGGTAAGCTTGGCCACCTCGGCGCGAAGCTTCTCAATGTCCGCGCCCTTCTTGCCGATGACGACACCGGGGCGGGCGGAGTGAATGGTCACCCGCGCCTTCTTCGCCGCCCGTTCGATCACGACTCGGCTGACGCCGGCCTGAGCCAGCCGCTCCGTCAAGAACCGGCGGAGACGCAGATCCTCATGCAGCAGGGTCGCGTAATCCCGGCGCGCGAACCAGCGCGAATCCCAGGTGCGGTTAATGCCAACCCGAAGGCCGACCGGATGGACTTTCTGTCCCATGACCTAGCTCCTACTCCTGAGGCTCGCCGCGCTCACGCACGACGATGTTCAGGTTGCTGTATGCCTTTTCCACCGAGGCGGATTTGCCGCGGCCCCTTGCGTGAAACCGCTTCATGCCGAAGGCTCGGCCAACAGTCGCTTCCTTCACGTACAGGCGATCGACATCGAGCTGATGGTTGTTCTCGGCATTCGCGATCGCGGCCTGCAGAACCTTCTTCACGTCGCGGGCGATACGCCGCGGCGAGAAGGTCAGTTCGGCGAGCGCGGCCTGGGCGCTTCTGCCACGGATCGACTGAGCGACGATATTCAGCTTGCGCGCGCTCACCCGAAGAGCGGGATAAGTGGCGCCGGCCTCGTTGTTCTCCCAGCGGCGGGGGGCGGATTCCTTGCTCATTCTCGATCAGCCCCTCTTTGCCTTCTTGTCGGCGGCGTGGCCGTAGAAGGTCCGCGTCGGCGAGAATTCACCGAGCTTATGTCCGATCATGTTTTCGGTGACCAAAACCGGCACGAATTTGTGCCCGTTATAGACGCCGAAAGTAAGACCCACGAATTGCGGGAAGATCGTGGAGCGGCGCGACCAGGTCTTGATGACCTCGTTGCGGCCGGAACCCCGCGTCTTGTCCGCTTTTTTAAGCAGGTAGCCGTCGATAAACGGCCCCTTCCAAACAGAGCGTGCCACGAGCCCTTCTCCAATCACTTCTTATTGCGACGACGCAGGATATTCTTGTCGGTCGCCTTGTTGCTGCGCGTCTTTTTACCCTTGGTCGGCTTGCCCCACGGCGTCACCGGATGACGGCCACCCGAGGTACGGCCTTCGCCGCCGCCATGCGGATGATCGATCGGGTTCATCGCCACGCCGCGCACCGACGGACGGATACCGAGCCAGCGATTACGTC